>Ga0115002_10002409_pt1 | contig 24485 bp, 24 predicted proteins | sample ArcticOcean_MG_C_8_FD_89576 | JGI IMG/M metagenome (GOLD analysis project Ga0115002, IMG submission 89576) | Marine microbial communities from western Arctic Ocean - ArcticOcean_MG_CB11_86 | ecosystem: Environmental > Aquatic > Marine > Oceanic | place: Arctic Ocean: Canada Basin | collected... | reverse complement strand
GGTGGCAGTCCTGATGTCACTTGGTATCCAATACCACGTTTCCAAAGCCAAGAAACTGGGCGCCGTTCGTACTTTGCGCGAGACCGGCTTACAGGCCGACTCGGTAGAAACGATCAGCGGCATCCATATGATCCGTACCTTCCTGCTAGAGCGGCTAAAGTTAGGCGAGTTTTCCGATAGCGCCAAATCGGTCGCCGATTCTCATTTCCAGATATTGAAAAACCAGAGTCAGATGGTCGTGATCCAGGAATTTTCGCTGTTCCTGTTGATCGGCGTCGTCTTGATAATCGCAGTGTCTATCCTTGGCTCCGGACTGCCGGTGATCGTCGCCCTGCTGTTTACCCTCTACCGGTTGATGCCCAGGGTGGCAAACATCAACGCCCGACGCCAGACATTGGCCGCGTCGTTGTCCGGACTTGAGACAGTGGCAAAGATTCTGGAAGAAGCCTCCAAGCCAACGGTTGTCAGCGGTTCGGTCTCATTCAGTAATCTATCCAAGGGCATCGAATTCAAGAACGTCAATTTCTCCTACGACGGCGTCACGGACGTCCTGACCGGCACCAATTTCTGCGCCGAATCACGAAAGATGACGGCGATAATCGGGTCTTCGGGCGCTGGAAAGACGACCATCATAGACATGATCCTTAGGCACTACGACCCGACATCCGGGCAGATACAGATCGACGGCACTGACCTGAAAGATTTGGACCTACAGTCTTGGCGTCAGTCCATCGGCGTGGTGAGCCAGGACACCTTCTTGTTCAACACCACCGTGGCCACGAATATCGGCCTGGGGGATCCTGACACGTCCATGGATCAGATCGTGGAAGCGGCCAAGCGGGCGCAGGCCCATGATTTCATCGAGAACCTGCCCGCGGGCTACGAAACGGTGGTCGGCGACCGGGGATGGAACCTCTCCGGAGGGCAACGCCAACGTCTCTCCCTCGCCCGGGCCATACTCGGGGAACCCCAATTGCTGATCCTAGACGAAGCAACCAGCTCCCTGGATTCGGAGTCAGAGAGGTTGATTCAAGAATACATTCAGCAGGCCCAGGGCGCCTTCACCATGATTGTGGTGGCGCACCGGATGTCCACCATCCAAAATGCCGACAAGATAGTGGTACTGGAAGACGGCAAGATCGTTGATGAGGGCAAATGGGAGACACTTATGGAAACATCTGATGTCCTGGCCAACTATCAAAGGCTGCAGCATAGTGGCTGACGGTTCTGGCCCAAGGCCGATAATCAACCTCAGCCGGCCCCCCTTCCGGTCCGGCCTCTCTGCATGAATGTTCTGGTCACCGGATGCGCCGGTTTCATCGCATCGAAAGTAACTGAAACCCTGTTGGGCAGGGGCGACACAGTCGTCGGGCTGGACAATCTGAACGACGCCTACGATGTCCGGTTGAAGGACTGGCGTATCAACCAGCTGCAGGCCCAAGCGGGCTTCACCTGGTCTAGCATTGATGTCACCGACCGCTCGGGCCTGAGAGACGTTTTTGAACAACAAGGGCCTTTCGATGCCGTAGCTCACCTGGCAGCACGGGCCGGGGTGAGGCCCAGTTTGGATGACCCCTGGATCTATTACGAAACAAATGTACTGGGGACTCTGGGAGTTTTGGAGTTATGCCGGGAGTTCGGCACCAAGAAGTTCTTATTGGCGTCCACCTCCAGCGTGTATGGCGAAGGCGAGCGGCCCTTCCGCGAGAACTCCGCCGCTGACCGGCCGGTCTCTCCCTACGCCGCCTCAAAGTCCGCCGCTGAGTCTTTGTGCTACACCTACCACAAGGCCCACGGGATCGACACCTCGGTGATGCGGTTCTTCACCGTCTATGGCCCGGCCGGACGGCCAGACATGGCCCCGTTCCGGTTCATCAAGTGGATCGCCGAAGGCGAACCTCTGGTGCTCTATGGAGACGGCGAACAGGAGCGGGACTTCACCTATGTCGATGACATCGCCGCCGGAGTGGTAGCAGCTCTGGCGCCCGTCGGCTTCGAAGTCTTCAATCTGGGCAATGACCGCCCGTGCACCGTCAATCACATGATTGGAATCATCGAAAAACTGGTCGGCCGCGAAGCACAGGTCAAACGAGAACCCAGGCATCCCGCGGACGTGCAGGCCACCTGGGCCGACATCAGCAAAGCACGAGACCTATTGCACTGGTCTCCCAAAACAAATTTCGAGCAAGGCCTAGAAAAAGCGGTGAATTGGTACATGGAAAACCGCGAATGGGCCAAGGAAATAGCCACCAGTTAGCATTGCTCCCGGTATTAGAAGCAGGCTAAGCTGCCTCAGGCGTCGCAGTCTTATAATTCGCGCCCAGCCATAAGCGGGCCAATCAAAAATCGGAGAACGTTGATCCAATGAAGGTACTTCAGGTAGGTCTAGGTGGATTCGGCAGAAACCATATCCGGGCGTGGCATGAGATGGGTATGGGTCCGGACCTCTACATCGCTGATCTGGATGTCGAACGTCACAAGGACACCGAGATATTCAATGTCCCAGCCAACCACGTGACCACCAATTACGAAGATTTTCTCGACCAGGTGGACATCGTGGATATCGTGACCCCGTCCACCAGCCATTTTCCGCTCTGCATCGCAGCGCTCCGGGCTGGCAAAGACGTCTTCGTCGAGAAGCCCATGACGATGACCTCAGACGAGGCCGAGCAACTGTCAGCGGCGGTCCACGAGACCGGACGGGTGCTGCAGGTAGGCTACTACTACCGCTTCCACCCCACGTCCATAGCGCTCCAGGAATCGGTGGTGAACAAGTCTCTGGGGGACATCCGCTACCTTTCCGGCGATTTCATGGGATTCAAACGGGCTCGCGTCGATGTGGGCGTCACCAAGACCGACGGTATCCATTTCATCGACCTGTTCAACTGGTTGATGGGCGCGCCTCCCGTACAGGTCTATGCCGTGGTGCGTGACCACTTCAACCGCGGCCTTGAAGACGCATCGGTGGTGATCCTCCATTACCCTGGCGGAGCTTTCGCCAAGATCGAGTCGGGCTACATCCAGCCGGGGAAATGGCGCGACAAGGTTGTCCCCAACGCCTTCACATCGAAATCGATCTACGTGTGCGCCGAATCGGCCACAATTGAGGTCGATTTCGAGACCGAGTACATGACAAATTACGATGTCCATCACGAATTCAAGGACAACACCTGGACGCCGGTGTTAGCCGGTTCCAGCACCGCCAATACCAGCACTGCCACACCGGTACAGATGATTCAAGCTGAGCTCAAAGACTTCATGGGCTGCGTGGAATCACGCACCCGCCCCAGCGCCGACGTGGTGAGCAGCGGTATAGTCTTGGCGCGCATCATGGAAGCCATTTACGAATCGGGATCCAGCGGCGCTCCAGTGGACCTGAAATGGTCGACCGAAGAGAGTAATTCCCTCCGGCCAGGGTCCATCCACCAGCCGCTTTAATCTTAAACTCCGCACCACTTTGAGAATGATTACGAAGAGGATGATTACGCCATGACAATGAAAGACATCACCGAAGGGGATATTCAGAACAATATTCCCCTGGCAACCAAAGACCCATCCAACCGCACGGTCGTTAAATTTGGCGACGTAGCGATAGGCGGTGACAAGTTCGTCGTTATCGCTGGCCCCTGTGCCGTCGAGAACCGCGACCAGGTGATCGACATCGCCGAGAACGTCAAGAACTCCGGTGCCCAGGTGCTCCGCGGCGGCGCCTTCAAGCCCCTGACCTTCCCGTATCAGAATGAGAAATCATTCGAGTTAGGCGAAGAAGGGCTGAAGTATCTGGCTGAAGCACGTGAAGCCACCGGGATGCCCGTGGTCACGGAGGTGATGGACCCTCGGACCGTTGAGATGGTAGCGAGTTATGCCGATGTACTACAGATCGGCGCCCGTAACATGCAGAACTTCCCACTGCTGGCCGAGGTTGGCCGGTCGGGCAAGCCGGTTCTGCTCAAGCGCCACTTCGGTTGCAGCCTAAGGGACTGGCTGGGCGCTTCCGAGCATATCCTGGTCCAGGGCAACCCGAACGTCGTGCTCTGCGAAAGAGGCGTTTCGACCGCTCACACTCACGCCGGCACGTCCCGGTTCATCATCGATATTCAGGTTGTTCCCGCCGTGAGGGAGTACTCGCACCTTCCGATCATAGTCGATCCCAGCCACGCAACTTTCAAACGGTCCTACGTGCCTGCCATCTCCAAGGCTGCCATGGCAGTCGGAGCCGATGGCATCATCCTCGACGTTCACCCCGTGCCGGAACAGGCTGCAGTGGACCCGTTGCAGGCCCTTTCCTACCCGGTCTTCGGGCAGCTGATGGAAGAACTAAGAGCTATCGGACAGGCCGTCGGTCGGCCCATCTAATCGTCACCTAAATCCCAATCAATTCGGATGAGAGAATAATGGCTCAGAGTGCCGTAGAGGCGATCCACCAACATATCAGCAACAAGCTGGACGCAAGCCTGGACCAGAAAGCGGTCATTACGGGCATCTTTGGCGACCAGCCGTCCAAATCAGCCAAGAGCCCCATCCTTTGGAACGCGGCTTTCAGCGGCCTGGAGTTGGACGCGTCCTTCGTACCCTTCGATGTAACCGATGCCGCCCTCCCTGGGCTGGTTGACGAATTACGCGGTATACCAAGCTACCTGGGCGGCAGCGTCACGATGCCCTACAAGACACGCATCATGGAGCTGCTGGACGAGATTGACCCCACCGCGCAGAAGATCGGGGCGGTCAACACCATCGCCCGCAACAAGGACGGTGGCCTCATCGGCTACAACACCGACGCCCAAGGCGCCGTGGATGCTTTGCTGAAGCCGATGCCCTGGCAGGACCAGCCATTCATGAATGACGTCAAAGGACTGAATGTGCTGCTGATTGGAGCCGGCGGCGCCGCAAAGGCAGTGGCGTTTGTCATGGCGAACGAGATCGGACAGAGCGGGCACATCACTATCGTGAACCGCACCACAGCGACCGCAGCAGACCTGGCCGCCGCGGTACATGAAGCCTACGGCAACGCCTCAAGCGTCTCTGAATCCGGCCTGGCAGCGGCGCTGGCAGATGCAGACCTGGTGATCAATGCTTCCACCAGAGGACAATCAGGGCTCCGATCATTGGCAGACGGCCAAACGACCTGTTTGGAGCCGTATTCCAGCTTGGCGTCCTGTAAACCCGCCAGCTTGGATGGGTCTCAGTACGCGGATAACTCTTCGTTGATGCGTGCCTGGTACCAAGCGTCATTCAAAGATATCGCGGAGAACCAGTCGCGGTCTGCCCAGGCGGTATTGTCTGCCGGCGACGGGACCCGCTTCTATGACATTATTTTCGCGCCGCTGGAGACCACCATGTTGCAGCAGGCACGCCTCGCCGGATACGAAACTCTGAACGGACAGGGTATGAACCTGGCTCAAGCGGTCGACGGTTTCGTAAACCGCACTTTGCACCCGTATTTAACGTCGGAGAAATGGGACCTAGATGAAACCTATGGCCGCGTATTTGAATATATGGCCCAGGTGTGGTGAGGACCGGATTTGAGCACTCTTAGAGGGACCGCCGACCGCCGCATGATCGCCTATCTTGGCGATGGGCACGGTGGGGATGTTGATACTGCCAAGCGATTGGTTGAGCTGGCCGTTTCCGCGGGTTGTGACGGCGTAGTACTACCCGTCCGCAACGTGCGTCAGGGTTACGCCGAAGAGGCTCACGCCCAACCGGCCCCAGACGCCCAGCACAATGCCCTGTCTCTGGGGGAGGTGCTCCAGGAGTTGGAACTTTCAGTCCACGAGTTGAAGGACATACGGGAGATCTGCCGGGGACAAGTGGATTTCATCGGCGCTCCCTACGACCTGCAGTCTTTCGCCGACCTGGAAGCCACCGGACCGGACGGCTATCAGATCGACCCAGCTGTGCTCAAGCACACACCCCTGCTGGAGGCCGTCAAGGGCTCATCCAAACCGGTGTTGCTGGTAGCCGGGGGTTGCACCGAAAAAGACATCGAAGCCTCGATAGCAGCCCTGAATAGTGAGAACGTCACCCTGCTCCACTGCATCTACGCCGGCGAATTGGAGTTGGAAGCCACGGGTCTGTGGCTGATTTCCCGTCTTCGAGAGCGATTTGGACTGCCCATGGGTTATCTGGGACTGGAGCCAGGGATTTCCGGAGCCATTGCCGCCTTCGCAATGGGGGCCGGAACGATCGAGAAATTATTCAGCATTGACGGGTCAAGTCGAAAGGGCGCGATGGGCGCCGGACTCGACCGCGATGAGCTACGAGAGCTGGCAGCCACTCTTATGAAACTTCAAGAATCGATGTCCGGCGAGACTTCCCGGATCATCTTTCCCGAGGAACTTGGCTATTCCGAAGACCCTCGAGCCTCATTGGTGGCGGGCTACGACCTGCCGGCCGGCGTGGTGATCGAAGAGTCAATGTTGGTGGTCAAACTGGCGGCACACGGAGTCGACCCGAGTCTGTTGGACTACGTTAAGGGACGAAAGCTCGCCTACGATGTACCCGCCGATGCACCTCTGACCTTTGGGGCGATCGAGTCTTGATCTCGGTAGTGATCCGCACCAAGAACGAGGAAGCCTGGATCGGGCGTTGTCTGTTTGCGATAACCGCGCAGAACTACCCGGACTTCGAGATAATCCTGGTCGATAACGAGTCCACCGACAGCACTCTGGACGTCGTCAGCCAGTACGACTGCAAGCTGGTCAAGATCAGCGACGACGATTTTACCTTCGGCCGGTCGCTGAATTGGGGCGTCGAGGCTGCTCAGGGCGAATACGTAGCCATAATCTCGGGGCACTGCATCCCCGTTGATGACCGTTGGTTGCTGTCCTTACGGGCGGCCTTCGACAAAGAGGAAGTGGCCGGCGTCTACGGAAGACAGCTGCCATTGCCAGACACCCGGGCTGACGACAAACGGGACCTGTGGACGACCTTTGGCATCGAACGGCGCACGCAGAAGAAAGACTTCTTCTTCCACAATGCCAACTCCATGGTCCGCCGCAGCATCTGGGAAGAGGTCCCCTTTGACGAAGAGATTAACGGAGTGGAAGACCGGGAGTGGGCCCGCCAGGTTATCAGCCGGGGCTATCAGGTGATCTATGAGCCTGCCGGCTCGGTCCACCACTTCCACGGCATACATCATGGAAGAAACTTGGAACGCTCTACCCGAGTGGCCAAGGTTATTGAATTGATTAATTATCGAGGAGGAATCCGTGCCTAACGACTCCAACGTTATCAGCATCATCCCGGCCCGGGGCGGCTCCAAAGGGATCCCCCGGAAGAACCTACAACTAGTCGGCGGCAAACCGCTCATCGCCTGGTCAATCGAAGCTTCGATGAACTGCCCTGAGATTGACCGGACGATTCTCACTACCGAAGACGAGGAAATCGCTGAGATGGGTCGGAAGCTCGGCGCGGAAGTGCCCTTCATGAGGCCGCCGGAATTGGCCGTTGATTACGCCACCACCGAAGGCGTGCTGCAACACGCGGTCCAATGGCTGGAGACCGAGGAGAACTACAAGGTGGACATCGCGGTATTCCTGCAGCCAACCGACATCTTTCGCAAACAAGAATGGCTGAGCCAAGTGGTTCAAGCGTTGCTTGACGACCCTGAATTGGAGTCTTGCTTCGTCGGTTTCGCCACCTACAAGAACTTCTGGCAAGTGCTGGAAGAGAAATTTGAGTACCTGAGCTGGCGCGGGTATGGTCCCCGCCAGACCAAGACCCTAGTCATCCGGGAAGACACCGGCCTCGCCTGCGCCACCCGTGGCTCAATCATCAAGGCCGGCGACCGCATCGGCAAGAACGTCAAAATCATCACCACCGAAGACACCATTCCGGGGATCGATGTGCAGTACCCCTTTGACCTCTGGCTGGCCAACAAGGTGATTGAAGAATGGGGAAGAAGCCCCAACGACTAGGCGACTAGACCATGTCTGAAATTTCTTTTGGTGAAGTCCTAGCAGTGATTCCGGTACGGGGCCGGGACGTCGAGTCCGACGGCAGCCCCGTGATGCTGGAAGGCCGCCCGCTGATAGCCTTCACGATAGAGGCTGCGCTGAAGAGTTCTACGGTGTCGCGGACGATCGTCACCACCGACGCGCAATCCGTCCGTGACCTGGCAATCTCACTGGGAGCAGAAGCCCCTTTCCTCCGGCCTGCCGAGCTGGCCCAGGCCGACGTTACCCTCGACCAGGTCCTCCAACAATGTGTCGCATGGTTGGATGAGAACGAGAATTACTCTCCCGAACTGGTCCTCTGCCTAGAGGTATCGCATCCGATACGCCCGGAAGGACTCTTGGAACAGGTTGTCGAGGCCCTGGTCTCGCAGCAACTGGACACGGTGTTCACGGTATATGAGGAACGGGGAGCGTTCTGGAACGTGGACGAATACGGAGAGCTGGCCCGGGTGGGGACCGACGACGACAGGCCGAGCGCCATGGTAAACCCCATCTACCGTGAGATAGCCGGACTGGCCATGGCCCGCCGTACCGAGGTGGTCAGGAAAGGCGACCGTTACGGGAGCCGCATCGGCATCGTGCCGTTGCGGGAGTCGTATGCCTTGGTGGACACCCAAACCTCTTTGGGCGTTACCCTAGCCAAATACCTACTAGCCCAGGAAGACGAGATAGACCGGGTTTAATCCGGTCGCCTCGGGAATCAGTTCCCTGGGAATTGGACCAATTATGTTATCAATACAAGAATCAGAAAACCTGGTACTAGAGATATTGACCGCCTTGAACGAGGAGAAGGAGGCCGATGAGAAATTCCCTATCTCCAAAGATACTGTCCTGTTGGGAATGGGCACTCCGCTGGACTCTCTGGACCTGATCTATGTCATCACCGGCTTGGAAGACCGTATCTTTTCCCTGACCAACCGCGAGATCCAACTGGTCTCTGAAGCCGAGGACCTTGAGGGCGACCACCCGTTTCGCACCGTTTCCACTCTGGGCGAACATATCACGACCATCTTGACCGCTGAATGATTCCATGGCCGACCAACCAGTAGCACTGATCACAGGTAGCAGCAGGGGCGTGGGGAAAGGTATCTCCTCTTATCTCCTTGGCCAGGGCTTCAAAGTCTTTGGCTGTAGCCGTGGGCCGTCGACGATGGACGAGAAGGATTACGAGCACAGCCAATTGGACGTTGGCTGCCAGAAGCAGGTATCGGAATGGGTCTCTGGCGTGTCCCGAGCCGAGGGCCGAATCGACGTCCTGGTCAACAGCGCCGGTATGATGCCGGCCTCAACTCTGGCCTTGGCGACGACCTCGGACGTGGTCGAAGAGACGATTAAGACCAATTTCCTGGGCACGTTCTCCGTATGCCGAGAGGCTGCGACGGTAATGCTGCGAAAAAGAACCGGGCGGATCATCAACCTTTCTACCATCGCAACGGGGCTGCATCTGGAAGGAGCCTCGGCCTATATCGCCTCCAAGAGCGCGGTCGTGGGGTTCTCCAAGGTGCTGGCCAAAGAACTGGCCCCTGCCGGCATCACGGTCAACGTAGTCGCGGTATCGCTGATGGAAACCGAAATGTCGGCGACACTTGATGAACAGCAACGGGAACGCTACCGCGAGCATTTCGCCATCAAACGATGGGCCACCATCGATGATGTTTGTAACGCCGTCTCATTCTTCGCCAGTCCTGACAGCGGTTACATCACAGGACAGGTGATGCACCTGGGTTACGTGGACTAATCATGGAACACAGGTTCGATGGCTTCACAGTCACGACTCTAGTCACCGGCAGGTGGAAGGCCAATTGCTACCTGGTCCAAGACTTAGAGAGCCAAGAGATCGCCGTTATAGACCCCGGTGACGACGCCGAGGCCATCTTGGAGGCCCTCGAAGAACAGGGTGGCAAGGTGCGGCACGTAGTCTTAACCCATGGACATTATGACCACCTGGCTGGGGCCGCCAGCTTATGCCGGACCAAAGACCTGCCGTGCTCGGTCCATAGCGCGGATATGAAAACGGTTCGTCAGGGCGACATCTATGCCCTGGCTTTCGAGAAGAAAAAAATAGAACTGCCGGAGTCCATTGTTCACTTTGACCTCGACCAAAAAAGCGAAACATATGCCTTCCCTCTTGGAAAAACTGAGATTACCGCCTGGCCAACCCCCGGCCATACTCCGGGCAGCATCTGCCTCCGGAGCGGCCCCTGCTGGTTCACCGGAGACACTCTGCTGGACAGCAAAGTTGGACGCACTGATCTGCCAGGCGGCGATTTGGAGAAACTGATGGCTTCCGTGGGATCACTGGTGAATGGCTTCCCCAACGATGCGGTCATCTTCCCGGGTCACGGCAGCCACATGGACCATCATCAGGTCATGGAATGGTGGGCCGCCGAGCCCTTTAACCAAAAAACCAGCAGCGGAGGACGCTCGTGAAGGCACGGATCGCCGCCATCGAATACGCGCTTCCCAAGAACTGCGTGACCAACGAAGACCTAGACCGAGCCCATCCTGAATGGTCGATGGACCGGGTTGCGGTGCGCACCGGAGTCATCAAACGCTACCACTGCGCCGATGACGAAACGGCGCTCGACCTGTCGATCACAGCCTGCGAACAGCTTTTCGACCGCGAGGAAGTGGCCAGGGAGGACGTGGGCGCGATCATCGTTTGCACCCAGTCTCCGGACCACATCATGCCGCCCAACTCGACCATCCTCCAACACCGTCTGGGCCTACCGACCACCGCCGCCGCGTTTGATTTCACGTTGGCGTGCTCGGGGTTCATATACGGCCTGATGATGGGCAAGGCGATGATCGAGTCAGGCGCGATGAACAACATCATCATCGTGACGTCTGAGGCTTACTCGAAATTAATTCACCCGGATGACCGGGCGACGATGGCGCTCTTCGGTGACGGTGCGGCGGCCACATTGCTCCGCGGCGATTCCGTTGGGTTGGGGGAGTTTGAGCTGGGTTCCGACGGCGGCGGAGCGGACAAATTCATCGTCCCTGCCGGTGGTTCCAGAACACCCAAGTCACTTGAAACCGCCTTGGAAATGACTGACACCAGCGGCAATATTCGGTCTGCGGAGAACATCTACATGGACGGAGCAGCCGTCCTGCGGTTCGTCAAACGAGAAGTCCCGCCCAACGTCACAAAGCTGCTGGAAAAGACCGGTTATAGCTACGACGACATCGATTTATTCGTGTTCCACCAGGCCAGCGGCATGTCCTTGGACCACCTGGAAGCAACCCTCAAAATTCCACCTAAGAAGATGTACCGGAATTTGGAAAGGGTCGGCAATACAGTCTCTGCGTCTATCCCCATAGCCATCCGGGACGCTCAGTCCGAGGGCTTGGTCGTGCCGGGCAGTCGCTTGCTCTTATCCGGCTTCGGGGTCGGCTATTCCTGGGGCGCCTGCATCGTGGATTGGTGACCGTGGCCACCTACGTGGACGAACTGGTCCAAAACATCGGTAAGCGTGGCGACGAGCCAGCCATCAATTGGCGTGGTCAAGACCAGTCTTGTTCGGACTTGCTGGCCAGCGCAGACGCTTGGATGACCCAGTTCGACGAACTGGGGATCGGCGCCGGCACCGTCTGCGGCATCGCCGGGGATTATTCTCCGCAGGTCTGTGGGTTGTTCCTAGCGTTGATGCAGACCAATGCAGTCTTGGTGCCGCTGACTTCATCCTCGGCAAGCCAATTGCAAGCGCCATTGGAACTGGCGGGCGCTACGAAGCTGTTCCGGTTCGACAACAATGACCAATGGACGATCGAAGACGTAAACCCCACACCGGCCAATGACTTGATGACGGGTTTTCTGGAACGCCAGCACCCAGGCCTGGTGGTGGTAACTTCAGGCTCCACCGGCCAGCCAAAGGGCATATTGCACGACTGCGAAATGGTGCTCCGCAAGTTCTCCCAGCAAAGACAGGGATACCGGACATTACTATTCCTCCTGATGGACCATTTCGGCGGATTCAACACCCTGATGTCGGTGCTGTCCTACGGCGGGACTGCGGTGATCGCCGCCAAACGCACCCCAGAGGAAGTCTGCCGCACGGTCCAGGACGCACGTGTCGAGTTGCTGCCGGTAACGCCGACTTTCATCAACCTGTTGCTGGCATCCCGGTGTTATGAGGATTTCGACCTATCATCGGTACGCTTGATCACCTACGGCACCGAGGTCATGCCCGAGTCGACGTTGGCTCGGATCGCCACTGCCTTCCCGGAAGCGCGGCTCCAGCAAACCTACGGCCTCTCAGAGTTGGGTGTGCTCCGGTCTCGGTCCAAGGATTCAGGCTCGGTCTGGGTCAAAGTCGGCGGTGAAGGGTTCGAGACCAAGATCATCGACGGCATGCTGTGGGTGCGGTCACAATCGGCCATGGTCGGCTACCTGAATGCTCCCAGCCCCTTCGACGATGACAACTGGATGAACACCGGAGACCTAGTGGAAGTTGACGGCGATTACGTCCGAATACTGGGGAGAGACTCGGACATCATCAATGTCGGCGGTCAAAAAGTGTTCCCCGTAGAGGTCGAATCGGTCCTGATTGACGCCGAAAACGTTACCGAGGCAGCCGTCTACGCACTCAAGAGTCCTCTGTTGGGCGAAGTAGTTGCGGCGCGGGTGTCGCTCCGGGGAACAGAAGACCCAGTCGCGTTGAAGGCACGCCTGAGAAAATTTTGCCTTGAGCGTCTGGCTTCTTCCAAGGTCCCTGTGCGGTTTGTAGTCGTACCCCAAGAAGAACTTCAAAGCGACCGGGCCAAAAAAGTCCGGGCCGCTGACCAGGGCTAGCGATTGGGCTGCCAGCCAAACGACCTAGCCTCGCAGATACGCACGATACTGGACGGACTGGGTACAGGGCCGGTACTGGTCATATCCAACCTGATGCGGGCGGGCACACCCTACCCACGCAGCGTGGACCGAAAAGAGATACTCAACGCCCACATGGAGTTCCTGCAACAGGCGATCGAAGACCGGGACCTGTGGATGCACAGTTTCAATTACGATTTTCCCCATAGCCGGACATTCGACGTGGCCAACGAACCGTCGCAGGTCGGCCCGTTGACCGAGCACTTCAGGAAGAACGTCGCTCAGTGGCGCAGCACCACACCGATATTCCCTTTCGCCGGCACCGGCGAGGCGCCTCTTGAAGACCTTGGACATGAGATCGACCCTTTTGGGCAGTCGTCTCCCTTCGCCCAGTTCGCACGGCAGGACGGAGTGGTTCTCTTCTACGGGGCCAGCGTAAACACCGCGACGATCATGCACCATGCCGAGAGGGTCGAGGGAGGCCCAGCGTACCGCTACGATAAGTTGTTCCCTGGCCGGGTCACCCTGACGGACGGTTCTGTTCGGGATGTGATACTGAGATATCACGTGCGGCCTTGGGAATCTGGTCTTGATTACGACCACGCCCGGAACCTTTCAGATTTGATGGATGCCGGGGTCTTACGGGCGTGGCAGTCCGGCCCTATCAGATATCTCGCAGCGTCGGCTAAGGACATGGTGTCTTTTTGGGTCAGCCGCCTTGCAGAAGACCCGGTTTGCCTTCTCGACGACGAGTCGAAACTTTGGGTTGAACCTATGCTGGAACGACTGGGACGCCGATTCGAGTTGGAAGATTTCGAGCCGGCCCAGCTGATATCGTCATAACGAACTAGCAACCGAAATGCAACGAACTAAACCTGAGACAACACCAAACCTGGACCAGGGCAATGACTCGCCCAGCATCACCATCGGCGACGCTATCGAACGGGCTGACTGGAGCGGTCTGGCCACCGATATGATGGCTATGATGTCGCAGCTGTTCCCGGTCTGCCGCAGCATCACCGGCGATGGGAACCGGAAGACCCTGGAAGCCCTGCAAGCCCGGATCCCTCTGCAGGTCCACGAAGTGCCAACCGGATACCAGGCGTTTGACTGGACGGTCCCCCAAGAGTGGAATATCCGAGACGCCTATATTAAAGACAGCCAGGGCAAGAAGATCGTCGACTTTCAGAAATCGAACCTGCATGTCCTGAACTACAGCACACCGGTTTCCGCGACGATGACGTTGGAGGAACTCAAGCCTCACCTTTACGCAAACCCGGCCCACCCGGACGCGGTGCCCTACGTCACGAGCTATTACGAGCAGCGCTGGGGGTTCTGCCTGTCCCAGGACCAATTGGATCAGTTACCCGCCGGAAATTACGAAGTCTATATCGACTCCAGCATCGAAGACGGCAGCCTTACTTTCGCTGACGCCGTGCTTCCCGGAGAGTCTGAGCGGGAGATACTCCTCTCCACTTATTTTTGCCACCCATCCATGGCCAACGACAACCTATCAGGCCCGGTGTTACTGGCTTTCCTACATCAGTTCCTGGCCCAGTGCCGTTTGAATTACACCTACCGGTTCGTCTACGTGCCCGAGACACTCGGCGCGTTGGTGTATCTGTCCCAGCACGGTGATCACCTGACCAAGAACCTCCATGCCGGTTACGTTGCGTCCTGTGTCGGAGACCCCGGGCCATACACCTACAAGCGGTCTCGCCAAGGCGGTACTCTGGCCGACAAAGTGGCTGAGCATTGCCTGTCATACCTAGAAAACGACGGGGAAGACGACGGGAAGGCGGAGATAGTCGATTTCTTTCCCATGGGCAGCGACGAGCGGCAATACTGCTCCCCGGGGTTCAATCTGCCTGTGGGCTCGCTGATGCGTTCGATGTACGGCACCTACCCTGAATACCACACTTCGTTGGATAACCTTGACTACGTGTCTGGTGACGCGATCGCAAGCACCCTCCGGGCGTATCTCCGGCTGGTGCAGGTACACGAGGTTAACCATCGGTACATCAACCTGTCACCCTACGGTGAGCCTCAGTTGAGCAAACGAGACCTGTTTCCCACCATCGGGGCCACGATCGGGGGAGTGACCAACGATGCCCTGACTGCCGGCAGGACGAGCAGAATCATGTATCTACTGTCCTACTCGGACGGCAATAATGACTTGGTGGATATCGCAGAAAAAGCCGGAGTCCCCGCCTGGCAGTTCATCCCGGAGATAAACGCGCTGACAGAAGCCGGCTTACTGGGAAAATCAACGTGACCTCGTATTCGAGCATGGGGCATGATCTCGCCCGGATGCGAAACCAATGAAAACGGTGGTGGCCATCCCGGCCAGACTCAAGTCCACCAGATTTCCCCGCAAGGTCCTGGCGGATATTCATGGCAAGCCTATGCTCTGGCACGTTTGCCAGGGGGTGTCCCAAGCCAAGATGATCGACGAGATCTGGGTGCTCACCGACAGTGAAGAAGTGTATGAAGCGGCTGGTTCCTGGGGGATAAAGACGGTGATGACGGCCGAAGATTGTCCCTCCGGCACAGATCGCATCGCCTCGGTGGTATCGGTCTTGGATGCCGAGATCATCGTGAATGTCCAGGGGGACGAGCCAACCATCGCCGGGAGTGTTGTTGATCTGATGGTGTCGGCCTTACAGGACTCAGACGCCGATATGGTGACCCCGGTTTTTCCGATAACTGATCCAGCGGAGATAACCGACCCGAACCTGGTCAAGGTGGTCCGGGCCAGTAACGGCGACGCACTCTATTTCTCCCGAAGCCCGGTGCCCTACGTTCGGGACGTGACCCAAGAACAATGGCCTGCCGCAACCGCCTACTGGGGACACGTTGGGGTCTACGGCTACCGCCGTGGCCTGCTGGAAGAATTCCCGTCACTACCGGAAGGCCGGTTGGAGAAGGCAGAAAAATTGGAACAATTACGGTTACTGGAGGCCGGCAAGACCGTCCGCACCGTTGAGATCGATTGGAGACCGTTCGGCGTTGATGTTCCGGCAGACTTGGAAGCAGTGAAATCGATGCTGAAACCGCCGCCAAAAGCTTAAGCACCAGAAGATTATTTTATGCAGATAAATAATGACGAGGTTTGGAATGAGGCCATGGTGCCCTTCCGGCCTCTGGAAAACCCAATCAATGTCGGCCAATTGAAGATCGGAGACGGGTCTCTGGCGTTGATCGCCGGACCCTGCGCCGCCGAATCGGAATCCTTATGCATGAAGGTTGCCGAACACCTGGCCCGGCTATGCTCCGATATGGGCATCCCATACGTGTTCAAGTCTTCGTTCGACAAAGCAAACCGTACCTCAGCGACATCGTTCCGGGGCCACGGTATGGATTCCGGGTTGGCGATACTAACCAAGGTCAAAGAACAGCTCGGCCTGCCGGTACTGACTGACGTCCACGAGCCCGACCAAGTACAGCACGTGGCCGAGGTGGCCGATATCGTCCAGATCCCAGCCTTTCTCTGCCGGCAGACCGACCTGCTTGAAGCCTGCGGCAAATGGGGCCATGCGGTGAATATCAAGAAAGGTCAGTTCCTCCCCGCCGAGGATATGGAATTCGCCGTGGAGAAGGTTACCGGAGCAGGCACCAAGAATGTGATGGTTTCCGAGCGCGGAGCCTCGTTCGGCTACCGCGACTTGATAGTCGATATGCGCAGCCTGGTCGTCATGCGGCGGGGCGGCTATCCGGTGGTGTTCGACGCCACCCACAGCGTGCAGCAGATGGGCGCAGCCGGGGGAGCAACTGGAGGGCGGCCCGGCTTCATACCGGCACAGGTACGGGGCGCCATCGCCGTGGGTATCGACGCATTATTCATCGAGACCCACCCAAACCCGCTGGAAGCGCTCTCTGACGGCGCGACCATGGTCCCATTGGACAAGATGGCAGCGTTATTGGATATGGCCTTGACCGTTCACTCCACCCACGGATCGTCGCCTAAATGACCTTGAACCAGGACCTCGGCGAGTTGACCCGCATCGCCAACGGTCTAAAAGCGCTGTTATTGGACGTGGATGGCGTGATGACCGACGGAGGCATCATCCTCTCCGGCGAGAGTGAAGAGACCAAGCGTTTCGACGTCCAAGACGGCATGGGCGTCAATCTGGCCAGGGCCGCCGGCCTCCAAGTGGGGATCGTCACCTCCCGCACATCCGCGGTCGTGGCAAGGCGAGCCAAAGAACTGAACATGGACATCCTCTACCAGGGAGTCGGCAAGAAAGCCGAGGTCCTACCCCGGCTGCTCCAAGACCTATCTTTGGAGCCGGGCGAGTTGGCATTCATCGGAGACGACCTTCAGGATATCCCTCTACTGAGGTTGGTCGGGCTCCCCATAGCAGTGGGCAACGCCGTGCCTGCGGTCAAGAAGACCAGCGCCTACGTTACAACAGCAATGGGAGGACACGGGGCAGTCCGGGAAGCCGTGGAATGGCTCTTGGAGTTGAGAGGGGACCGGGACCGCGTCTACGAAATGGTCACGGGTTAGTGGATATTGAAATCGAAAATCGGGAAATCGTGAGGTAGCACCGAAGATGGATTTGGCCTTAGCCGATAAGTCGGTCTTGGTAACTGGTGGGACGGGATCATTCGGTCAGATGTTGATCGAAACTATCCTGAAGGGCGAACATCCTCGCCGCTTGATCGTATTCAGCAGGGACGAGCTAAAGCAGCATGAGATGCAGCAGCGGTTCAACGCCCCGTGTATGCGTTACTTCCTGGGCGACGTACGCGACGCCGAGCGGCTCCGCCGCGCTATGGATGCCGTCGATATCGTGGTCCACACCGCCGCGCTGAAGCAGGTCCCTGCCTGTGAATACAACCCGTTCGAAGCGGTGAAGACGAATATCCTTGGTGCGGTCAACGTCATCGACGCGGCCATCGACACCGGCGTTGAGCAGGTCATCGCGCTCAGCACCGACAAAGCCGTAAACCCGATAAACCTCTACGGAGCCACCAAGCTCTGTGCCGAGAAATTATTCGTCCAGGGCAACGCCTACGTCGGCGCCCGGCGGACCAAGTTCAGCTGCGCCCGCTACGGCAATGTGGTTGCCAGCCGTGGCAGCGTGATCCCCCTCTTCCAGCAGCAGAAGAAGACCGGCGTACTGACGATCACCGACAAGAGAATGACCCGTTTTTGGCTGACTCTAACGGCGGGCGTGGAATTCGTCCTCCAGTGTCTCGACAGGATGCAGGGCGGGGAGATATTCATTCCCCGGATTCCCAGCATGAACATCATGGACCTGGTGGAGGCCATCGCTCCCGGTTGCGAGACCGAAGTGACCGGTATCCGCCCCGGGGAAAAGATCCACGAGCTATTGGTGTCGTCGGACGAAGCACGTTTTACCTTAGAATTTCCCGACATGTATGTGATCCAACCAGCCCAGATGTGGTGGGAGCAGGGCCAATGGAAAGATGGCAAGGCCGTCGACCATGAGTTCAGCTACACCAGTGACACCAATCCCAACTGGCTTTCGGTCGAAGAACTGCGGGAGATCGTTGCCGGCCTTGAGTAGTATGGGTGCCGGCAGCAAGGTTCTGGCGATCAACGGCGGCACGCCCGTGCGCTCCAGCATCTTGCCCTACGCTCGTCAGCAGATCGAAGAGGACGACATCAACACCGTGGTGGACGTCCTGCGGTCCGACTTCCTGACCACCGGCCCAAAGGTGGAGGAGTTTGAGCGGTGCGTAGCGGATTACGTGGGGGCTGAATTCGCAGTGGCCTACAGTTCCGGCACGGCTGCGTTACACGGCGCGGCATTCGCCGCCGGTCTGGGGCCGGGCGACGAGGCAATAACCACTCCCATGACCTTTTGCGCCACCGCCAACTGTGTGGTCTACATGGGGGCCACGCCGGTGTTCGCCGACGTCTGCACCGATAACCTGAACATCGACCCTGATCAGATCGCAGCCAAGATCACGTCCAAGACCAAGGCTATCTTGCCGGTGGATTACGCGGGCCATGCGGTCGCCCTGGACGAGATACTGGAACTGGCCGATAAACACGGTCTGGTCGTGATCGAAGACGCTGCCCACGCTTTGGGTGGAGAGTACAAATCGCGCAAGGTCGGCTCCATCAGCCACATGACAATGTTCAGCTTCCACCCCGTGAAACACATCGCCACTGGCGAAGGCGGGATGATCACCACCAACGACCCTGAGTTGAACCGCAAGCTACGGCGTTTCCGGAACCATGGTATCGAACGCGACTCGCACCAGCGGCAGGCTGCCGGTGACTGGCATTACGAGATGTTGGACCTGGGGTACAACTACCGGCTGCCGGACCTCAATTGCGCCTTGGGCACCAGCCAGATGGCCCGGCTGCCTCAGAACCTAGAAAACCGGCGGCAGATCGCCGACCGGTATTTCCAAGCATTTTCCGCGATGCCCGGTCTGGTCCCTCCGATCCAACGCCCCGATTCATTGAGTGCCTGGCACCTCTACCCACTACGGTTTCAACTGGACCGGTTCGCCGTGGGCCGAAAAGAATTGTTCCAGGCGCTGCGGGCCGAGAATATAGGCGTGAACGTGCACTACATCCCGGTGCATCTACACCCCTATTACCGGGAGCAGTTCGGATTCACAGACGGAGATTATCCCAATGCTGAAGCCGGGTATGAATCATTGATCACTATCCCGATGTTTCACGCGATGACCGCTCAAGAACAAGATGAAGTCATTGAGGCTGTCGGCAAGGTCGTGTCCCACTATTTCGACTAAACGGGGATTCCAGCCCAATCATGAGCAATGACCACCGGTTCCTGGTCGTTGGCTGCGGCTCGATCGGAAAGAGACACATGGGCAATCTATTAGCCCTGGGTGTCTCAACCGTGATCGGTATGGACCTGCGGGCCGACCGCCGGGCGGAAGCCGAATCGAGCTTGGGTGTGGCAACGGTGGGCAGTCTTGAAGAAGCCTGGGCCTACCACCCCGACGTAGCCGTCATCGCAACGCCCAGTAGCCTGCACGTACCACTAGCTCTGGAAGCTGCGCGCCAAGGTTGCCACCTATTCATAGAAAAGCCGCTCAGCAACCGAATGGAAGGCGTCGACGAGTTCTTGGGCGTTGTATCCGAGCGAGACCTGACGGCCTTGGTTGGCTGCAATCTACGGTTACATCACGGCCCGTCAACGGTGAAACGCCTGCTCGACGAAGGGGCGATCGGCCACGTGGTCTCGGCGCAACTGGACTCAGGCCAATACCTGCCAGACTGGCATCCCTGGGAAGACTACCGGGATATGTACAGCGCCAAAACCTCGCAGGGCGGCGGCGTGGTCTTGGACGGCATCCACGAGATTGATTACGCCCGTTGGCTGTTCGGCGAGGTCGAGGGAGTATTCGCCCAGGGCGGCAAGCTCAGTTCTCTGGAGATAGATACTGAAGACACGGTTGATATTCTGATGAATATTGTCGATGGCACCAACGTCTCGATCCATATGGACTACCTGCAACGCGACTATTGGCGCACCTGCAAGGTGGTCGGCGAAGAGGGGACCATCGTCTGGGACGTCAAGAATAAGGGCGTCCGTATGTACTCGGCGAACACTGGAGAATGGAGTGATTTCCCTGATCCAGTGGACTACAACGTCAATCAGATGTACCTGGATGAGATGAAGCATTTCCTTGCCTGCTTGGACGGAAAAGAAAGCCCAGCCCTGGATGCCTCTGACGCCAAAAGGGTTTTGGAGATAGCCTTGGCCATCAAAGCATCGATGGAATCAGGCGAAAAGAAAGACTTATGATCATTGCCGTTCTCCAAGCAAGGACCGGTTCCAGCCGGCTGCCGGGGAAAATCACCCAGGATATCTGCGGCAAGCCCATGCTCTGGCACCAGATTCAGAGGGCCAAGCTGGCCAAGACTCTGGACAAGATCATCGTGGCGACCACTGACACATCGGACGACTTGCCGGTTGTCGAGATCGCTAAAGATGCAGGGGTCGATTGGTCGACAGGTAGCGTCGATGACGTGCTGGACCGCACCTACCAATCCGTGAAGTCTTTGGGCGCCACCGCCGTAGTTAGGCTGACCGGTGACTGCCCTCTGATAGACCCGGCGGTGATCGACCAGGTGGTTGAGGAGTTCACCGGACACGAAGGCAAGTTTGACCATGTGTGTCTGACGCCGGAGTGGCCTGAGGGTCTCGACGTTGAGATCATGTCCTTCGCGGCGTTGGAACGGGCTTGGAACGAAGCGACCAAACAATACGAGCGAGAGCACGTTTCCCCCTACATCACAATGTCGGGCAAGTTTCGGCTCCGGCACGTCAGTTGTTCCCAGGACCTGTCCTACCTCCGGTTAACCGTCGACGAAGGCGCCGACCTGGAGGTGGTCCGTAGTGTGTTCGGTGAGTTGTACCCCAAGCACGGTCACAACTTTGGACTCGCAGAGATTCTCGACCTATACAACGGAAAACCCGAGATTTTCAGGCCCAATATGGACATCCAGCGCAACGAAGGTTTCCTGAAATCTCTAGCGGAGGAACGCCAAGTGCTCAGGTTCGACCCAAAACCAGTGATAAAGAACAGCGAAGAGGTCTGGAGCAGAGGGAAAGCCCTCATCCCAGCCGGAACTCAGACCCTCAGCAAGGGACCGTCTCAGTTCGTCGATGGCATCGCCCCCAAATACCTTCAGCGCGGCCAGGGCTCGCACGTATGGGACGTTGATGGCAATGAGTACATCGACTACCCGATGGGTCTCGGCGCGGTCATTCTGGGGCACAATTACCCCAGCGTATCCGAGGCTATCAAGAAACAATTGGATGACGGCATGAGCTTCTCCCTTATGCACCCGCTGGAAGTGGAGCTATCGGAGCTGCTCACTGACATCATCCCCTGGGCCGACATGGTGCGGTTCGGCAAGAATGGGTCGGATGCGACCACCGGGGCTGTCCGTGGCGCGCGGGCTTACACCGGCCGGGAGAAGATCCTGCACTGCGGCTACCACGGCTGGCACGACTGGTACGTCGGCGGGACAACCCGGAACGCCGGAGTTCCGCAGGGCGCAATCGACCTACAATTTGCCTTCCCCTACAACGACCTCGATGCCGTGGAAAAACTCTTCGATGAGAACAAGGGCGAAGTCGCCGGCGTAATCATGGAAGCGTATGGGATGGAGCTTCCTGAGCCGGGATATTTCAAAGGCCTGAAAGAATTGGTCCACGAGAACGGCGCAGTACTGATCTTCGACGAGGTCGCCACCGGTTTCCGGTTCCGTCTCGGCGGCATCGATGACGACTTTGACGTAACGCCAGACCTGGCCTGCTACGGCAAAGCCATGGGCAACGGCATGCCGATCTCGGCCTTGGTGGGCACGCGGGACGTCATGAAAGTCTTCGACGATGTCTTCTACTCGTTCACCTTCGGCGGCGAATGTCTGTCGCTGGCTTCAAGCATCGCCACGATCAAGGTGATGCAGGAAGAGCCGGTCTTTGACCACATATGGGAAGTGGGACGCCGGCTGCAGGACGGTTACAACCGGATGGTCTGGGACCTGAACCTGCAATCCCGGACCCGGTCCATCGGTCTTGCTCCTAGAACCGCTTTGTTGTTTCAAGATGAGTTTGGAAACAACTCACTCTTGCTGAAGAGCCTGTTCCAGCAGGAAGTGCTGAAACGGGGAATCCTGTTCGGGGCCGCCCACGCGGTGTCCTACTCGCATTCAGTCGAGGACATCGATATGACCTTGGCCGCCTACCAGGAGGCGCTGCTCGTCTTGAAAGAGGCGGTAGACACCGGAGACATTGAATCGCTACTTGAGGGCGCACCGGTCAAACCGGTGTTCCGGCAGCTATAAACTCGGCAAACGGGATTTTTAAGGGAATTCATCATGGTTAACGAAAACTACGCCAAGCCATCCATCGGTAATACCAGAGAGCTGGAGGCACGCCAGGCGCTGCTGCAGCTCTACAAGAACACTCCTGTGCCGGACGACGACATCCTGATCAATCTGGGACTGTTCACCCGGTCGGTAATGCTGGCCAAGTATCTCTACCTGAACGAACTCTACCAGCAGATACTGGAGATTCCCGGCGTCATCATGGAATTTGGCGTCTGGTGGGGAGCAAACCTGGCCCTGCTCGAGTCTTTCCGCAGCGTCTACGAGCCCTACAACTGGTCGCGCAAGGTTGTCGGTTTCGACACCTTTGGCGGCTACGATAGCATCAGCGCCGAGGATGGAGATTCTCCGTACGTTGCGCCCGGCGGTTTCTCAGTCACCGAGGGCTACGAAGCATACCTCGCCAAGGTGCTAGACGCCCATGAGCAGGACAACGTGAACAGCCAGGTGAAGAAATACGAATTGGTCAAAGGCGACGTTACCGAGACGATCGGTGAATACCTTGAAGAGCGGCCAGAGACCATCGTGGCGTTGGCCTACTTTGACCTCGCCCTGTACGAACCGACCAAGAAATGCCTGGAAGCCATCAGGCCGCATCTGGTCCGCGGCAGCGTGTTGGCCATGGATGAGCTGAACAACCACGATTTCCCGGGCGAGACCATCGCCCTGAGGGAAGTGATCGGACTGGACCGCTACAAGATGGTCAAATCCCGTTTCTTACCCGACCGTACCTACATCATTGTCGACTAACAGTGGTCTCCATAAACCTGATGACTACCATGATTATTCTTTCACCACGAGCGAGGAACTAGACCAATGACCCAGAGCCCCATGAGGGGAGCCGAACAATGGGCTCAGTTCTACCGGAGAGGCGTCGGCAACGTTTACCCCGATGAGAACTTGGTCCGATTGATCAGAGGTAATTACGCCGACGTGCCCCGCTCAGGCCGAGTCCTGGATGTCGGGTTTGGTATCGGCGGAAACCTGGTCTTCTTCGCCCAGTCCGGCTTCGAGGCCCACGGCCTTGAGGTGAGCCAGGAAAGTATCGACGCGGGCAACAAGCTATCTGAATCCGCAGGCATCGACCTAAACCTGGCGTTGATGGACGGCACCAAACTCCCTTACGAGGATGATTATTTCGACGTCGTAGTCTCTTGGGGCGCGGTCTATTACCACGGCAACCGGACCTTGGTGGCTGAAGCCATAAACGACTTTAGGCGGGTGATTAAACCCGGTGGCGTACTCCTGCTCTCGGTCATACACCCCAATAGTTTCATGGTGCGCCGGTTCACAGAAGACCTGGGAGACGGCGTCCACCGAATCGACCGTGAATCGCCCCACGACACCCGCTTTGGGATGGAGATCTTCTATAGCGGCACGTCCACCGGCTGGCGAGAGCTGCTTTCGCCGTTCGATGAGGTTGCCGAAGGGTATGCCGAAGCCGACCTTTTCAACCCGGAACGGCGAGATGCCTGGCGGTTGTTCCTCGCCCGAAAGGGGCTGGCCGGAAGCTGATGCCGGCTGTTTTCCGGGCCGACGGTTCGTCCCACTTGGGTCTGGGACATATCATGCGCTGCTTGGCGTTTGCTGCAGCTTTACCCGGTTCCCGATCGGTGTTCGTGACCCGTGCGTTCGATGAGCGGGTTTCCGCAGTCCTCAAAAACCACGGTTATGAAGTGGTGGAAGTCCCCGAGGATGCGACGCCGGAAGAAGACTCAGAAATTACCAAACGGGCCGCCGGTGATTCCGGGGCCAAGCTGCTGATCACCGACCTGTTCGTCCGCCCGATCTTGGAGAACTTCGAGAAGCTGGACGCTTATCACCGCCGATTGAGAGCAGACCATTTCGTGATTGCCAT
>Ga0115002_10002407_pt1 | contig 24504 bp, 16 predicted proteins | sample ArcticOcean_MG_C_8_FD_89576 | JGI IMG/M metagenome (GOLD analysis project Ga0115002, IMG submission 89576) | Marine microbial communities from western Arctic Ocean - ArcticOcean_MG_CB11_86 | ecosystem: Environmental > Aquatic > Marine > Oceanic | place: Arctic Ocean: Canada Basin | collected... | reverse complement strand
TTTTCTGGCCGAACTGGCGAATCGACAACTGAAGCGAGATCCGCGTACCATCGTCATCCAGGCCCACCGTGGTGATGAGCCACTGCTCTACCACAACTTCATGGCTCGCAACGGTCGCTGGAAGTTGGTACACCCATCCGCCTTCTGGCGCGACACCTTCGAGGGGCAACCCAATTTCCAGCTCTACGACCTGGAGGCCGATCCTTACGAGCTCGACGATGTCTCCGATGCCCATCCGGAAATCGTCACCCGTCTGCTCAGCGACTACGAAGCGTGGTTTGAGGATGTCTCAGCGGAGCGAGAAGATCCGTGGGCACCGCCGCGCATCATCATCGGAACCGAGCATGAACAGATGACGGTGTTGACGCGCCAGGATTGGCGACATACCCACGGTCGTCCATGGGCTCGGGATTCACGCGGTCAGTGGCACGTGACGATCGCCAGCGAAGGGCCCTACCGTGTCGACTGCCGTTTTTCTCCGAAGCCGGAACCGGGGGTGGCCACTCTCATCTGTGGTGATCTGAAAGTTCAACAGGCCTTGTTGCCAACCACACGCACCTGCAGTTTTGCACAGGTCATATTGCCCACAGGCGATGCAGAGATGGAAATTCATATCACCCACGGCGAGCAGATCCGTGGCATCCGTCAGGCGGATGTAAGGAAGCTATCCGCTGGAGAGTAAATCTGCCAGCCGCTGGACCCTTAGCGAAAGAGATCCACAAACCGGTAGGCCTCGCCCATCTGTTTCCTGATCAAGGTTCCCACGCCCGCGATGCAGCAGCACACGATGAAGGGAAGGGGCAACCAGGGAACCTCATCGATGGGAAGATAGATTTGCCTCCATCGAATACGCCCCTCATCCTCTTCCTCTCTGGCCAGGCGACTTTCTTCGCGGGATAGGTCGAGTTCATCCATGGTGACCCAGACATGGATTGACTTCAGACTGAAAAAAATCTCACCTCCTATGAGGGTAACCCAACCCACCGTTCCACCAATCCACATCACAGTGGCGAGGTAGAGAGCGAGGCTATAGCCCAGCGAGGAATTTTCCTTCATCGATTCCTCCAGCCATCCAGTTGGGTCTCTTTCCTATCCATCCATCCGTTTTCACGGTCCTACGTGACAGGAATTCTCTCGAAATTGAAGGGCATGATCACAGTCCATCTCCAGCGGGATGATGAGCGGAAGAACGAAGATGCAACTGTCGGATCCTGGATCAGTCCTTCAGTTTTTTCAGCTGCCGATAGTGGACAGTGATTTCCAGTCCGCCGATGTAGGCCACTAATAGCGAAGCCCACATTCCATATTTGAAGCGGATCCCTGGATCGTCGAACTGGAACATGTTCTCCAGGGTCAGTTCAGGCATCGGCCCTGCTGCGAGCCTGACGCAGAAGTAGCAAAGGGCCATACCGCCTACCAGTAACAGGAAGCCACGCCGGATCTTGCGGCTGGACTGCTCGTGAAGCGCCTTTTTCAGCAGCTCTTTCTTCAGGATCGATTCTTCGGTGCAGGTGGTTTCCATGGAGCGCATCATTGCGGTTGGAAGGGCAACCATCCAGCACCAGATCGAGGAAATGGCTCAGGAATCGGGCCGGATGATGGTTCGTACCGCCTGCAAAGCAATCTTACCAGCGAGAACAGGGCACTGCTGCTGGCAGATGCTCTCGATCTCAGACGGCTTTCGCTGCTGCTCATCGAGCAGTTCTGCGGGGATCTCGACCCCTACCAACTCCTTTTCCACATCGACATTCTTCAGGCCCAGCGTCTTGATTCGCACCGCTTGCAGGCGGCCATCGATCTGTTCTACCGAGAGGATCCGGCTGACGGCACCGATTCGATCCTCCGGGGCCACCGTGTTGACATGAGATGATCGCTCGAGCACTTCGTCGATGACTTGTCTCAGTTCTCGATCACCGATGGCAAAGACCAGAGACTGAACAAATCCACCACAGACGACAATGCCCTCGCGGCCATAGCGTTGTGAGTCCCAGTGGATCGGGTGGGTATTGCGATAGATGGTCGAGAGTGCCAAGTTTTCGGTCCAGCCGATGGGACGAACTGCAGGATGCAGGATCACATCATCGGTGGAGAGGTCTTGCATCGGGGCTGCTGGAAAAGAATCCACGGACTGGAATCGGTCGAGCAGGGTTTCGCCGATATCGGTGAAGTACCGGGCATGGTCGCCAGGATCTGTATTTGCTTCACGATCGACAGGAGCAGGGATCGGATCGTAGTAGGAACGCTTCAGCAGCGAGAAGACGCGCTCGTCGCGCTGGTTGACCAGGATATGAGTGGTGTGGATGACACTGGCATCCCCGCGCGATGTGTTTCCCATCCGATCGAGCCGGGTGAAACTGCGGAAGGTGTCTCCTTCTCGCACGACTGCTTCCTGTCGAGCATTCTCGAGACCGAGGTGAAGGCGACAGGTTTGCGAGAAAGGCTCTACAGAGAAACAGAGTGTCATGTTGAGCAACATCGATGCTGGAATGGCGATCTCTTCGAGTCCGCAGCCGGTGGCATATTCTGTACTGGTCGAGATGCGGCTCGACGCTGGAAATGCCGACTGCCATGCCGTGCGCCAGCTGGCATCGATGGTGACTTCGTGGGGGCTCTCGAGAATTTCACCGGGACGTGCAGTCTGGAGATTCAGACCGTAGACGGGGAAACGACCTTGCATGGTGATCAAGCTGCCTCTCTGGACTCCTCCTGGGTGTCGGCCATGATCTTCAATGCTCTCTTGAGCATTGGAGGACCGATCATCTTTCCGTCCAGTTTGGCGATGGATCCTTGCATTTCAACGGCCTCGATCACTCTTTTCGAGTGCTCGATCTCTTCCTCGGAGTAGGAGAACACCTCGAGCGCCTTGTGCATCTGACGAGGGTTCAGCGTGAAGCAGCCGTCGAAGCCGAGACTCTTCATCCGCTGGTTATGTTGTTCGAAGGCATCAAGGTTGTCCACATCGGGGAACACCGAGGAGATCGCTGTTAGCTGATGTGCCTTGGCCGCCATCAGGGTCATCTGGCGTGGAATCTCGACTGATTCTTCGCAGATTTCGGCACCCACCTCGAGGCAGTAATCGACATGTCCGAAGGAGAGGGCAACATTGCGATCGGATGCCGCTGCAATCTCCGAAGCTCGGAGCACTGCACCGGGTCGCTCGATCAGCGGCACGAATGCGGTGTGTCCTTTTTCCAGTCCCAGCATCTGCTCTGAAACGGTGACGATCTGTTCGATCTCGACGATATCGTTGGCGCAGCTGATCATCGGCAGCAGCAATCCAGAGAGGTCCGGGTGAAGGCAACTGGCGATGTCTGTACGCATCTCGGTCGGGTTGTCAGGTCCGTTGATCCGCAGGATAGTCTTGCGGCCCTGCAGGACGCCTGACTGGAAAATCTGACGGATCCGGGTGCGCTGTCTTGCCTTGTGCTCGGCGGCGATGCTGTCTTCCAGATCGAGCAGCAGGGTGGCGCTCCGAGGCAACCGACGGATTTTCTCGATGTCGGTGTCTACCCGGAGGAAGAAGAGGCTTTTGAGGGCCGAATGCCCGCTGAGGCTGTGTTTGGGTGGGTGGCTGGTTGGGTTTTTGATGGCGACCTCCTATAGAGGTCTATCCGGATCTCCGGGCTGATCGGACCGATGATCGGTTACTTTTCTTGACGCCATATCGCCGAATACGGCCTTTCCAGGCCAATTCACTGCAGCGACTCACCATCGAGCCGAAGAAATTCGACGGCTGCCGCGGCATCTGACAGGACTCCCGCCAGGCATAGATGCTCTCAGGGGCAGGTGTTGCTGGCACAGCCCAGTGTATCGCTGGTCGGGTCCGATCCGCACACCAGGTTCGGTTCCGGGTGATCGGGTCCGCCGCTGAACAGATAGGCCAGGAGGTAGACCGGATCGGAGATATCGATGGATCCGTCATCGTTGTGATCGCAGGCATCGGAGCAAGTGATGGGTCCGCCGCCGGAAAAGAGGACAGCGAGGTTGAAGATGGCATCGGCCAGGTTTCTGGAGTTGTCCGAGTTGCAGTCGCCGCGCAGGAAGGAGGGCATCGTTGGAAGCAAGACGACCAGATCGTCGATTGGCATTGCACCAGCACAGCAGAAGTTGGAGTAATTCACTTCGTTGGATACTCCCAGCGTCTCGACAAAATTCAGCCAGCTGCCCACACAACTACCCAGGGCGACTCCAGCGGGAATCGTCGAGTAATTGGCCTGCAAGCCCTCGATGGAGAATGGGAAATCGATAGTTTCTGTCCCTGTTGGCCCGAACGTGATGTCCACGGTCCAGCCATTGGAGAGCAGATCGATCAGCATCAGATCCGGTCCGTTTCCGCCATTGATCGCTGATAGATCTCCTGTAAGGGCGATGCTGTCGATTTGCAGCAGCGCTGGATCATGGGCGACCGCCATCGATAGTCCGGTGACAGAATCCAGCGAGAGAAGAGCAGGATAGATGACCGGCTCGACCACCACCGATCCGACCCCGGTATCGATGTTGTAACTGCCGACCGATCGCGGAATCCTGTAGATCAAGCCAGGGTCGACGAACCCATTGAAGATGAAGGTGTCGAAGGTGATGGGGGGGTACTCCTGGCCACCGGAGAAAAAGGCGGAGTCGACTGCCGGAGTTGCAGGAGATGCGGGGCAGAACTGGATTTCTGAGTACTGAGCTCCGCTCGGGATCCACTCGTATTCAATCATGTACAGGTTGTGATTGGCATCGGGGGCCAACGTAACTCCGCCGACGTTATCGATGATGCAGGTCGCCGTGAATCCACCGGGAAAGGTCAACACCTCGTGAAAGGTGGGAGGCGTGCCGAGATTGGCCAGAGACGATCCGAAGGAGAGGGAGGCGTACTCGCAGCTACTCGGATCATGGCACAGGGTGATCGACCAGCCGTCGATGTTCGATCCGAACTGGCTGTCGAGTGTGACGGAGACGAGCGGCTCGGGTATCAAGGGAGTCGATGCCTCCAGGATGAACAGGTCGGATGCTCTGGTCGGCTCGGTTCCGATGGGGAACAGAGCGACGATCAATGCCGGAATCAGTAGCCTGTGGAGGAGTGGGTTCCCTCGATGAAGATACGAGAATGGAAGCATCACCAGTACCGTCACAATCCAAAACGGGGGAGTCTCGATTATACTACTGCCGCAGATTTGGCTCAATGGTGCAACCGTCGTCTCATCTGAGCCTCGCGGGAGTTGGCGTGGCCCTCTGGCCTGAATCCAGGTTCCTCTGTAAGAATTGACTCGTGACCCGGGTCTCTCTGGCACCTATTCTACCTCCAATGCTCTGTAGAGGAGGACTCGATGCGTCACCTGATTTTGATGGTTTTTGTGGTCATTTTCCCCGCCCTTATTTTGGCGGATGCCCCGGCACCGGTGAAGGTTTTCATCCTTGCTGGTCAGTCCAACATGGAGGGCAAGGGGGCAGTCAACACCCTCGAGTACCTCGGTGAGGATCCCGAGTACGGTCACCTACTCGCGGACATCCAGAAGGATGGCGAGTGGATCGTCCGAGACGATGTGTTCATCGATTACCTCGGTCGAAGCGGTCCGTTGACGGTGGGATATGGCTCGAAGCCCGGAGCTCACGGACCGAGGATCGGTCCCGAGCTGGCCATCGGTACCGTGCTGGGAGATGCCTTCGATGAGCCGGTGCTGTTGATCAAGACCGCCTGGGGCGGCAAGGATGTGGCGAAGGATTTCCTGCCGCCGTCGATGGGCGGGCCCGGCGAGTTCTACAGCAAGATGATGGAGAACGTCGATCGAGTGCTGGGCGATATCCAGTCGGTCTATCCCGGCTATCAGGATCAAGGCTACGAGATCTGCGGATTGGTCTGGTTCCAGGGCTGGAATGACATGGTCGACAAGGACAAGACCGCTGCCTATGCCGAACGATTCACCGCATTCATCGATGACATCCGCCAGCACTGGAAAGTTGACCACCTGCCGGTGGTGATCGGCGAACTCGGATCCGGTGGCTTCAAGGCTTCCGGTGGCGTGGCTCGCTTCCGCGCTGCTCAGGCTGAAGTCGCTGCGGTCGAGCGCTTCCAGGGCAATGTCAAGATGACGCTTACCGCTCCCTACTGGGATTGGAATGCCGATCAGATGTACCGAGATGATGTCTGGAAGAAGGAGGAGGAGAAGCACAAGTTCTACCGGATCGCCTCCGACCGCCCTTACCACTATCTCGGCAGTGCCAAGATCTACTACCTGATGGGGTGGGCGATGGGCAACGACATGAAGGAGTTGCTCGGCTTCGATGGTCTTCCGCCGAGAAAGAGTACTGGAGGTGAGTTCTATCGCTTCGCCCATCGGGTGGTGCATGTACCCGAAGCGGTACAGCAGCACATCGGAGGGGCCCACGGTGGATTTGCCGTCGATCGCATCGCCGATGGTGGAGATGGTTCGACCTGGTTCTGCCTCAAGGGGGTGGGGCTGGTGCGGATCGATCCTGAACTGACCACCATGAAGGTGATCGGTGGCGACGATGCGATCGTCAACGCCAATGTTCACAACAGCTGCATCCTGCGCCAGGGCAACAAGAGGTTCCTGGTGCTGCCATCGGATGAAGCACAGAAGATCTTCATCGTCGACGACAAGGGCAAGGTGATACGGACCTTTCCCAATCCTTATGGAGATGGTGGGGGTGCTTTCCGTGTCTGTGATGTCGAGGTGGTGGAAGGATTGATGTTTGCGGCCAACGGATACGCCGACAACATCATCTTCATCGCAGATCCTTTCGCCGGGAAAACAGAGCAGCCCGATGTCGGGGTGTGGGCACCGATGACCTTCGGCGGCCGTGGTACCGCCCACGGCAAGTTCGGCACCGCCCATGGCATCACTGCAGTGCCCGGTACCGACGTTTTCACCATCGCTGATCGCGCCAACGCTCGCCTCGAGAGTTACACCCGAGAGGGTCGTTACATCGGTGGCATCCAGTTCGAGGCGGGCACGATGCCCTGCGATGTCGATTACGCCGGAAACCTGGCGGTGGTCGGCTGTCTCAAGGGCGCCGGCGGCAGCACCCCGGCACCGATCCACCTGCTACAAGACGGCAACATCGCCGCCACCCTGAACCTCCAGAAAGACCTCGGTCTCGAAGGCTGGACACACGTCCACAACGCCGCCATCCGCGTCCTCGACAAACCGGGCCACCTCGGCATCCCAAGGGTGATGATCATAGCCAGCGGCTGGAACCCCGGCCGAATCGCCATCCTGGAGCAGGTGATGCCGTAAGGGGATTCATGCGGCGATGTTGGGGGCACCGGCAGTCGCTTGCTGTGCCAGTTTCTTTCTCAGTGACTCGCAGCTGAGGTACTGGATGAGGGGTTGGTTGTCGTCGCTGTCGTTCATGCCGCAGCAGGGGATTCCGCCGCTGTAGGCGCCCGGAAAGCGTGGCAGTGCGATTCCCTTCACTCCGGTGAGGTGGAAGACGGGGATATCCATCTGTTCCAGTTGCTGAAGAGTTCTTCTGCGCGGGGCGGGGTAGGTCTCGTTGAGGATGACGATCCCCTCCCACAACTGCTCCATGCGCTCCTCGAGGGCACCTTTTCTGGCGACATCGATGAGGATCACTCGCGAGCCTCGTAGATTTTCCGGCATCGGGTCATCGCAATCGACGCTGTAGACCGTTCGCCCATCCGCCTGGAGGAGACGCTGCAGCGGCGAGCCGACACTACCCCGTCCTCCCAGCAAGATCACCGCGGTTTCGGCACCGAGGGAGAGTTCTTCCCGCAGTTGTTGCTCGGCACGGAAAACGACCTGACTCACCCGCTGTGATTTCCGCTTCACCTCCAGCGCATCCAGCACACCTTTTCGATGCATGGCGCTGGGCAGGATCCCGGAGTACTTGATCTTCGAGATACCGAGCCAGCGACCGATGCGATCGGTGTTGCTCTTCAACTCGGCGAGGAAACCGGGCTGCTGAAAATCCGATTCGGTTCCGCTGATCCCGAAGATCAGCCCGGGAGTACCTCCCTGGAAGTACACACCGCAGATCACAGGGGTTTTCTTCAGGTGAGGCTGTAGGAACTTGAAGCCGTAGTGGTCGACAAATCTCCGCCCCGCCGGGTAGACGACGAAGAAGGTGCGAACCGGTCTCAAGAGCATCCGATTGACCAGTCCGAGCAGTACCAGCGCCAGCGGGTTGCTCAGGAACACGATGGAGAGCAGGACCAGTGTTTTCCGGCTGAAGTTCTTCAAAGTGCGTCCCTTTTCTGCAGGTGGCCGAGAACTCCCAGAATCGGTGCGGGGCGCTCGTTGGATGGGGGAGGTCCGGCGGTTTCCCATCGGTTTATCCGGATCGAGGGGACAGTCGGACAGGGGTTGCCGGTCCCCGTAGAGCGGACTCTTGCACAGAGGAGAAACTACAGGCTGCTCCTGGCCTTCTTGATGGCCCAGAACATGACGAGGATGGCGAACAGGATGACGGGTAGGTAGCTGAAAATATTCAGAACCAGCTGGGTCTCATCCGAGATGCCCGGTACCAGTACCGATTTATCCGGATCGCTCGGCTTGTAGTAGACGGTGACCGTCGAACTTACTGGGTACTCCTCCGTCACCAGTTTTGCCTCGGCACGGGTCTCGTAGGTGGTCATCGTCTGGACCGTGTGGTTTTCCAGTTCCAGGGCGCCGACGCTGTAGCGATAGAGCACCCAGGGAATATAGCTGGTTGTACTCGATGTGGTTCTGCTACTGCCAGTGCCACTGGACGAAGTGGATGTGTGGGAAGTGACCTTCGTTTCCACGACCTGTCCTGAAGTTGTCGGCCAGTTCACTGCATCCCTGCCATTGCTGGCTTCCTCGAAGACGAAAGCGAGTATCGCGTACCAGATGATGAGGAACAGGACCATGAAGATACCGAAGCAGCCGACGAAGAACTTTCGAGCCTTCCTGACGGTCAGGAAAACTTCCTCCTGGGGAATCTGGTCTCCCGAATTCCGCGAATCGAAATCTCGCTCAAAATTGCTGTTGATTCCATCGGCCTCTCCGGAGGAGGGAGTACAGGTCAATCAAGGACAGATGGGATTGAGGCAATCGGGAGAGACCGGATCCAGCGGGTCAGTTCCGCAGTTCGGCCACGGCGGAGCCGGCGGTCCGCCACCGCTGAACAGGGTCGAGAGCATCATCACAGCATCGGCAACATCGGAACTCAGACCACTGTCGAAATCACAGGCATTCTGGCAGGGGGGTGGTGGACCCGATGCGAAGAGCCAGAAGAGATGGAAGATCACATCTGCGATGTTAAAAGTAGCGTCATTGTTGCAGTCGCCGCGGATAAAGCGTGGTTCGACCGGTGGCGGTGTTCCGCAGGTGAGTACATAGGTGGCATTGAGAATGCAACTGGTTGGGAAACAGATGCCGACGCATGAGACCTGAATTCCCGTCACAAGAGCTTCAGTGCCGCTCGGAGGAGGAGGTGTGTTGCCGAGGTCGATGACGTAGGTTTCTCCCGGGAAAGCATATGCGGAGAAGATGGTACACCCGGTGCCGAACGGGTCCGGCTCGAAGACGCCACATTCCTCGAAAATCGCCGGTGGCGGTTGAGAATGGACCGGGCAGCACAACAGTACCCAGCCGCCGATCAGCAGGGCGAGAGTGGCGGTTCGCCGAAGACGAATCCGGGACTTTGAGTTGTCCATGGCCAGTGATCCCTCCTGAGGCTCAGTTTTCGGCACATCGATGGGGCCAGAAGTTCCATTATACATGCTTGGAGGGCCAGGAAAATCGGCCAATGGCGGCCCAGATTCGCTTCATCCTCCGGGGAGAACTCCCATCATGGTGCGTGTCATCCAGTGATGGGTGTGTGCAGATTGCCAGAATCAAGGATCAGGGAGAGTGCAGATGAAGATCGGAGTCCCGCGGGAAGTTTGGCCTGGCGAATGCCGGGTGGCCGCCTCCCCAGCGAATGTCAAACGGCTGGGAAAACTGGGTTTTTCGGTGCTGGTCGAGAGTGGTGCTGGCACCGCAGCCAGTTTCGAAGACGAGAGTTACCGGCAGGCCGGAGCCGAGGTGATGGCAGGGACGGCTGCTCTCTGGGAGCAGTCCGACATCGTCATCAAGGTGCGCGCCCCGATGAAGAATCCAGAAACAGGAATCGACGAGGTCGACCTTCTTCGTGAGGGTGGAACTCTGATCAGTTTCATCTGGCCAGGGCAAGAAGAAGAACTAGTAGAAAAACTTGCAGCTCGCAAGGCCACCGTGCTGGCGATGGATTGTGTACCGAGAATCAGTCGGGCACAGAAATTGGATGCACTCTCTTCGATGGCAAACATCGCCGGATACCGTGCGGTACTCGAAGCGGCGCATCATTTCGGCAGCTTTTTCACTGGCCAGATGACGGCTGCAGGAAAAGTTCCTCCCGCCAAGGTACTGGTGGTGGGAGCGGGAGTTGCGGGGCTTGCAGCGATCGGTGCTGCCAAAGGGCTGGGTGCTATCGTTCGTGCCTTCGATACGCGTCCTGCAGTCGAGGAGCAGGTGCAATCGATGGGAGCCGAGTTCCTGACCGTGAAGATCGAAGAGGACGGAACCGGATCCGGCGGTTATGCCAAGCAGATGAGCCAGGCCTTCATCGATGCAGAGCACGCCCTGTTCGAGGAACTGGCCCAGGATATCGACATCATCATCACCACTGCATTGATCCCGGGCAGACCTGCGCCCTTGTTGATCACCGAACAAGCGGTCAAGAACATGAAACCTGGCTCTGTGATCGTCGACCTGGCGGCGGAGCGTGGCGGCAACACTGCCGGTGCTGTCGCCGACGAAGTGGTCGAAAGCCATGGCGTCAAAATCATCGGATACACCGATCTGCCGAGTCGAATGGCCAAGGTCTCCAGTAATCTCTACGGCAACAACATCTGTCACCTGCTCGATGACATGGGTGGCGCAGAGAATTACAAGGTCGACGAAGCCGACGAAGTGGTGCGGGGAACACTGGTCCTCAACGGCGGTGAAATGAAGTGGCCGGCTCCGGTCAAGAAACTCGCTGAGGAAACCAAGGTCGCGGATTCCACTACACAGGAAGTCGCGGTGGATGTCGTCCCCGCCGAGAAGAAGGATCGCGGACCGTTTGCACTGCTGCTGATCGGTTTGGCGCTGATCGCAGTGGGCTGGTCCGGCGATACGGGATTTCTTCACCAGGTTACGGTGTTCGTGCTGTCATGTTTCATCGGATACCAGGTGATCTGGAATGTCAGCGCGTCACTGCATACTCCCCTGATGAGCGTGACCAACGCCATCAGCGGAATCATCATCGTTGGCGGAATGCTCCAACTGGGAGGTCCGTTAGATTCTCCAGCAACGATCTTGGGAGTCATCGCCGTGTTTTTCGCTACCATCAACATCACCGGCGGATTCCTGGTCACTCAGCGCATGCTGAAGATGTTCCAGGGATAAGGGGGCCAACATGATTCCTTATGGAGCCATCATCAGTTCCTATCTCGTGGCTGCAGTTCTTTTCATCTTGAGTCTTGGCGGACTGTCCACCCAGAAGACTGCGCGGCGTGGAAACCTCTACGGCATCATCGGAATGGCGCTGGCTGTTGCTGCCACGACGATTCTGATTCTGGGCAAGGTGCTGTTCCCGGAAGGAGAGGCCGAGAAATTCAGCGGCATACTTCTGGATGATCCGACCACTGCCACTGTTTTCGCGGTTGCGATCGGAATCGGCGCGCTGATCGGGTCGATCCTGGCGGCCAGGGTCGCGATGACATCGATGCCGGAATTGGTCGCCATCTTGCACAGTTTTGTCGGTTTGGCCGCGGTACTGGTCGGTATTTCCACTTACTACCGTCCAGGAGTCGAAGTGCCAGAGGGTGGCGAGTTGGTCCACAACATTGAGATCTACCTCGCAGTCTTCATCGGAGCGATCACCTTCACCGGTTCGGTTTTGGCGTTCCTGAAACTGCGCGGCAGCGTATCGGGGAAACCGCTCACCCTTCCGGGGCGGCATCTGCTGAATCTGTTGATGGTAGGGGGCTGTGTTTACCTGGCGTTTCCGTTTGTCTCTGCAGAGGGACATTCAGCCGTCGAACCGCTGCTGTGGATGACGCTGACCGCCTGTTTCATCGGTTTTCACATGGTGGCAGCCATCGGCGGGGCAGATATGCCGGTCGTGGTTTCGATGCTCAACAGTTATTCCGGCTGGGCCGCGGCGGCTGCCGGGTTCATGCTGAAAAACGATCTACTCATCGTGACCGGTGCGTTGGTCGGCTCTTCCGGGGCGATCCTCAGCTACATCATGTGTCGAGCGATGAATCGATCCTTCATCAGCGTCATCCTCGGTGGGTTTGGTACCGACGGTGGTGGAGGTGGAGGGAGCACTCCCTCTCAAGATCAAGGCGAAGTGACTTCCTTCGATGTCGAGGAGACGGTTGAAGCGATGCGAGATGCCACCGACATCATCATCATTCCTGGCTACGGTATGGCGGTTGCGCAAGCACAGCATTCGCTGAGTCAGGTGGTCGATTTCCTGAAGGACAAAGGCAAGACGGTTCGATTCGGAATCCACCCGGTGGCTGGACGCTTGCCGGGGCACATGAATGTGCTGCTGGCTGAAGCGAATGTTGATTACAACCTCGTTCTGGAGATGGACGAGATCAACGACGATTTTCCCGCCACCGATCTGGTGCTGGTGATCGGCGCCAACGACATCGTCAATCCGGATGCACTGGAAGACCCAAACAGTCCCATCGCCGGCATGCCGGTACTGGAAGTGTGGAAATCGGAATTGGTTGTGGTGATGAAACGCAGTATGGGCACCGGCTATGCGGGAGTTCAGAATCCACTCTTCTTCAAGGACAACACTCGGATGTTGTTTGGAGATGCCAAGGTGGTGGTGGATCAACTACTGACCGGATTGAGAAGTCCGTAAGAGCCGACCGTTTCGCTGCGGAGCCGCAGGCACCGTGGCCAGAGTTCGATCCGATCTGCGCGGATTCCATGCTTCAAAATGCAACATGTCCGCAGAGTTGAATCGCCTTCGATGAGTCCCCGCAACGGTGGACAATTTCGATGCCATTCGGTGAATACGTGACTCCAGAGTGGCATATGTCGATGTTGGACCGGGGTATGAACGGTCTCGAATCGATCCCGTGGAACTGGCGACGCTCAATTTGCGTTCTTCCATCTGAAGACAAGAGTCACCCCATGCGTGGATTCAGTAACCGAGTGGCAGGATCCAGCAGCGTGGGGAGCCTCGTGAGGGGTGTTGAGGGAGAGGCAACAATGACAGTGAGGGAGATAGACCCGGTTCCTTTGCAGGGAAAGCGGGTATTACTTGCTTGGCATCCCGCAGAAGACGGTCCGGAACTGGAACAACTCCGCGATCAACTTGAAAGTGCGGGTGCCGCGGTCGAGACAGCGAGAAAAATAGGCGACATCAAACACCATCTCGATGTTGCCCGCACCACCGGCGATCCACCTGAAATCCTGATTTCTCATCTTCGTTTCCCGGAAATTCATGCTTCTGGATTGAACCGCTGGATGAAGGCGCGTGTTGGAGAAGATCACGGTGGCAAGGAGTTGCTGACGGTCGTGGTCGCCACCAGGATTCTCGGAGCCGATTTTGACCAGTTTTGTATCGATATCGATGCAGATCAGATGATTTTGATGTCTGACGTGGAGCAAGAGATCATCAGTCGCGTGAAATATGGCCTGCAGAAGCAGAGTGAGCCTCGACAGTCGCCTGTGTACTACGTGCATTCCAAACGGCAGGATCTTGTCAAGGACCTCGAGCATCGGATGCAACCGCATCAGCAGTTGGTTCCATTTATTGAGCGGGAGAGAGTCTACCCGAGGATCTGGAATGAAGGCGGGGGGATGCTGCTGATCGATGAGGATCTACTTGAGGAGTTGAACCAAGAAGAATCTGATCAGCAAGGCAATAAGCACCACCTGGATAATATCGCAACCAAGCTGGGAATGGGAATCGTGGTTCTGCTCGATGAAGATTTGAAGCAGAAGATGGAAGATCCGGAAACCAGAGCGATGCACTGGCTAAGGATGGGAGCCTCTGATTGCCTGGCCTTTGATACTTCGGCAGAGGAAATTGCGAGGCGCTGTAACTGTGCTCGAAGAAATCGCGCAAGAGATCGTCTTGAAATGGATCTGGAGTCGGAGATTTCGAGGATCGAGATCAACCTGAGAGGCAGGAAGACTGAAACAAAAGGGGTCAGTCGATTAACAGAAAATGATGACTTCTTCCATAGCCCATCGGCCGCCTTCCTTATTCACGATCGTTCGGGGCACATCAAACGAGCTAATTCCAAGGCCGCGATAATGTTCGGTTTCTCGATTCATGAGCTGGAACACATGAGAATCGGCAAATTGCATCCGGGTGGGTTAGAGATGACAGAGGAGAGAAAGATGAACTTCGAGGCGTTCCTCAAGGCGGGGAAGGTCAAGTTTGAGACCCGATTTATCAAGAAAAATCAAAGCAGCTTCATGGGAGTCGTCAATGCCAGATTTATCGTGGTCGAGGAACTGGCTGGTGACGAAGATTTGATTCTCACCGAGATTCACAGCCTCGATCAACACGACCTCATTTCGAAGACACTGCCCGATCTCATCACCACCAGTTCAGAAGAGTTGAACTCGCGGATCCAGGAAGCCATCCGAGAAGTGATCCGTGAACTTGGTGAAGGTACTCGACAGGAAGCGAATGATTACCTGGCAGGGATTTCAGTCTACAAGGAGCTTGAAGACGGGTTCGAGTGCGCCTTCCAGGAGGGGTTTCAAAACTTCGAATTGCAGATCAATGCGACGCCACGACGCAGGGATGTGGCGGATATTGTTCAGTGGTTCAAGTCGGGGAATTCGACACTCGATTCAACACGCCGCAATGGACCGCAGCTCACGCGATTGTTTCATGACTTCCAAGGGTTCGAGTTCTTCGCAATTCCATTGTGGTTCCGGCAGGAGTTCATCGGATTTTCAGTGGTGGCTTTAAAAACTGATCCGAGCCTGTCTGTGAATAATTACCATCGCAAGAGGACCAGCCGTATTCTCATGCCGATCGTGAACATCATTGCCGCTGCTCTTCATCGAAAAGACGAAGATGAGATCCGTAAGATCCTGGAAGATAGATCGACGCAACAAGACAAGAATGATGCTCTGGACAACATCACCGAAGGAATCTGTCACGATTACAACAACCTGTTGACCGCCATCTCTGCCCATGCATCGTTGCTCCTCCGGGGGAAAGGTCTGGATGGGCAGATGATAAAGTCTCTGGAGGGTATCCGTGGAGCTGCGGACAGGGGTTCTGGTCTGAGCAAGAAGATCAGGGATCGATCCAAGCCGTCCCAGATCAAGGCTACCTTCAACCTTCATGACAAGGTCAAAGAGGTGGTAAATCTGATGGGGGTGGTGATCGACCCGAAGATTACCATCCAGCAAGACCTTCAAGCCGGCAGAGATTCGATACTGGGAGATTCTGGCCTGGCGCATCAGGTTCTGATGAACCTGATCATCAATGCGTCACAAGCGATGGCGGAACTGGATCAGCCTGGAACCATTACCGTTCGGTCTCGAGTGAAGAAGAAGCGATCTCAATACAGCAGCGATATGATCGAAGTGAGTATTGAAGATGAAGGACCAGGAATCGAATCAAGGCTCAAGTTGAAGATCTTTGAACCTTACTTCACGACCAAGGATTCGAAGGTCGAGGGGGCGGGATTGGGGTTGTGGGTCGTTCACAATGCCATGAAAAAACATGGAGGATCGATCAGACTCGGGAATGACAGAGCGCACGGCGCGTGCTTCATCACGGAATGGCCACTGACGGATGAACTTGAGAAAGCAGATAACAAGAAAATGAAGCCATTGTTCAAGGGCACTGGTCGAATCTTGTTGGTCGATGACGATGAGGCGGTCATGGAAGCTTGCAGGATTCTTCTGAATACGATCGGTTTCGATGTGGTGACTGCTTGTGACGGCTTGAAGGCGTTGGAGATGTATGAGCAAAAGGGAGAAGCGATCGATCTTGTATTACTCGACCAGAGAATGCCCAAGATGGCCGGGGACGAGTGCCTCGAAAGATTGATTCAACTGGACCCCGAAATTCGGGTCGTGATGACCAGTGGGAACGATCTCAACTCGAAGCAGATCGTGGAGTCGGAGAATGTTGTCGGGATATTACCGAAACCCTACACCATCGAGGTCCTCTCCAAAGTTCTCGAAGAAGCGACTCTGGATCACACGGTTTGAGGGTCTCGATCGGTTGTGGTCGACCAATACTGCCATTCTGAGTCACTGGAGCGAGGATTGGCTCGGCTGGGTGCTTGCCCCCTCCTGTGGGCATCGTTAGCATCGCTGGTGGGTCATTTTTGTGTATTTATCTGCAGAAATGAGCCAGCAGTTGGAATCCGAGAATGGATTCCAGAGGGGCAATCCGAATTCCGTCTCCAGATGAATTGTCTGCCGGAATCGGGGGTTCTCCAATGAGGTGCCCGCCAGGCACTTGGGGACGCAGTCGGCGACGCCATGGAATTATCGGTGAAGCCGCAGGGATGATGCGTGATCCGGGAAGGGTCCAGTTAGATGATGAGACAAGCATTGAGCATCGATAATCTTCGACAGATTCCAGCGATAGCCTTGTGGGTGCTGATCGCAACCGCACCCGTGGCAGCGCAGACGGTGGGTGGTGTCGCCACTCCCGATGTAGCACAAGTGGCAGCATCGATGGATGCGGCTCGAGCGACACTTCTCGAACTCGAGTTCACTGAGTTTGCCGATGGCGAACTGGTGGTCGAAGTAGATCTTCCACGATTTGGGCCAGCAACATTGAGCCTGTTTCCGCACAGCCTGAGAAGCGATCGCTTCAAGGTGATGGTCGATGATGGAACTCAGCTGATCGAGGTTCCGGCTCCGCTGGTGCGGACTCGCAAAGGTGAAGTGCTGGAGATCCCCGGATCAAAAGTCAGGGCCAGTTATCAGTCGGGACGGTTGACCGCGCTGATCCTTGCAGATGATCAGGTGTGGTCGATCTCTTCCACGGTGGAGCTGGGATTCCCCGGAACCGGATCCTGGCATGGAATTGTCGATGGTCGCGATGAACTCGATCTGGTCAGGGAATGTGGCACTCCGGATGGGGCAGCTCCTCCGGGAAGCGGAACCGGTGGAACAACGCAGTCCTTCGGAACCACCTACTACCTGAGTGAGATCGGCATCGATTCCGATTTCGAGTACTTCCAGCTCAACAATTCAAATGTATCCACCACTGTGGGAGACATCGAAAATGTCATGAATGGCGTGGAGTCGGTGTATGAAGACACCAGCATCGTCATCAGTTACGAGATCACGGTGATCGTGGTTCGTACCACCAGTGCAGACCCCTACGGCACCATCTCTGCACCAGGAACACTGCTGAATATGTTTGGCAATGTCTGGAGTAGTTCACCGGAGGCTCAGATTCAGCGAGACGTTGCCCATCTGTTCACAGGTGTCAACATCGACGGAGGTACCATCGGTATCGCCAGTCTGTCGGTGATCTGCACCGGGAACGGCTACGGTCTCTCGCAGTCGCGCTTCACCAGCAATTACAACCGTCGAGTGGCACTCACTGCTCATGAACTGGGACACAACTGGTCAGCGCAGCACTGCGACAGCTCCAACCCCTGCCGGATCATGTGCTCTGGCTTGGGTGGTTGTTCCGGTGTCAATCCGCTCACCTTTACCACCGGGCCGATCGGGCAGATCGTCAATCACAGAAACTCCCGAGGCTGCCTCTCCAGTCAGGCACCAGCACTGTCGCTTCCGTTCCTCGATGAGTTCACCGGGAACTCGGTGAGTTCTTTGAACTGGACCTATAACGAGGGTGGACTCTCGACCACCAGTGGTAGTGGTGAACCGAGTTCTCCCTTCTCGCTCAACCTGGATCGATCAGGAACCGGCACATACCAGTACGACGAGTTACGAAGCAATGTCATCTTGCTGGGCGGAACCATTCCTACTCTGCAGTTCTACAGCAACCACTCCGGTGTCGAGAATGGCGAGGAGTTGGTGGTGGAATACCTCAACGTTGGGCTCGACTGGACTGAGCTTGACCGAATCGTTTCCGATGGTACCAATCCTTCTGGATTCACGGTTCACACCTATACTCTTCCGGCCAACGCCAGGCACAACGGTTTCCGGTTACGCTTCTACACCGATACCAACGAGACCAACGACGATTGGTATGTCGACAACGTCTCCATCACTGAGGGACCACCGCCACAGCAGGAACCGCCCAATATCGGTTCCATCAATCCTCCGAGCGGGCCGACAACCGGCGGGACCTACATCACCATCTCTGGCCAGTTCTTCAGCCAGGATGTGCTGATCCTCATCGGAGGATCGGTGGTAGATGACCTCTCCTTTATCAGCCCCACCGAACTGGTCGGGTTCACACCTGCGGGTTCGTCACCGGGGCCAATCTCGGTGATCGCTAGCCAACTCTCTGGAAGTGATCTGCTCGACCCTGGATTCCTCTACACCGAGGAGTTCATCATTCATGACAGTGGAGCGGGTGCTCCCGGTGGAGTGACAGATGTCACCGTCAGTGCAGATCACGACACCATCATCTCCGGTTACTCGCTGGCAATCGACTTCGATCCCGATGAGTTACTGATCTCTTCTGTAGGTGAAGCCGGATCTGTTGCTGTCGGCGCCGACTTCTTCCAGGCGACCATCAATAATGATACGCAGCCCGGTGGCGGCTGGTGGACTCTGGGAGTGGTGCTCGCCTTCAACGGATCGTCGACGATTCTACCCTCCAACCAGACCATCCTCTGCACCGCCAGTTACATCGTGCAACCGACGGTTCCGGCAGGTGCCACTCTTCAGGTGACTCCGATCAATGGTGTTGGAGTTCCTCCGACAGAGAATCTGCTCAGTACTCCCGGCGGCATTGCTGTGCCCCCGCTCCTCGAGGGGGGATTGATCACGGTCGGTGCGAGCTTCTTCCTGAGAGGCGATGGAAATGGCGATCTGACGTTGGACGTGGCGGATGCCGTGTTCATCCTGGCTTACCTGTTCAGTGGAGGTCCGGCAGATTGTCTCGATGCCATCGATGCAAACGATGATGGGGCCAACAACATCGCCGATGCGGTTTCAGCTCTCGATTTCCTGTTTGCTGGTGGCTCAGCGCCACCTCCGCCATTCCCGGCACCAGGATCTGATCCGACAGCCGATGCGCTGGACTGCAACAACTAGAAGCTATTTGCGGAGATCTGGTCGCGATCAGCGTTTCGGGTTCATGATGGACTCGATCGTCTCGACCAGGTCTCCGTTGTTCTTTTCCAGTTGATCACAGAGGGTCGCCAGGTTCGACCCGGCCTGCTGGATGATCGCCAGCAACTGCAAGATCACCCGTTGGCCCTCACCCGGATACTTCTTGATCCAGCTGCGCCAGGTCCGGTCCTGGTCGGTGGTCAAACCGAGCCGACCCAGCGACATCTCCAGCTGACCGATCGCCTCCGCCATGCCTGCTAGCGGTATCGCGAGGATCGCCGCATCGATGGCGATCGGAAACACTTCACCCTCGCCGCTTTGAGGTTGTAACTTCGACCACACCTCTGCCAGCATCTGGTCGACCAGATGGTCACCATCTTCACCAGTCTTCATTGGAGGTTCGGTTCCATCCTCGACACAACTGCGGTCGATCACGATCGATCGGATGCCGGCACGGGCCAGCTCGACCGGCCGATGGTCGATCGGATCGAGTACCCGTTCGACGATGCCGTGAAGTCCTCGAGCTCCTTCTCCGGATGCCATCGCCAGCGAAGCGATGGATTGCATCGCTTCCTCGTTGAAGTTCAGTTCGATGCCATGAGCCGCCCAGAACCTCTTCTTCTCGCCGATGATGCTGTTTTCCAGCTGATCGAGAATGTAGACCAAGTCTTCCTCGGTCAGCGAGTCGAGCAGTGAAATGTGACCGAATCTGGCAGCGAGTTCCTCTCCGAGACCGAGCGTCACCAGATCCCGGCGAGCGATCAGGTCGTTGATCGTGATCTGCTGTGTATCGCCATCTGCATCCGCATCCTCATCGCTCTGAAACCCGATCCGTTCATCATCTCCGATGCGATTGACAATCACTTCCAGCAGCTCGGGAAAGGAACCGCAACAGATGAAGAGCAACCCAGAGGTGTCGAGCGACTGCCCGGGTGCCTGGGGGTGTCGCATGACGATTCCATCCATCAACGCCAGGATGGCATCCTGAACCGCCATGCCAGGGTCGCCGGGACCCGGCATGGTGCGACGACATTGATCGAGTTGATCGATCAGCACGATGCCCTTCTGGGCCTGTGCGAAGTCACCACCGGCGCGCTGGATCAGGGCTCCGGTGATTCTCTGCAACGCTTCTCCGGAGATGGCTGACTGCACCAGTGACGAGGCATCTGCGTGGATCCATGGTACCCCGAGCCACTCGGCGGCTTTCTGCACCAGGAAGGTCTTGCCCACTCCTTCGGGTCCCAGTAGCAACAGGTGCTGAGGGCTGTTGCAAGAATCCGCTTCGAGGTGCTGGGAGATGAAGTGGTTGTAGATCGCCACCGCCAGGTAGCGCTTGGCATGATCCTGCCCCCGGACCTGCTGATCGAGGTGTGCGTGGATCTCCATTGGATCGGGGAATGTACTGCGGTCAGTGGTCATCTTCATCTTCATCTTCCTCTCTGGCATGCGATGCACCATCCTAGCGGAGGATGGCCCAGTTGTCAGTCCCTCCTACAGAACCCCCAGTTGCCACGATCCCCCCGTTGGGTGATCCTCACCGCTCACTGTCCATCTTGCTGGTCGGTTCTTCCGGTCGATGAATGGTCGAGTGGTCGCCATTCATGGAGAAGAATTGAGGTGATCTGTGTCCGAGCACGCTGACCAATTGCACTGGGATCCAGAAGAGATGCGCCGTCGCGGCCACCAGGCCATCGACTGGGTGGTCGACTATCTCGCCAGCATCGAAGAGCGCCCGGTGCAGTCGAGGGTGGAACCGGGCGATGTCGCCGCATCGCTGCCGCTGCATCCGCCGTCGACCGGTGAATCGTTCGACGATGTGATGGCCGATCTCGATCGAGTGGTACTGCCCGGCATCACCCACTGGCAACATCCTTCCTGGTTTGCCTTCTTCAACTCCAATACTTCCGGCCCATCGATGGTCGCCGACATCATCTCATCGGGTCTGGCGGTGCAGGGGATGCTATGGCAGACCAGCCCCGCCTGCACCGAGGTGGAAACCCGCATGATGGACTGGCTCGTCGAAATGCTGGGGCTGCCCGACAGTTTCCTGTCGACCGGCGACGGCGGCGGAGTGATCCAGGACACCGCTTCCAGTGCCACCCTCTGCGCGCTGGTGGCTGCCCGTGAACAGGTCAGCGATTTTGCCGTCACCCGCGATGGGGTGCAGGGCAAGATGACGGTCTATGCATCATCGGAGGCGCACTCGTCGGTCGAGAAAGCGGTACGCATCGCCGGTCTCGGCAGCGATCAGTTTCGCCATGTCGATCTCGATGAAAACCTCGGCATCGACCCCGACGCTCTCGATCGGGCCATCGAAACCGACAAGGCTGCCGGCTGCATCCCGACGATGGTGGTCGCCACCATCGGCACCACCGCCACCACTGCGGTCGATCCGGTCGCCGCCATCGCTCGGGTGTGCAAGAAGCACAACATCTGGCTCCATGTCGATGCGGCCCACTCCGGTACCGCCGCACTGGTACCCGAGATGCGCTGGATGCAAGAAGGACTCGAGGATGCCGATTCCTACTGCTTCAATCCTCACAAGTGGATGTTCGTCGGCTTCGATTGCGATGCCTTCTGGGTCCGTGATCGCCATGCGCTGGTCAAGGCACTCAGCGTCCTCCCCGAATACCTGCGCAACGCGGCGAGCGAGTCAGGCAAGGTGATCGACTACCGTGACTGGAACATCCCGCTCGGCCGGCGCTTCCGTGCCCTCAAGTTGTGGTTTGTCATCCGCAACTACGGAGTCGATGGTCTACGCGATTTGATCGCCGAGCACCTGCAGTGGGCCGAGTGGTTCGAGCAGCAGGTCGAGTCCGATCCCAACTGGCAGATCACCCACAAGCGCACCGTCAATCTGATCTGCATCGCACACATCGATGGCGATGAAGCCACCGATCGGGTGGCGCAGAGGCTCAATGAAGAGGGCCAGATGACAGTCACCGCCACCACCGTCCAGGGAAAACGCATCCTCCGAGTCTGCATCGGCGGCACCCAGACCCGAAAGACTCACGTCGAGGCCGCCTGGCAAAGAATCGCCAAGGCGGGCGCCACCGCAACAAGCTGAACTCCCAATAAATACAGCGGCCGCCCCCGGTAAGGGGCAACCGCTGTAGGCGGACAGGAGGTGTTCTGGTTCAGTTCATCACGGACAGCCGGAACTCTCATCACAGTTCAGTGCGTCGGTGGTCGGATCGTTTCCACTTAGTGACGAGCAGTTCAGCGGCTTACTTTTGCTCGACAGAGTTCAGTTGCAGTTGCCAGCGGGTGGCGGACCGATCGTGACCTGCTTGTGGGTCCTGTAGATGCCAGTCGTTGTGGAGATCGACCAGCACCTGCACCGCCGCGATGGTGTGAAGGTGCGAAGATCCCAGCTGTGATTGAAGGATGGTGTAGGCAGGCAGTGCCGACTTCTTGGCGGGCCGGAAGTGCCCCAGGTCGTGTAAGACAGCGGCGTGGTGCGTCATCAGGATGGCCAGATGCACCGATGACTCATGCGAGATCATCAGCGTTCTCTCCAGCGCCTCGGAGAGCAGTTCTTCGGCTTCTTCCAGACGGCCGAGGCGATGCAGGAGGGTCCCGAGGTTGTCCATCGAGGAGATGGTCAGCGGATGGTCGGAGCCATGAATGTGACAATTTCGCTGAACAATCTGGTTCAGTAGCGGCAACGCTTCCTCTGCCATTCCCTTGGCCTGAAGAAGTGCTGCCATGCCATTCATCGATTCGATGGTGGCCCGATGATCGACGCCGAGGACCAGTTTCCTGCCGAGCAACGCCTGGTCGATACAACGCATCGATTCGTCAAACTTGCCTCGCTTCAACAACAACATGCCCAGCGCCTGCATCGAGTCCAGGGTGACCGGATGATCGGGGCCACGTACCTGGAGATTCTCATCCAGAGATTGTCGATGATAGTGTTCCGCTTCATCGAGACGCCCCAGTGCATGCAGCATCGTGCCGAGCAAATCATTGGCGATGGGTGGCCTGGGAACTTCTGTCTGTACTCCGTTGATCATGAACATCATGTCACCTTCTTCAAAACGGGCGGCTCAGTTCTTTCCGTCGATCTCTCGATACCAACGAATACGCAACCGCGCGCCGCTGGGACGAGAATTCCGAGAAAAAGGAGCCACCCTCGAAAAAAGCAAGTAGATGGGATGGCAGGGCCATATAGGCACACCGTTGTGGGGGTCGGCTGGGAGGACTCCGGCGGTTCGAGAGATCGTGGCGGGTTACTCCTGGTTTTGACCAGCAGCAGTGTTCTTGGCCGCCGCTGGCACTGCCAGTTCGGTGTTATCGAGTTGTTGTTGCCAATGGGCAGCGCTGCGATCGTATCCACCGGTCGAGTCGAGGCGGTGCCATCCCTGGTACAGGTGGACCAGGGTCTGGAGCGAGATTTTGAGATTCTCGCGGATCTCTCCTTGCGACTGGATCAGCAGCGATTGAGCTCGCAGTGCCGGCTCCTCCGCCGCCTCGTAGCGCTCCATTGCCACCAGCGTCTGGGCCTGCCCACTGAGGAATTTGCCCAGATATGCATGGCCACCGGGGAACTTCTTCTCCAGCCCATCGACCGCCTCCTTCGATAACTCGAGCGCTTCCTCGTATTCACCGAGTTCGCGAAGAGCGCCTCCGAGATTGTTGGCAAAAGTTAGGGTGTCGGTGTGCGTCCTTAACTTCTGTCGAGCACCATCGAGGGCTTCTCGGAAGGATTGCTGAGCTTTTTGCGGCTGATTGTCTTTCAGATAAACAGAACCGATGTTGTTGAGAGCGGACAGTGTTTTTCGGTGTAGACCTCCCAGGAGCGAGCGTCGCCCATCGAGTGCCTTTTGGGAGCACGGTAATGCCCGATCCAGATCTCCTTGCTTCAGGTACACGGCGCCCAGGTTGTTGTAGTAGGTCAGTGTCGAGGAGTGCTCCATCCCTCGGGTCTCGATGCTGAGATCGAGAGCCTCGCGAATGTAGCGCTCTGCCTCATCCAACCTTCCATACTCCTGCAGCAGATTTCCCAGGTTATTGAGCGATGTGATGGTGTCGGGATGATCGTGTGACAGCACTCGACGACTGGTTTCGAGCACCTCCTCGTACAACGGAAGCGCTTCCTTGAATCTGCCGAGTTTCTTCAGCAACAGAGCGATGTTATTGAGCGACTGAAGGGTGTCCGGATGATCATCCACCAGGGTGCGTTTTCGTCCAGCCAGCGCCTCTTGATGGAAACGCATCGATTCTTGCAGGTTTCCCATTCGTTGGTGCAGCACTCCCATGTTGTTGATCGATTGCAGGGTATCCA
>Ga0115002_10002406_pt1 | contig 24515 bp, 21 predicted proteins | sample ArcticOcean_MG_C_8_FD_89576 | JGI IMG/M metagenome (GOLD analysis project Ga0115002, IMG submission 89576) | Marine microbial communities from western Arctic Ocean - ArcticOcean_MG_CB11_86 | ecosystem: Environmental > Aquatic > Marine > Oceanic | place: Arctic Ocean: Canada Basin | collected... | reverse complement strand
TCGCCAACGACCACGCCGTTTTGCAGGTCGAAGAATCGCACATGAAACAAACGGGGCAAGGCAATGGTGGCCGGCTGCTTCCAGGTCGCGCCGCCGTCATCCGTGAACAACAACACGCCGTATCCCACGCGGGCAAATGGTCGCGTGCCTCCACCGACAATCCAGCCGACGCGGTCGGTCAGAAAACAAATGCTCCGCAGCGGACAGTCCACCGGGCTGGCAACAAAACGCCACGTGAGTCCGCCGTCGCCTGTCCGACGAATCACGCCCCGATCCCCCACCGCCCAACCAAACTTCGAGCCAACGAACCGCACGTCGTGCAGATTGGCATCGTCTTGAAGCGGCGAAACGGATTCTCCAGAGGCCGCCCCATTCGCCCGCAACGTCTGCGCAGCCAAGTTCTGCGGCAGGCAAAGAAACGCCGCGAGAAGTATTAGTCGTCCGTGACCAGGCATAACGAGGGGCTACCAAGAAGAGTGACCACAGGCGAGCGGCGGGTGTCAGTCCGCTGATCCGTTCAAGAGTTCTATAATCCCCCCCATTTGCGGCGGAAGTGTAGCGAAACCCGCGTTTCACGGGAGGGCGAATCCCGGCGAGCATTGGGCGTCAGCCCACTGATTCGTCGATTGTCTCTCCGCGATCATCCGAGGGCTAACGCCCACGGCTCGCCTTGCCGTCATGGTTTGTTGTTCGATTTTACCGGTTGGATGTCGAAACCGATGTCTGGCCGCCCACCTCTAATTCCCCTTTCGATGTTTCCCCCGTCGTCGATACCGTTCTCGCCCAAACTGTAGACGGTTACCGTTTCGCCTTTGCGTAAGTACCGCAACGGCTTGCCGGTCGGATGCCAGGGATCGATCGGCACCGATTCGAGAATCCCGGCCTCGACAAGATCGTCCAACGTAGCGGGGAGATTGCCCGTTTCAAGTTGGTGTAGCCGTAACGCGAGCATTGTTATCAGCGCTGCTTGCCGGGCTTGTTCGTCCGAGAATCTCTTTTCGGTCGTTGGCATGAACAAGAGCATTGACGATGCGAATAGCGATCTCTCGGCAAATTCCTCGATTTGCTCAGGAGGCAGCGAAGCGGGGTCATACGTGATCGTCGGGTCGCGCTCGTAAAGTCCAAGCTGGCCCAAAACTTGAGGCCGTCGCAAATGACGCGGCTTGTCGATCTCTGCAAGCCAGTTGGTGAATACTTGACGTATCACACGCCGTCCCATTTCCGGCTCGTTATTGAAAAACAACTCGGTTTCTCCCAGTTCCCATGGTGTGTCTGAGTATTCAAGCAGGGGCAGACGGTCGATGCTGTGCATCAAACTCAAGTACTCGACCTTGAAGGCGACGGATGCCGGTGCAGACAAGGGATATGCGACTTGGAGATCGGTGATTGCCAGACGGAGTTGCTGAGGCGTGAGTTCATCATGCCTCGCCCATTTCGCTGTTGCTTCAGCAGCCATTGTATGAATCGAGATACCGACCAGACGTTCGATGAACACCCCTCGCATTCCGAAATGTCGGCTGTTGCGAAATATCGCATAATACCAACTCCAGGCCTTGTCGAAGTCGCCTGCTTCCTCAAGCCGCGAGCCTTCCAGACGCGCCGAGCGTGCGAAGTCACGGGCCACATCAACCACCGGCAGCAATGTGTTGAACGTCACATCCTTCGGTTGGTGATTGAGGGCATCGGACTTCTCTGTGCCGCGACGCCAAATCGCCAGGCATGCGCGATTGTCCGCAACCCATGTCTGCACGTTGGTGTTCGCTTCGCCCCAGCCTTCTTTCAGAGCCTTATCCAGAGATTCATAATCGGCTTGGTCATTCGGCAGTCTCTTGAATCGCTTCGCCGCCTTCCGGTATTCAATAAACGCGTTCTCCGCATCCGGCACCTCCTGCGTGCCGAACGCCTCCACGTCGAAGGGATGCCTGCAATCTGGCAGGCCCGACAACCGGGTCGCTCGATAGACAAACGGCGACGTGGCCAGACATAACAGCAAAGCCAACGGCAACCCGACCTTCGGTTGCAAAACCCACAGGCCGAATCGTTGCAGTCGCTGCATGGTCTTGTTTCTTTCGCAGTTCTGGATCAGGCGAGCGGCCGATGTTAACCGGCTGTTACATTCAAACAAGCGATCGCGTGCCAATGTCGATTGAAAACAACAGCGGGCTGACGCCCACCGCTCGCCAAGAGAACGTCATCGGTAGTAGAATGGATCTCCACATATTCGGGCAATGGGGAATAGCATGCGAACGGTGCGGATCGGTAACGGGGCCGGGTTTTGGGGCGACAACCTCGATGCGCCCCGTCTGCTTGCCGAGGCCGGGCGGCTCGATTATCTCACGCTCGAGTATCTCGCCGAGCTGACGATGTCGATCCTCGCGCATCAGCGGTCACGCGATGTGGAAACCGGGTACGTGGGCGACTTTCCGACGGTTGTCGAAAGTTTGCTGCCGACGTTGCGAAGCCAACCGGAGTTACGGATCGTCACCAACGCGGGCGGGATGAACCCGGCGGGTTGTGCGCGTCGTGTGGCCGAGATCCTCGCCGTTGGCGATCTGGCCGACATGCGAATCGCTGCGGTCAGTGGAGACGATTTGACCGCTGCGATCGACGAACATCTGGCAGCCGGTGAAGTCTTCTCGCATCTGGAGACCGGCCAACCGTTGGGCGACTTGCGTGAGCGGGTTGTCAGTGCGAATGCGTATCTGGGAGCGGCTGGGATTGTCGAAGCATTGGCGAACGACGCGCGCGTTGTCATCACCGGGCGCGTGGCGGATGCGTCGTTGGTTCTCGGGCCGGCCTTGCATGAATTTGGCTGGGATCAAAACGACTGGCAGCGATTGGCCGGGGCAACGGTCGCGGGTCACCTCGTGGAATGCGGAGCACAACTGACCGGCGGAATGAATTCCACATGGACCAGCGAAACCCCACTGGCGAACCTCGGCTATCCGATTGCTGAGTTATCTGAAGACGGCACCGCCATCGTCACCAAGGCGGACGAAACCGACGGCCGGGTGACGTGCGAAACAGTCTCCGAACAACTCATCTACGAGATCGGCGACCCGGCGCATTACCTCACCCCCGATGTGGACGCCGACTTTTCTCAGGTCGCCTTGGAAGAAGTCGGTCCTGATCGCGTTCGCGTTTCCGGCGCACAGGGCAACCCGGCTCCGGAACGGTTAAAGGTCTCTCTGGCCTATTCCGACGGCTGGAAGGCCTCGGGGATGCTGGTGGTGGCCGGGCGAGATTGTGCGGCCAAGGCGAAGATCGCGGGCCAGATGTTGTTAGATCGCGTGCAACGAGCGGGTTTCAAGTTGGATCGCACATTGGTGGAATGCTTGGGGGCTGGCGATTCGATGCCGGGCATCGCGTTGGGAACCGGCGACCCGTGGGAAGTGGTGTTACGCGTCTCGGCTTTTGACTCGCGACGGGTAGCGGTCGAACGGTTTTGTCGTGAGTTCGCACCGTTGGTGACTTCCGGTCCGCCGGGCGTGACGGGTTACACCGGAGCGCGAGCCCGCGCTCAACGTGTACTCGCCTACTGGCCAACGACAATCGCGCGCGGTGCCGTTACTCCGCATGTCACCGTGAAAACAGCAACGGAGTGGACGACATGAACAAGCCGAGCACCGCGACATCGACGATTCGTCTGGGCGAGATCGCGCATGCCCGTTCGGGAGACAAGGGCAATCATGCCAACGTGGGTGTCATCGCCTACACTGCTGCGGGATACGAGTTCCTCGAACGAGCACTCACTGAAACACGCGTGGCGGAGTTCTTTCTGCCGTTGCGACCGCGCGGGGTCGAACGGTTCGCGCTGCCGGGCATCGGGGCGTACAACTTTCTTCTGCACGACGTACTGGCGGGCGGGGCGAGTCGGTCGTTGCGGATCGATAACCAAGGGAAGACGTTGGGGTTGGCGATTCTGGAGATGGAATTGCCGTGGCCGGCGAACTGGGATGCGATGACCGCTGACGCTGGGCAGATGGAGGATCGATGATGGCAGATGGATTAGTCGATGTGACAGTCGCAGACGATGTGGCGCGGGTTGTGTTGAACAGGGCTGCGAAACGGAACGCGCTCAGTCGTGAGTTGATCGCCCAACTCTCCGAGGCCGTCGCACAGGTGGCGGGTGATGAATCGGTGCGGCTCATGGTGTTGGCTGCGGAAGGTTCCGTCTTCTGTGCGGGGATGGACTTGGCCGAGATGGAAAGCCGTGCGGACGACCCGGATGGCTCGCGATTGTGGCAAGACGACACGCGGGTGTATCGCGACTTGCTGCTGGCCATCACTACGTTACGCGTGCCGACGTTGGCCGTTCTGCAAGGACCGGCGTTGGCGGGCGGGTTGGGTTTGGTGTTGGCCTGCGATTTGGTGATTGCCGCCGAGCCGGCCTATGTCTCACTCCCGGAACCAAAACGGGGCATCAGCGCGGCGGTTGTCACGCCGTTATTGGTGTATCGCGTGGGGACGTCTGTTTCGTCGCGTCTGTTGTTGTCGGGGCAAACTCTCACCGCCGATGAGGCGGCGCGGGTCGGGTTATGTCATGCCGTTGTGCCTACCGATGACTTGGCTGCGACGGAGGCGGAATGGACGCGGTCGGTTCTCACTGGTTCGCCCGAGGCTTTCGCGGTCACGAAACAATCGTTGTTGGATTGCGCGGGGCCGTCACTGGTTGACCAACTCGAAGCCGCCATGCAAGTCTCGGCTGCGGCGCGGGAAACGGAAGATGCGCGCGAAGGGTTAGCGGCATTTCTGCAGAAACGAGAACCACGCTGGACGCCGCAGGCCGATTGACGGGGGAAGAGCCTTTGGTTGTGTGGCACTTCTGTTTCTCTGCGAACCTCTGCGTCCTCTGTGGTTCAATTCCATTGCTTGCAGCGACTTCTCGTTTGAGCCTACTTGCTCACCCCGGCAATCTGCACGCCGGCGAGAACAGTCTGCATGTATTCGCGACAACGACGTGCCAAGTCGTCGATCCCCTCCGGCTTGGTCGGGCGGGGAATGACGGGGGCGAAGATGTTCTCGAAGCACAACGGCATGGTCCGGCCGGTGAAGGCGACGGGCGTCATCAAACGGTAATGATCGATCTCGCCGAAACCAGGGCCGCAATCCTGGTCGCGGGGCCAGTTGCGGTGGTCTTTCAGGCAGAAACTGCGGACCTCGTTGGCACACTTGGTGATGTCGGGAATAGGGTCGACGTTCAGGTAGTCCATCACGTTGCCCGCGTCGTAATTGACCCACACACCCGCGTCGTCGACCTCGCGCACAATCTCCGCGCAGGCTTCGCCAGTTCCCGTTGATCCGCCGTGCTGTTTGACGACTAACAACACGCCCAAGTCGCGCGCGATCGGCCCGAGTTGTTTGAAGCGTTCAACCCACAACTTGCGATTGCCCCCCTTGGTGTGGCCGAACGTAAGGACGTGATCGACGCCCGCCGCCGCTGCCTGTTTGAGACGTTGCGTGAGCACCGGCAACCCCTTGTCGTTCTCGGGGTAGATCGTCGAGAACATCATCACCGGTTCCAAGCCCATCCCACGACATCGCTTGCCCAATTCCTTCGCCTTGGCCGTCGGGGCATCGGTCGGCATGACGGGCACGCGTTCCTCACCTTCCGTTTCGCGATGGCTGGTCCCCCAGGCAACGTACTCAAACCCAGCCCGCTTGATCCCGACCAACGCCCGTTGCAACGGGAACTGGCTGTAAGGCAGCGTCATGCAGGCAAGTTGAAACTTCGTCGGGGCGGGTTTCTTCTCTGCTAATTTCTCTTGGGCTGTTTTCTTTTGGGCTACGGAGACACGCGAGACAGCCGACGCTGCCAAAACGGTGGCCGAGGTTTCGAGAAAACGGCGTCGCGTGAGTTCACTTGAGGTTGACGAGAGAAATGAAGTCATGCTGAGGCTCCGGACGTCGTTGAGGGATGAGAAAGAAACTTTACCACGCAGCCGCCAAGACACGAAGAGTCTCAGGGAATGTACGGCGGACAGCCAGTGCAACTCGAAAACGAAGAATGGGCCGCCGATGGCGCGGATGAATGCAGATTGTCGCAGAGACAATACAGACCTGATCTGCGATGATTCGCGTACGAAGTTAGCGTGCCGAGAGGCCTGCGGGCAATTCTTTGTCTCTTCGAGTCTTGTGGTTTGATTCATCGAACAACGAGGCTGATCGTAATCGATGACGACACCCTGACTTTGCTGCCACAGTGCTGACGCAGTGCTGCAGCAGTCTCAAGCTGGAATTCGCCAGTGGGGTCTGATAGCCTACCCGCTTCGGAAGCCAACAGGCTTGAGGTTCAGATAGGGGTTCGGGTAGGCGATTCGTGATGACCAGCAAGCTGCAAGCAATTTCGGGGGTCAGCAGCTCGTCGGAAGCTGAAGTGATGACGATTTATCCGTCGATCGGCTCGACCGGCTTGGGGCGGATGCTGGGTTCGCTGTACGATTCAATTCCCATCAAGATCAACGGAATCAAGCTGTCGTACATGATGTTCCCGCTGCCGACCGCTCCTGTCGGGTTGGCCTTGTACAGTTTTCTGAAGGCGCTGGGTAACACCTATCAGATCACCAACCGCTCTGTGAAGATTTGGCAGATGCTCCTCGGTTCGCGATCGAGCTTGGCCAAGCAAGTGGCCTTGACCGACATCGACCGTGTCGAGGTCGTGCAATTGCCGGGGCAGGCGTTCTACAAAGCGGCCGACTTGGTGCTGTTCGGTGCCGATGGCGGAACGCTGCTGCGTTTGGCCGGTGTCCCGCGAGCCGACGTGTTCCGCGCCACGATTATGAAAGCGGTCGCAGCACGCAAACAGACCATCGAGGCGCTGGCGCAGATCGAAGCCCGCCAGACCACTTAAGCCAGCAGCCGCTACTGATTGGGATCAGTCGTCGATACCCAGTCGATATTTCATTTGCCCGAAGCAGTCGCTGTATTCATCGCTGGATGAATGCACGTGTTCGGCTTCGGTAACGAACTTCATCTCATCGAAGCATTGCAAGCCGTACTCGGCAAGCATGCCTTCGAATTTATCCAACTGCTGACCGTACATCACGAGCAGTTTATGCTCGTCGAGTTGTACCTCGACCGGTAGCTTCGGATTCAAAATGGCGATACCGGTGCAGCCATCGTTGAGGAGCATACCCTCGAAGTCGTAGAGAATACTTTTGAGAACCGGCAGGTCGATGTGTTCCCGATACAGGTCGGCGTGTCCACCTGCGGAACTCTCGTGGCTGGTCTCAAGAACCACATCCACTTCGTCACCGACATCATCGACCAAGTCGAAGAACAGATCGAGCAGATGCTCGCTCGAGGCCGAGGCCATCAACACGGGAATGTCGACGCCCGTTTCCCGATCCTGATAGGAATCGTGCCGGTATCCTGCCTGCGGAACGACTTGCAAGTCGTACGACGGCCGGACGGCATCGGTGAGTTGGAAATTGCCATAGCGTGACATATCAAGATGTGCTTCGAGCTGTTCATCGGAGAGTTCGTGGAAACTACTTGTTCCACGCTGCTCCTGCCCGTCACGCCAGGTGTTTTTCAGAAATCGTTTCAAGAAGCCCATCGTGCAGTTTCCTTAACGACGACCAGTTGAGGAATGAACTCGGTGACGAGTTCCCGGTCGACAGCCAATTTTCCCAATCAAATGAATCATCAAGCCCGCAAGTGACGACACCTCGGCGCTGGGACTGCCGAAGCACACGAAACTCTAGCATGCGTTTTCGGTGGGTGAGGCTTCCACGTGGTTGAAATTCACAGGCTGCCCCCCTCTTGGTTGCGGACGTCCGTTTTGTGGAAGATTCGTCATCCAGCGAAACGAATCTGTTGGGGGAGTTAGGGCGAGAAAAGGTCGACTTTGCGGCGGATAGAACCGGTAGAATCGTTGCAGGTATTCTTCAAAACGGCGGGCAGACAGGAATCACAGGCAAACGGCAGATTGGCTCACCTTGATGAATCCGCTGTTGCAACCAATCGATCCGTGAATACGATGATCGCAGGCGCGGCCAGCGGAAACGTTGAAACTTGCGTAATCCGTTCGGTCGACAAGCCGACATCCTCTCAACTTCTCATCACATCGGAGTTTTTGATGCCCGTGAATCCATTCCATAAAACACGTTGCATCACGAAGGCGTGGTTGGTGGGCCTCGTCTTCTGCTTGCTGACTCCACAACTCGTCCACGCACAGCCAGCAGAGAAAAAAATCGCCGAGAAGAAAAGTGGCGGTAATGACACTTGGCAGGTCATCTACATCGGCAAGGGACGCGTCGGCTATACCCATTCGACGACAAGCACGCTCAAACGCGATAACCGCACGGTCTTTAAGGCCATCAACGAAACAAACATGACCATCAAGAGGTTCGGACAAACGCTGCGCATGTCGACGCGGACTGAAACGGAAGAGACCCAAGACGGACGATTGATCTCGTTCAATCACGAAGTCCGCAATCCCCCCGCCGACACCACGCGCACTGTCGGCCGGGTCAACGGCAAGATGTTGGAACTGTCCGTCACCACGGCTGGCCGAACCAAACGCAAGACAATGCCTTGGGATCCTGCTGTGAAGTCACCTGCTTGGCAGGATCGTGCGTTACGCGAGAAACCGCTCAGGCCGCGCGGTGTTCGTACTTTCAAGACCTTCCTGCCCGAGTTCAACAAGGTGACGACGGTGAAGGTTGCGGCGGACGACTATCAGATCGTCAAATTGTACGACGGCCGGTCGCGGAAGCGATTGAAGGTCTGCATCACGCAGTCGGTTCTCCCAACGCTAACGGTCCGTGCGTTTCTCGATGCCGACGGCGAAGCCTCCAAGACCGAAACGGATTTCCTGGGGACCGCGATGATCACTTACACCGTTCCTCGCGAAGTCGCGATGCAGGAACTGGCCGGCGGCGAGTTGGATATTGCCGTCAACACCTTAGTGCGCGTGGCCAAACCCATTCGCCGCGGTCATCGTAGTCGCAAGGTGGTGTATCGCATCACCACCCCTGACATGGATTCCTCGAAAGTCTTCCCGACGGGCGACACGCAGCAGGTGAAGAAAGTGAGCGAAGACACCATCGAGCTGACCGTCACCGCGTTGGACATTCCGGCACGATCACGCATTAAGAAGACCAAGCCGGAGTACCTGGCCCCGTCGCGTTTCCTGCAAAGCGACGATCGGCTGGTGATCGATCTCGCCAACCGCGCCTCGGCCGGAGAGTTTGACCCCGGCAAGATCGCCGTGCGGATGGAAAAGCATGTGCGCGACAAGCTCTCGAAAAAGAACTTCTCGACTGCGCTGGCCTCGGCTGCGGAAGTCGCCAAGAACCTCGAAGGCGATTGCACCGAGCACGCCGTGCTGCTGGCCGCCATGCTGCGCGTGAAGAAAATTCCCTCGCGAATCGCCGTGGGCATGGTTTACATCGAAGGCCGCAATGTGTTCGGCGGGCATATGTGGACGGAGGCCTGGCTCGACGGCAAGTGGATCCCTCTTGATGCCACACTTGGCCGCGGCGGAATCGGAGCGGCCCACATCAAACTAGCCGAATCAAGCTTCGCCCAAGACGGCCCAGCCCCGATCGCAATCTTCGTCCCGCTGCTGAAAGTGCTCGGCAAGATGAAGATCGAAGTGGTGTCCGCCGAGTGAACAGCGATTGCTGAGCGGTCGAGATTGTTCAAATCGGCGCACCAGAGATCTGGCCATTCTGTTGTCGGAAGGGTATTATGTACACCCAGATGCGACCCGCTGGACACGTCTTCTGATGAAGTGTTGTTCGGAACGAGGTGCTGGATAAACACTGGTTGGGCACCAAGACGAAAGTGCCTCTTCGGAAAGCGAGAGACGAACGTGAAACGTCAAGCCGTTCATCCAGCCATTCGCGCGCGGCTGGGGTTTCCAGACGACATGCTAGACGACGAAGTGTGGAATCAGTGGGTCGCTCGCTCAACAAAGGTCTGCAAGCCTTGCTGGGAGTTGAAGTACTGCCCCTACGGACCATTCGTCGATCAGTCTCCGTTGCTGCCGCCTACTCGCAAGGATGCGATTGCGGCCAACGAGCGTTTCAAAGCGATCCTCAAGACCCGCATTATCGGTGAACGACGTCCAATCGACGATGAAACTCGCGCATCCTACGAAAAGTGGATACGAAAGTTGGAGGACGACCCGCTCATCTTCGCGGATTTCTTTGCCAATGAAATACGCGTCAACCAGATTGTGCAGCAGTGCGTCGATGATGGAATCGAAGACCCAATAGGGCATCTCCTGAAAGAGCCAAAGCCACCAATTGAGCGGTTCCGGACTGCGTTTCCCATCGAAGAAGATGATGAGTTTTGGGACAGATTGGAATCCGATTTCACACCGGAGGTTCAGGCGGCCATTCAAAACCGAATCGAGGCCATGAAAGAATCGCTGCTGACGGGTGTAGTTGATGAGACACGCCCGCTGGATGATGTGCGGCGAAAACACCTTGAGGCTAAGGTTAACGGCTTCAATGAGAACGATTATCCAGAAGCAATTCCAGAAGCGATTCTTCAGACATCTTGCAACGTGTTCGGCCACATCTGCCCGGTCGTGTTTGTGGCTGAAACAGTAACGGAGACGTCAGATGAACCTCATTTCAGTTACCTATGACGATCAGCGCGAGCAGTCGTGTTATTCGGTTTCCGTGAGGTACCGTCGCGGGGAACCAACTATCATCCTTCAAACCTCGGATGCAAAGAGTTGCCGGAAGTGCCTGATCCGTCTGCAACAAGTTACAGGATTAGCGGTATCCAGACACTGGGTATGATTATGGGGCAATTGCCCTTGCCATCCCGTTCAGGTCGCCGGGTGCGACTGCTGGCTTGCCCAGCAGTGCTTTGCTCTATGACGTAGAAATCACATTGGCGTTCCTTCGCCAAGCCAGACGAGCAATGCTCGCACAGAGACGTGGCGGCTCGGGTGGAACCTTGCCCTCCCGAAAGAAACATTCCGGGCGGCGTTCGCCGATGCCGAGTAGTTTTCACGGCATCTGAACGATGATTTGAGATGTCCGCCCGCGTCAGAAAAGAAAAATCGCTGTTGGGGATCCCCCCGGTCGATATCGACCGGCGCGCGAAAGGGGTCAAATTCCACCCCGTCCGAGCGTCTGCAGCCGGGCGAACGGGGTTTCCGGGAATCGACAGCCTTCTACCCCACTCCGGAATGGTTGCGCGAGATGGTGGAGCAGACGGGAAAATGAGCCGCGAAAAAGCACAGAAGGCGCAAAAAGAATCTCTTTGGGCGTCACAAGCCAATTGAAGGCACAAGAAAAAACTTTTGCGATTTCTGCGCCTCTTTGCGGCCAACGTAAAAGCAGAACTCTGTGCCCCTCTGTGATCTCTGTGGTAAAGAATCATGGGCAGGCGGAAGCCCCTTGCTTGCGTTGCGGGCTGGTTGTTGTGGAAGCCACCTGTCGCGAAACTGGTGCGGAACTGGTTACAATCGAACGCGACAAATCGACGACTTCCGGAGAGACTCCATGAGACGTTTGCTCATCGCTTGGCTGGGACTATTGGCGTTCGCCGGGGCCGCTGTTGCTGCGGATTCGAAAAAAGATGCCACCCGGCCCAACATCCTCTTCATCTACACCGACGACCATTCCCACCGCACCGTCTCTGCCTACCGCGAAGCGTTCGATTGGGTGAAGACGCCGAACGTCGATCGGCTGGCGAAAACCGGTGTCCGATTCGAGCACGCCTTCGTCGGCACATGGTGCATGCCGTCACGCGCCACGTTGCTGACCGGGCATCATCCGTATGGAATCGAATCCATGCGAATGGTGGGCCAATACCCCGGCAGCGAATACGACCCCCAGAAATGTCGCTTCTGGCCGAAAACGTTTCGCGAGAACGGCTACGTCACCGCCCAAGTCGGCAAATGGCACACCGGAACCGACACCGGAGCCAACCGCGATTGGGATCATCAAATTGTCTGGAACCGACCCCGCTACCCCAAGAACTCGGGCAACTACTATGGCAAACAGTTGATCGAAACCAACGGCGGCAAGCCGGTGATGACCGAAGGCTACTCCACCGACAATTATTCCAAGTGGGGAGCCGAGTTCATTCGCGGGAAGAATCGTGACGCTAAGAAACCCTGGTATTTGTGGGTTTGTTTCGGAGCCGTCCACGCCCCGTTCACGCCCGCCGAGAGGCATCTGGAAACCTACGCGAACATCAAAGTGCCCACGCCCGCCGACATCTACCCGCCCCGCCCCGGCAAGCCGGCTTACATGCAGAAGATCAACTACTGGATGCGAGGACCAGACGGCGGACCCATCCTGCGCGGCAAAACGCTCAGTATGTTGACTGTCAAACCGCTGCCCGGCATCCACGGCGACAGCCTGACCGCCTGGGTGAGACAATATCACCAAGGCGTTCTCGCCATCGACGAAGGCGTCGGCACTCTGATGGCCGCGCTGAAGGAATCGGGACAGTTAAAGAACACGCTTGTGGTGTTCACGTCGGACCAGGGTTTCGCCTGGGGACAACACGGCTTCCGTCACAAGTTGGCTCCCTACGATGCAACCGTTCGCTCACCGATGATTGTCTCGATGCCGGGGACGTTGCCCCAAGATAAAGTCTGCCCCACGCCCGTCGGCGGCGTCGATCTCATTCCCACGTTCTTCCGCTTCGCGGGAATCAAACTCCCCTGGAAAATGCACGGACACGATCTCACCCCGTTACTGAAAAACCCGCTGGCCGACTGGTCGCATCCGGTGTTGCTGGCTCTGATCGGCCGCAAGTACGGGTCGGATACAGACCGCGTGCCGACCGACCCGGAAGAACGCGACATCAACGGCATCCCCTGGTGGGTCTCGTTGCGACAAGGCCGCTACAAATACATCCGCACGCTCGTGAAAAACGAGATCGAAGAACTGTACGACATTAAAACCGATCCCGAAGAACTCACCAACCTCGCTTTGAAGCCAAAACTTGCCAACACGCTCATCGAATTCCGCAAGGCAACCATCCGTGAACTGAAACGAACCGACGCCAAAATGGCCGATCACCTGCCGGCGGTTGGCACGGGGAAGAAGTAATCGACAGGAAGGAAACCGCAGATAACCGCAGATGAACGCTGATAAGATCAGAATCTCTTTTTATCTGTGTTCATCTGCGGTTATCTGCGGTTCCCTAACTCCAAGTTAAGAGAAAACGACACCATGAATCGCATCGCCTTGTTCAGCCTGACGATCCTGCTTTCGCTCGTCGGAGTTGATTCCGCCACAGCCGCGCGGCCGAATATCCTGTTCATTCTGGGTGACGACATCGGTGTCGAAACGCTGGGCTGTTACGGCGGGAAGTCGTACCGCACGCCGCATCTGGATCGGCTTGCTGCGACAGGGATGCGTTTTAACAATGGCTACAGCCTGCCGGTGTGCCATCCGACGCGCATCTGCATTCTCTCGGGGCGGTATCCGTTTCGACTGAAGCACCCGAAATGGGGTTCCTACCCGGAAGCTGCTGAGAAGCAAACAATCGCCCACTCTCTGAAGAAAGTCGGCTACGCCACCGCCATCACGGGTAAGTGGCAACTGACCATGCTCGGGAAAGATCTTCAGCACCCCAATCGGATGGGGTTCGATGAATACTCGCTGTTCGGCTGGCATGAAGGGCCACGGTATTATGAGCCGCTGATCTGGCAGAACGGCAAGGAACGCAAGGGCGTCGAAGACCGCTACGGCCCCGACGTTTACACCGAGTACCTGATCGACTTCATGGAACGCAACCGCAACAAACCGTTCTTTGCGTTCTACTCAATGGCTCTTTGTCATGACGTCACCGACGACCTGAAGGAACCGGTACCTCACGGACCGAAAGGGCATTACGACACCTACACCGAAATGGTCGAGGGGATGGACGTCCGCGTCGGTCGGCTGATGGACGCCCTCGACCGGCTGAAACTTCGTAAGAAAACGCTCATTGTTTTCACCGGCGATAACGGTACTCCCAAGACTTACATTCACGCGGCGAAAAAGGACGGCAAGCTGACCCGCATTCCAGTCTACTCGCGCATCAATGGCAAAGACGTGCGTGGCGGCAAAGGCGACCTGAACGACGGCGGTACCCACGTCCCGCTGATCGCCAACTGGCAAGGCACCGTCAAAGCGGGCCAAGTTGTCGACGACCTCGTCGACTTCAGCGACTTCTTCGCCACCTTCACCGAACTGGCGAGTGGATCGTTACCGAAGAACGTCTCGCTCGACAGCCAGAGTTTTGCGTCCCGTCTGCTGAAAAACAAACCGGCTCCGCGCACATGGGCCTTCTCGGAAGGGCGCGGCAAAATGTGGGTCCGCACGCAAGACTGGAAACTGTACGCCGACGGCCGGTTCTTCGACGTCAAACACGATGCCGTCGAGACCAAGCCGCTTGATGTTTCCACGCTGACCGGCAAATCAGTCGCTGCACACAAGCAACTCAAACAGGCCATGACCGACCTGACATTGGAGTAACGAAGCATGAACTGCACCACATCCTTTGATCGACGCGGATTTCTCGCCGCCGCCGGAGCTGCTGCGGCTGCTGGACCAAGTCTCGCGACGGCCGCCGATAAGAAACCGGCTCGCAAGCCCAACGTGCTCTATCTCTTTTCCGATCAATGGCGCGCCAGCGATCATGGATACGCCAGGAACCGGGAAGTCCGCACGCCCAACATCGACAAGCTCGCCAGCCAAAGCGTAAACTGCACGCATGCGGTCGCGGGCATTCCGGTTTGCTGCCCGGCTCGCGCTTCGCTCATCACGGGCCAATACCCGCTGACACACGGACTGTACTTGAACGACCTGTCCCTCAGCCCCGACAACACATCCATCGCCGATTGTTTCAACGCGTCCGGCTACGAAACCGGTTGGATCGGCAAGTGGCATCTCGACGGGCAAGGCCGGCTGGAAAACACGCCGATCGAACGACGCCAGGGTTTCAAGTTCTGGCGGGCCTTGGAATGCTCGCACAACTACAACAACTCCTTCTTCTACGATGACACGGGCGAACGAAAAACATGGCCCGGCTACGATGCGTTCCCGCAAACTCGCACCGCACAAGACTTCCTGAAAACGCGCGGGCAAGACGAAAAACCGTTCGCCCTGTTCCTCTCATGGGGTCCGCCGCACGCCCCCTATCACACGGCTCCCGAAAAGTACAAAGACATGTACTCCCGGGAAAAACCGACGCTGCACCCCAACGTCCCCGAATCGCACCAGCAGCAGGCGTTACGCGATTACCGAGGTTACTACGCCCACATGTCGGCTCTCGATGACTGCGTCGGCAACCTGATGAAAACCCTCGACGAAACCGGCCTGGCAGAAGACACCATCGTCGTTTACACATCGGACCACGGCGACATGCTCTACTCGCACGGGAATGTCAAAAAGCAACAACCGTGGGACGAATCGCTGCGTGTCCCCTTCCTCATGCGTCACCCCCGCAAACTTGGAAATGAAGCCCGCAAGATCAACGTACCAATCGATACGCCCGACATCATGCCGACGTTACTTTCGATGTGCGATGTCGAAGTCCCCGAAACTGTCGAAGGTCGCGACTTCTCCGGTGTCATTACCGGGAAAGAAAAGAACTTCGAGAACGTCGCGCTCATCACCTGCCCGTCACCGTTCGGTCAATGGCGACGCGCCGTGGGTGGAAAAGAATACCGTGGCATCCGCACCACGCGGTACACTTATTGTCGTGACCTGAAAGGCCCCTGGCTGCTGTACGACAACGAGATCGACCCTTACCAGCAAACCAACTTGGTCGAACGCCGCGAGCATGGTGCGCTGCGAAAGGAACTCGATCGCATTTTGAACAAACGACTCCGCGAAACGCGCGACGATTTCCTCTCCGGCCCCGAACTCATCCGTCGCAGCGGTTACTTCATCGGCCGAAACGAAACGGTGGACTACCACGTTCCGTTCAACCCAAAAAACAAAACGAAAAGCCCACTGAAGGCTTAACGAATACTCGAAAGAGCGTCCCCGATGTCACATTTCAACATCCATCGAATTCGATCGCTGGCGATCGCCCAGCTATGCGCATTGGCTATCAACGGCTCGCTCATCGCCGCGCCGCCGAACATCGTCTTCATTCTCACCGATGACCAGGCTCCCACGGCCGTCGGAATTCTGGGCAACGAACAACTGAAAACGCCCAACATCGACCGCATCTTCCGCGAAGGCATGACGCTGGCGAATTCGTTTGTCGTCACGCCGGTTTGCAGTCCGTCACGTGCCAGCCTGATGACGAGCCGTTACGGCACCGAACTGGGCATTACCGACTGGATCAACCCGCGTGCCGAGAAAGAACTCGGCCTCGACCCGGCCACCGTAACTTGGCCTGAGTTGCTGGCCTCAGGAGGATACGAAACCGGCTTGGTCGGCAAGTGGCATCTGGGGACGGCTGACAAGTTTCATCCGACGAAAACCGGTTTCAAGTACTTCATGGGCATTCGCAGCGGTGGGACCAAGCCGATGGATGCGACGATGGAAGTTGACGGCAAAGACAAGAAATTCACCGGCTACACCTACGACATTCTCACCGACCACGCGTTGCAGTTCGTCGATAAGAACAAAGCGAAACCGTTCCTGCTCTGCCTGCATTACCGCGCGCCGCATGCCCCCTGGTTGCCGGCTCCGGAAAGCGATTGGGGGCCGTATCGTGATCTTGATCCGAAAATTCCCAACCCGGCTTTCCCGAAACTCAACACGCCCAAAATCAAACGCATGACCCGCGAATACTACGCCAGTATGGCGGGGGTGGATCGCAACGTGGGGCGGGTGTTGAAACAACTCGATGACTTGAAACTGGCCGAGAACACCGTCGTCATCTTCACCAGCGACCACGGCTACAATCTGGGTCACCACGGCGTCTGGTACAAAGGCAACTCGCAATGGATGTTGACCGAACTGCCACCACAGAAGTGGCCGCATATCGGTCGTCTCCAACGACCCAACCTGTGGGACCAATCACTCCGCGTGCCGACCGCTGTCCGTTGGCCCAACGTCATCCGCCCCGGCAGTCGACTGGGGAACAGCGTCACCAACCTCGACTGGTACCCCACGCTACTCGCCATGGCCGGCGTGAAGAAACCGGAGAACGTCCTCACCCGGGGCCACGACTTCCTGCCGTTGTTGCGTGGCGAGAAAGCCGAGTGGAACGATGCGTTCTATTCCGAGTACAGCATGAAGCACGGCGCAAAGACCCACATGCGTGCTTGGCGAACCCCCCAATGGAAACTCATGCGCGACTTCAAAAACCCCGGCCGCGCGGAGTTGTATGACCTCGTCAACGATCCGGGCGAGACGAAAAACCTCATCGACTCGCGTGACCCGATGGTGCAGGGGATCAAGAAGGAGTATGAGACGCGGTTGCTGGTGGAGATGAAGAAGATCGGGGATCCGGCGTTGGATGTGGGTGGGGAGTAGTGTAAGCAGATTGCACGATACAAGCCCGAAGCGCAAGCGAGTGGGTTAACGTCTCGGCGGAAAACCCACTCGCTTGCGCTTCGGGCTTGTATGGGAGCAACGTTTGAGACGTCCGCCGATACCATCGGCGGCTATGCATCTTGTTTTCGTCGTCAATCGAGCCTACGGCACTTTGAGCGAGTTCTCCCATGCTCATGTTCCTTCCATCAATTCCCGAAACCTCGCTCTCCCTTTTTTAATCTGTTCTGGGGTCATCTTCTTAAGTAGTACAGAGAGAGCTTTCTGAGCTTTTTGCACATGCTCTTTGTCCTCTCCTTTTGATGCCAGGGTGATCCAGGCAAAGACTTCAACGAGGTTTACAGGCAGGCCGTATCCCCCTGCATGGAGCCGTCCCAGGCTGTAGTGATCTTTCGCCTTCCCCAGCTTGACCGCCTTGCGATACCACATCAAAGATGCCTTGGCATGCTGAGGAATCCCTTTTCTCCCTTCCTTGCACCATCTCCCAAGTTTTTCCTGATCACCGACACTTCCCTGTTCTGCCGCCTTTTGGATCCACTTGAGTGCCAGCCGAAAGTCCTAGGGAACACCTTCACCGCTTGCATATGCTCCGCCCAAGTTATGTTGAGCAAGTATGTCCCCCTGATTGGCAGCCTTTCGATACCACTTAATTTTCAACTCATCATTCCGAGAAAATCCCTTTCCAATATGATACATCAATCCTAGTATGAACTGAGATCTGGCATTGCCTTGCTCTGCTGCCATACGAAGCCAGTGAGCCGCCATCTTGAGATCCTTGGAAACTCCTTCTCCAGAATAATACATTTCACCCAGATTGTTCTGAGCAATCGCATTCCCCGCCTTGGCTTCCTGAAGGCAGGAGACCGCTGCCTTATCAAACTGCTTTGCTTTAAAGTGTTTTTGACATTCCCCTGCCAAGCTGGGAGCAACGATTCCCACCGCACAGAGCATGGCCAAGAGACTCATGAAACTTTTCGTGATCTGCATACCTCGTCCTCCGTTAAGGACACCCAAGAAAAGGAAACCGATTCGCAACCGGTTGACATGACCGGTTGCGAGAGAAAGCGTCAGCCGACATTTCCCAGATGGAATCTGAACCGACCGCGGAGGCAGCCGAATGTGCCGATGATACCCTGATGTCGCCTCTCGTTCCATGAATTCCCCTTGTCTCGGCCGTCTCAACCTGTTTCTGATGTCCGGAAACGCCACAAAAACGAGTGAAGTAGGCTGGGACGAGTCCCAGCAGATCCGGGGCAACGGTGGAATGCGTGTTTGCCGTCGATGACGAGATGACTTGGTTTTTTCTCCGCAATCATCGGCAATATCGAAGGCCACAAGTTCTTGGAAGTGAAATGAGCAATGCTGGGTCTCGACCCAGCCTACCGACACTGCAATGTTGTAGACTTCCGCCGATGTCATCGGCGGCTATGTGTTGATCGCTATTACAGCGGCGTCTTGAATGGTTCACCGGCCACCTCGCGCACATAACGTGGCAGGGCGTAACCGGGGAGTCGGCGGCGTAGGGTTTCGATCAGTTCGCGGCCGCGCTCTTCCGACACCTTGAAGTGAGCCGCACCGGAAACGCGGTCGAGTTGGTGCAGGTAGTAGGGGAGAACGCCCAAGTCGATCAACCGGGTGGAAAGCTCGGCCAGCGTGTCCGCGTCGTCATTGACGCCTCGCAATAGCACGGCCTGATTGAGAACCGTTAGTTGCGCACGTGAGAGAGTTCGCAATGCTTCAGCACAGTCGTCAACGAGTTCGTTCGCGTGATTGGCATGCACGACGACGACGGTTGTTAATCGATTGTCGGTCAGCAGACGGAGCAGGTCATCCGTCACACGATTGGGTAACACAATCGGTAGCCGCGTGTGGATTCGTAAGCGGCGCAGATGTGGAATGGCTTCCAGGCGGGTGATGATGTCGGTCAGGCGTTGGTCGGTGAGCATCAATGGATCGCCGCCGCTGAGGATGACTTCATCCAACGACTCATCGGCTGTGATGGCTGCGAAGGCGGGTTCCCAATCATCGAGCCGGCGGGGTTCTTCACCGTAAGGGTAGGCACGTCGGAAGCAGTAGCGGCAATGCACCGCACAGGCTCCGGTCGTGATGAGCAGCGCGCGGCCGTCGTATTTTTGTAGCAGCCCGGCCGCCGCTTTCGCATCGCCGTCACCAACCGGGTCGGCGGAAAACCCAGGTGTGGGCAGTAATTCGTCACCCAGCGGGAGCACTTGTCGCAACAGCGGATCGTGTACGTCGCCCGGCTGCATGCGGGCCAAATAGCTTTCCGGCACCACCAGAGGGAACGACTCGGCCGCCAGGCGTGCGGGTTCACGGCACGCATCTGGCAGACCGAGCCTGTCGCACAGTTCGTCGACATTCCGTATCGCCCCGGCCAGCGCACTCTGCCAAGAGCCGTTTTGAGGAGAAAACACCGGCTGATTGCCGGATTGTATCTGGCCGGATGTCGACACCCTTCGGCATTCCCCCGTTTTCGGCGATCTGTTATCCTCGGACGTTACAAATCGCGCCGCTGTTCTGCGCGACCGATCGAGAACACGTTAGCGAATTGAAGACTTAGAACCAATGCCGCAAATCAACACGGGAGACTTCCGTAAAGGAGCCAAGGTTGTCATCGACGGTGAGCCGTTCGAGATGACCGATTGCAACTTCGTTAAACCGGGAAAAGGCCAGGCCCTGTATAAATGCCGGTTGAAGAACCTGCTGAAGGGGACCAACCTCGACCGCACCTATAAAAGCGGCGACAGCCTTGAAGAGGCTGACGTCCGACGTAGTGATGGCCAATACCTGTACCGCGACGGCAATGGTTTCGTTTTCATGGACAACGAATCCTACGAGCAATACTCGCTCGATGCGACTTCGGTCGGCAAGGCGGCTGATTTTCTGCTTGACGGGGCCGTCTGCGAATTGCTGTACTGGAACGAACAACTGATCGAGATGACGCCGCCGGCACAGGTGATTGTGGAAGTCACCTATGCCGAACCGGCAGCCAAGGGGAACACGGCCACGAACGTTTCCAAGCCGGCAACGGTTTCGACAGGTGCCACAGTCAACGTGCCGGCGTTTATCGATGTCGGTGAGAAAATCAAAGTCAATGCACGCACGGGAGATTACATCGAACGTGTGCGTGATTAAAGCAGCCCAGTAAACGGCCCGGACGGTTGCCAAGGACGAGCAACAAAGTAATCAACAATCTGAACGGGCCGGCGAACAAGACCGCATTCCCAATGGAAGGGGAAAGCCATGGACGCCTCACTGCTGATCCTTTACGTGGTAGCGTCGTTTCTCGCGTTGAAGTCGCTCGTCTCGTTAATGGCGGGCCACAAACGTAAGTACCTTCTCGAAAAAATTGCACAGGAACGGATCGGTCAAGGCAGACCGCCCGTGACAACAGCCGCCGAATCCGACAGGGCAGACTTCCCAGAAGAATCTGCCGCCTGACCACCTTGAACCAATCGCCACCACGTATGTCGGTCTCCCGCAACCGACTGGCCACCCTGATGAACCACAACGGCAAACTTTACATCGAGACCGTCGGCTGCCAGATGAACGAGCTGGACAGCGAGTTGGTCGTCGGTGCGCTGCGAAACGAGGGCTACGAACTCACCCGCGACATGCACGAAGCAGACACCATTCTGCTCAATACATGCAGCGTCCGTGAGCACGCCGAACATAAGGTTTACAGTCAACTGGGCCGGCTGAAGTACGCCAAGCGGAAACGACCGTTGCTCGCCATCGGTGTCATCGGCTGCATGGCCCAGAAAGATCAGAAGCTGATCTTCACTAAGGCACCGCACGTCGACCTGGTTGTCGGCACCGGACAACTCGGCGAGATTCCCCGCCTACTCGATGAAGCCCGCCAAGACGGCAGTCGAGATCGCGGCAAAAAACGCAAGCGGACACTGGCGGTCAGCCTGGGGCGCAAAGACGGTTCGCAGGCCAAAATCTCAGGCAGCTTTCAAAGTTACGATCCACTTCGCGAACCCGAAATGCGGCCTTCACCGCATCAGGCGTATGTGCGGATCATGATCGGCTGCGACAAATTCTGCACGTACTGCGTCGTCCCCACAACGCGCGGCCCCGAGCAGTCTCGCTCACCCAGCGAGATCGCCAGTGAAATCCGCGTTCTGGCCGGCCAGGGTGTGAAAGAAATCACGCTGCTGGGGCAAACCGTCAACAGTTACAAGCACACCGAAGAAGGACGTCTGCATCGGCTGTCCGACTTGCTGGAACTCATCCACGACACCGCCGGCATCGAACGGATTCGCTTCGTCACCAACTACCCGCGCGACATGGGACGCGACTTGCTCGAAGCGGTGCGTGATTTGCCAAAACTCATGCACTACCTGCATGTCCCCCTGCAATCCGGCTGTGACGACGTGCTTCGCCTGATGAAGCGAGGTTACACCGTCGACCAATACCGCGAGATGTTGCACCTCATCCGCGAGATCATTCCGCAGTGTGCCGTCTCGAGCGATTTCATCGTCGGACATCCTGGTGAATCGGAAGAGTCGTTCGAGAAAAGCATGGAGCTTGTCACGGAATGCCGCTTCAAAAACAGCTTCATCTTCAAGTACAGCCCGCGCCCCGGCACGCGAGCCGACGAGTTGTACGAAGACGACGTTCCCGAAGAGGCCAAGCGACGCCGCAATAACGAGATGCTCGCGCTGCAGAACGAGATCAGCGAGGAAGACAACGCCGAGTTCATCGGCACCGACGTCGAAATTCTCGTGGAAGGCCCGAGCAAAACTGCACAGAAAGAAAAAGAACGCAACGAATCGTCACAGCCGACTCAACTCATGGGGCGGACCCGTTGCGACCGGATTGTGGTCTTCGACGGCAACCCGCGTTTGATCGGTACGCAGGCGAGTATTGGGATCGACGACTGCACCGCCACAACCCTCATCGGCCACGTTGTGACCCGCGAAATCCAGCACGGTTCGTCGGAATTGCTGCCGATCGTGAGTTGAGACGGGCAAAACGGCTTCGCTCTGGCAATCGTTGCCCCACCGACATTGCGACTCCTCTACCCTCACCTATAATGGATCGCTCTTGCGCCGCGAACCGGACGTTCGGTGTCGGCGGCGAATTTCCGAGTGAAAATCTTGGGCGAAAGCCCTTTTTTGGAGATTGACGAACGTGTTGCGGACCCACACTTGCGGCGAATTACGACGAGATCACGAAGGCGAAACAATCACGCTCTGCGGTTGGGTGGAGAATTACCGTATCCATCCGAATGCGGTGTTCATCGACTTGCGCGACCGTTACGGCGTCACGCAGGTCGTCTTTCAATTCGCCAGCGAAGAGGACGCTGCCAACAGCGAAATCTACGCAGAAGCGAGCAGCCTGCGAGCCGAGGATGTCGTGAAGGCTGTCGGTGAAGTTTGCTATCGCGGTGAGGGTGTCGAGAACCCACGACTGGCCACCGGAGCGATTGAGGTTGTTGCGACCGATTTGGAATTGCTCAATCGCACGCAACCGCCGCCGTTCCGTCCTCGTTCTGAGGAATTGCCGAACGAAGAATTGCGACTGACTTACCGCTTCCTCGACCTGCGTCGCGAAGAATTACAACGGAACTTGAAACTTCGCCACGATCTTTGCCGCGTGATCCGCGAATACTTCAACGCGCGAGAGTTCCTGGAAATCGAAACGCCCATATTGGGGCGAAGCTCACCGGAAGGCGCACGCGATTACCTGGTCCCCAGCCGCGTGCACGAAGGGGCGTTCTATGCGTTGCCCCAATCGCCACAGATCTACAAACAAATCCTGATGGTCTCCGGCTACGACCGTTACTACCAACTGGCGCGCTGCTTTCGCGATGAAGATCTACGAGCCGATCGCCAGCCCGAGTTCACGCAGATCGACGTCGAGATGTCGTTCGTCGAACGCGACGACGTGCTGGAAACAATCGACGGTCTGGTGGCTGCGATGGTGAAGGAAGCGCGCGGTCAGGATTACCCACTGCCATTGCCGCGGTTGGCCTATTACGACGTGATGGAACGGTACGGCACCGACAAACCCGACTTGCGTTTCGACATGGAACTGGTCGACATCGGCGAGGTCGCGAAGGACTGCGGGTTCGGCGTGTTCAGCAAGACCATCGAAGGCGGTGGCCGGGTGCGAGGCGTCAACGCCAAAGGAGCGGCCGAGAAATACAGCCGACGGATTCTCGACAACGACCTGAAGAACCTCGTCGGCGAGCACGGAGCCAAAGGGCTGGCCTACTTCAAAGTCGCCGGCGGTTTGCTCGACTCGTCTATCGCCAAATTCTTTGACGAAGCTCAGCAGAAGGCCATCGTCGAAGCCATGCAGGGTGAGGACGGCGACTTGTTGCTGTTCGTGGCGGACAAGCCTGCGATCACCTCGGCCGCGTTGGCCGCGTTGCGGAACCGGTTGGGGAAAGACCTCGAACTGTACGACCCCAAAGAAATCAATGTCTGCTGGGTGATCGACTTCCCGCTGTTCACTTGGAACGAAGACGAAAATCGCTGGGATGCCGAGCATCACCCCTTCTGCGACGTCATGCCCGAAGATCGCGAACTGATGAAGACCGACCCCGGCAAGGTGCGGGCGACGTCGTACGACCTTATCTGCAACGGCTACGAAGCGGCCAGCGGAAGCATTCGTATTCACGACTCGAAATTCCAAACAGAGATCTTCGGGTTGATGGGCATCAGTGCCGAAGAAGCCGAGATGCGATTCGGCTTCCTGCTGGAAGCGCTCCGTTACGGTGCTCCGCCGCATGGTGGCATCGCGTTGGGTTTGGATCGTTGGATCATGCAGTTCGTCGGCGACGACAACATTCGCGATGTGATCGCCTTCCCGAAAACGCAAAAGGCGGCCGACCTGTTAAGCGGTGCGCCGTCACTCGTCGACGCGGTCCAACTACGCGACTTGCACATCAAGCTCGATCTACCGGAGTAACTGCAATCCCGTAGGGCAGGCTCCCGCCTGCCGCAACGGAGTATTGACGTTGCTTGGTGTTGGTGTATCGCGGCAGGCAGGAGCCTGCCCTACTAGTCCGTCTATCGTTAAATGGTGGTTGGTATTAGACTTTCGTATGGGGTTGTT
>Ga0115002_10002405_pt1 | contig 24524 bp, 26 predicted proteins | sample ArcticOcean_MG_C_8_FD_89576 | JGI IMG/M metagenome (GOLD analysis project Ga0115002, IMG submission 89576) | Marine microbial communities from western Arctic Ocean - ArcticOcean_MG_CB11_86 | ecosystem: Environmental > Aquatic > Marine > Oceanic | place: Arctic Ocean: Canada Basin | collected... | reverse complement strand
GTTCCTAACCAATGGTGACGTCTTCACGGACGACCTGATCGAGACCTGGATCAGCTGCAAGGAAGATGATGAGTTGGAGCCGCTCAGGCATCGGCCCACTCCCTACGAGTTCGACTACAACTGCTGAGTCACAAGAGAAAGCGGAGGGCCCGGGAAGGGCCCTCCGCTTTCCGCTCGGTCTTTCTGCAGCGCAGGATTATCTAGTGCGGTGACGACGGATGGCCCGGCCGACGAGCGGGCCTGTGAGTCCACCTACGGTGAGGCCGATCAGAACGAAGACCAAGATTGGCTGAACCACCTGTCCGAGTACCACTCCCGCGCGGAGCGCTTGGATCACGGCGATCGTGCCGATAAGGCCCGCGCCGCTGAGGGCTCCGTGCAGCGTGTCTCGAATGATGTGGTGGCGCTCGCTGCTCATGCCTCGACCCTCTTCTCGGCTACGTTATGGGTCCACGGGATGACCCCCTCCTTCACTGATTCCCCGGCAAGACTACTCCATGCCGTGCTATAGGTGCGGAGTTGTTTGCGGTATGCGCGGAGGCGTACGGCGAATGCTGGATCGTCGCCGCGGTCGGTCTTGTAGTCGGCGATAACCCATACGTCATCTTCTGGAAACGCCAGGTCAACCACACTCTCCAGGAAGGTAGAGCCCTCCAAGCGCAGCGCGAACGGCAGTTTGGCCAGGCGGCGAGCTGCGCCGCCGGAGCGACGCCATAGATCGGAAGTCATCACTGTATGTACGGTAGCCATGAGCTAATCTGGCCCGGTAGGCTCTGCTGACCGGGTGGGACGATCGAGTTCGAGGAGTAGGGAACGCCCCACCACGACGTCGGGCGCCAGCAGCGTCCCTTGGGCTGGTCTCCCCGCTGATCTCGGCATGATGGAGGCTAGCAACTCTCACCAAGTGCTTCTCGTCGAGCTTGCCGGGCAAGCAATTATCCGTGATACCGGCGACCACCTGCCATGGAGTCGGTTCGTCGGTGGTCCAGGCCTGATCGCCCGGTTGCTCACTCATGAAAAGAAGTTAAGAGAATTCGGAGGTCCTCGCACGGCTCGACTTTTGGCATCTGCCCTGCAACCTACCTTCCCGTCGAACTCCTCCGGGGCGCCGAGCACTCGGGGTAAGCTGGCACCTGGCCCTGCGCGTCGGCGGGGAGAGGCGCACGAGCGCGCGGGACCTGTTGTGGATCTTCGGACGCCTGATATGCCAACATTGCCGTTAGGGTCGCGTTGTTCTTGAGATCATCGAAAATGATCTTGTCGAACGTGTCGATGTTAGTGTGCCAGGTGTATTGGCGGTAGTCAGGATAGTTGGACTGCAGGCGGAGGAACGGGATCCCGAAGCAGGTGAACGAGCTATGGTCGCTGCCCCCTTCCCGGGATGGGCTCTCGAACTGAACGGTGTCCGCGATCTCGCTCGGGATGTTGCCGAGCCATCGTCCTACTGGCTCCTGAGCTTCGGTGAAGCCCTGCATGCGGATGGCCTCGATCCGCCAGGTGCCGTTGTCATGGTTGAATCCGACTTGGAGACCGCCGACCACCTCGGGGTGGTCGGCGGCGAATGACTTGGAGCCGTTCGTGCCTTGCTCCTCTCCGCCCCAATGCCCGACCAGGATGGTGCGCTTCGGGTTCGGATAGGTAGCCTTCAGAATACGCATCGCCTCCATCATCATGAGCGTACCAGTGGCGTTGTCGGTTGCGCCAGAAGAGCTGTCCCAGGAATCGAAATGGGCGGACAGAACGACATATTCGCCGGGGAGTTCCCCTCCTTCCATCTCGGCGACCACGTTGAAGACTGGTTGCTCGCCGAGGGGTTCGGAGTCGGCGTCTAAGCGGATGCGCGTGCCCTGCTGGTTTTCTGCGAGACGATGGAGGAGCCCGTTATCCTCGCAACTCATGTCGAGACTGGGCAGGCGCGTGTTGTTGGTGTCCATGATCTTGTTCACCCCCCACCCACCAGACCAGAACGAGGTGAGGATGCCCGCCGCACCTGATCCATCCAAGCGTGCCTCTAGGCGCGCTCCCGCGTTCCGGTACCGACTTCTCCATGCGGACATAACGCTGTCGCGCTGTGCCCTCATCCGCTGGATTGTCTCAGGGCGAGCTAGCGAGACCAGGTTGTCGAAGGGGCGGCACGAGGGCTCCGGGGGCGAGATCAAGACGAACTTTCCCTGGACCTCCTGCAGCCAGCGCTCGTATGCGGCGGAGTCGGGCAGATCGGGTAGTACCACGACGTCCCCCTCGACCGGTCCCTGTGTGCCCGGGCTCCAGGCGAGCATCGTGCCTGTGAGCGTCCGAAAGCGTGGCGCGATCAGGTCGAGGCGGGTGTGGCCGCGGCGCCATGCCTTCCAGGTGCCGTACTGCTCAGTTCGTGCAGGGATGCCCCAGCTCTCGTACATCTTGACTGCCCAGTCGACGGCGGCGAAGTAGCCAGGGCTGGCGATGAGCCTGGGACCGACAGAGTCCGTGAGGACTTGGGCTAGGCTCTCGACTTGGGATCCCGACCCCATGCCCTGCTCCCACATGTTCCGTATGACGGGGTCGTCGGTTGGGAAGGTCTGGGCGGATGCCGAGGCCGTGGCCACGAAGAGAAGCAAGGCCAGCCCGGGTCGTATGAAAGGCACCTTCATGCGCTCACCCTCGTTGCGGTCGATAGGGGGACGAATTCGGAGTGTAGGATCCGCGCAGAGGTGGTGCCAGGGTTGGCCCTCGGGTTTCATGAGATTCCGACGCTCGCAGCGTATGAGGGCCTTAGGCTCTCCCCTTCTCCACTACAAGGAGTGACTCTACAACGTCGGTTAGCGGATGTCGAAACCAGGCCCATGCCTTTGCCGGGCTTCATGGGTGCTGGTCACACCGTCGTGCCCGTCGTCGTTCTGGGCTCGTTCGGGCGCACCGACCCACGGTCCGTTCATCGGGGATACGCAGGAGGACATCGTGCGTTTGTACAGCGAGTACGAGGCGGGCCGGTTCCCAAGAATGAGAGGTTTAGATGCCTCCCTTGTCCCATCTGCCTAGCGCGACTAGGATTATATAGGCGAAAAAGCTCCAGGAGATACTGGGGTCAGGTGACAAACCAGGACCTGGGCGCTCGACGAGCCCGGGTTTTTTTGTTTCCCGCCAAGGAATGGTGACATCGAGTGGTACGGAGATACCGCACCCCGAGAGCACCAGCATGTAAAGGGAGTTCGGTAGTATGCGTACCACAGGAACCGTGAAGTGGTTCAACGACGACAAGGGCTTCGGTTTCATCACGCCCGAGGACGGCAGCAAGGATTGCTTCGTCCACCACTCGGCCATCCAGGGTGATGGCTTCAAGAGCCTGAACGAGGGTGCTCGGGTGGAGTTCGATGTTGTTCAGGGCCAGAAGGGTCCGGCGGCCGAGAACGTTTCGAAGCTGTAAGGAGCCCGCTGTTGCGGAATCGAGGCAGCCGTTCCGGCCACGGCCGGGGCGGCTGCCTTTGGTTCTATTCCATCGAAATGCAGGGGAGGTTGAGGTATGGCCAGCGCCGTCGTTGAGCTGGATCTGAGCATCGGCACGGTGGTTGACAATCCACTGAAGCCGGAGTGGGGTCCGGGTAGGATAGTGGGTACCAAGGGGAAGAATGTCTGGATCGTATTCCGGGATCATCCTGGGCGAGAAGCTAAGCTCATGGCTCCGGATGGACTCAGTACCGCGCTGTTGCAGCATGATCCTATCTTGGACAATCTGCCTGAGCCCAAGATGGAGAAGGGCCGCCCGGTGTTGCCGGCCGAAAGGAATCTCTTCGGAGAGACGGTGCGCCTGTTCCTGATGAGGTACCCGGAGGGATTCGTTGACGCAGGGTACCTCGGAAAGGGCAAGGTAGGGGAGCGCGCGTCCAAGTGGTCCGCGCACGAACGTTTCCAGGAGGGGTTGGGCGAAGGGGAACTGCGGCGCCTCGTCGATGCGGATGATGTGAAGGCCGCAGTGACCCGGGTCCTGAAGGTGATCGGGACCATGAATCTTCTCGGTAGGATCGAACGCCTTGGGCTAGCCGAAGCCCTGAAAAACAAGGATGCTGCGCGTCCGTTCCTGGCCGCTTTGGCAGACGTGGTGGAAGCACCCGAAGCTGAGGAGGCGACGTTCAGCGTGCTCTTGGACGCGGTAGCGAACTTCACGGTGGCCGATCCTGCGCCAGCGGTTGCCACTTGGCCTGTGGCCACGATCCTACCGTTTCTCGCGCGGCCGGATGCCCATGTCCTCCTCAAGCCGACCGTCTCGCAGAAGGCAGCGCAGGGGCTGTCGTTCGATCTCAAGTACCAGGCGAGTCTGAATTGGGAGACCTACGAGCGGTGCATCTTGTTAGCGTCGATCTATCAACAGAAGCTGGTGGAGCTGGACGAACCCAATCTGGCGCCCAGGGACCTGATTGACGTGCAGGCCTTCATCTGGAACACGAGCTCCAACTGGAAAAAGACGGCGGCACGCGGCACGGCGCGAAAGAAAACAAAGAAGGTCGTGGTGAAACAACTCTAGCTGGTCAGTTGGCGATCAAGGTGCTATCTGGATCTTAGTAACCGCGATGGTCAGCCCCCGCTGGCACGTGGATGTCTCCGCAATGGTGCCATCCACGGTCACCCGGGCGTCTGGCGCCGGACTGCCGAGTTCGCCGACTAGCGTGTAGAGTACGTCCCCGACGCTTCTCATGGTCGTGCATTCTGCCCCTTCGTTCGTGATCTGGCCACGCAGCCGGATGCTCCCGTCGGAGGCCGTTACAAGAAAAGGGCTCGAGACCGCAAACGAAGACCCGGCTTGCTCAGCTAGGAAGAAGTAGTGGACTCCGGGTCGGGCTCTGGCGGGAATGGGGAGCGTGACCGAGAGGTCGCCGTCCTGATCGGCCTGCACCTGCTGGACGATCTCGTTCTCGACAAAGCTGCCAAAGCCAACGTCGAGCCGCTGATTCATCACGAGCCCGCTCATAGAAACGGTTACTGGGGTGCCAGGTGGCCCTCCCCTGGCGGAGAGGAACGGGGGCCGTTCCTGCTCGGTAGCGCTGGCAGAAACTTGAGCCTGGGAAGCATCCACTTTCTCGGCAGGCTCTGCGCGGTCGTTCTGTCTACGGGTGCACGCCGCAGCTAAAAACAGGGGCGCTAGTAGCGCTATCTGGACTGACCACCTGACTTTGTTCAGTTTTGGCATCAACCCTCTCCCGGGATTAAGACACGAATCAATCCATCCGCCTTGTTGAGCAGGAACACTCGCCCCTGCGGGCCCGGATACATGCGCAGATCCACGCGTGTGGCGGGTGTCTTTCCCTGTGCGGATTGCCTCGCCTGGATCACTTCTAGAAGCGTGTGAGGCTGCTCGGCGCCGGTGAGCAGGACCCGGCGGATCTGGTCTTGCCCTCCGCTCGGCAGGCTGTCCGCGGGGATGTAGAATATCTCGCCGCCCGGCAAGTCTCCGAAGAGCACCAAGTCGGTCAGTGCGGGGATATCGGATGCGCGGTACACGACGAGGCCCGTCACCGCGACCCGCGACATGAAGAGAGAATCCGGCTGAGCGAATTCGGCGACTGGGTAGGTGACCCCAAGGTCACCACGCTGATTCTTCAAGGAGACCCCAGAGCCATCGGCGTAGAGGAAGCTTCCTTCCCACCGGTTCCACCCGAGGTTATCACCTGCCGTCACGACGTTGAGCTCCTCCACGGTGCGCTGGCCGATGTCGGTCACGTACATGCGCCCGTTGGAGGGGTCCCAGGCGAGATGCTGTGCGTTCCGCAGTCCGTAGGCGAATATCTCTCCTAGGCTCACAGTGTCTTGGTCCGCGGCGAAAGGGTTTATCACCGGGATCCTGTACCTGCCATTCGCGCTGTTGGAACCAAGCGGATCGATGCGGAGAATCTTCCCGAATACAGACCCGAGATCCTGCGCGGTGTTCGATGGATTGCCCCTGCCCCCTCCGTCCGCGACGCTAACGTAGAGCAGTCCGAAGTCCGCGTCCCCGGGTGTCGCCACCGGGTTGAAGGCCACCCGGCCCCCGTTGTGGTTGGCGAAAGGCTGCTCGATACGGATGAGCTCGCGTGGCTGCCCACCGTCGTAGGTGGCGGCACCGGGGTTTCGCGCGGTCCATTCGAGCAGGACCGTGTCGTGCGTACGAGTTCCGGCTCCCGGACGGAAATCGGGCGTCGGTTGCGTGTTCTCAGTGTCAGTCCAGGTATAGAACTTCCCGTATCCGGGGGTGTCGGCCTGGGCAAACTGGGGGTGGAAGGCGAAGCTGTGGAAGCCCCGTTCCCTTCCGGATGACTGGACCCTGACTCCCCAAGCAGGGGCGTTGACGTCCAAGTACCGGAGTACGCTCAGGCCGTTGTAACTCACGTTATAGAGGGGGCCGCGCATGTCGTTTACGAAGAGTCGGCCGGTGGCGGGCTCGTCGATAATCAGCATCATGCGGGCGGCGACTCCCATGATGTCTGGAAGCACCGCAAACTCTGCGTAGTCCACCTGGATCATGCCATCGGATCGGGGGATCGGATCCGGGAAGGGATCGTCGGTCGTTTGGGCGCACGCGGGTGCTGCCATGGAGAGCGCTGCAAGCACTCGCGTAATCATGCGCATATTGTTTCTCCGGCAGTTTTAATCAGACCCGACATGTCGACGTGCTCGCTCCACCGGCGGTGGTAAAGCCTCTCGTCTCAGTCACTCTGTACGTCGCCACAATACCAATCGGAGGCATGTTCCTCAACGTACCCGTGATCCGGAATGTCCCTAAGGGGGTAGCGTCTCAGCCTGGATTGGTTGTGCTCCTGACCCTTGTTGACGCCCACTTAGATCAACTTGATATTGTTCCGCGCTCGATCGTACTCTACGAAGACGCTCTCCGATTGGTGCGTACGTTAAGCGGGATATTACCTGGAGAAGCCTATGGGTTCCGATCTCTGCGGCAGGGTACTTAGGCTCAGTGCCCTGATCGTAGGACTTATCGTGCCCCTGAACGCGTTTGCCCAGGAGACCGATCCAGATCCAGTGCTCATGTTGGAAACGTTCCCGAACGCGACCCGCTTTGGGCCGGCCACGGGCACCCCGCCAGTTTACGAGGCGTATGGGGCCGACCCCACCACAGGACAGGAGGTGCTCCTAGGCTACGTTTTTCTCACCTCCGATTGGCCCCCGGAGTTAAAGGGCTACACCAGCACGATCAAAACCCTCGTGGGGATGGATCTGACCGGCGAAATTACGGGGGCCCGGGTCATAGAGTACTACGAGTCGCTCCGCAGCAGCCGCGGTGACTTCCTGCGGGGGAACTCCTTCGAGCGGCAGTTCGCCGGCAAGGACGTCAGGGATGCCTTCCGGATTCGTCGCGACCTGTTCACCATCTCGGGCGCCACGATCACTGCTGCCGTGGTAGCGCGTGGCATCAGGAATGCCGGGAGGCGGGTGGCCATGGCTCGTTTGTCAGACTCGGGCAGTGAGGTCACGCCGGAGGAGTTCGAGGCGCTTTCATGGCCGGACCTGGTCATGCGCGGGTTCGGGGAGCGGCTCCAGGGAAGCCAGAGCAGCATCCTACAGATCGAACTTCATCTGGTGCCGATCACCGACGAAGCGATGGGGCGTGTTTTGTTAGGCGATTCCTATGACAGGGCGCTCCGACGGTTGGGGTCACGAGCGGATGGGCGGCCCCTCTGGATGGTTGGCGTGGATGGCCCGCTAGCGGGGCTGTTCCGCGCGCGCACATTTACCATCGAGCGCGCCGCTGACACACTCCGCTTCGCCAGGGGAGATATCGCCTTGGCAGGGGAGCCCCGTTCGGGCAAAGTGAGCGTGCAGTTCCGGAACGTAGGGCTGATCGCGATGGACCCTTCGCTCGACCCGAAGGAAAAATTTACCTGGCGTCTCGACTTCGGCGCGCGGTTTCCGGTCTTCTCGCTTGAGCACATCGGCGAGCCCGAAGTGGTCGTCGCCGCTGCTCCTTTGCCCACCCCTACAGCTGTGGCCGCCCCTACCTTGGAGGAGCCCTCGCTGCCTATCGCGCCGCCCGCAGAGCTATCTGACAAGGTGCCCGCCGCGGCAGAGCCCACTCTGCTGGCTGAGGTCTCGGTTGTGGAGGCTGCCCCCGTCTTCGACCCCAGCTCCTTGGAGTTCGCCGACGAAAGCGAGGAAACTGTCCTCCAGCGCACGCTCGATACGACGTCTTGGGTGCGGTTCGCGATGCTCGCGTTCGTACTGGTTTTCGCGAGTGTCGCGTTTTTCTCGAAAGTGATTATGCTGCGGTGGGTGGTGCTTGCCGCAACCGTCATCATCTTGGGATTCGGGGGAGGCGGTTTCCTCTCTGTGTCGCATATTACGGCTGGTATCAAGGTCGGCCCTGGGGTCTACCTCGAAGATCTGCCGCTGCTTCTGCTGGTTGTATTTACGGTTGTGACAACACTTCTATGGGGCCGTGTTTTCTGCGGCTTTTTGTGCCCATTCGGGGCATTGCAGGACTTCATGGAACACCTCTTTCCCAAGAGGCTCCGGAGGAAGCTTCCTCAACCCCTACACGAGAGTGCAGTCTTCCTGAAGTATGGGGTGCTCGGGGTCATTCTCGTTCCGGCGATCGCGGGTAGCGATACCAGCATCTTCCAGTACTTCGAACCGTTTGGGACGGTGTTCTTCTTCAGTAGTTCGACTTTGCTGTGGGTAATCGCTGGCACCACGCTGATCGCGTCGGCGATTATTCCGAGGCTCTACTGCCGCTACCTGTGCCCCCTCGGAGCGGCGCTCGCGTTGGCCTCGCTGCTTTCACCATTCCGTATCAAGCGTGTGCGACAGTGCACCGTGTGCACGGTGTGCGAACACTCCTGTCCGACCGGGGCGATCAAGCGCGAAACCATCGACTTCAAGGAGTGCGTGCGTTGTAATGTGTGCGAGGCCAAGCTCACCGAGCGGGCGGGGGTATGCCGTCACGACGTGGACAAGGTTGCGGAGTTGATCCAGCTAAAGCACGGCCGGCATCACCAGTACCAGCATTTCCCGCCTTCGGAGGCTGTCAGTGGCGACTGATACACCATCGCGACGGGAGGCGCTCCGGATCACGGCCGTGGCGGGGATCGGTCTTGCGCTAGCCGGGGGCGGGGTTGCCGAGTTGGTGCGGCGCGCCAACCTGCACCGGGTGAGTGTCACCCGGAAGCAGATGGGCACCGCGGTCACGGTCACGGTGGTACATACAGATGCTGATGAAGCCAGCGCGATGGTGAACGGGGCGCTGAACGAAATCGAGCGGCTCGAGGGGGTGTTTAGCCGTTATCGGCCAGATACTCCGGTGGCGCACCTCAACCGCGAGGGCCTGGTTACGGATGCACCCGAGGAGCTGATCGAGGTGGTGTCGCTCGCGCTCGACTACTCACGTATGACGGATGGTGCGTTCGACGTGACCGTGGCACCGGTGCTCAATCTCTATGCGTCGAGCTTCGCGGTTACGGACCTGCCTCCCGCCGACGCTGAGGTGTCGGTGGCGATGGTGCTGGTTGGGTGGCAGGGGCTGCGCGTGGATGGTCGGACGATCGAGCTCGAACGACCTGGTATGGCGATCACCTTAGACGCGATCGCCAAGGGATTCGTGGTGGACCGAGCGGTCGCGGCGCTAACAGCGGCGGGGGCCGACAGGGTTATCGTGGAAGCGGGTGGCGACATCGCGACGCGCTCCGACAGAGGTGATCCCTGGCAGGTGGCGATCCAGGATCCGCATGATCCGAGGGGTTCGCTCGGGGTGGTACAGCTGCGTGGGGAATCACTCGCCAGCTCCGGCGACTACATGCAGTACTTCACGCCCGATCGTCGCCTCAACCACACCATCGACCCGCGCACCGGGCGTTCGCCCCAGCAGTCCAGCGCGTCGTCGGTGAGGGCGCCGACGGCGATGGATGCCGATGCACTTTCCACCGCCGTGTTCGTGCTGGGGCCGCGTGAAGGAATTGCGCTCCTCGATCGGCTGGAGCGCGTCGAAGGGATGATAGTGACCAAAACAGGGGAGCTTTTTACCAGTCGGAGCTTTCCGACCGACTCTGCGGTCTGAGGGGCGCGAGCCCCCCGCTGGTTACTCCTCTGTTGTCGTCTTCTCGCTCCCGAGGTCGAGCAGGTTGAACACCATTGCGGCCGCTGCACCCGCGACTAGTTGGGCGACCAGATAGACCCATATATCTGCCAGATCCATGGTGCCCAGCACGACTGACCCTATGGTAACTGCAGGGTTGAATACCCCTCCTGACACCGGTCCCACTGCGTAGGCGCCTGCCATCACCACAGCGCCGATCGCCAGCCCGAAGTAGGAGTTTCCTTCGACGCTCCGTACGGTAGCGACGTTCAGAACGACGAACACCAGCGCGAACGTGAAGAGAAACTCTGCGGCCAGCGTCTTACCCACGACGATGCTGGGGACGGTAATCGGACCGCCGCCCTTGAGCCACAGCACGATGGTCGCGGCGAGAGCTCCGGCAACCAATTGGAAGACCCAATAACCCAGCAGTTCGTGGACAGTGGTTTTGCCGCGCATGAAGACCGCGAGGGTAACTGCGGGATTGTAGTGCGCCCCTGATACGTGCCCGCCAGCGTAGACCAGGGTCATCAACACCGTACCGATCGCCAGTGGCCCCAGTAACCCGGCGGCGCCCGGGTCTACCACCACCTGTCCGATCGTGAACACGAGAAAGAATGTGCCGATCGCTTCGACCGCGAGCTTCCTGGTCATCACTCCTCCGGGTTTCTGGATTAGCGGCTCTGGGTCCGCAACGGGGATAAGATCGGTGTACGGGGACCGGAGGGCAAAGGCTATTGCGTTGGCCTCGCCGGGGTCGGGATCAACACGCTCAAGCCCGCGAGTCCTCCTGTACCCGGGAAACGGGCATCGCCTACGTGCACCCAGAGGCCGCCCTCGGCGGTTTCCACCCTCCAGTAGGGGAAGCGGGACCACACCAGGTACCGCACCACGTTCGGTTGCGTTCGTGCCGCGGCTACCGCCACTTCGGCGGCTCCTGCCGATACGCTCGGTGCGACGTCCAGCCGTGGAAACCGGGAGTTCCCTGTGATCTGCGCCCGCGGCGAGTCAGTCCATTCGTGGCTGCCGCGCACGTATAGGTTGTCGGTTCGCACCAGGACCTCGGATCTCGTGGGATCCGCGGGCCGAGGTCCGATCATGATCGCCTGGGCGTCCACGATGCCGGCCGGCCCCAGCGTGCCACGCACGTCGGCTACGGCAGCGCGGTGGGATATCACCATGAGCACCACGTACCCGGCCGCGGTCACGGTCAGGCCGCGGCACAAACGTGTGCCACCCTCTGGCGTACTGGGTTTTCCCAGGGCCCGCGCCAGCGCCGCCATCGAGACCAGCATGACCCAGGCCATCTTGACCGGTAATGGCACCAATGGGCTCCTCGAGATGAGAGCGGTTGTGAGCCCCGCCAGTGCTAACCATCCCACGTTTCCTACCCGTGACCAGGGCCGCGCCAGAGCGACTGCCGCCCCGAGTGATAACCAGATCCATGGATCGACGATGAACAGGCTGTCCCCATAACTCCACTCCCCGTCGAACGGGAGCCACCAGCGCATCCCGTACGTGTTCGTCCAATCGAGCAAAGGGTGGGTGAGCACACCGAGGTAGGAGATTAACAGGAGGGCTGAGAAGCGGGTGGAGGGCAGGGCCGGATGGTGTCTTCGACGGACCCCGATGTCCCAGGCGGTCATGATACCTGCGACTAACCACGGCAGTACGATTAGAGCCGGGATCCCGTGTGTTATCCCGCGGCGGAACGAGAGCGCGAACCATTGGCCCTGGGTGTAGGAAAGGACGTCCACGTCGGGGGCGTTGGCAGCCACCACGAGCGTGGCCGTGGCGAGCGGTGAGATTCGCTCAAGCCCCGATTTTGAGAGGGCCGCGCCCACCAGGGCATGGGTTAGGTTATCCATGCGAGGAGACGCGTTGGCTAGTGTTCAGCCTCCTGTCGGAGTCCCCGTCGGAATCTGCTTGATCACGACCTTGTTGGGAGTAAAAAGCGGCACTAGGACGCGATTCCGCTTGGCGTCGTAACCGATTGCGGCTGGGCTTTCCACGTCCTCAAGCAGCCGCGACGTGGCGCCCTGAGCATCGACGCGGTGCACTGCCCTGTCCCCCCAACTCGAGAATAGATAACTGCCGTCCCTGGTGAAAACGATGCCGTCGAGTTGCCGTGCCGAGGCGCCAGGCAGCACCGTGCGGCGTCTATTGTCAGGTCCGAATTGGTAGATTTCACCCGATCCGAACGTGACCACGAAGCCGACCTCGTCATTGAACGCGACGCCATTGGGACGGCCCAGCGAATCACCCTGTTGGAGCTTCGACGTCTGGCCGGCGGGGGTGAAACGCCAGAGCGCGTCCGTGCCCGAAGAGGTGAAATCCGCATTGAGTCCCGAGTCCGTGACGTAAAGAGCGCCGTTTCCGTCCATCCCGAGGCCATTGAGGAACGTGGCGCCCGGAAAGCATATTTCGCCTGCGGGAACGCCGGTTGTCCGGCCGAAGCGGCGCACACAGTCGATGTCCGCTACGTAGAGGGTGTCACCTTTTATCACGAGCCCCTTGGGCGCGTGCAGGGTCACATTGGCAGCGGTGCCGTCGATCCATTTAAGTTGCTCAACCCGCCCCTCTGGGGAGAGTCGGGAGATGAACCCGTCGTCGTCCTTGGCTACCGGCGCTCCGCTGATGTTCGACACCAAGTAGACGTCGGCCACCGTGTCGTGCAGAACAGCTTCAGGCGTCGAGAATCCGACGTCGGCGATCTCGATGACCGCGATTGGGTCAGTTGCTGGGGCTGCTGTCTGATCCGAGGGTGCATCACCGTCCCTGCAGGCAGCGGTTCCGGACGCGAGCAGGAGGAGGAAGAATCGGTGATAGATCATGGCTTGGTTCCTTCGTGTGGGGACCAGATATGGGGCCTGCAAAGCTCAGATTTCCGCCTGTCGTCGGCAAGCACGTGAGACTGAGTGGCCACCCTGGAGCCCTGGGTTATCGTCCGTGACCCAAGTGTTTGCTACCCGACGCATCCTATCCGGTCTTCGCTGCGCTTGACGACCTGGTGTCTGCCGGGCCAACGGGCAAAAACGGTATGGATCTCATGGTGGTGCTGATGGCTGCATAAAAATCGAGTGTCCGCATCCTGAGGTGCCTCATCCGTCTTCGAACAGGAGTCGCACCTCTGGTTTCACGACCTTGCCCAGTGCGTTGGCAGGAAGAGTCTCCACCAGCATCACTTCGCGGGGGACCTTCCACGGCGACAGCCGCTCTCCGATCCAGGTTCTTAGCGATTCGGGATCCGGAGTGCGGCCCTGCGTGCATACGACAGCCGCGCAGACGCGGTCTCCCCACACCGGATCCGGCACTCCGACCACGGCGCAGTCCGAAACATCGGGGTGGCTGCGCATGGCCTCTTCGATTTCGAGCGCACTAACCTTCTCCCCGCCAGTCTTGAGGATGTCGACGCTGCGGCGTCCAAGCACCCGGAAGCCAGACGGAGTTTCCGCAACCTCATCGCCGGTGCGGAACCAGCCACCCGTGACTAGCGTCGCAGCGGTCTCTTCGGGTCGGTGCCAGTACTCACGGAATAGAGCTGGGCCCCGTACCTGCAGCTCGCCGGGGACCCCGTGCGCTACCGTTGTTCCGTCCTCACCTATCACGCGCACCTCCATGCCGGGGAGGGGCGTGCCGACGTGACCGGGTACGCGCGTTCCCAAGAGCGGATTCGAGAGCGCCATCCCGATCTCTGTCATACCATAACGTTCGAGCAGGCGGTGGCCGGTGATTCCCTCCCAGCGTTCGAGCACTCCCACCGGCAGCGCGGCCGAGCCAGAGACGAACAATCGGAGTTGCTCGGCACCTCGCCGCCATCGCTCACGCTGCTTTTCTCCCGCGCGATCGTACTCGTTGAGCAGCTTCGTATAGATCGTAGGCACCGCCATGAACACGGTGAGGTGGTCGTCGGAGAGGCGCTGCCAGATTTCCGCCGTGTCGAAGCGTGGGAGAATCGAGCACCGAGCTCCCGCTGTGATTGCACAGAGCAGTACGTTGACGATCCCGTGCACGTGGTGCAGCGGCAGGACTAGTAGTACATGATCCTCGGCGCTCCACTGCCAAGCCTCCAGCAGTGCCCCGACCTGAGCGTAAAGGCTCGCGTGCGTGTGTACGACCCCCTTAGGTCGACCGGTGGTTCCAGAGGTGTAGAGCATGAGCGCTCCGCGCTCCTGAGGCACTGTCGGGAGGAGCCCTTCCGTTGCTGGATCGTAGGAGGTGTCGAGTGAGACGATTTCGCTCGTGGGATGCACTGCGATGCCAAGGCGGGCGGCGGTAGCTGCGATTCGGCCGACCAGCTCTGGGTCCACCAAGATCGCTTCGGGCTCGGCATCCTCTAGTGCCCTGGACAACTCGATGTCGGGGGCGGCGACCGGCAGGGGCACAGCCATGCCGCCCGCCCGCCAGATCCCCACGACGGTGGTAACCCAGGTGAATCCCGGCGGGATCAGCACGGCGACCCGTGCTTCTTCTAGGTCGGCTCTGCCGGCTAGAAGCGCGGCGGCCAATTCCCCACTTGACGCTAGTAGGTCGCCGTAGCAGTAGGTTCCTTCGGGTGCCTGAAGCGCTTCCGCGTCGGCGTGCGCGCGGGCTCGCTCGAGGAGAATAAGGTCGCGCTGACCGCTATGGATCAACGTTGGCTGAGCACAGCGGCGGCGAACCAATCGGTGGCGAGGTGTTGGGATTGCATGCCCCAATGGTTCACTTCTATAGCGTTCCTGTCCAGCCTGGAAACCATGCGGGGGTTCGGTCGCGGCCAGCCCCGACCGCTCCCCCGTGGCGCGCGGGCCCTGTGCAGGCCATGATGGAGAACTCGCTAGTGGAGCTTGCAGTCCGTCTTGGAGAGAACATGGCCAACCCGCCGCCCTATGGAGACTAGGCGCCCGACCAGCCCCGCCGCCGAGGAGATCCTGGGTGGCTACTTTCCCGTTCTTGACCATGGATGGGCCTCGCTGGTCGACTACATGGGTTCGGACGAGGACGTCGAGCGGGCCGCCCGGGTGAGCTACGGGCACGGTACGCGCAAGTCTTCTCAGACCCGCGGGCTTGTCCGCTACCTGCGTCGTCATCACCACACGACACCGTCCGAGATGGTGGAACTCAAGTTCCACTGCGTGATGCCGATTTTCGTGGCACGGCAGTGGATCCGGCACAGGACTGCATCGGTGAATGAACTGTCGGCACGGTATAGCCTTATGCCACTGCTTTTTTATCGTCCAGCTGCTGAGCAGTTTGCGCTCCAGAGTCGGTCCAACATGCAAGGCCGGGAAGGAGGCGCACCGGCGGCTGTCTACGACGAGGCGGTGCGTCGGTGGGAAGCGCTGCGTGCGGAGGCGGGCGGTGCGTACGCGTGGATGCTTGAGGAGGACGTTGCTCGCGAGCTGGCCCGGATCGACCTCCCGCTATCCACCTATACCCAGTGGTATTGGAAAATCGATCTACACAATCTGCTCCACTTCCTCACCCTCCGCGTCGACCCCCGTGCCCAGTGGGAAATTCGGGAGTACGGGCGCGTGATGGCTGCCATGGTAAGGAGGGTGGCGCCTCTCTCTTACGAAGCTTGGGTGGACTACGACCTGAGCGCGCGTTCGTTCACACGTGCGGAGCGGGAGGCACTAACGAGGTTGGTGTCAGTAGATGGGGAACTGCTGCGCGCAGTGGACGGTGCGACTCTCTCCAGGCAGGAACTGGGTGAACTTGGCATGTCCGCGCGGGAGATCACGGAGTTGGTCGAGAAGCTTGCTTCTCCGGAGCGGCCTGATTTCGAGCTTGACCTTAGGCTCATGCGCTCAGCGGATGATGTCGGAAAAGAGATGGCAGAGGCGGTACCGGGCACAAACTTCGAATAAGGGTGACGTCACCCGACCCACACGGTATTCGCGTGCACGAATTCACGGATTCCAAGGTCGGACAGTTCACGCCCATAACCGCTGACCACCCAAGGGAAGTCGTGGGTCGGACTCCAGTTCCGGCGCATCCACGTACGCGTACGTGGATGCCGGGCATGGGTGAGGGCTCGTCACCGGTGAAGCGTTAGGGCAGCAATTCACCCACGGCAACGATGGCGTTCTCGGGGACGAGGTGGAAGTCGTCCTCTACCAGGCGCGCTGCTTCGGCGAGTATGATCACCATGACGCCGGAGGAAAGTCCCTCGTCCTGACCTGGAACCTCGTAGTCATCGCTCGGATTGTGGAGCACGACTTGCCCGCGGCGGAGCGAGCGGTCTGCGCACGTACCTACTAGACGAACGGTTGCCCACCCCGGTCGCGGCACCCACGCCATATTTGCGTAGGTTTTGATGCGGTGCTGGTTTTCATCCATGGTCACTCCATTAGGGTCAGTCGGCCGGAAACAAGCAGCTCGTAGTGTGCGCGCTGGGCGCGGGTCAGGTTCGCCGGCAGGGCGACTACCAACGCCCGGTTGGCGGAGCCCCGCGCTTCGGGGAGGTGGAGCACCAGCCGGTCCAACGGTGCGGGCTCTACGTACGGATCGGCAACACCCGCTGGGTCCACCATCACTGTTCGGCCGGGAGCCGTTAGTAGGGCGAGCCTCCGTCCGTATTCTGTCCAGGCGGGCAGCGGGTCCACTCCCCGCGCTAGCGAGGGGACGAGGACCTCTTGGTAATATTCCACTGCCTCCTCGTACGCTCGGCGGTCCGCCTGCTTGAGGTTGCGCAGACACTCGCGGTAGAACTCGCGGGGATCCCGTGCCCCTGTGTCGGTCAGCGCCTCCTCGAGCCTCAGGTCAGCTTCTGCTTGGAGATCGTCGCTCATGTGCCTTTCGTTTTGGGCCTCCCCCTCTCCCCGCCGCTCCTCCTGCATTGGGCCCGATGCACCTCCCAACCTGGAGTTACCGAGAGCCAGCTTTCGGTTCGCAGGCCTCGATCAGCCCGGACGAGTATCTGGACCTGTCCTGAGAGCTGTTCGGCTATCTGTGCCGTGCCATCGCCCTCCGGGTTCCGCGCGAGTATGATCCTGACCTCGTGGTTGGCATTGCCCGGGCGGGGGCGATCCCCGGCGCCGTGATCGCTTCGATCCTCCGTGTGGACTTCTGCTCGATGACAATCTCGCGCCGGGACGGGGTCGAACAGGTGCGAGAGAACCCTACTCTCCGGTTTGTGGCTCCGGTCTCGGCGCGCGGGCAGCGCGTCCTGATTGTAGACGAAACCTCCTCGTCGGGCGAGACGCTCCGCATGGCCACGGCATTCATCTGTCCCCAGGGCTACAAGCCCGACTTTTTTTTTGCGCTTGAGACGGATCAGGCCAACATCTTCCCGTGGGACCGAAAAATCTTCCAGGATAACCAAACTGGTGGCAAACCCTCGCTACCGAGCTGTACTGGAAGAGTAAACGGTCATCAGCCCGCCGCCATGCTATCCAGGAACTCCTGGTTGGTCGTTGTCCGTCCCATCCTCTGCAGCAGGAACTCGATCGACTCGGTCGGTGGCATATCCGAAAGGAAGTTCCTCAGCAGATAAACCCGGTTCAGTTCCTGCTCTGAGAGGAGCAATTCTTCTTTACGGGTGCCCGAGCGATTGATGTCGATGGCTGGAAAAATGCGTTTGTCCGAGATGTGTCGGTCGAGGATCAATTCCATGTTACCGGTACCCTTAAACTCCTCGAAGATCACTTCATCCATTCGACTGCCCGTTTCGATCAATGCAGTGGCAATGATCGTGAGCGAGCCTCCCTCGTCGATGTTGCGGGCTGCTCCGAAGAAGCGCTTGGGCTTGTGCAACGCGTTCGCGTCCACACCGCCAGAGAGGATTTTGCCGGAGTGGGGGATGGTCGAGTTGTATGCGCGTGCTAGCCGCGTAATGGAATCGAGCAGGAGTACCACGTTCCTGCCGTGCTCCACCAGCCGTTTTGCCTTCTCCAACACCATTTCCGCGACCTGTGTGTGGCGCTCAGCCGGCTCGTCGAACGTAGACGAGATAACTTCGGCCGCCACGTGCCCCTCCATGTCGGTTACTTCTTCCGGCCGCTCGTCGATAAGAAGCACGATCAGGTGCACGTCGGGATGGTTCTCGACGATTGCGTTGGCAATTTTTTGGAGGATGATCGTCTTTCCGGCCTTGGGCGGTGAGACGATCAATCCTCGCTGACCCATGCCAATCGGCGCAATGAGGTCAATGACCCTTGCCGTCAGGTCGTCGCCTGAGTGCTCCAGGTGTAGGCGATGCTCAGGATACCGAGGAGGCAAGTTGTCGAACGCGATCCGATGTTTGGCGTTGTCCGGCTCGTCTCCGTTGACGCTCTCTACCTTGAGCAGTGCCAGGTAGCGTTCGCCCGCTTTGGGTGGTCTAACCTGGCCAAGGATGGTGTCACCGGTGCGCAGGTCGAAGCGCTTGATCTGAGAGGGACTGATGTAGATGTCGTCAGGGCCGTAGAGGTAGTTCCAGTCCTGTGACCGAAGGAATCCGTAGCCCTCAGGCAGAATTTCTAGGACACCGAGCCCACGCAGCACGACGTCGGAGTCGAGCAGATTCTGTTCGATGCGAAAGATGAGGTCCTGCTTGCGGAGACCTGAAAAATTGGGAAGTTTCAGTTCCTCCGCCATATCCTGCAGGTCTCCTATGCTCTTGCTCTTCAACTCGGTGATGTCCACGTACGCTCCGTAGGGGATCTACCTTCGAGGGGGATGATCGGCCCTGGGAAAGGCCGGGAAAGGTGTGCTAATTCGGAACCCGTAACCGGGGGTTGGAAAAGATCTGAAAGGATACGACAGGAGGCCCCGGCTAGCTCATGCCAGGGCTTGAAAATCTACGAATATGTTGAGGAATTGCCTACATCATAATGATAAGGCTACCCTCCGGCAAGGCTGAAGCCAGTGCATTCCTGAGGGTCGTAGACGAGTACCAGGTAGGGGTGTACGGGCGGGCAGAGGTGGTGCGAGCACGTCTCCTGCCAAGGCTTCGTGGCACGTCTCTTCTCCCTTGTGTTCGTCCCGCTGGGTACGCTTTGGTGGGGGTGGTGGCTGTGGGGGGGCGGGGTTCTTCTGGTGAACCCGGGTCGCCTACGCTACCCGCCGGGCTCCTGCCAGCGGTGCCGCTTGATCTGAGGCGCCGGCTCGCGTATTGGTTCGCCTTTCTGATCTTTTTCCTCACCTTTGTCGCTGTTCCCGTATCGCTCTAGTTATCAATTTACGAATCGGAGTAAGATGATAAAACGCTATGGTTACAGGCTTGTCGGCCGGAGTGTGATAAAGAAACTTGACAAAGTTGCCTAGCTGATAAACATTGGTTTTCAGGTGAAATTGTCAAATGTCTGGCTGGTGAGGGAAGCCCCATGGCGCGTCACAACCGGGATGGGTCCGGAGCCGACCAAAGCGGCTTCGTGTACCACGTGAGCTACCAGCCTGACTCGCTGCGGCACGTGAAGGTGACCCGCGTGCTCCAGTCCGGGCGGCAGTCCACCAAGACCCTGTTCCGGAACCCAGATGATCGTCAGGAGGCCCCCCCGGGGGAGCGAGTCCGGACCCGTATCGTGTCGCCGGACCAGGGGCTCGACTTCGAGGTGGCCGTGACGGACATCAAGGGTGCGGTTGCGCGTGTGCGAGTGGCCTTAATGGTAGTGAACGAAAAGGGGGAGAAAGAGGAGGTGGAGTTCACGCTGGAGAACGACCTGCGCCCACCGGCAGGTTGACGTCCTTCGTTGAGCCCGGGCCCGGGGGGAGCAGCACTCCCCGCGCTTTACGCGCTTCCTCCGCTGCCCTTCGCTTGGGATAACCGGCGGGTCTATCTTGTCCTACATGGCACCCATCCAGCACGACGTGGAGGACCCTGGATTCAGTCTCCGTGGTCTGTTGGCTCCAGTGCGTTCGGTGGGGCAGGGAGTGCTGGCGGCGGTGTCCACGGTGGGGGAGGGGGGGCACCTCGCCGGGCGGGCAGTCGGAGCCATTAAGCAGGTGGACATTTGGGGTCCTCGTCTGGTGCCGCTGCTCGTGACGATCGGTCTGGCTTCGATTCCGATCGCTCTCTTCATTCTGACGTTCACCGGCATGGTCCTGGCGCTCCAGGCCTCCTACACCTTCACTGGTACGGTTCCCAAGTATTTCGTGGGTGCGCTCGTTGGAAAGACCATCATCCTGGAACTTGGGCCTGCCCTCACGGCGCTCGCGCTCGCGGGCCGGGTTGGTGCGAGCATCGCATCCGAGTTGGGTACCATGCGCGTTACCGAGCAGATCGACGCCCTGGAAGCGTTGGCCTACGATCCGGTGGCCTACCTCGTGGTGCCACGCGTGCTAGCCGGCATGTTCATGTTTCCGGTCATCACGGTATTCTCCCTCGTAGTTGGTATCGTCGCAGGCTGGCTCACATCATTGGCCATGCTCGACATGACGACGCCGGAATTTGTGAAGGGGCTCAGGCTCTTCTTCGACACATACGACGTGCAGTTTGCGCTCATCAAGGCGTGGAGCTTCGGCTTGGTGGTGACCGGAGTGGGGTGCTTCTATGGCTTCCAGACCACGGGCGGTGCGGAGGGGGTAGGGCATGCCACGACCCGCGCAGTGGTTGTGGGGAGCATGATCATTTTGGTCTTGGACGCGTTTTGGGCAGCGGTGCTGTTGTGACGGTGTCGAGTTGAGCATCGAGGTGAGGGGTATCCATAAATCCTTTGGGGGCGATCGCATCCTCCGGGGCCTTTCATTTGCTGTCCAAGAGGGGGAAACGCTTTCCATCATAGGTCCCTCGGGGGTGGGAAAATCAGTCACCCTCAAGACCATCATCGGTCTGATCACACCCGATTCGGGCGAGGTGTGGGTGGATGGCAAGAGCGTCCATGCCCTCCCCCGCTCGGATCTGTTTGAGCTTCGGCGAAAGGTGGGATACGTCTTCCAGTTCGCCGCGCTTTTTGACTCTATGTCCGTCGGCGAAAACGTTGCGATGGGACTGCGATGCGTCACAGGAATGACCGAGGGGGAGATTCGGAAGCGGGTATCCTACTGCCTGCACATTGTGGACATGGGCGGGACCGAAGAGCGCCGCCCTTCTGAGCTCTCGGGTGGCATGCGGAAGCGGGCTGGCCTGGCACGCGCGATCGCTACCCAACCGAAGTACCTGCTCTATGATGAGCCCACCACCGGCCTTGACCCGGTGACGACGACTACGATCGACGGTCTCATCAACCGTATGGCAGAGGAGCTCGGCGTCACCGGCATCGTAGTGACCCATGATATGGCGAGCGCATACCTGATTTCCGACCGGATCGCAATGCTACACGAGGGGTCTATCAGGTTCGTGGGCACGCCTGATGATATTCGTACCACGGACGACCCGGTTGTCAGGGGGTTTGTGGAAGGTCGTCCCGATCTGCCCCGGGAGGTCCCGGCATGACAAGAGCACTCGACTCGTTGCTGAAGAGTCTGCGATGACCCAAAGAAGGGAGTTGGCGGTGGGGTCGACGGTCATAGCTGCGATTCTGGTCGTGGCGGTCGGGTCCCTCTGGCTTCAGGGCACGAATTGGGGGCGACGGGCTACGTACGTGGAGGCGTTGGTTCTCGATGTAGGCCAGCTTGCCGTGGGCAATCCGGTCAGGCTTCGTGGCGTATCCATTGGAAGGGTCGCGAGCATCAGAGTCGACCCGGGGGGAGATGTGGTGCGGCTCGGGCTGGAAGTGGAGGGTGCCTTCGATCTCGGAAACGCTGTTAGCGCTGGAGTGATCATCGCCCCCCAGTCGTTGTTCGGGGACTGGCAGGCCGAGATCGTCAGGCGCGCGCGCTTTCCCCAGTTCGACTACTTCGATGTTCCGGCCGCGGATCAGAGCCGAGATACTCTGGTTATAGGTGGCTACGCTATCCCCGACATCTCCCGCCTGACTGCTGCTGCTGACGAGATCTCCCAGAACTTGAGTGTGCTGACGGGGCGTTTTGACCGTGCATTCGACGAGCAGACCGTCGACCAGTTTCGTAGCGTCATCGCCAATCTCGCGGTGGTGAGTTCGGAGGCCCGAGACCTGATCAGCGAACAAGCATCAACTGTCGAGGACGTGAGTGCGGACATCGCGCGCGCGGCCGGAGAGATCAGCCAGGCCTCGGCCCAGGCCAACGCCACATTCGAGGAAGTTAATGCCATCCTCAATCGCGGCGACGTGGATTCCATTCTGGTGAGCGTGCGAAATGCTTCTGCTAACATCGACCGCATCGCGGTTCAGGTGAACCGATCGGTCGCGAGCCTAGATCAGACCGTGGCCAAGGCAGATTCTGCCTTTGGCAGCGTTCAACGCCTCGCCTCCCGGATGGAATCGGGCCAGGGGGCGCTGGGACGGCTGCTGGTAGACTCCACGCTGGCGGTGCGTGCCGAGAGTGCCATGGCACGACTTGACTCGCTTCTCTCCGACATCAAGTCCAATCCACGGCGTTACGTGCGCCTCTCGATCTTTTGACCGTTGAACCTCGCTTGAACGCGCAGCGTGCTGTCCGGGAGGAGAGAAGCGCTGGCGGAGTAGTGGTCAGAGTTCTTGAAGGCGTTCAGCACGTTCTGTTGATCCGTGATCCTTACCACAACTGGGGGCTCCCCAAGGGGCACCTGGAGGAGGGTGAGGACGCGCTTACTGCGGCGATCCGTGAGGTGCGGGAGGAGACGGGTCTCGATGGTCTAGAACTAGTGGCGGAGCTGGGCTCCATCGACTGGCACTTCCGGCGAGGGGAGACCCTGACCCACAAGTTCTGCACTTTCTTCCTTATGCTCTCGGCGGAGGGCGACCCGACCCCTCAGGTCGCCGAGGGGATCACTGAGTGCGACTGGCTCCCACCGGAGAAGGCGATGAGCCGTGTCACCTATCAGAACGCGCGGGCGATGATTAGAACCGCGCTTCAGCACCTCGAACCGAATGTGCTGAGCAACCCGCCTCAGGGCTGAAGCGGGCCAGCGCGGTTCTCCCCCGTGTGCCATCTTCTCAGGCTTGGGGATCATAGTTGTCCTGGTTAACGTTCTCGGTTATTTAACCGGAGTTCTCCGTTCCCGACCGATAAGCCATCATGGCTCAGGCTGACTGATGCAGGACGATATCAAGGACATCACGATCATCGGGGGTGGTCCCACGGGGCTGTTCGGCGCCTTCTACGCAGGTGTGCGTGAGGCTTCCTGCAGGATCATCGACTCGCTGCCCGAGTTGGGCGGCCAGCTCGCCGCGCTCTATCCAGAAAAGGACATCTTCGATGTCGGAGGGTTCCCCAGGATTCTCGCCAAGGATCTGGCAAGGAACCTGATAGAGCAGGGCACACAGTTTGGTTGCGACGTTGTCCTCGACGAAGAAGTGGGTGAGGTCGAGCGTGAAGGGGACCTGTTCCGACTGGTCGGCCGGTCGGGGACCTATCTCACCAAGACGATTCTAATCGCGGGTGGCAAAGGTGCCTTCGAGCCACGGCATCTCAAGGTGCCGGGTTATGATGAGTTGCTCCACAATGGTGTTCACTACTTCGTCAAGGATCCGGATAGCTTCCGGGACAAGCGGGTGATAATCATAGGTGGCGGGGACTCCGCGCTGGATTGGGCCCTGATCCTGAAGGATAAGTGCTCGGAGCTGACTCTGATCCACCGGAGTGAAGCCTTCAGAGCTCACGAATCTTCGGTGGTCGCGCTAGAGGAGGCGCTCGCTTCGGGCAGCATCTCGCTGCACGCTTTCCATGAAGTGCGCGCCATTCACGGCAACGGGACGGTCGACGGGATCACTATCTACGACAACCGCACCGACGTAGACATGCACGTGGAGGTAGATGCGGTACTGTGCTTCCTTGGTTTCAAGCCTGATCTGGGCCCCATCAAGAGATGGGGGCTCGAGGTTAATAAGAACAGGATCGTCGTTAACCAGCTCATGGAAACGAACATTGGGGGTATCTACGCGGCGGGGGATGTTGTCGAGTACGATGGGAAAATTGATCTGATCGTTACCGGGTTCTCGGAGGTGACCATCGCTGTGAACAACGCGGTTCACCAGATGAACCCGGGCGCGCGCGTGAATCCCGGTCATTCCACTAACCTGGCGATATTCAAGGATTAGTAACGGGGGGCGTAGTCGGCTAATGGGTGAACAAACGAAGGAACGGTTGGTGATCATCGGTTCGGGGCCGGCGGCCTGGACGGCGGCCATCTATGCAGCCCGGGCCAACCTGGCCCCCCTCGTGTTCGAGGGAGCAGGCAGCCGCACCATGATTCCTGGTGGGCAGCTCATGTTCACGAGTGACATCGAGAACTATCCTGGTTTTGTGGAGCCGATCTCCGGTCAGGAGATGATGATGACGTTCCGGAAACAGGCTGAACGTTTTGGCACTCGCGTCATCACTGACGATATCACGCGGGTGGACTTCCAGGCCTACCCTAGGCGCCTGTACACGACCGACGGCGGGGAGACCGAGGCCGACGCTGTGATTCTCGCCACTGGTGCCAACGCACGATGGCTGGACGTCCCGGGTGAGGAACGGCTCGCGCGGTCCGGTGGCGGGGTGTCAGCGTGCGCGGTTTGCGATGGTGCGCTGCCATTTTACCGAAACCGTG
>Ga0115002_10002404_pt1 | contig 24529 bp, 19 predicted proteins | sample ArcticOcean_MG_C_8_FD_89576 | JGI IMG/M metagenome (GOLD analysis project Ga0115002, IMG submission 89576) | Marine microbial communities from western Arctic Ocean - ArcticOcean_MG_CB11_86 | ecosystem: Environmental > Aquatic > Marine > Oceanic | place: Arctic Ocean: Canada Basin | collected... | reverse complement strand
TAATGCTCTGCGAGTGTACAGGTGAAGATCGTGTTCCCAAGTGAATCCGATGGCACCGTGGCACTGATGAGCTGTCCAACATAGTTCAGCGATTTTGTCGCTTGCTGCAATTTTCGCCTGTGCCGCTGCGGTTGCGGAATATCCTTCTTGTGAGAAAGTCCAAGCCGCTGAATAAGCGAGGTGATTGACTTGCTTTGCTGCGATTGCCATTTCGGCTAGGTGATGTTGAACCGCTTGGAACGTTCCTACTGGCCGACCAAATTGTTCTCGATTGGCAGTGTATTCAACGGTGGCTTCTACAACAGCTCTGCCTAGTCCGGCGAGTTGAACTGCGCGTGCGACTCCTCCAGCAGCCGTAAGCTCATCAACTGCTTTGATTGCTTCGTTTCCGGTAGCGATTACGTTACCTAGTGGGACTTCTAGCTCGTTGAACATTAGTGACGAAACAGGGACACCAGATGCGTGAGCTACGGGAGTTTGCTCGACGCCTTCGGCTTTCCAAATTGGGATAGCAACCAGGGCTGGCTCTTCGTTGTCGATACGAATGAGAGTCAGGGCGTGTGTGGCTTGTTCAGCGAAGGCAACGAATCGTTTTTCGCCGGTTACTACTAGACTTGATACAGAACGAGTTGCGGCGACTGTTGTCGATTCGGGATCCCACGATGCGTTTTGATCGACTATCGCTGGGGTGATGAGAATGTCGCCGTTGGCCATTTTGGGCAGTAGGTCGGATTTGAGTGAATCTGGGGCAAAGCGGTCGATTACCCATGAACTTATCGACGATTCGACTAACGGCGTGGGGGCGAGGCTCGCACCAAGCTCTTCAAGTAGCACTGCCAAATCGTTGAATGAAAGACCCGCACCGCCGTGTTGTTCGGAGATGGTAATTGAGGGCCAGCCGAGATCGACGATGTCTTTCCAAAGCGAGGAGATAGCTTCGTTATCGCCATTAGCAACGGCGCGAACGATGTCGGTTGCCGAACGATCTTCAAGGAATTCTCTAGCCGACGCTCGAATTAGTTCTTGAGTTTCTGTGAGTCCAAAGTCCAAGAGGTGTTCCTATTTACCCTATTTACGAGGAAGTCCGAGGCCGCGTTGAGCGATGATGTTCTTCTGTATTTCGTTCGTTCCAGCAAGGATTGGACCTGATGTGTAGAAGAGTCGCATCTTGAAAAATCTGCCCTGAAGCTCAGCCTGGTTCGAGCCTGGTTCGAGAACGCCGTACATACCTAGTATTTCGACGCCATAGTCTAGAACTTTTAGGTAAACCTCAGAGGCGGCGACTTTGCTCATCGAGGCTTCCGAAGAAGGTACTTCGCCCTTGCCCTGCCGGTAGGAAACGTCGTAGCACATGAGTCGTGCTGCTTCGACTTCCATGTGAAGCTCGGCAAGCTTGATACGAACTGTTGGGTCGGTCTTAACCGATGTCACGAGCGCTTCATCACTATTTACGTAGTCGACCATCTCTTCGAGGGCTGCTCGTGCCCACGCTGCGTAGTCGATACCTGAGCGCTCGAAGTTGAGCACTGTCATTCCTGCTCTCCATCCGTCGTTTAGATCGCCTACCAGGTTCGATTTGGGTACGCGAACGTTGTCGAGCACGACCTGATTGAAGCTGTGTACGCCTGCCATGTTGACGATCGTAAGTACCTCGACGCCGGGCGATTTCATATCGACCATAATTAGGCTAATTCCTTTGTGGGGAGCGGCTTCTGTATCGGTGCGAACGAGCATGAACATCATGTCGGCACGGTGTGCGAGCGATGTCCAGATTTTAGCGCCGGTAATCAGGAAGTCTTCACCGTCTTCGATGGCTCGTGTTTGCAGTGAGGCTAGATCTGAACCTGAGTTAGGTTCTGAATAACCTTGGCACCACTGGATTTCACCTCTTGCTATCGAACCGAGATGTTTTTTGCGCTGCTCTTCGGTGCCAAACCGCATCAGGGTTGGTCCGAACATTCGGGTGCCGAAACGATCGTGCCCGGGAGCCCTCCTATACGCCATCTCTTCAGCGAAGATCGTGTTCATCATTGGTGATGAATCAGAGCCGCCGTACTCTTTTGGCCAACTCATAACGAGCCAACCGCGCTCTGCTAGTCCTTTTTTTATGTCTTGGTTTAGGCTCCAGTCATCGTCGAGTGATTCGTCTGCTGGCCCGTGCCAATCGGTAGGCAACACATCATCGAGATATGAGCTTAGATGGCGTTTGAAATCTTTTTCTTCAGGAGTGAAGTCGAAGCGCAATATGTGAATGTCCGCACGCTGAATTGTGATAGGACTCTCGGTGCGTCAGCGTCTAACCGACAGACACGTAATGGTTTTTACGATGCCCGGAATGCTACGCATTCCGTCGCTAATCAGATCGCCAATAGTCGGGAGATCGTCGGCTTCTGCGACAGCGATGATGTCGAATGGGCCAGTTACGGTGTCCGCAGCTTTCATCATGGGAATTTTTTTCAGTGCGTCCGAAACCGCACTGGTTTCTCCCACTGCTGTCTCGATGAGAATGTATACACGCGTTGCCAATAGATCTCTCCGTTGATCAGTGGCGCAATCCTATTCGTACCATAACCGGAGTGTCAAAGCCTAAGTTGGTGAGATGCCTCACCCGAAGGTATCTTCCGATATCAGCGGGCTTGATTTCTACTACTGGTTACATAGGTACTTCGAGTCGACGAACCGTAGCTGACGGTGGTATCTCAAAGTATGTCGAGTTGTAAGTACCGGTTCGTCGATCTGTTTGAGCGGCCTTTGCTGCTTCAAACGTTAATCTCTGGGCTGGTTCTGGCTGTTGAGATCGTGCAGATACGGGGCCAGAATCCGCCAGTCGTCGAGGTGCGAGACCTTGTGATGGGCGTGGAGACGATTTTTCGGCGAGCAGTGGTCGAGTTATATCTTCGTCCTTGGTTTCAGATTCAAATTGAAAATTCGAGCTGACTGCCAATAACGTGAGAATCGTGACAGAGGCTCCCCGCGGTGCGTACATCGCGGTCTCCCACTCACTGATCGTCTGCTGACGGATACCGATTTCTCGGGAGAGCGCAGTTTGTGAAAGTCCAAGGTGTGTTCGCAGGGCACGGATGTTGTCTGCTTGCCACTTGAAGTCGGTTGGAGGTGCTTGTCTTGTCAACATGACTAGAAAGCTACGCCGGTTTATTTGCCGACCCCTAGCGTTTTTTTTACGCGGTTAACCGATTTTTAGTAAATCAAAAAACGACTAATTACCGAATGAACGACATCTAGTTACGTTTAGATCAGTACGTTGGACGAATCTGGTCTAGGATTAGTCGAACGTAAGCATCTCTTCAAAGTGGCTTGCCTCGTCGAACGGCCCGACGATCGACAAAACAAGATTCTCGGATTTTATGACACGGTTTGCGGCTCGTTTGATGTCTTCGCGTGTTACGGCAGAAATCTTTGCAATGATTTCGTCGACAGTGTCAACTTTGTTACGAAGAAGTTCTTGAATTCCCAAGAAGCTTGAAACGGCTCGACTCTCTTCCATGCGTAGCATCATCCGTCCCTTGGTGAGTTCAAGGGCTTGTTTCCACTCTGCTTCAGTAACTCCATCTCGCATTTTCCCGATCTCGTTGAGTATCACTGGGATCGCTTCGTCGATACGTGCGGGGTCGATTCCCGATTCGACTATCAGTGCGCCGCAATCGCTCAAGAATTGTGTACCGCTGTGGATGTCGTAGGCGAGTCCTCGTTGTTCACGTACTTCTTCGAACAATCGGCTGCTCATGGTTTCACCAAGAATGACCGACATGATTAAAAGTGCGTGGCGATCGGGATCGTCACTAGAGAAACCTGCGAGCCCGAACGCAATGTGGGCCTGTTCTGTAGGGCGGTGTTCAAGAGCAACCCGCTTCGTTAGATGCTTTGGCTCGTGAGGAAACATTGGAAGAATTTCGCCATCGTGGAGTCCTCCGAGTGCGTCGGTGATCTGCTCGACGACGTCAGCGTGTTCGATATTTCCGGCTACAGCGATGACTGTGTTAGAGCCGACATACTGGGTTTCGAGATACTCGAGCATTTGTTCGCGAGTGATTGCGCCAACTGACTCGACGGAGCCGGCAATGTCGCGTCCCAAAGGCTGATCTGGCCACAATAGATCGTCTAGGAGCATCGAAACACGAGCCCCCGGTGAATCGTTAGACGCACGGATTTCTTCGTAAACGACTTGCTTCTCTTTTGCGATATCTTCGTCTTTGAAGAACGAGTTCAAAGTCATATCTGACAGAAGTTCGATGCTATCTCGGTAGTTGGGCTGTGCGACTCTACACCAGTAGCCAGTAACTTCTCTATCAGTGAACGCATTGAGCGTTCCGCCTACGCCTTCGACGACTTCAGAAATTTCTTTTGGAGTTGGGCGGGTTGGCGTTCCCTTAAAGAGCATGTGTTCGAAAAGGTGGGAAGCTCCGGCAAGTTCAGGAGTTTCATATCTGGAGCCTGCGCCAAACAGGAAAATAATGCTTACGGCGTTGGTGTGGCGAAAAGTGCTAGTAAGAATCCTAAGACCGTTGGGAAGCTGCGTTCGATCGAACGCACTAGAGACGAGCGGCTGAGTTTCAGATGTGGCCAAGTGGGATTGCTGACTTTCCGTTAGTTGTTTTCGCGTTTGTGTAACCGACCAAATCAAGCGTAGATGCGGGTGCGTCGGTGGTCAAACGAGAGAATCGTTAGAATTCCCCCTAATTAATAAGTCGATATTGCCGCAGCTTGCATACCCATAGACACGAAATATGCTGCGCTGGCCTAATACACACCGATAGAATTCCTCTTTATGCGTGAAGATCAGAATTTCGATTCGAAAGATATGAACAATGCCGACGCGAGTGAACTCGCAGACCGTTCACATCCAGAATCTGACTTTATCATCAACAATTTACCTTCTGAACCGTCTAGGACAGACGCGCTTACGAAGCTCGGTCGGATGCCGAGAATTTCGACGCGCTATGCGTTGGCACTGATTTTGTTCCTAGCTCTGGCATTGCGCTTGTATGGGATTAACTGGGATCAAGGCGGGCTGTTTCATCCTGACGAACGGGCATTTCTTTCGCAGGTGCACAACCTGCAGTTTCCTGAAGGTGACCAGTGGGGGGATCTTACGGATCCACGGCTGAGCACATTGAACCCTGGATCGTTCAACTGGGGTAGCTTGCCGCACTACGCACTCAAAGCCGTTTCTTACGCAGTCTCTCCGTATCAGCACATGACATTGTTCGATCTGCGCTACGCGGGACGTGCTCTTTCTGCGATGTCAGATACAGCGACTGTATTCTTCATATTTCTGATTGGACGTGCTGTATTCAGTAATCGCGTTGGCGTTCTGGCGGCGTTGCTATCGGCGTTGGCAGTTCAGCAGATTCAGTTGAGTCATTTTTTCGCGGTAGACACGTTCATGACGACATTTATTGTCGCCACGATTTACTACTCGCTTCGAGTTGCTGAACATGGACGTAGATGTGATTCAATTTTGGCTGGAGTCATGTTTGGGCTTGCTGTAGCGACCAAATTCTCGGTCTTGCCACTCGCATTGGCTTTGGTGTTAGCTCATTTGATTTATGCGACATCGAGAAGTGGGGATCGGTTCGACTCAAACGGTGCCGGATCGGGTGAAGCTGCGATAAGGCGGTGGCTTGCATTCAAGAACGTAGTGATCACGGGAATCGTGGTATTGGTAGTTTTGGTTGTAACACAGCCATACATGTTCCTCGATTTTTCGACTTACATCGAAAACATTTCGACGCAAGGGAAGATGGTCAGTCGGGATGTCGATTTTCCTTTCACGAGACAGTACGCCGATACATCTAAATATATTTACCAAATGGTTCAGCTAGGTACATGGGGACTTGGTCCGGTACTTGGAATTGTCGTTTGGCTGGGTCTTTTAGGCGCGGTGATTGCTGGAGTGCTTGCGCGACGTAAAGCCGATCTGGTGATATTGGCTTGGGTGATTCCGTATCTGTTGATTACAGGTTGGTTCGACGTGAAGTTCATGCGGTACATGATGCCGATCACGCCGTTCCTGATTTTGTATGGTGCCCGAGTGTTGTGGTGGGCGTTCGAGATAATCAAATCGCTACAGCCCAACAGGCGTTGGCTGCAGACGTTGCCGATTGCTTTGGTATTGATATTAACGGCCCACTATTCGCTTTCATTCATGAATGTGTACTCGGGGCAGCATCCTCTGAACGATGTTTCGCAATATCTACGTGAGAATGCCACGCCTGGTTCTAAAGTGGTTCAGGAGCATTGGGAAGAGGGTATTCCCGGGGTTATCGGCCTCGATATGCATGATAGGGCCGAGTTGTATAACGACGAAGGCGGTCAAAAGTTCGACAAGATGACCGAGTTGCTTGCGGATACGAACTATTTCGTTCTGTTGAGTAATCGTTTGTACGCCACGATTCCGCGATTGCCAGATCGATATCCAATCACTTCCGAGTTCTACAGGAAGATGTTCTCGGGCGAGCTTGGATATGAGCTGGCGTACTCAGGAAGTCGCTATGTCGGAGGGCTCGGCGTCGACTATTACGAGGATCCGTTCGCACGGCTTGATTTCGGTCCTCCAGAGGGATTCGAACCTCCTACGAACGGGTTATTCACCGCCGGATTCGGATGGGCCGACGAAAGTTTCTCGGTATACGAGCATCCGCAAACGTTCGTATTCAAAAACGTTGAAGGATACTCGGCGCAGCGTCTGAAATTCGAAATAGGAGCTATCGGACCTTCTGTGAGAGGGTTTCCGCCGCAAGCTGTCGGTCTTCTACTTTCGGAAGAGGATGCAGAGGTTCAGCAATCTGGTGGTACGTGGAGTTCGATTACGTTCCTGCGCTGGATGCCCGACTGGTTGACTCCAGCTGTTTGGTATTTGGCGGCGCAGCTATTTGCATTTGTCGTTCTACCGATAGCGTTTGTTGTGTTCAGACCGTGGCCAGACGGCGGTTACTTGTTCGCAAAACCGCTTGGGTTGTTATTGGTAGCTACTACGGCGTGGCTTTTGGTGAGCGTGAACGTACTGCAGTTCAGTTTCCTTGCTGTTCTGCTTGCATTGGGTCTTTTAGCCGTGATTTCGTATTTGACGATGCGGGCGACCGGTCGCGATCTTATTAATCATTTGCGTGCTAACAAACGGCGATTCATCAGGATGGAATTGCTGCTATTGGTTGGGTACGTGGCGTTCTTGCTGATTCGAGCGGCGAATCCAGATCTTTGGCACCCATGGAAGGGTGGCGAGAAACCGATGGACTTCGCCTATCTGAACGCCGTGGTGAAATCTTCGACGATCCCGCCTTACGATCCTTGGTACGCAGGCGGATTTTTGAACTACTACTACTTTGGTCAATTCATGATTGCTACGTTGATTCGGTTTACTGGCATCGTGCCTTCGGTCGCCTACAACTTGGCTGTTCCGCTGTTGTTCATGTTCACGATAGGTGGAGTCTACGCCATAGTTAGCGGACTATCCGAGCTCACATTACGGGCACGACGAATCCCCGCTTGGTCACGTAAGTCTCCGATATTTGCGGGCTTGGCTGCAGTTGTATTTGTGGCCGTTGCTGGAAATATAGATGGCCTGCTGCAAGTGCTTGAAGGTGCTTCTCGAAGGTTTTTGCAAGACCAACCGTTCGGATTCTTTGACTTCTGGCGCAGTTCGAGAATGATGGATCCGGGATCACCTGGAAACGAGATCACAGAATTTCCGTTCTTCACGTTCTTATTTGCCGATTTGCACGCACATTTGATTGCGATTCCTATCGCCATCACTGCGTTCGCTGCGACCATCGCTGCATATCTGCGAATTGGCCGCAAGCGTCACTGGGCAGAGTCGCTGGCAGGTCTATTCGTGATCGGGGTCTTGATCGGGTCGCTCAGAACGATTAATGCGTGGGACTTTCCGACACAACTCCTGCTGGCAGGTGGATTCCTCGTTGGTGGTCAATTATTGGCGAGCAACAGATCGTTTATTGGAAAGCTTGTTGTCGGCGGTGTGAGTGCGTTGTTCGTTGCTGTGATTGGGTACGTCGTATTCCTGCCGTTCCACTCGAATTTCGAACTATTTAACAACGGTGTGATCAAGAGCGAATTTACGACCGAGCTATGGCGATACATCGTTATCCACTCACTATTCCTTTTCATGATTTTAAGCTGGCTAGTGTTTATGTGGCGAGAAAAACTCTCCGATGCTCTGACAAGAGTTACGAACGGACCGCTTCCGGGATCGGGATTGAGCGGTTGGACGTGGCAGATTATGCTCGTTCTTGTTGCGGTATCGATCTCAACCCTCGCGATCACCGGGTTCGCTACGATCGCATTTGTCGTGATTGTGAGTGCATCGGTTCTTGGCGCAGGTGTGGTTGCTTACGGTTCCCGAGTACCGGGATCGCGATACTCGCTCGTTGCTGTTGGCATGGTTGTGATGGCTATGGCATTGGCAGCCGGAGTCGACATGTTCACGGTCAAAGACGACATCGGTCGAATGAATACCGTGTTTAAGTTCTATCTACAGGCATGGATATTGCTTGCGATGGCTTCGGCTTACTTCCTGTGGTTCCTTGCTGACGCAGGGAAGCTTTCACTCAATAGCGTTCGAGCGCCTCGTGGTGTTTGGATGACCGGACTCGCCGTATTGGTGATTGGCGTGATGATCTATCCGGTTCTTGGCACCCGAGATCGAAACTCCCAGAGGTTTGAGTTCAGTGGGTTAGCTCTCGACGGCATGGCATATATGGAATCGGTTACGTACAACGATAATGACGGACCTCTTGCCCTGAAGTATGACTTCGATGCAATAACATGGATGCAAGAGAATATCGAAGGTTCTCCGGTGATTGTCGAGGGCATAAGCGATCAGTACCGATGGGGCAATCGAGTTTCTATCTACACTGGTCTACCGGCGGTTATTGGTTGGGATTGGCATCAGAGACAACAGCGAGTTGGCTACGCTTCGACTGTTAGCAACCGCCGGATTGAGGTCGATAGATTCTTCGACACACCATTGCGCGGGACTGCGATTTCTTTGCTCGACAAATACGATATTAGGTACGTTTACATCGGCGAGATGGAACGGGCAAAATATGCGGAAGCTGGGTTGGAAAAGTTCAAAAAATTGGATATCAATGGACTTGATCAGGTGTACCCGACGTCAGAGATGATCGCAGCCGGAATCGATACTCCGGTAGTGATCTACGAGTACAAGCCTGATTCGGTAGAACCCCGTTCTTAAATTGACCATACTTAGATCGATTTAGTCTTCTGGTTCTTCAGGAACGATCAGACCGTAGTCCTCATCGTGTCGGCGATACACGACGTTAATTTCATCGGTTTCTTTGTTTCGGAACATGTAGAAGTTGTGAGCAAGAAGCTCCATTTGGGCCGCTGCGTCTTCAACGGATACAGATGCCATCGGGTGACGTTTTGTACGAACTAGCTGACCGTGTTCTAGAGTGGCGATGCCATTTTCATCGATTTCAGATACTGACTCTTGCGCCATCTGCTCGGCAATGGCCATACCGAGCCCCCCTTCAACAGAGCGTCGGGTCTTGTCGGAGTAGCGATTTTTATACCGGCTGATTTGCCGAGTAACAGTGTCGGAAACGTGATCGATGGCGGTATAAGGGGAGCCTCCTCTCATCTCACCTCGAATTACGCCACGATTCAGTCTGATTGTTACCTCAGCTATGAATCGGTCTTCTTCCTTCTTGGTCTGCTCTTTGCGAATTTGTAGGAACACAGGCACCGGATCACGGAATCTGCGATCAAGGATGCTGAGACGCTTCTCTGCATAGGCCCTTATGGCGTCGGTTACAGTCGTGTTGTTGGCGGTGATTGTAAGTTCCAAGTATCCCTCAATTCGAACCTGAACTATGTTCATTAACAGGCACCAGCCTGATACTCCGCTATTCTAGTGAACTGCCGGCTTTTTGGTAGGTATTGAACGTGATTTTTATCTAATGATGACCAATTAATAACAACAATAAGGGAATTAACGTCAGGCGCTTTGGATCTGGTCTTCTCGCCGACTTGTTGGTTCAATCGACAAACACTGCTCCACAATCAGAACAGCAAACGGCCGTTGCGAGGAGTAGCGCTCTTTCAAGTGCGTTTTAGGTGTCTTTGTACTCGGTGAGTGAGATCGTCGATCAGAGGATTTTGGTAGTAAACGACGCTTTAACACGGACTGTACCTTAAACGCAGTAGATGCCACACTGAAACCCAACTGAGTAAGTTGGGTTGGTGGTTGTGCGCTAACCGTTCAGCCGATTGGTTCATTGAAGTAAATGAATCGTGATTGCGAAGGATCTGAAATGAGCCATGAATGTCTGAACTAAAGGCAGTTTTGTTCGATGTATACGGCACGCTCGCGGGGTTTGATCCTCCGAGAGAGCAAATACAGGCTCAGGCACTAGAACATTTTGGTCTCGAAGTAACCGGTTCTGGCATCGATGCTGGGTATCACATGGCTGACGCATTCATGACTCGACAAAATGCGACTAAGCCTGTGCGAACGATGAACGGGAACGAGCAGAGGGAATTTTTCGCCCGATTTGAGCAACTCGTGCTACAGGGTGCGGGTCACAAAGTTGATCTGGCACTCGCAGGAGAGATTTGGTTTGAGGTGAGGAAGCAGGAGTACCGAATAACTTTGTTTCCTGACGTTATACACGGCTTAGACAGAATACGGTCATCGGGTTTGATCGTTGGTGTCGTCTCGAACATGAACTCGACTGCTCAGCGACTGTGCGATGACATGGGGCTGACTGGCCACGTCGATTTTGCGGTGACTTCAGGTGAAATCGGTGTCGAAAAGCCCGATCGGAAAATATTTGAAGCCGCTCTGATTAAAGCTGATGTCTCAGCAGAAGAGTCAGCATTTATTGGAGATCAGTTGGAATCGGACATTTTTGGTGCCGAACAAGCTGGGATTCGACCTATATTGATCGATCGATATAACGGTCATTCTGGTTACAAGTCTCATCCTAGGGTTGTCGATATGGAGTCAACAGTTGCTCTAATTGCTGATATTAGATCGAAATAGTCAGTATTATCGTCGCCGTAACAACTGCCTATGTCGGATGAGTTATTCAAAGCGCGCATCAAGCGTGGAACAGACCTACGAGTAATAATATGAAAATCGAACGCGTTGAATCGATCCTCGCTGGTAACAGCCAGATCGTAAGAATCTTCACCGACAACGGTCTTGTTGGAGTCGGGCAGTCAGCTTGCTGGGGTTATCTCGAAGCGACTGATGCGGTAGTGAAGAAGTTCGCTGACTATCTTGTCGGCAAAGACCCTCTAGATATCGAGCATCACTGGCAGTACTTGTACCGAATGGGACCTTTCCGAGGATCGGTGCTTTCGGGTGCAGTCAGTGCAGTTGATATTGCTCTTTGGGACATCAAAGGCAAGCAACTTGAAGCTCCTGTGTGGCAATTGCTCGGCGGGAAAGTTCGTAACAAGATTCGACTGCATTTGTTGATGGGTGGAGTTCGGCCTGATGCTTCGGATCAGGGAACAACGTCGCAGGGTTTAATGTTGAATTCGCGTGAGGCGGTTGAGCAGGGATTCACTGCTATCAAGACAGATCCACTGCCTGATGGCTTCCAGTCGATGACGCTTCCTCGACTGATTCACGACACGCGTGAAAACGTGGCTGCAATGCGCGAGGGTGCGGGAATGGATTGCGACATTATCCTCGAAATGCACCGCAAGCTAACGCCGATGGTTGCGATTGCGCTTGCTGAACAATTGGTTGAATTCCAGCCAGCATTTTACGAAGACCCGGTACAGATCGACTCGATTAAGTCGCAGGCCGAGGTCGCTAAGCGAACGACGCTTCCAGTAGCGAATGGCGAGCGCATGCATTCGATTTGGGAATTCCGAGAAATGTTTGAAGTTGGTGGAAGCCAATATGCACGACCTGATCTTGGACTTGCTGGTGGATTCACTGCAGTGAAGAAGATTGCCGCAATTGCGGAGTCGTACCACTCTGCAGTCGTGACTCATAATTTTCTCGGGCCAGTTTTGACTGCTGCGGCTTGTGGTCTCGATACATCGATTCCGAACTTCCTTACGCAGGAGTACTCCAAAGAAGACGAACAACCGTTCAACGCGATGTTCAACTCGGCGTGGCAGCGTGATGGTGGCTACATTCCAGTTCCAGACGCCGTCGGTATTGGAATCGATTTGGAAGTTGAAGGCTTCCAGTCGCAGCCGTACGAACCGCGGAACTTACAGGTCATTCCAATGCGAGAAGACGGTTCCGTCGGATACTCGGTGTAAGTGGTGGGAGCCACGTTTTCTATAGGACGGTTATTTCCATTTGAACGTTGACACTAGCGAAGGCATTTCGCTGAAGTTGCAAGCTGCGATTTATCGTGAGTCGCTTGCTTTGGTTGAGGCGGGTATCGCTGATGCGGGTGATGTCGACAGAGTCATCACCAACTCGATAGGTCGTCGTTGGTCTGTTGGTGGTCCGTTCGAGATTTGGGAGCAGATAGGTTGGGATCTGGTTCAGGTGATTGCTGGTGAGCTATTCGCTGATATTTCAGTGGTAACTTCGGCGCCAGAGATTTCTGTACCTAGGATTAGCGAGAGTCCAAGTGCTACAAGCGGTGGCACTTCGTCGGGATCGAAATTTCAGAACGTTGCGGTTATTGGTGCTGGACTCTTGGGGCACGGAATTGCACTTGAACTAGCTGTTAATGGCAAAAATGTTTTTCTTAACGATGTTTCAGATAACTTGTTGCGTGATGCGATATCGAGAGCCCGGGTGGGTTTAAATGCTCTCGCCTCTGTTGGTTACATTTACGAACACCAGATCGAGCAAGCTCTTTCGCGTATTTCAACTTCGACAGATTTGGGTGAATCGGTGAAGAATGCCGACCTGGTAATCGAAGCAGCATCAGAAAATATCGATCTAAAGAAGAAGATATTTGCTGAAGTCGACGCTTCAGCGCCCAGCCATGCTGTACTTGCTTCGAATAGTTCGACGTTCGTGCCAAGCGCTTATGGTTCGGTTACCAATCGAACATCGCGTGTTGTAGGTATTCACTACTTCAATCCACCTCATTTGTTGCCGGGTATCGAAATTATTACAGGTCCAGATACATCGGGTGAAGTTGTTGCCTTAGTCAAGGACGAATTCGAGGCGATTGGCAAAAACCCCGCTGTGGTTCGTACTGAAATTCAAGGATTTATCAGCAATCGCTTGCAGGTGGCACTGTTGAGGGAAGCGATGGTGACCGTTGAGAACGGCGAGGCTACTTCAGCCGAGGTAGACGAAATTGTTCGCAGCGGATTCGGGCCGAAGTTTGCTGAAACTGGAGTGTTTGGATCGGTTTTACATTCGGATATGTCCGGTCTATTCTCCGAACTCAATAACGAGCCTGAGCTTCCAAGACTGTTGCTCGACAAAATCGAATCAGGTGATCTTGGCGTAAAGACCGGCAAAGGCTTTTACGAGTGGACTCCCGATACTGCCGAGGTGTGGCGCAAGCATATGGCAGATTCACTACTTCACTTTGGGGTGGATATGACCAGTCGCGAGCAGTAGCGTACGGCTATTTAGCGCGGTAGTCTCCGGAGATACGTTTTTATGAACCGGAGATAAATTTGCCAGACGCCTCGACTAATCCGCATCGCTTACCCTCATTCGTCGTTCCTTCGCACTACCGAATAAACCTTGAACCCAATCTCGATGACGCCACATTTGCTGGCACTGTCGAAATCGAAGTTGAGGTCGGTCAGCGAACCGACAATATCCAGATCAACTCTGCCGATCTTGAGATTTCTTCAGCTGTCATACTCGACGCGGTTGGTGGAGAGATTGTCGCTTCAGGCATAGAGCACGATGAAGACATGGAACGTGCGACTCTGAGTTTCGACTCAGAACTTGCTAGAGGTCCGTATACGATCGTTGCAAAATTCACTGGAGTCCTTAACGATCTGCTTCACGGTTTCTACCGATCAGTGTTTACCGATGACGATGGAGTCGAGCACACGATAGCCACGACCCAGTTCGAGAGCACCCACGCTCGACGTGCCTTCCCGTGTTTCGACGAACCTGCGTTCAAGGCTTCCTTCGGCGTGACTCTGGTAGTTCCAGTAGATGAGTTCGCTGTTTCAAACGGACCAGATATTTCTACTACCGATCTTGGTGATGGACGAAAGTCGATTTTGTTCGAAGACACTATGGTGATGTCGACTTACCTGGTCGCATTCATCGTTGGTCCGTTCGAAGCTACCGATCCGGTCGATGTCGATGGTGTACCACTGCGAATCGTTCATCCGATAGGCAAAGGGCACCTCACCGACTACTCGCTTGAGGCTGGTGCGTTTGCGCTGAATTTCTTCTCGAAGTACTACGGAATTCCATACCCTGGCCAGAAGCTTGACATGGTCGCAGTCCCCGACTTTGCGTTCGGTGCGATGGAAAACCTTGGTTGTATTACGTACCGAGAAGTTCTGCTTCTCGTCGACAAGTCACGTTCGACCGAGCCCGAATTGCTTCGGGTTGCCGACGTTATTGCTCATGAGATCGCTCACATGTGGTTTGGTGACCTTGTGACCATGGAGTGGTGGAACGGAATTTGGTTGAACGAAGCGTTTGCAACGTTCATGGCAACGATGTGTTCCGACAATTTCAATGCCGAATGGGGACGGTGGAACCAGTTCAGCCTTGAACGCTCGATGGCGTTCGATGTCGACTCACTTGTGAACACACGTCCGATCGAGGTCGAAGTGAACTCTCCGGTCGATGCTGAAGCCATGTTCGATTTATTGACTTACGAAAAGGGTGGGTCGGTTCTGCGAATGCTCGAGCAGTACTTGGGCGAGCAGGAGTTCAGGGACGGAATTTCGTACTACCTTAACAAGCACAAGTACGGAAACACTGAAACCAACGACCTGTGGGATGCGATTGAGCACGTTACTCAGCAGCCGGCACGTCGGATCATGGATTCGTGGATTTTCCAGAAGGGCTACCCGCTAGTAAGCGCTTCGATTTCAGAAGATGGCTCTACGATTTATCTTTCGCAGGATCGGTTTCTGTACACCGAAGCCGAAGAAGCCGACACCACGATCTGGTCAGTTCCGGTTGTGCTCAAGGTCGGTAATGCTTCTGGAGTCGAAGAAATTCGATTCTTACTCGAAGATAAATCAGCCGATATCGCTTTGGAATCACCAGCCGAGTGGGCTACAGCTAACGCAGGAGGGAGCGGATTCTTCCGGGCTCGATATTCTCTGGAGATGCTTAAAGCTCTATCGGGCAGCATGTTCGAAAATCTCACTCCAATCGAACGATATGGTCTCGTCGACGACACCTGGTCGTCAGTCATGGCAGGTCGTACTTCAGCTACTGACTTTTTAGAATTCGCTAGAAGCTTCCAGGCTGAGACTGATCTAGACGTGTGGACGGTTCTCTCTGGTTGTCTTGCCGGTCTCGACAAGCTAGTCGAAGGTGAAGCGAAGTTGCAGTACAAGGCTGTGGTTCGTGATTTGGCACAGCCAGCGTTGGATCGTCTTGGATGGGAACCTTCCGATAGCAACTCATCTCGTGATCTTGAACTACGCGGATTATTCATTCGATTATTGGCCAATGTTGGTGATGATGATCTTGCGCTTAAGAACGCTGGCGATTTGCACGATTCTTACTTGGTCGATGCCGGTTCGGTCGAACCGAACATTGCCGCCGCTGCGACAGGCATTGTTGCCTCAAAGGGTGATTCAGCACAGTACGAAGTGTTCTTAGATAAGCACCACAACCCGAGCACGCCGCAGGAAGAACGACGATACCAGTCGGCTCTATCGGCGTTCCCGGGTGAAGCTGAAATCGATCGAACTATGGCGATGACTTTGGATGGCACGATTCGAACTCAGGATGCTCCGTACCTGTTGGCTGTTTGCATGCGAAACAAGGATCAGGGCTTCCGAGCTTGGGAGTTTGTGAAGGCGAACTGGGAGAAGATCAACAAGGACTTCCCGGCGAACTCGATCGTTCGAATGCTTTCGGGTGTGACTTCGCTGAGCAAGCCTGAGCAGGCTGCAGATGTGATTGCGTTCTTTGACGATCACAAGGTTCCACAGGGCCAACTAACTCTTCAGCAGACGCTAGAGAAGCTTCGTGTGAACGTTGCATTGCGAGAGCGCGAGAGCGGATCGTTCAGCAATAGTTTGTCGAGCTAGTTTCTTCTCCTTGGGGTGAGACGAATGAACGAATAAATGTCCAACATTCAATACACAAAATCTCTACCTGTTGTTGCTGAGCCAGATGTTCTGGTTTGCGGAACTGGGCTGGCTGGCATTGGGGCTGCCGTCGGTGCTGCTCGTAACGGCGCATCGGTTATGGCGGTCGATCGGATGGGATTCGCCGGTGGGTTCTTCACGAACATCATCGGCTCGGCATTCGACGGATTCGTTTATGAAGAGACGGGAAGACCCGTCGTTGGCGGTCTAGTTTTTGAGATGCTCGAACGTATGGGTGTCGCCGAGCCGGGACAGGCCCCAAATCTTATTTACAACGTGAACGGAGATTTCACCGAAGTCGAAAAGCATCCTGATCGCGTGATTCCTCGCACTGACCCGGAGCTTTTCAAAAAGGCTTCCGACGATGTGCTGATCGAGTCGGGTGTGACGCCGCTGTTTCACACGCAAGTCTCCGACGTAATCATGGACGGCGAACGAATCGACACCGTGGTCGTTAGTAACAAAGACGGCCTCGTTGCGATCAGGCCGAAGAACATTATCGATTCAACTGGCGACGCCGATGTTGCCGCCTGGGCGGGTGCTCCGTACGAGGTTGCAGAGTCGCTCCAGCCGATGAGCCTTCACTTCCGAATCGGATTCGTGGAACTTACATTTGAGCTTCGTCGCAAGTGTGCAGCTGTTCTAGAAAAAGCACGAGCGGAAGGCAAAATTGGACTCTATGGAGGTCCGTGGCCAGCAACGTTCTCGGGTCGTGATATTTATTTCAACGTAATTCGAACACCCGGTGATGCGACGAAACCGAACGATTGGACCAACGCCGAAATTCAGGGTCGGCGTGACGCCTGGACCATGTTCGAACTTTGGAAAGAGGCGTTGCCTGAGTTCAAAGACGCTTACTTCTTCACAAGCGGTCCTACTGCCGGTTCTCGGGAATCGCGCAGGATAGTCGGCGATTACATGCTGACCGGTGACGATATTCGAACTGCAAAACGTCAGGACGATGTTGTTGTGTTGGGTGCTTGGCGTATAGATCGCCACCCAGAGAACACCGCTGGATACCACGATCAACCTGTTGTGCCGCCGTACGATATTTCTTATCGCACATTGCTCCCTCAGGGAATCGAAAACCTCTGGGTGGCGGGTCGTTGTCACTCGGCGACTTCTGAAGCATTGGCATCGAGCCGAGTTACGGCGAACTCGATGGGCATGGGGCAGGCTGCAGGCGTCGCAGCGGCGATGGCCTTGTCGACAGGTGGCGATAACCGCAACATCTCGATCACCGATCTCCAGGATCGTTTGGTCACTGCCGATGTCATACTTGATCCTGCGTCTGCGATGCAGGGGCTGTAGTGCGTTCTCTCAGAGGAGCAACTGTTGACTGGTAACGGAAATAATAAAGACGACGACGGTCGGGAACGAGAGTGGGGCAAGGCTGAACTAAAACTCCCGGCATTGCCTCCGCTGATTTTCTTTGGGCCTGTATTTCTTGGAGCATTGATTCATGTGTTCATCTGGAGCGGCGAGGTTATTGGCGGGAAGATCGGTCTCGTTGTTGGTTTGGTGCTGATTTCGGTCGGAGTTGTGCTGATGTACTGGTCATGGATAACGATGCGGCGATTCGGCGAGCATCCTGAACCGGGAGTGCCTACGGAAACACTCGTTACTACAGGACCGTTCAAGCGCACTCGTAATCCGATCTATTCTGGATTTCTATTGATCGCAGCAGGGTTGGCTATTTCGTTGAACGCTATGGCGATTTTGGTTTCCGTGTTCTTCGGCGTCGCTTTGCTAACGGCTTTGGTAATTCGCCGTGAAGAGGCGTATCTGCTGCGAGAGTTTGGTGAGATTTACACCAAATACGAAAACCGCACGGGCCGCTGGATTTAGTCGGTCTGCGGGGTTTGTGGCCAGAGCTTTTTAGATATGCCGGTGCTCGGCATTCCTACTGCGGTAGCGGCAATTAGGCCCATGCCGAGGCTGATCCACATGGCGAGATCGTAGTCGCCGTGCGTGTCGTAAATCTTGCCTGCTAGCCAGACTGCACTTGAAGCTCCGAACGGCATGACAATGAACATCGTGCCGTAGATAGTTCCTAGCTTTCGAAGTCCGAATTCATCTGAAGCAACGGTGCCTGTAAGTGAAATCACTGATGTCCACGAGCTACCAATTATCACCACTCCAAGAATCGCCATCGGAAGACTGCTTGCCACCAGAAGTACCGCGTACCCGAATGCTCGCATTGCGTATGAGATAGTCAAAAGCGGTCGACGTCCGAACTTATCGGCAAAAAATCCGAAGCTCAGGCCGCCTGCCAGTCCGGCGATTCCGACTGTTGCGAGCGCTCCCGCTCCTTGCACAGCTGTTGCGCCAAAGTCAGTCGTGTAAGCGACGAAGTGGGCATTCACGAAGCCCATTGTGTAGCCTCATATGAAGAAGCCAATCGTAAGCCGCCAGAACAGCCCCGTGCGGCACGCCTGACCGAACGACATACCGACATTGGGGTCGGCAGATCCTTTGCTGAAATCTGCGGCATCGGTAGCTTCGCCTTCGACGTAACCGTCGGCGTGCTGACCGGGTGCGGGTCTGCTTTTGATCAGCAGGAATACGAGAGGCAGTATCACCACGAGCAGTATTGCGCCGAGGATCATGTAACCCTCTCGCCAGCCGATATATGCGACTGCTATTGCTGCGATTGGCACGAGAGCCGTTTCGCCAGCGGCAGAGCCGGTTCCGGCAATTGACATTGCGAGTCCACGTCGTTTGGTGAACCACGCTCCGATGATTTTCGCCACGGCTCCGGGCGATGCGAGGGTGAACCCTATTCCCATGATGATGAACGTGAGATAGATCTGCCAAAGTTCTTGAACCTGCGACATTGCTGCGAGGGCTAGTCCGCCGATTAACACGCCGATTGCGGCGACGTACTTCGGGTCATACTTGTCGACCAGTATCCCGGCTATAGGTCGCAGTCCACCGGTGGCTAGTCCGGCGATAGCGAGTGCTCCGGCGAGAGAGCCACGGCTCCAGTCGAATTCTTCAGTGACTGGTTTGAGAAATACACCAAACGAGAAACGCGATCCAGCGCCACCGAAGAGCATTAGCGCGGTGCCGAGAACGACTATCCAGCCGTAGTGAATATTCCGAAGTTTGGAGATTAGAGGGTTACCGGAACGAGTGGGAATTGCTTGTTGAAAGGCAGATCAGATGGCAGAAAAGGATATCTGATCCCCTCTTAGGTTGGTGGATCTGTGATCGGTAGTTTGCACTCGGGAAGTCGAGGTTGTGTAGGTGTCGAACAAAAAAAAGGATGACCGAAGCCATCCCCTTTTTGTAATTCGCTTTTGCGATTAGTCGATTACGACTTGGCTGCTGAGCAGACGGTGTCGATGATCAACTGGCTAACCACGTATGGGTCAACGTTGGCGTTCGGTCGTCGGTCTTCGATGTAACCCTTGCCGTCCTTTTCAACCTGCCAAGGAATTCGAATCGAAGCGCCACGGTCGGATACGCCGAATGAGAATTCATCGAAACGCTGTGTCTCGTGGGCACCAGTGAGTCGAAGCTCAACACCAGGACCGTAGTTGGCGATGTGAAGTTCTGGTTTGCCAGGTGCGCCGAGTGATTCGGCAGCTTCTATACATTTGTCGAAAGATTCACGCATCTCATTTGTCGAGAAGTTCGTGTGGCAGCCTGCCCCGTTCCAGTCACCTGCAACAGGCTTAGGATCTAGCGTTGCAGAAATAGGGATTCCCTTAGGACCGAGGTAATCTTCAGCGATTCGGTAGAGCAACCATCGAGCGAGCCACATTTCGTCACCGATAAGTGGGGCGGTGATTGGGCCGATCTGGAACTCCCACTGCCCTGGCATTACTTCAGCATTAATTCCAGAAATGTGTAGCCCTGCTTCAAGACATGCTTCGAGGTGAGCATTTACAACTTCCCGACCGAAGATTTCGTCGGATCCAACACCGCAATAGTATCCGCCCTGAGGTGCAGGGAAGCCGTTGTCAGGCCAGCCGAGAGGAGCATTGCCTTCGAAGAAGGTGTATTCCTGCTCAAGACCAAACCAAGTGTCGAGATCGGCGTACTGTTCAGCCGATGCTGCACATTTTGCTCGAGTGTTAGTCGGGTGCGGAGTCATGTCGGTTAGCAATGTTTCGCACATGACGAGCTTGTTGGCGCCGCCACGAATCGGGTCGTTGACGACGAGAACAGGGTTTAGAACCACGTCAGACTGATCGCCTGATGCCTGGTTTGTCGATGATCCATCGAATCCCCAGATTCCTGGCTCTTTATCGTCTGCAAGCACCTGTGCCTTTGATCGCAACTTAGCGGTCGGCTCGGTGCCATCAATCCAAATATATTCGGCTATGTAAGGCATTTATTACTTCCTCGTGCATTTTTTCTTGCTGGCACCGTGATAGTCAGATTCGTTGTTTATGTCTATCCGTCGCTCAATTACTCAGCGCGCATTTTACGTGCGAACTGCGCTGTCGGATAGACGGGGGTGCCATCGAACCAAACAATCGCAATCTAAACTAGCCGAAACGTGTTTCAGAGGTGTTTCAATATTTGTCACATTGTGCCATTCAGTGGAAATAGGACGAAATCTTCACGGTGAGATTCGACTCGGAGCGAGGATGCCCACATAATCGTCTGATGAATCAGGAACATTTTGATCTGCTTAATGGATCTATCGCGGATCTGACCGAGTGGCACATTGCGAACTCTCCAGAGCAATTGGATTTGAGCGGTGCCGATCTATCAGGACGTGATTTGAGAGGACGAAATTTCTCTCGGGCTCTACTAGAGCGCACAGATTTTTCAGGTGCAAATCTCGATGAGGCGGTGTTTTCGGAGGCTAGTCTCCGAAGAGCGAATCTTTCTGGCGCCTCGATGAAAAAGGCGACGCTCTACCGCACGAATTGCACCGGAGCCGATATTTCGAACACCGATCTATCAGGCGCAAACATGTACCGATGCGTTCTTCGTGAGGCGACGATTGAAGGCGCTATCTTCAAGACGGCTGCCATTTTCAAAGTTGCCTGGCCGGAGGGTGTCGACGTTCGAGCCCACGGGTAGCAGGGGTTGGCGTTAGCTCCGTGCGTCTATCCGGCGAGGCTTCCGGTTGCACGCATTAGGGTCTCTTGGACCAATAATTCATGGTCGAGTGTGCGGAGTTGTTCAGCTTCACCTTTGATGTTTCTAACTAGCTCGGCGAATGTATCGACGTAGCGGCCGCGATCTTCGATTTTGATCACGTTAATGCCTTTTTTGTATTGGTCTTGATCTTCTTCGAGTGTGAGATTGATCGTATCGGCAGGTTCGAACGGCTCCATGATTGCGGTGCCCTTCGTGCCGTAAACCTCGAATCGACGCGCCATTGGCTTTACCTCGATAGCGGCGATGTCGACTGTTGCAATCGCGTTGCTGTATTCGAATACTCCGAGTGTGTTGTCCATCATTTCGCGGGTTTCTGAGGCGGAATTCTGGAAGAATCGTGAGACTTTATTGGGTCGACCAAGAATCCACACCACTTGATCGAGCATGTGCCCACCAAGGTCGTACATTACACCCGCTTTGAAGTGGGATACGCCTTCTTTGCCAGTTTGAATTCCTTCAGGATTTTTCTCTGGAAGCGAAGTCGACATGTGGGCTCGAACTTGGAATATATGACCCAGAAAGCCTGAGCGTGCCCAGTTGGCAATTCGTTCGAAACCATCGTGCTTGCGGAACATGTATCCCATCTGAATCATCGTCCCTTGAGCCCGGGCGATTTCAACGATGTTTTCGAATCGGTTGTAGTCGTTTCCCGCGGGTTTGTCGTAGAACACATGCTTACCGGCTGAGACGATTTCTTCAGTAAATCCCAGGCTTTCTTTGTTTGTTCCTTCGGATGCGACGCAGACTACAGTCGGGTCGTCCAAGAATTCATATGGGTCGTCTACGAACTCGACTTTGCCAAACGCACCGCTACTGTTTTCGACCTGCGCTCGTCTTGTTTCGTCTGGCTCGAAAACACTTACAACTTCGACTTCTGGGTGGTCGAGCATCACTTGCAAAACGCCTTCGGCGTGTCCGTGCTTGGTTCCGTATTGAGACATTCGCAGTTTGTCGGTCATTGAGATCGGTGCTCCAGAGGTTTGTTTTTTGCCCAATGTGTGCGTGATCGGGCGTGAGAGTTCGAATGCCGCCGCAGTCTACGCCGGGCAGTTGGAAATTAGCCAGTCGAACACGGGCGTTTCGTTCATTTCAGTCAGCGGGTCAGGTGTTTCGAGCCGCTTCGATAAACGCTCGGATGCGAACGGGGTCTTTTACGCCGTCGGTTTCTACACCACTTGCAACGTCGACGCCCCACGGTGACAGCTGTTCGATTGCGCTCTGGACGTTCTCAGGATTGAGTCCGCCTGCGAGGAAGACTTTTTCGCGATTGGCTACCCCTTCAGCACTGCCCCAGTCGAATGATTTTCCTGATCCCCCAAGCGCACCTTTGGTGAAACTATCGAGGATGATGCCATTACCGGCTGAAAGAAAAGGCGAGACCATTGCACCCACATTCGATGACGTGCTTCCTTCTCTTACAAACAATTGTTTGTATACGGGAAGTTCAATTTTCGATATGTACTCGGCATCTTCATCGCCGCACAGCTGTAGGTAGTCGAGCCCTAAAGTACGAGCTGTTTCGTTTACTTCGTCGACGTCCTGATCCCTAAATAGACCCACAAGACCGGGTCGGTTAGATGTATTTATGCCTTCTCGGTAATCGGTCAGTATTTGTGTAGCGTCGGCAAGTTGAATTTGGCGACGGACCCCCTCAACAAAGTTGAATCCTAGTAAATCAGCTCCGGCATCAGACGCCACGATCGAGGCTTCTGCACTGCGCAGACCACATATCTTGATTTTTATTGAGCTCGACACTGAGTTACCCGACTTCCACGGCGGCCATCGCCTCGGCTAGTTCGCTTACGTCGGTTCCAGCCTTCATGAGCGACTCGCCGACGAGAACGGCCTTCGCACCGGCATACCCCATGCGTTCCACATCACTAGAATTCTTCATGCCGCTTTCGGCGACTCGAATTCGGTCGTCTGGTATTTTTCGAGCCAACGTTTCGAATACCGAGAGAGATGTTTCGAGAGTTTTGAGATTGCGATTGTTGATTCCAACAATGTGCGGTTCGACTTCAGTTAGTGCTATATCGAGTTCGGGTTCGTCGAATACTTCTACTAATACGTCCATGCCCATCGAAGTCGAAATGCCGAATAGATCGGCGTACTGCTTTGGGTCGAGGCAAGCGATTATCAGAAGGATGCAGTCGGCTCCAGCGGCTCGCGCTTCGTGTATTTGGTATTCGTCGACGATGAAGTCTTTTCTCAAAACAGGAACGCGAGAGGCCCGAGCGATTATCGAGACAGCTGCCAGATCTTCGATAGAGCCAGAGAAGTAGTCATGCTCGGTGAGGACGGAAATAGCCGCTGCACCCGCACCGCTGTAGAGCGCCGCTCGGTGGGCTGGATCGAGGTCCGGGTCGAGTGATCCCGCTGATGGCGAAGATCGTTTCATTTCGGCGATCAGAGATATTCCGCTTTTAGACGCGATAGTTCGCTGCAGTGAAAGTGGAACGCTCGCATTTTCAGCGATTAGACGCATTTCCGATTCGGGTCGTTTTTTCTTGGCTTGCGCGATAGTGACGAGTCGTTTTTCTACGATCTCGCCAAGGATGCCTGGTATTTCGATCAAGACTGTTCCTGACTTACTTTGATCAACGAAGTTAGTTTTTCTTGAGCAGCGCCGGAGTCGATTGAGTCTTGTGCCATGGCTGCGGCTTCTTGGAATGCAACTGCTTTGCCTGATGCCATAAGGGCTGCTGCTGAGTTGAGAACGACGACGTTTCGACGTGAAGTCTCGGGTGCGACCGGCGGATTGTGACCGCTTCCTGCTCCATCAAAGATATCTTTGATGATCTGAGCAGATTCTTCTGTAGATTCGACCACCAGATGTTCTCGTAAACCTTCTTGAAGGCCGAAATCGGCGGGTCGGGTACGTCGACGTTTTAGACCGTCTTTGTTCACCTGGTAAAGCAGCGTGTGTCCTTCGATATCGACTTCGTCGGCTCCTGATTCGGCAGTCACTACGAACGCGTACTCAATGCCGAGAATTTCAAGCGCTTTGGCTATTTTCTCAGCGAACGCAGCATCGGAAACGCCGATCACCTGTCGCTTTACACCGGCAGGATTCGTTAGTGGCCCTAAGAAGTTGAATATTGTCCTGATACCGAGCTGTGGTCGAAGCGGACCTGCGAACTTCATTGCTGGGTGG
>Ga0115002_10002399_pt1 | contig 24540 bp, 19 predicted proteins | sample ArcticOcean_MG_C_8_FD_89576 | JGI IMG/M metagenome (GOLD analysis project Ga0115002, IMG submission 89576) | Marine microbial communities from western Arctic Ocean - ArcticOcean_MG_CB11_86 | ecosystem: Environmental > Aquatic > Marine > Oceanic | place: Arctic Ocean: Canada Basin | collected... | reverse complement strand
CACCCGTCCGGTAATGACCCGCTCCGGGAAACGGACGGTCATACCCCACCTGGCCGTTGCCAAACGAACCGACCAGCAAGTCGCCGTCACGCATGTTCGGAAGACTGCGGACCGTGTCCCTGGGTGTTCGAACGAACCAGTCGAGCACCACGTCGGCCAGATTCGGAGCCGCACGAGTCCACGCCTTCAACATCTCACGCCCGTGATCACGACCCGCACGGTCCCACTCGGACGCATCACCTCCCAATCGGTACGGCAACTTCTCCCACATGAACGCCGTGTGCCCGCCCGCAGGTGCCTGCGACGGGTCGAATCGTGTTGGCACCGAACCCCACATCACCGTCCCGGGAATCGTCCCCCGCTCGTGGGCCGCTAAGATCTCCTCGAATTGACCGTCCTCACCCAAGCCCAGGATCGTCATCAACGCCGCGTCCAGATCCGGATCGGCCGCAGCCGCCAGGTACGCCGGTGGCTCGCTCAGGACAAGATTCAATGCGAACAACGGAGCCAACAGGTTGTACTCGAATCGCTCGGCACGACGAGCTGTCGAATCGGGGACCGCATCCGCGTCGATCAGCTCGAGCAATGTCTGCTGAGGATTCAGACCGGATGCGACAAAGTCCACACCCGTCACACGCCGACCACCCCCAAACTCCACACCACTCGCCCGACCTCGATCGACCAGGATCCCGTCGATCTCGACACCACAGATCACCTCGCCTCCATGCTCGACAATGTCTGCTACCAACGCGTCGGCCAATCGAGCCGAACCGCCGATGCACATCTGAGCCTTGTGGCGACTGGCCATCAGGGCGGGGATCGAATGACCAAAACCCCTCTGACGCACGTCCACCTCACGCAATCCGTTGAAAAACAACAGCCCGGCACGCACAAACGGATTCTCGAACTCGCTGCGGACGAACTCCAACGGAGAACAACTCGAGACCTCAAGTAACAACCGACCCTCGGCCGTCCGCTCGAATCGCTCGCGCCGCTGCTCGGCAGGCCATGGAGGCGAACTCGCTTCGGGGATCAACAACCGCTCGACAATCGGCTCGAAACGAGACACCCAGTCAGCCAGGACGTCGGCGTCCCGAACCGAAACCCGCGCCACCGATTCGTAGGTCCGCTCGAAATCCGTCCACCACTTCAAGACCGGTCCGCCCGGACTGATTATCGCCACGTTCAACTCGGGCTCGATGTAACGTGCCCCATGACGCTCCAACTCCAAGTCCGTGTACCACGGCATCGACGTAATCGCGCGGTGGTAGAACGAGTGAGTGTTGTGCAGGTAGCCGGGGTGATCGGGATTCTCGATCGTTACCAACCCGCCACCAGCCACCTCCGCACGGTCCAACGACAACACACGCAATCCCGATCGGCACAAGTACGCCTGCAACACCAAGGCGTTGTGACCGGTCCCCAGCACAACACCCTCGAACCGGTCACTCATCTCCCGGCTCGTTGCCGCTGCCTAAGCCGATCTCGCTGCCAACGGGCCATCTCGGTCGTCACCAGCAATGCCATCGCACCACCACGCTCATCGGGACCCAGTATCGCCTTCCGGTCCAGGTACGCTCGCAAACTCGTCTGCTTGCCCGTCCCCGTGCAGACGTCCACCAGGCTCGCGTCCACAGCAATTCGACTCTGGATCGCCGGCCACGATCGAGACACCACCGGCCCAAACCTCCGCACATCCAACCAACCGCCCCGGATGCCGCGGATCATCGCGTAGGTGATCATGCAGGTGCAGGTGAATTCGCGGTAACTGCCGCTGTGATCAATCACCTGGTGCCACATTCCGGTCGGGTCCTGGTGCGGGATCAGCGCCCTGAGATGTTCACGATGAGCGGCCAGCATCGGCTTTCGCTCCGCAGCCGACTCACGCATATGACTCAGACACCACGACAAACCTAATGCCGGAAACCCGTTACCGCGGCCCCATGCGGTTTTGTCCTGAGGCGAATGAGCGTGCAGGCCATCGGGACGCAAGTTCGTCGACAGCATGAAACGCATGTGACGCAATGCCATCTGCCGGTAACGATCCTCACCGCTCAATGCACCCACCTCGACCAGAATCGGACAGGCCATGAACACCGAATCACTCATCTCCAAATGACCCGGCATCGCCTCCCGTAACTCGCCTCGACTGTCAAAGCCCAAGTCGGCGGCGTTTCCAGCCATCCTCTTGTAGACCGCCTTGCCGGTCACACGGGCCAACTCCGAAAACACCAGGTGCCCCGAATGATTGCTGCCCGAGACGCGACCCGGCGGCACCGTCGGCACACGACCCGAAACATATCGCGATACGATTCGCTCGACGTCAGCCAGATGGCCAGGGTCGTCGGTGAGTTCACCCAAACGGATTCGGCCAACCAACGCCAAGGCCGGTATGTAGGCCACACTCTTCAAGTGACGACCGTATCGCTTGGCCAATTGACGAGCGATCTGAAGCGGCGTGCGATCGAGACGTTTCTGGAGTTCGATTCGAGCCGGTGACGGGCCGGTGAAGCCCGACTGGAAGATCTCGACCAACCGATCCGGCAACTGCCTCGATAGACCCTCCAGCAACACCGCCGGGATCGGACCCGTGCCGCTGGGACTCTGCCCAGGCAAACTCGATGCCAGATCTCCAGTCGCCCCAAGCCGTCGACCCAACTCGACCAGCGGTCGCAATTGCAACAGGTCCGACCGAGGCACACCGATCGCACTGCGATTGCCACCACCCATCTCGATCACCAGATCCGGAGCCGACATGCCGATGAATCGCCACAGGTAATGTGCCTCGCTCGTCTTCGGATCGCTGTAGGCGATTCCCGTCGGAGGAAAAGACGGACCGGGAGCCTTGGCCGACAGATCCAGGCCGTTGAGATCAACAGCCCAACCGTCCGGATTGGTCATCGGAACAGCCGACAGCAAAAACCGTTTGCGGTATCCCGCGGCTTCCTTCGACAGGTAGAACCACTTCAGCAACGTGCCAACCGATTCCAGAGAAGCACGCGACACGCCAAGATTGACCAGCAGCACGCGAGTCTTGGTGGTCCGCAGATCCAGGTCTTCGTCAGTCAATAGAGCCGGGACCATTATGCCCGCTCGAGTCACACCAATGTTCAATCGCTTCAACGGACCAACTCGCATCCCTTCAAGCCACTCGCCATCCTTCGCACCCCGCTCACCACCAGACACCACACTCGCCAGCACAAGCACCAGGCAGCAACCCGACATCGTCACTCGCATTCGTCCTCGCCCCCATCCCGTTTTGCCCCCAACCCGAGCCGGCCCAGGTACACGCGGCTCCCTTCAAGGAACTCCCAGATATCCCGACTCGGAGCCACCTCCAGAAGCCACGGACCCGCATAACCCCGCCCGCCGCCCATCCGACCCATCGCCGCAATCACATCCGCCCAGTCAATCTCGCCCGCAGCAACCGCCGGCCAGGCTCGGCCGTCACGACGTTGCTTGATGTGGATCATCGATACCCGGTCCGGATCCAACGCCTCGGTCACTCGGGCTGGATCGGGCCGATCCCCAGCGGACAGCAGGTTGCAGGGATCGAAACACATCTTCAACGAACCCCGGTCCGCTTGGGCCAAGTCACCCGCACGAGCAAACACCTCGGCAAACCACGCCCAACTCTCCCGAGAGTGCTCGATCGACAACACGCCACCCACCGCCACAACTCGCTCCAATAACCGCACCACAGTCGCAGCCGACTCGGACGGATCACACCTGCGGTGGTCGGTCGTCAGATCGACGAGTCGCAAATGAGGAGTCTGGCCGGCAGACAGACTCTGGATCGATCGGCAACCTGCTTCAAACACCGCGTCACGACCGGTTGTCGTCGGGTCGAAACACGAATACCCCAACGCCAGATCCCACTCCACTCCAGGACAACACGACGACAACTCGGCCAGCCGGGCCGAATCCGGCACCAACTCACCGCGACTCTCGTATTCGCCCAAACACCCCTGCCTCAGTTCCATCACCGGGTAACCCAAACCCACTGCACGCTGAATCAAGTCGCCCAGACACTCGCCCGCTTCGAGCTGACTCTTGAAACAATTGCTGACCAGTCCCCATGACATGCCCGACATCCTAACCCGCCGAGACCTCGGCGACCAATCCGGCTCGTCGAGCCGCCAGAGACCCTTTCCACCGGCGGCTCGGTGAGGCATGATGGACCGAGACGAAAATGGCTGGGCTGGGCTGAGCTGGGCTGGGCTGGGAACAGCCAGCCGCGTGCAACGACCGCTTGCGATGACCGGGTTGAGGAATGAACCAGGACACGACGTCAATCGAGACGGTGCTCGGCGAATTGAATCCGCCGCAACGGCAGGCGGCCTGTCACGACAACTCGCCGTTGCTGATCATCGCCGGAGCCGGGACGGGCAAGACGACCACCCTGGCCCACCGCGTGGCATGGCTGATTCACCAGGGGACCGATCCGTCCAGAATCCTGCTGCTGACCTTCACACGTCGTGCCTCGGCCGAAATGCTCAGACGCGTCGAAGCCATCCTCAGACAACTGCAAGGCAACCGCTCGGGAACAGCAGCCGGGTCCACGAAGGTCTGGGGAGGTACCTTTCACTCGATCGCCGTGCGGCTGCTCAGACGGTTCGGACGGCTCATCGACTTGCCGACCGAATTCTCGATCCTCGATCGATCCGACTCCGAAGACCTGATGGCGTCGCTGCGACACGAACTGGGGCTGGGCAAGAGCGGACGACGGTTTCCCAAAAAGGGAACCTGCGTGGCGATTTACAGTCGAGTCGTCAATACGCAAACCAGCCTCAAACATGTGCTCGAAACCGCCTTCCCCTGGTGCGCCGAAGATCTCGATCCACTCGGTAAACTCTTTGCCGCCTACGTCGATCGCAAGGAAATTCAGCACAGCCTCGACTTCGACGACCTGCTCGTCTTCTGGGACGCACTGCTCGATGACCCGTCGGCCGGAACGGCCGTTCGCAAACTGTTCGACTGCGTGCTCGTCGACGAGTACCAGGACACCAACCGACTGCAGGCCCGATTGCTCGGCGGACTCTGCCCACAAGGCGTCGGACTGACCGCCGTCGGCGACGACGCACAGTCCATCTACTCGTTTCGTGCCGCCACCATCCGCAATATTCTCGACTTCCCCAAAGACCATCCCGGCACCACCATCGTGCCGCTGGAACAAAACTACCGCTCCACACAACCGATCCTCGAAGCCACCAACCGGGTCATCGCCGTTTCCCGACAACGACACACCAAGACTCTCTGGTCCAATCGCACCTCCGCCGAACGACCCGTGCTCGTCGATTGTATCGATGAGGATCAACAGAGTGAATTTGTGGTGGATCAGGTGCTGGCACGACGCGAAGAAGGAATCGCACTGCAGGATCAGGCGGTGCTCTTTCGAGCCTCACACCACAGCCTCGCACTCGAAGTCGAACTCGCCCAGAGAAACGTGCCGTTTCACAAGTACGGAGGACTCCGGTTCCTCGAAACCGCTCACATCAAAGACCTGCTCAGCTTTCTCAAGCTGGTCGACAACCCACGCGATGGAGTCGCCGCAGCTCGGCTGCTGCTTTTGCTGCCCGGGCTCGGACCGGTCCGAGCCGGACGGTTGGTCGAAACTCTGCTCGAGTCCGGTGGAAACATCTCGGCCTGGGACAACGTTGCACCGCCAACCGCCGCCAAGGAGATCTGGCCAAAACTCCTCCGACTGCTCAAAACCCTCGCCCACCACAATCTCGAAAAACAGGATGGTCCCGACCCACACACCGTCTCGGCACAACTCTACCTCGTTCGTAAGTTCTACTCGCCCATCCTCGAAAGCCGGTACGACCACGCCGCCGCTCGGATCCGTGACCTCGAACAACTCGAACAACTCGCCACCCGATACAACGACCGAACCCGCTTCCTGGCTGAAATCACCCTCGACCCGCCCGCCTCCACTCAAGACTTCGCCGCAGACCCACTCCTCGATGACGACTTCCTGATCCTCTCCACAATCCACTCCGCCAAAGGACTCGAATGGGACAGCGTCTTCGTCATCCACGTCGCCGATGGCAATATCCCCTCAGACATGGCCACCGGAGACGAAGAGGAAATCGAAGAAGAACGCAGGCTGCTCTATGTGGCGATGACACGAGCCAAGAACCGACTGTTTGTCTGTTACCCGCAGCGGTACTACTTCCGAGGACGACGACGCAGCGATGCACACGGGTTCTCTCAACGATCCCGCTTCCTCACCGACGATGTGCTCGAATGCTGCGACCGACGACCCGCTCGAACTCTCGATCCACAAGATGTCGACGCCGACGACGCCTCGGCCGATGTGACCGCTGCCGACATCAGACGGAGAATCAAAGGGCTTTGGTAGCAGACGGCAACAGATCTCTGGCCCACTCCGCACTCGTCACCCGATTCGGACTCGACTGCAGTCTCGTCGTCAGCTTGGTCGTCGGCTTGGTCGTCGGTCTCGGGAACAGCCCAAACGTCGCAGCGGCCGAAATCGCCACGTTTCGGTCCAAGAACTTCATCGTCCACACCGATGATGAACCCGCACCCACTCGGCAACTGCTCGAACGACTCGAAACTCTGCTGACCATCGTCTCGGGGTACTGGAATCGACCCAATCAACAAACCATCGAATGCTGCGTCGTCAAGGACCTCGCCAACTGGCCACCAGGCCGATTGCCTCCACTGGCACTCCAGAAGATCCGGTCCGGCAGCGGAGTGACCATCAGCGTCAAGAGAAGCCGAGGGAAGGCGTTCGTGACCAAGAGCATCGTGTATGCGGTGGCCCGAGCAGGAACCACACAACACGAAGCCGTTCACGCCTACTGCCACCAGATGTTCGGATCCTCAGGACCCGTCTGGTACAGCGAAGGCATGGCCGAAATGGGACGCTACTGGGCCAGCCGCAATGACCGCAGCGTGCGAGCCGATCGTGGGGCCATCCAGTACCTCAGACAAATCACCCCAACTCCCGTCAAAACCCTGACGCGAACCGGACAGACGTCCGATGGCTGGAAGAACTACGCACAACGATGGGCACTGTGCCACCTGCTCGCCAATAACCCCAACTACGGTCAACGCTTCCGGACACTGGGACTGTCGCTGATGAGTGGACGACGAGGATCCGGCTACCAGTCGTTCTTCAAAACAATGGATCGAGAAATCGACTTCGAATACCAGGTCTTCCTCAAGACACTCGAAACCGGGTACCGAGTCGACCTGTGTGCCTGGGACTGGAAGACGCGGTTCCGAACCGCTCGCGAAGGACGCCAGCTGACCGTCCAGGTACTGGCCAGCCGAGGTTGGCAGGCCAGCCGCATTGGAGTGCAGAAAGGACTCAGCTACCAGGTCCGGACCAGCGGACGATGGAAGACCTCGGCCGAAGCCAGTCAGGTCGACGCCGATGGGGATTCGCGAGGCGTTGGACGATTGCAGGCCGTTATCTGGAACAACTACCAACTGACCGCCGCCGCCAACCTCGGCACACATGCCACCTTCCAACCCGCCTCCGACGGCAAACTGTTCCTCCGCTGTGGCGATCGCTGGGGCGAATTACACGACAATACCGGACAGATCCAGGTCCAAGTCACTCTCCTGCCAGCACCCAAGTAGCCAGCCACACCCCAGGAACCCTGGCCCACTCAGCCCCGAAGGCTGAAGTGCCTGTGGCAGAAAGAGCCAGTCCCGGGACTTTTTTCCGGTTTTTCCTCCAATGACGGTTTTTCCATTTGCACACGTCACTCCACCTCACTACAGTCCTTTCTGTGGGTTTTCCGCCCACTGTTCTTTTACAACTTGGTTGCATGTGGGTTTTCTGCCCATTATGCTGGATGCGACCTGCGGAGCAGGCCGCCGGCATGGACACCGTCCGGCCTGCATGTCTTCCGCACCATCCCCACCAGCCACTGGCCAATGCCTCCTCAAACCTTCATCACCGGCGAAGTGCGACGAACCGTCGACGATCGGTTTCGCGTCTCCTTGCCGGCCGATATGGCCGAGGCCGTCACGGATGACAATGGCCAGACAATCATCTCGAAGGAACGATTTGGTTGCGTAAGCCTCTGGCGAGCCAACGATTGGCAACAAAGGATTGATGCCGGTGTGGCACTGATTCGCCAGAAGATCGAGGCGGGACGGATGGAGAATCGTTACGGGGACGTACAACGGCTGGGACGGCTGCTGTCGACCCGGCACCAGACCGTCCGACTGGCCAACCGGTCTCGACTGCTGGTGCCCGACGAATTCCGGTCGTTTCTCGGAATCGAACCCAACCAGGATGTCATGCTCGTCGGAGCGGTCATCTGTGTCGAGATCTGGAACCTCGACGCGTGGATCGAAACACTGCGAGAAGACATGCCCGAATTCGGGCCGCTGTTCCTGCAGTTGACCGAATGAACGTCAACCGGCTGACGACTCGGGGTCCGGATTGGCCAACTCCTCTCTTGCTTCGCAGAAAACCTCGCACCGGGCATGCCCGGTCACGGACGTGGAAAAGAAGCTGTCGTTCACTCAATCAGTCAGCGCGTGAACTTACCAGGGACGGTCCATCGGCACGGATGCCACTTCTTCTTTCCCCCCCCCCGTCGGCCGGGCATGCTCCTTTTAACTCGACGCCGAAAAACCCGCTTCCTGACGCCGGGACGTGGCTGCACGACTTCCCCGAGCCCGCCACACGGATCTCCGCCCGGTTAGGCAATCCGCAACGATCGCAACACAACTGACACCTCGGTCGGTCCTGACGACTGAAACACCGCCTCTTCCACATCTTCGACAGTTCCGAATTGACCATCCGAAAACAGCAGGCCTATACTTCAGGCAAGGTCTTTTCAGACACACTCCGACACCTGCCAACTTCGTCGGGATCGCACTTTCGACACTCCAGACCTGATGACCACTGACCCATCATGACGAAACTCAGCAAAAGCCTCTGCGTCTTCGTGCTCGTCGCCTGCCTCGCCTTCATGGGTGTCGCAGCCGTGACGTCCATCGGTGGAGCCAACTGGCATATCGAACGCGATCAACTGACCGGCGACTACACCTTCGAAACCACCCTCGGTGAAACCACCACCTACGCCGTCAAGTCGCGGCAGACCGACCAACAACTTGACGCCAGCTCCAAGAGCCTCGCCGCCACCATCATCGCCGCTCGCAAAGACCTGGTCGAAGTCCAAAAGAAGAAAATCGAAACACTCCAGACCGAAACCACCACGTTCACAACACAACAGCAGGTGTGGATCACCCTCACGGCCGCCGATGAAGATGCCATGACCGTTCGCTGCGATCAACTCGCCAGTGAACTCGCAACACTCAATCAGCAAATCGACGCCGCCGCCAAACAAAACATCTCCAAGGTCGAAAAGACCCAAAATACGCTGCGAACCAACGAGGCTCGACGAGAAGAAGTCTATCGCCTGCTGGCTCAACTCGACGAAATCCGCACCGACCGCTTCCAGATCAATGAACAACAGAAACGACTTCGCGACCTGCTGATCCGCAAACAGGGAGTCGTCAGCCGACTCAAGAGACGACAGTTACAATTGGTCCGGTCCGGTGCCCGCGGGCAATACGAAGCCGATCCGACCGCTGTGCCCGCTGTCACTCCCAAAACAACTCAACCCTGATTCCGCTGTAAACACGACTCAAGACACCACTAAGAATTCCAGGGCCGTCACCAATCGGCCCAGCCCCGTCAGATGCTGGCGGGAGGGAGAGAGACCATGACCTTCGTCGGCAAAATGCTCATCGTCCTGCAACTCATCCTCAGCCTCCTGTTCATGGCCTTCGCCGGTGCCGTTCGCACCGTCGAAACGAACTGGAAGCAGGTCACCTCCGACACGCGTGACAACCTGAAGGTCGAGAAGGACTTCCACCAGTCGACGCAGAATTCCTACAACGAATTCAAGAACGCCACCACCGCCAGGCTGGCAGACCTCGACACACGCTCCAAAAAACGACTCGCCGATTTCAATCGGGAAAAGAACCGAGCCGACAACCTCCAGCAACAACTCAACAGCCTCAAGACCTCGCACGACACCCAACGCACCGTCGCGCAACTCGAAGGCGACGAAGCGAAGTTCCGTCGCATCGAGGCGGTCGAGCAGCGACAAGTCAACATGGGGCTGCATACCAACCTCGTCGAATCCGTCCGCACCAACCGAGGCCTCGAAGACATCATCTTCGACCTCAGACTCCAACTCGGACAACGCGAAGTCCGACACCTCGTGATGCTCGATGAACTCAAGACCGCTCGAATCGAAGCCCGACGTAAGGGCGGCGGACTTGGAGCTCTGCCCAGCGAAGACATCGAACCGCCACCACCCATCGATGGCCAGGTCGTCTCGTCTCGCTACGGCATCGGCAACCGCATCCTCTATGTCGAAGTCTCCATCGGAGGCGACGACGGGATCAAGGAAGGACAACAACTGACCGTCTATCGGCCCGGCGACGGAAACGCCGTCCGGACCAAGTACCTCGGTCAAATCCGCATTATCCAGGTCTTCGCCGACAAGGCCGTCGGCACGGTCCAGGAAAAAGCCAAGAACGGCGTGATTGCAAAGGGCGACAATGTCACCTCAAAACTCTAACAGCCCCGGCCTCGACGTCTTCGTCAGCCTCCTGTTCGTCTCCGTCGCCGCACTCGTCGTTGGCATCAGCCTGCTCGCGATGGAACTGAAGAACTACGGCTGGGAAATGTCCCCCTAACGGACCCAAGCCTCCTCGAACCGCTTCCACGCGGCTCGGACCCGCGATACCATGCGGCCTCCGGTTCCTGACTCGGAGACCACTCAATGCGTCCACTCCGCCGGCTCGCCTCACCGTTCGCACTCATCGTCGCACTGGCACTGCTGCCAGCATCGCTCGACGCAGCCCAACCGGCTACCGTGCGACTCGCTCAAACCGTCTCACCACCCGAGTGGGCCCTGCTCCAAAGACAACTCCTGGCTACCAATACCGCGGCCTGCCGCGAGTTCTTTGCCAGGTACTTTGACCGGCGTGGCTTCCTGCTGTGCGTCGAACGTTGGGGCGGAGACGATGGACCCGATGACGCCATCGAAAACTGCAACGATTGGCCGATCCTCCATGCACTCGGAGCCAATGATGTCGTGCTCGACATGTTCAAAACCGCCTGGGAAGGACATCTCAGACAATACACCCTCGCACGCACCGTCGATGTCCCCTTCGCTCGCGATGGAATGTACTACAAGGAATTCCCCGTCACCTTCGACTGGGTCCACAACGGCGAAGGACTGACCGTCTTCAACCTCCAGGGACTCTCGGACCCCAACAACATCCGGTTCGGGCATCGCGTACGCCGCTTCGCCGGCTTCTATCTCAACGACGACCCCGGTGCACCCAACTACGACCCGAAACACAAGATCATCCGCAGCCTCTTCAATGGCAGCCGTGGACCGCTGATGCGAAAAGCCACCGGGCTCGACTGGGCCGGGGACCCCATCGAAATCGCCAACCGATTTCGCCTCGGACACGGCGAACGCAACTACCAGGAAATGGTCGAACACTTCAAGGACTACAACGACATCGTCGGCGATCACCCGCAAAACCTGCTCGCCACCTCGCTCGCACTCAATGCCTTCCTGCTCACCGGAGAAACCCGGTACCGGGACTGGCTGCTGGAATATGTCGACGCCTGGCGACAACGTACCATTCTCAACAATGGCATCATCCCCACCAACATCGGACTCGATGGGACCATCGGTGGGGCCGTCGGAGGAAAATGGTACGGCGGAGTCTATGGCTGGAACTTCTCGGTCAAAGTCCCTCAGACCGAAGCCATGGCCCACCGCAATACCCACTATCTGGGACACACCGGATTCACCAACGCCTTCCTGCTCACCGGTGACGACCGGTACCTCGATGTCTGGAGACAACAGATCAAGCTGATCAACGCACAGTCCAAAATGATCGACGGCCGGAAAATGACTCCGCGTATGTTCGGTGACAAGGGTTGGTACCACTTCACACCAGCACCCTACACCTCCGGAGGACTCGAAACCTGGTACCACTCGATGAAGAACTCGGACCGCTCACTCTTCCCCGCCAACAACTGGGTCGCCTTCCTCGACGGCAAGAACCCCAATTACCCGGTGGCGGCCCTGCGAGGGGATCTCGAACGAGTCCGTAGCCGGGTCGAAGGGTCTCGAGCCGATACGACCACTCCGGATACCCGACTGGCCGACGACCCGATGAAGTTCAACCCCGCCAGCGTTGGTTCGCTGATTCAACTGATGCTCGGAGGCCTTCACCCCGGGCACCGTGGGCAGGTGCTGCACACTCGAGTCCGCTACTTCGACCCCGTCGCGCGACGCGCCGGGGTTCCACCAGGCGTCGCCGCACTCGTCGAATCCCTCGACGACCACTCCCTCACTCTCTCTCTCGTCAATACCGATCAACTCAACCACCGCACCGTCGTCATCCAGGCCGGTGGCTATGCCGAACACCAGTTCACCTCGCTCCGATACGGATCACACGATCAACCACTTGATGACGACAGCCTGAGCGTCCGGTTGGCTCCCGGAGCTGGAGGCCGCCTCCACCTGAGCATGACACGCTACGCGAATCGCCCCTCGATGCGGTTCCCCTGGGATCGGGACTGATCTGGACGGGCGGCGACTGATCCACTATCAACCCGCCTTCGCTCGATCTTCTCCATCCCCCTTCCCCAATCCCGAGCTGTCAGTCACCGAGTCCGTCCAGCTTGGCCGGCCCCAGTCACCCAGTTCGTTCGTCTCGATGCGCAACCGCCTGGCACTGATCCTGCCCACCTACGCGGTGCTCTACGCACTGTGTTTCGTCGCTGCGTTTCTGCTGAGATTCGATTTTCGCCTGCCCGATGTGTACCAGCAGGTGATCGCTACGGCTCTGCCCGTGCTGCTGGCCGTCAAGTTCGGCATCTGCCTGGCGACCGGAGAATGGCGGCGGACATTCCGCTACACCACCGTCAGCGACCTGTTTCACCTGCTCGGAGGCAGCCTCGCCGCCGCTGGCATCACCTACCTGCTGCTGCTGCCCGTGCTCGGCGAACTCCCCCTGCCCCGTACCGTGCTGTTGATCGACGCCATGCTCTCGATTCTCGCCCTCGGCTTGCTTCGAGTCGGCATCCGAGTGGTCAGCGAAGGTGCAGCCGCGGCCGGCGACCAACGGCGTGCACTGATTCTTGGAGCCGATCCCGATGCCGTGGCTATCGCCCGAAGCCTCGGATCTGCCCCCCGACCCGTCAAGATCGTCGGCTTCGTCGATGGCACATCCACGTATAGCCAAACCGCCAAGACACTCATCGCCGGTGTCCCCGTCTTTCCACTGGCAACCGATGGAATCCTCGCAACCGACTGGATACGACTGGCTCGAAAACTGCGGGCCGATTTCGTGCTGCTGCCCAGCACCACCTGCGGTGACGTGGTGCGGGAACTGATCCGACTGTTCGCCGGTACCAGCGTCCGAGTTCAGGTCATGCCCACCGCCGACAGCTTGCTCGGAGACGACCTGCAACTTACCGTCCGTGATGTCACCATCGCCGACCTGCTCCGTCGCGAACCCGCACAACTCGATCGAGAGGCCGTCGGACAACTCGTCGCCGGGAAACGCGTGCTCGTTACCGGAGCCGCCGGAAGCATCGGCTCAGAACTCTGCCGACAACTCGCTGACCTGAAACCCGATTCACTCGTGCTCGTGGATCACTCCGAAACCGGCATCTTCCACATCGAAGCCGAACTCGACTCCACTCACACTACCCTCCACCCGGTCGTCGCCAGCGTCGTCGACCGTAATGTGATGAGCCGCGTGCTCGACGAGTTCCGGCCGCAACTCATCTTTCACGCCGCCGCCTACAAACACGTGCCGCTGATGGAATCCAACCCCCAGCAAGCCATCACCAACAACATCGGCGGCACACGCACCATGGTCGACCTCGCCGATCAGTTTCACGTCGAAGCCTTCGTGCTCATCTCCACCGATAAGGCCGTTGACCCCTCGAGTATCATGGGGGCCACGAAACTTGTCTCGGAAAAATACCTCCAGGCTCGTACCACACTGTCGTCCACTCGCATGATGATCGTCCGCTTCGGCAACGTCCTCGACTCGGCCGGAAGCGTCGTCCCCACGTTCCGAACTCAAATCGCCGCCGGAGGACCGCTCACCGTCACTCACCCCGAGATGGAACGGTTCTTCATGACCATCCCCGAAGCCGTGCAACTCGTATTGCAGGCCGGTGCGATCGGGGAATCCGGAGATGTCCTCATCCTCGAAATGGGACAACCCGTCAAGATCCTCGACCTCGCCCGAGACATGATCGAACTCTCGGGACTCAAGTACCCCGACGATATCGATATCCAGTTTACCGGAATTCGACCCGGCGAAAAACTCACCGAAACTCTGTTCTACGAACAAGAACTCGGAGCACGGAAGATTCACCAGCAAATCTACCGAGCTCCCGGAGAAATCCCCACACAAGAACAACTCGACAAGACCCTCGCACAACTCCAACTCTCCATGAATGGGTCTCGCGAACTCGCCATCAAAGCACTCAAACACGCCGTCAACTCACTCGTCGAACACTCAACTCAAAACGACGAGCACAACCAGTCCTTCCGACACGCCGCCTGAACCGACCAAGGCCGCCACAACATGCCAATCACCCGACGACAACTCCTCGCAACAGCCACCGCAACAGCCACCGCAACAGTCACCGCAACAGTCACCGCAACAGCCACCGCAACAGCCACCAGAGCAGCCGATCCAGAACAATCGGTCGACCCGTTTCGCTTCTGCCTGAACACCAGCACGATTCGAGGCCAGAAACTCGGGCTGCTCCAGGAGATCGTTCTCGCCGGAAAGGTCGGCTACAGCGGCATCGAGCCGTGGATCCGGGAAATCGATCAGTTCGAACGGGACGGCGGATCACTCAAGGACCTCGCCAAACAGATCCAGGATGCTGGCCTGAAGGTCGAAAGTGCCATCGGATTCGCACAGTGGATCGTCGACGACGACAAGCAACGTACCGCTGCGCTCGAACAGGCTCGACGCGACATGGACAAGGTGCGTCAACTCGGAGGCACCCGGATCGCCGCGCCTCCGACCGGGGCCACCAACCAAAACAACCTCAACCTTTTCGCCGCCGCAGACCGCTACCGGGCCTTGCTCGAAATCGGAAACCGGATCGGCGTCACGCCTCAGGTCGAAGTCTGGGGCTTCTCGAAATCACTCTCGCGACTCGGCGAAACCGCCTTCGTCGCCATCGAAAGCGGACACCCCGACGCCTGCATTCTCCCCGACATCTACCACATCTACAAAGGGGGTTCGGACTTCAACGGACTCGGACTGCTCGCCGGCACCGCCATCCACTGCTTCCACCTCAACGACTACCCCAACCAGCCTCCGCGGGACACGATCTCCGATGCCGATCGAGTCTACCCCGGCGATGGAGTCGCACCGGTGGTCCAAGTCCTCAAGAATATCGCCGCCAAACAACACCCCGTCGCACTCTCGCTCGAACTCTTCAATCGCACCTACTGGAAACAGGATCCCCTGGCCGTCTGCCGCACCGGACTCCAGAAAATGAAGGACGTCGCCAGCAAGGCACTCGCCTGACTCGGCCGCGACTCCTCGACTCCAGCCGCTTGAAAAAACGCTCTAACAACTCCACCATACGACTCCTTCCCAACCGTGGCAGGAGTCCTCGTGATGCAGTCGAGACACACAACGTGGCTGGCCTCGCTCGCCGTTCTGGCCGGGCTCAACGGACTGGCCAACCAGACCCAGGCCGCCGATCCCCCAGCGATCGCCTTCCGAGGTGCCAGAATCCTGCCGGCTAGCGGCCAACCCATCCCCTCGGGGACTCTCGTCATCAGCAACGGGACCATCCTCGACGTCGGTTCCGTCGACACCGTCAAGATCCCCAAGAACGCCAGGATCGTTGACGTCCGCGGCAAGGTGATCATCCCCGGACTCGTCGATAGCCACTCGCATCTGGGCGTCGCCACCCGGCCACTGGAAAAACCCAACAGCGATGGGAACGAACGCAGCGGCGCCGTGCAAAGCATCGTGCGGGCTCTCGATTCCATCAACCCCTTCGATCCCGGCATCCGCATGGCTCAAGCCGGTGGCGTCACCACAGCCAATGTCATGCCCGGCAGCGGGAACGTCATCGGAGGACAAACCGTCTATGTCAAGTTGCGAGGCAACAGCCCCGAACAAATGTGGATCGGTACCGACGGACACTTCGGTGGCCTGAAAATGGCCAACGGCGAAAACCCCAAACGGTCCTACGGGTCCAAGGGACAACCTCCCGTCACCAGGATGAAAATCGCCGCACTGCAGAGAGCCGAATTCGTCAAGGCCGCACGATACCGATCCGAATGGGACACCTACTTCCAAAACCGAAAGAAGAACGGGGCCAAGCAAAAGGACATCGCACCTCCAGAACGCAACCTCGGACTCGAACCACTCGCCGAAGTCCTCGCCGGACGCCGCACCGTGCACTTCCACACCCATCGAGCCGACGACATTCTCACCGTCCTCAGACTCAAACGTGAATTCCAGTTCGATCTCGTCATCCAGCACGGCACCGAAGCCTACAAGGTCATCGATCAGGTCGCCGCAGCCGGTGTCCCCGTCTCGATGACCATCGTCGACAGCCCCGGCGGAAAAGCCGAAGTGGTCGACTTCATCGAAGCCTGTGGGGCCGAATTGACAAGGCGAGGCGTCAAGGTGCACGTCAACACCGACGACCCGGTGACCGAAAGCCGGTTCTTCCTGAGAACCACAGCTGCGGTCGTCCGCGGAGGACTCGATACTCACACCGCACTCAAAGCCGTCACGCTCTATCCCGCAGAAGCACTCAAACTCGACAACCGCGTCGGGTCACTCGAACCCGGCAAAGATGCCGACTTCGTCATCCTCAGCGGACCACCTTTCAGCGTCTATTCCCGCGTGCTCGAAACCTGGATCGACGGACGTCAGGTCTTCGAACTCAACAACCCTAGACAGCGACTCTACCAGGTCGGAGGCTTCGCTCTGGCACAAAGCGAATTGATCCCGCCACCCACTCCACCAGCCCAACCACGACCGCACGTCTCGACACCCACGATCCCAGCCGGTTCCCGACAACCCACTACGACCGACGACAATCTGCTGGTCCTGGCCGGGAGATTGCATCGAGTCTCCGGACCGCCGCTGGAAAACGCCGCCGTACTCATCCAAAACGGGGTCATCCAGACAGTCGGGCTGGCCAAGGACGTCCAGGCACCACCCGGAACACCAGTCATCTCGGCCAATGTCGTCACACCCGGCCTGATCGACACTCACACCATCGTCCCGCTCTCCGGAGAATACAACATCCCCGCCGATCAGGATCAGGATGAAACCAGCGATCCGAACCAGGCCGATGCCCGAGTGCTCGATGGCTTCAACCCCGCCGAACCCCTGCTCCGCTTCCTGCTGCAACAGGGCATCACCGTGATCCACGCGTCGCCGGGTCGAGCGAATGTCATCGGAGGCCTGACCGGGGTCTTTCGCACCCACGGTGTCGACGTCGAAGCCATGACCATCCGGTTTCCTCAGGCCATGGCCTTCAATCTCGGCGTCGCTCCCAAACAAACCTACGCGGGCGCGGGAAAACGACCCACGACCCGGATGGGCATCGCCGCACTGATCCGCGAAGCACTCGCACAGGCTCGCGACTACCAAGGTAAACTCAAACAGGCCGCTCGCGACGACAACACGGCGACTCCGGATCGTGACCTGAAACTCGAAGCACTCACCTTGCTGCTCGATCGGAAGATCGTCGGAGTCTTCTGCGGACACCGAGCCGATGACCTGCTGACGGCACTCCGCATCGCAAAGGAATTCAACCTGAAACCCGTGCTGTCGATGGCTACCGAAGGCTACATGATTCGAGATCAACTGGCACGCGCCGGTGTGCCCGTCATCGTCCACCCGACCATGCAACGAGTCGGCGGACTCGAAACCTACAACAGCTTCCTCGGCAATGCCGCAGCACTCTCGGATGCCTTCGGCCCACGTGGAGCCGCCGTGGCGATCGGGAGCGGAGTCGAAGGGTATGTGCCCAAGTCCCGAGTCATCCGCTACGAAGCCGCCATCGCCATGACCTACGGATTGGGCTTCGATCGAGCACTCCGATCCATCACCCTCGATGCCGCAAGACTGCTGGGAATCGACAAGACCCACGGGAGCGTCGAACAGGGGAAAATCGCCGACCTGGCGCTTTACGACGGAGACCCTCTCGAACACGCCACTCATGTCACCGCCGTCATCGTCCAAGGCCGATTGGCCTACCAACGAATCGCACGACCCGTCCTGCCCCAAATCGGACGACTCTTCCTGCCCACTCCACAAATCCCCTGCTGCCTCGCCTTCTAACCCCAGTTCCCGTCAGTTGCACGGCCTCTCACCAACGACTACTCTTGCTCGGCTGGCCCCAAAACAGGCAGACCGGGCAGATCCGGCAGGATGTCTCGGCTGGAGTCAACGTGGTGGGTATAGCTCAGTTGGTTAGAGCGCCAGATTGTGATTCTGGAGGTCGCCGGTTCGAGTCCGGTTATCCACCCTCCCATGACCTCACACGGCCGCACTCTCAGAAATAACGGTCGCGTTTTCGGTCGATGACGACAGATTTCAAATATCGTTTCACAGGCATTGAACCACATCCGAGGAGACTCTGGTTATGACACTGGTCGGACAACAGGCACCCGAATGGAGCGCCGCGGCCTACGTGGGCGGAGAGAACAAGACCATCGGCAGCAGCGACTACGCTGGCAAATGGTACGTGCTGTACTATTACCCGCTCGACTTTACCGCCCTCTGCCCGACAGAAATCTGCTCGTTCCAACAACTGGCCGAAGACTTTGCCGACGATGGAGTCGAAGTGATCGGGTGCAGCACCGACAGCGCCTATAGCCACAGAGCCTGGTTCGCCGACCGTGAGGTCTTTCCCGATGAGATCACTCACCCGGTGATCGCCGACACCACCCACGCCGTCTCCCGCAGCTTCGGTGTGCTCAAGGAAGACCTCGGAGTCGCCTTCCGTGCCACAGTGATCGTCGATGACACGGGCGTCGTCCGCTCGATCGCCGTCAATGACATTGGCACCGGACGCAGCCCCGCTGAAGTGCTCCGCACCGTCCAGGCCCTGCAAAGTGGTGGACTGTGTGGTGCCGATTGGAAGAAGGGCGACGAGTTCGTCGGGTGAGTCGACTCGAGACGATCTCGCGTGAGAACTGGGAGGACTTTCTCGGTTCGCCAGCGGCCGTGCTGATGCTCTCCAAGAGCGACTGTCCGGCCTGCGGCGGCTGGACCACGCAACTGATCGACTTCCTCGAAACCGACACTCAGTGGACCACCGTCCGGTTCGGCAAGCTGCTGCTCGACCAGCCAGGGCTGGGAGCCTTCAAGAAGGCCAACCCCTGGCTGGCTGATCTCACCGACCTGCCGCTCAATCTGATCTACATCGACGGCGAAAAGGTCAAGGAATTCCTCGGCTCGGGTACCGATCGACTCGTCAACCGACTCCGACGACTCCTGGATCACTCGTGACCCTCGGCCCAATTTACCCCGGCCATCTCACGGCCTTGCCATGCCCGCCGTCTACGAACATTGTCTCCAGGTCACCGGTCAGGACATCGACGGCCAAGGACACGCCGGTAACGTGGCCTACGTGAACTGGATGCAGGATGCTGCCCTCGCACACTCCTCGGCACAGGGCTGGCCACCAGAACGCTACACAGACTCCCAAGCCGGGTTCGTCGTCAGACATCACGACATCCAGTACCTGCAGCCCGCGTTCGAAAACGACCAGATCCGAGTCCTGACCTGGGTCGCCGACTTCCAGACCCTCACGTCACTGAGACGATACAGAATCGTCCGCCGAGACCCGCCTCGCGATCCAGGCGAAGAACCGACCGATACCGTGCTCGTCACCGCCGCAACCAACTGGGTCTACATCGGGTTCCAACGTCGAATGCCAAGACGCATTCCTGACGAATTGTCCAAAGCGTTCGAGGTGGTTGACGACGAACCCGACTTCGCCTGAACCCAACCCCCTCACGGGACAGGCTCCTCACACGAGATCCGCCTTCGGTGGCCCCTGTGATGAGCCTGTCCCCGCTCTTGGAGTCCTTCAACAGGCTGCTACCATGCCCCCATGTGCGGGCGATTCAATCTCAGGACCACTGCGTCGGAACTGGCCGAGTTCTTCGACACCATCCTGGACCCGCAACTCGAGCTTTCACTCACACCCCGGTTCAACATCACACCCTCACAACCGGTTCTGGTGATTCGCAACCACGCCGACCACGCCGACCACGCCGAAACCGTGAGTCTCGATTGGGGATTGGTCCCGACCTGGGCCAAGAACGCCGCGGCCGGAAAACGGATGACCCCGTTAATCAATGCCCGAGGTGAAACCGTCTCCGACAAACCGTCCTTCCGATCCGCCTTCCGACACCGCCGCTGCCTGATGCCCGCCTCAGGCTTCTACGAATGGCAGAAGACGACCGGCACCACGAAGCAACCCTGGCACATCCATCGGCCCGATGACGCACTGATGGCATTCGCCGCCATCTGGGAACAGCGGCAAGACGACGACGGGTCGGTGATCGAGAGTTGTGCGATTATCACGACCGAAGCCAACTCGCTGATGGCTCCAATCCACCACCGCATGCCCGTTGTCCTCGAGCCATCCGACTTCGCCGCATGGCTCGACCCGCACATCTCGAGCCACGAACGACTCGAACCAATCCACCGGCTGCTCCGCCCATGCCCCGACCATGCACTGGTCGCCGAACCGATCGACACCCGAATCAATCGACCAGCCAACGAGGGCCCCGATTGCCTCAGACCCGCCAACTCGACAACCTCAGGCGGCGACGGCCTGTTATTCGACTAGCACCGAAACCACCCGGTCCGTGTCCGACAGATCCCCTAGCAACACGTCCGGATCACAGGCAGATAACTCGTCGGCAGAATACAACCCCGTCGACACAGCCAACACTCTCGCTTCAATCGCCCGGGCACAACGGACATCCAACGGAGTGTCTCCGATCACCCACACCTCGGCCGGATCCCACCAGCCCAACTCGTGCCGAATCCGCTCGCGGATGCTGCGAGCCACGTCGTCACGGTCCCGCTGCCGGTCGCCAAAACCTCCAAACAAACAGCCACCACGATCGAAGTACCTGTCCAGGCCAAAATGCCCCAGCTTCCGCCTCGCACCATCCTCCAGATTGCCCGTCAATAACCCCAGCACCACGTCGTCACACCCCGACAACGCCGACAACAACTCGACCACACCCGGGAGAACAGGCTTGTCCAACTGCCCGAGGCCGGCCGCAAGACCGTCCAGGTACGCTGCACTCACCCGACCAAATGACGACTCGTTCACCCCCACAGCAAAAAACTCCATCAGGTCCTCGATGATCGCACGGTCCGTCCGACCGGCCATCCCGATGCCCTCGACCGGACCACTCACGCCGTACAACTCAAACAATGCACTCTCCATCGCCGCCTGACCCGCCGCACCACTCTCGAGCAACGTCCCGTCGATGTCGAACAGACAAACACGCATCAAAATTCCTCCACCAACCGCCTTGCCCCTGCCACACACCCAACCCGCACACTCTCGCTGTTATCGGACCCAACACGCCCTGACCGCGATCGATAGCGGGTGAATCGCCAGTGCTATCGTTGCTATCGGATTCACTTGTGTCACTGGAATCTCCCGAGCCACCTGCCCCTTCAGGGGTTGAAGTTTGCCGAGGTGGTGAGAAGAGACAAACGTGAGTGTACTCGGTTCCAGCTGTTTGCCGAATAAGCACCTTGACGCATTTCTGGAGACCCGAGTAGAGTACCGACCAGGGATGACGGAAGACTGTACCGGGAATCGGTGGTAAGTCGGCGGAACCACCGCTGGCTCGGAGCGATTCACATCTCACAGTTCCGACGTGGATTCCCGTACTGCCTCACCCCGCAGTGGTGCGCCTGCTCGGCCAGGCCCGGCTCGTTCAGTCGGCTTGGACTTTGTCACGGGGTTGTCGAGGAAATTTCGAAATGATCAGACATCGTCGCCCGGGTTTCACACTGATCGAATTACTGGTTGTGATCGCCATCATCGCGATCCTCGCCGCACTGCTGCTCCCAGCCGTGCAACAGGCTCGCGAAGCTGCTCGAAACACCCAGTGCAAGAACCATCTCAAACAGATCGGACTCGCACTCCACAACTACCACGAAGCTCACAACTCGTTCCCGCCCGGGCAAATCAACCAGATGATGTTCGGTGGCCTCGGATCCGGCAATTTTCAGACCTCCGATCCGAACGAACCCATGCTCGCCAGTGGAAACGGACTGCAAGGCACCAGCTGGATGCTGCACATCCTGCCGCAGATGGGACAACAGGCGCTCAGAGAACTCTGGGAAGACAAGATGAATGTGCAGATGAACGGGAACGGAGCCAACCTGGCCATCGACCCGATCACACAGATCCAGATCATCCTCACGCCAGCGCAAACCGACATCCCCGAGTTCTACTGCCCCACACGACGCAACTCGATGGACCGCGACAAGTACCCCAACCTGCTGTTGATCAACCCCGACTGGACCAAGGGCGGCAACGACTACGCCGGAGTCACCGGTTCGGGAGTCGCCTTCAACGACGCCAACCGAGCCACTTGGGCACTGACACCATCGCAGACCATCAACGACCCCACGCTCTCGAGACTCCCCAACAACATCCACATCGGCATCTTCTCGGTCAATAGCTCGACCCGGATGCGAGACGTCGAAGATGGTGAGTCGCAGACTTTAATGGTCGGCGAAATCGAACGCTTCAACGTCATCGGAGACCCTCTCCGGCAAAGCAGCGATGGATGGGCCTGGGGCGGACCGGCCACCCTGCTCAGCACACGTTTCGGACCCAACCAGAAAATTCATTACGACAACGCCGGTAGCCTGCACACGAGCGGCGGAGTCAACTTCGTGCTCGTCGATGGCAGCGTTCGATCCATCAACCAGAACATCAATGTCACGCTCTTCCAAAACCTCGGCAACATGAGACGAAAAGTGCCCGTGCAGGTGCCCAACTAAGGACACCGCCCCAAGCACGCACACCGCGACTCTCAAAACACGCGGCGGTATCCGATCGCGACAGTCCAAACCCAGACGGGCCAACATACCCGATGACGATCCGCTACCAGTGCACCGAGTGCGATTCGGTTCTCAAGATCCGCGACGACAAGGCTGGACAGGCTGGCCGCTGCCCTCAGTGCAAAACCGCGTTCGTGATCCCCGAACCGGAACCGGATGCCACGGTAGACTCCGACACGCAGGCTCAGTCGGACCAGGGCACCGGTGATGCCGAAGACGACGCCATGACGTTCCTGATGGAATCCGGCGACGTACCACCAGCCGCCACCCCGTTGGCCAGCACGGCACTCGACAACGACGAAATGACTCCGGCCATCCCGCCGCCGCCGCCGTCACCCGAAGAACGACAATTACACCGCCCGCCCGAGCGACTCAAGGTCGACACCGACGAAACATCCATTGCAGCCAGCGACCTGCTCGCTCGAAGCGAATCCGCCCGATCCGCCCGATCCGCCGCCGACAACGAACCGCCACCGAAACGCGGGCCGGCGATCGACGTCGAGCAGATCAAGCACATCGCCAAACGACAACTGCTGCCGATCGCCGGCGGCATCATCGTCGTCGCCGGGATCTGTTACCTGCTCTTCGACATGATAACTCCCAACTCCAAACTCCCACCCCTCGCCTCCGTCACCGGCACCGTCACACTCGATGGCAATCCCCTCCCACAGGCCACCGTCAACTTCGAACCCATCACCGACGAAAGGGATGCCGAGCAACGACGACTCGGAGGCAGCGTCGGACGATCCGACACCGACGGAATCTACACCCTGACCTACCCCGGCGGACACGATGGAGCCGTCCTCGGCATGCACATTGTCCGAGTCAACAAGACCGACAAGCAGGGGCTCGAGGTGCTGGGCAAGAAGTACCACCTGCAGAGCCAGATACAGCACGAAGTGAAAGAAGGATCCAACCGGATCGACCTGCTGCTGAAGTCCGAAGCGACTCCCGCCGCAGTCAATCCGCTCGTCGATCCCACCTCGCCCTAGTAGCTGGGGTGTGGCCTCATATCACTTGGGATCCAGTTCCGCAGCCCGCTGTCGATCGGCCACCGCCTCGGGCAATCGACCCGCCGCCTGATGTGCCTCGGCTCGCTTCAGGTACGTCTCGGCCACCACTGCATCGAAACGACGGGCCTTGGCAAAGTCGGCAATCGCCAGGTCCCAGTGCCCCTGCAACTTGTGACACTCGCCTCGCAAACTGTAAGCCTCGTATCCACCACCCACCTCCAGTGCCCGGCTGCAATCCGACGTCGCACGTTTCGGATCACCCGAGAACACCCAGTGACGGGCTCGAGCCAGATACGCTTCGTGAGCCTGCCCCGGCTCGACCGTGATCGCACGTTGGTAGTCCGCCAACGCCGCT
>Ga0115002_10002396_pt1 | contig 24555 bp, 24 predicted proteins | sample ArcticOcean_MG_C_8_FD_89576 | JGI IMG/M metagenome (GOLD analysis project Ga0115002, IMG submission 89576) | Marine microbial communities from western Arctic Ocean - ArcticOcean_MG_CB11_86 | ecosystem: Environmental > Aquatic > Marine > Oceanic | place: Arctic Ocean: Canada Basin | collected... | reverse complement strand
ATCGGAAGTTTTCATGATCTGACCTACTGTACTAATTCCAGCGCTTTCCAGTGAGCTTAACGAACGTTGTGAAATACCTAAATCTCCTAACGCATTATTGAGATCCGGTGACGCCTTATCATCTTCCCGAGAAGAATCAGGCTTAGTATAAAATGAAGCAGAAGATCCTAACCCCATTTTCTGTGCAGCATCAAGAAAATCATCAGGTATCGGAGCAGTTACCTCAAGTTGCCCGCCATCAGGATGAGGAAAGGTAAGCCTCCATGAATGCAACAAATGGCGTGGACCTGGACCGTTCCCATAAAGAGGATCACCTGTAACTGGCACACCTATTGCAGCCAAGTGAACACGAATTTGATGAGTTCTCCCTGTATAAGGCTTTATGTGCAGTAAAGAATGTTCATTAACTGTCTTAACTGTCTCATACTCAGTCTCAGCATGCCGACCATCAGAAACAACTGCAATTCGACGATTTCCTGTCTGTAGTCGTCCCAGCGGTGCTTCTATAAGAGCACGGGCAGGTTCAGGAATACCATCACACAAGGCAACATATTCCTTTGTAACAGCATTTGGAGGTACAGATTCAGGACGGAATGCTTTGGCTAATTGATCTCGGATCTCTGCCGTTCGTGCCAACAACAACACCCCACTAGTTTCTTTATCAAGCCTATGAACAATACCCGGCTTAGGATCATTCGCTGGAAACGATTCAAAAACTTCAGGATCAAAACGTAAAAACCAACTTACAACAGTCGGAGCACCTGGATTAACCGGCGCTGAATGCACTAAAAGGCCAGCCGGCTTATTCACTACGACTAAAAATTCATCCTCATACATTACTACTGGTTCTTGAAATAATGGAACCGGGCTAGAGGTAACTTCCTGACTAGCAGGACGCATAGTTATAACTTGACCACTTTTCAAACGAAGAGATTTCCGAGCAGACTGATTATCGACATAAACGTCGCCCTTTTCGATAAGACGTTGAACTTGATTCCGACTAAGATCTGGCAAGGCTCGTGCAAGAATGGCATCCAATCTCCATCCATCACTTTCCACAATAATGGAAACTATGGTGCTTTTGTCGGGTTCACCTGACTTTTGGACTCGTGATAAATCACCCATAAAAGTAGTACTACTCCAATCGTAATCGCAGAATCCGCAACATTAAATGTTGGCCACTCAGGAAATTTAATAAAGTCAGGGACTTCACCCTTAATAGCACGATCAATGAGATTACCACATGCACCTCCTAGGATAAGACCCAGTGCAAATCTTAGGGAATTTTTCAAGACTGGTCGTAAAAAATAAAAACTTACTAAAGCTATTCCTACGATGCTAGCTAAAATAAGAAACAAGCCAGATTCTTGAAAAAGACCGAAAGCCGCACCAGTATTTGTTACATATATTATTTGAACAGGCCAGCTCTCGGAAGGCCATACATCACCCTGCATCAAAAATTTTACAATCAAAAATTTTGTAAATATGTCAAGCACAATGACACAAAAAGGCACTACCAGTATGTACCTAGTGATTCGTTTCTCCAAATGATTTAAAAGTACATGCTTAATCATGCACAAAGATTAAAGCACATCCCTTGAAAAATCACGAAAATACCAATCAATTAGGACTAGTTATCTAGAATATTGTGCTGAACGATATGTTTTAACAAGGAATGTATTGACGCAAATACAAAAATTCGCCTAGTCTTCATCGAATGAAACAACACCTCTCAGGAAAAACGGCGATCGTAACCGGTGGGGCCGGTGGTATGGGTTCGCAAATATCCCGAATCTTTGCTGAACAAGGAGCGAAGGTAATTGTCGCTGATACCGGTGCTGATGTTGAAGGACGCATGGGAAAAGATCCTTCAAAAGTCCAGGCTATTGTTGACTCAATCAATGAATCTGGAGGGGAAGCAATAGGATGTATTGGCGATGTGTCTGAAATGGATCATGCAGAAGGATTAGTACGTAAAGCTCTAGAGAACTGGGGGAAACTCGATATCCTTGTCTGTGCACATGGAATCCTAAGAGAGCGAATGATCTTCAACATGACAGAGGAAGAGTGGGATGGGTCAGTCAAATCTCACTTGAAAGGCTGCTTTGCTCCAACAAAATTTGCTTCAATACACTGGCGTCAAGCACGCAACGGGGGAAGGATCATCTATTTCACCTCTGTTGCCGGAATCCGAGGCGCTGCAGGGCAACCAAATTATTCAGCTGCTCAGCAAGGAAAAATCGGTTTAATGCTGTCTTGCGCAAATGCTTTAGACCGCTACGGTGTAACAGCAAATTGCATTTCACCTGTTGCATCGACTCGTATGACGGATCGAGGTGTTGGTACATGGGAATCCAAGGATGGACCTGCGCCAAGTACAATGGCCGAAGGAACCGAAAAAGATCCGAAAAATGTTGTTCCAGCAATTGTTTTATTAGCTTCAGATCTAGGTGCAAATATTACAGGTCGTGTAGTCGGCGCGACGGGAAATCAAATCTCAGTTTGGCGAGAACCTGAACGGGATCAAACTTTATACTCTGCCGAACCATATTGGGATCTAGATCGATTATTCCAAATAATGCCTGCCACTCTGGCAGCTGAGGGCCTAGAACCCCCTGAATTTGTTTTACCATAGGAGTCTCATGGGATACTTAGAAGGAAAAACAGCAATTGTAACTGGCGGAGCCGGTGGGATTGGCAGTCAAATATGTAAAGTTTATGCAGAACAGGGCGCAAAAGTACTTGTAGCTGACACCGGATCCGATGTAGAAGGACGTGCCGGTCTCGATTCAAAAAGGGTAGATCGAGTTGTTGATGAGATAACTAAATATGGCGGTACTGCTTTTTCCTCTGTAGGTGACATAGCAGAAATGGATTACGCTGAATCACTTGTAAAGAAAGTCTTAACCGAGTGGGGACACTTGGATATCGTCGTCTGCGCACATGGAATTCTACGAGAACGAATGATCTTCAATATGACAGAGGACGAGTGGGACGAAGTTGTACGTATCCACCTCAAGGGATGCTTTACGATAACTAAATATGCTTCAATTTATTGGAGACAAGCCCAAAATAATGGCAGGCTAATTTATTTCACATCCGATGCCGGTTTACGAGGTAGTCCTGGTCAACCGAACTATTCTGCTGCACATGCTGGCAAACTCGGTCTAATGAGGTCCAATGCAAGGGGCCTTGCCAAATATGGTGTTACCTGCAATGCCATTGCACCGGGAGCTTCAACCAGGATGACCGACCGAGGTAGAACTATCGACCGAGGCAATCCACCTCCCAGTGAATCAGCTGCAGGCACAGCCAGAGACCCGAAAAATATCGTTCCAATTGCTGTATGGTTAGCATCGGATGCAGGAGCCGTCTCTAACGGAAGAGTATACGGTGCTCGGGGGCATACAATTACTCTGTTTAGAGAGCCTGTGCGAGAACGCGTATTGCAGTTTGAACAACCTTATATCGAAATAGACGACTTATTTGAAATATGGCCAGAGACCCTAGGTGCAGAATTATTTTCAGGAGAACAACGATGATTACAGATAAAGAAATCAGAGACCGTATATTAATTATTGATGTAGTCGATAGGTACGCAAGGTCAATAGATATGAAGGACTACGATCGACTTCAAACATGCTTTACGTCCAACTGTGAAGTCGTATACGGTGGCGCAGCAGCTCTCGGAAATCCTGCAGCTGTAGCAGAGTTTTGTAGCGGGATACTATCGCAATACACTTCAACCCAGCACCTGCTAGGTAACTATGAAATAGCAATTGGGGGAAATACCGCAACTGCCAGTACCTACATGTGCGCAACTCACGTCTTTCCACGTGACGAAAAACATGAAGTGTACATCGTCGGCGGAACATACGACGATGTACTTGTACGTAATGGTGATGAATGGCTCATCACAAAACGCTCACTCACCGTCTTGTGGAGTGAATCACGAGAAACTGTTTAAAGTCTTCGCAAAAAGGTAGAGATCTATGTCATTAACAATTGATCTGAATGGTAAAACTGCACTCGTTACTGGTAGCGGTGGGGGCATCGGAGCTGCAATTGCAAAAGTTTTTGGAATTGCAGGAGCAAATGTTATCGTTTCAGATGTAAATCCAACAACAACTAAAGAAACTGCATCCCAATTAGGTGCAAAGGCATTACCTTTGGACGTTACTGACGGTGAAGCTGTTGACGCAGCAATTTCACAAATTGTGAAAGACCATGGGAGCTTAGACATTATTGTGAATAATGCCGGGATTTATAACGGATATGGTGGCCCAATAGTAGATCTTGAGCGCGAACGTTTTCACGCCTTGATGAAAGTTAATGTAGATGGAGTATTTTATTGCGCACAAGCTGCAGCCAGAGTGATGATTGAGGCAGGTAATGGCGGCCGTATTATCAATATCGCATCGACACAATCAATCTCTCCTGGAGTAGGTGTCAGCTATGACTCATCTAAAGCCGCTGTTCTACAAATGACACGAACATTAGCACTTGAATTAGGGAAATATGACATTACAGCAAATGCAGTTGCACCTGGTGCGACATGGGTTGCTGCACCGGGTGATCCTCCGCCTATCGACACCGCCGCCGCCGTCCCAAGAACCGGCGAGCCACTCGGAGATCAGGTTACTTCACGTATATCTCGTATTCCCTTAGGAAGATGGGGGAGAACGGAAGAAATTGCTAACGTAGTAGCGTTTGTAGCATCACCACTTGCGAGCTATGTAACTGGCGCATATTACAACGTTGATGGCGGCTGGTTAACTCTCTAAATCAACCTAATTTTCAATTCCTGAAAGTTTCGTATTTTCAGGATAAGATTCTGGACCAGGAAGTCGTAGTAAGTGATTTCCTCCATCAACGGGAATAATTTGACCTGTGATATTGCTAAAAAGATCGCTGGCAACAGCCAAAGTTACGTCTGCGCAATCATCTACAGTCGTGATCCGCTCTAGTGGAGTATTTTTAATAAAAGCAATAGCAGTTGGATTATCATCTGGAAGCTCAACACGGGCTTCATCTATAGGAGTACCACCTCCATAACTATTCATCGCTGTGGGAACAAACGATGGAGCAACAGCATTAACTCGGATATTATCAGGACCAAATTCACGAGCTGCTATTTTTGTTGCAAAATTAATAGCTGCTTTTGCTGCCGAATACGGAGTCAGTCCAATAGGAACCATAATCGCTGTTGCAGAAGTAATATTCACTATAGAACCACCAGTTGCTGCCATAGCATTACCAAAATGCTTCATAAAATATATGAACCCAAAGTACTGAAGATCAGCAACTTCTTTAAGTGTCTCTGGCTCTATCTCACGAATAAGTTGTGACCGAACGATTCCTGCAGAATTAACTGCTATGTCTACACGACCCCATTTTTCAATCGCAGCATCAGCAAGCGCCTTAAGATCATCATGATCGCGTCCATCACAACGAATAGCTGTAGCACCAATTTTTCCTGAAAGCTTTTTTAGGTTTTCTTCACGACGAGCAGCAACAATCAATTCCGCTCCTTGTTCACGAAATCGTTCAGCAATTGCCCAACCAATACCACTAGAAGCCCCCAATATAACTGCTTTTTTCCCTTCAAGAATTCCCATAACTATCCTTCTTTTTAAAAAAATACTTCAAATCTTAAATATTCTAGCGCGGAAGAAGCCCAAGGGCTTTATAGTCTATAAATAAGAACAAACAGAAGGATGGAACAAAATGAAAATTGGACTATGTCTACCTCAATTAGGGGCCACCAAGGAAGGATTTCCAAACAGAGAATCTGTACTGGATTTCGCACGTAACGCAGAAGCCGCTGGTTTCGATTCATTATGGGTACAAGATCACATAATGGTACCTGCAAACCCACAAACAGGATTTGCAGGGGGTCCACTCGAAATTCCAATGCCCTACGCATATAGGACTATGTTCTCGCCTCTAGAACTCTTGAGTTTTGCTGCAGCTGTCACTGAAAACGTACAACTAGCAACCTCGATCCTAGTAACTGCATATTATAGGCCGGTTGAATTAGCAAAACGACTTGCAACGCTGGATATCTTATCAGGTGGACGTGCGCTTGCAGGGCTTGGATTAGGCTGGAGCAAAGATGAATACGCACATATGGATACACCATTTGAAAGACGTGCTGGACGCATGACAGACTTTCTCAAAGCATTGAAGGCATGCATGCTACCCGATCCTGTTCAGTATGATGGAGAATTTTTTCAAATTCCTGAGTGTGATACCTCACCAAAGCCATTGCAAAAAAATGCAGCAGGTGAGTCACAGGTACCTATTGCCCTTGGTGGCGGATCTCCTGCGATGTTAAAAAGACTAGCCCGCCATGCTGACTCATGGAACCCTGCAGGAATGTCTGCTGAAGCAATTGTTGCGGGCTTGGCACAAATAAACCAATTCGCCGAAGAAGCAGATCGCGAACACACATTTGAAACACATGCACGGATATTTACAAATCCCACAATGGAAGGAGCACCCACTTGGGATGGTGGCTTTTTTGCAGGAACCTCTTGGACTGGAACAGCCGACGATATGAAGGAAAATGTTATCGAGTTCCGTGATGCTGGGATCGACCAAATTATCCTTGAAACCAACTACTGGCAGCCAAATCCCGGTCCGGAATTCTGGCCACGCCATGTCGATTTCTTTGAACCTTTGGTCAATGTAGCACACAGCTAGGAAATATTTATGACAAGCGATCGCCTTTTAACGAAAAAGGAGTAGCACTACCTTGGGGTGATGTCCGCAACTATACTAAGGCTACAGCTGCAGGATATGGCGGTGCCGCCACGCGATCACTTGAAAAGAAATAGTCATGAACTATATTTTCCTAGTTAGGAACAATGCCTCAGCTATAGCTTTGGTAAGGCTTGAGCTATAGCTTTCATATTAGATTGTAGATATAAACTTGTGCTATTCGGAAATTTAAACCAAACCTGACCCACGTAACCTCGGATCAAGCACATCTCTAAGAGAATCGCCAAGGAAATTAAGAGCTAACACAGAAAGTGCGAGGAAAAGTCCTGGGAAAACTGGAAGCCACCAACCACTCTGGAAATAACGACGCGCTGCTGGCCCAAGATCAACAGCCCATGAAGGCGTTCCTGGATCAAGCCCTAGGCCAAGAAAAGTTAGACCAGCTTCTGCCAAAATCGCAGCGGGAATAATAATACTGGCTTGTACTATCACTAATGGCATTAAATTGGGAAGGATATGCCTGAACATTATACGTATGTCTGAAGCACCTATAGACCGAGACGCTTCAACATATACATTTGCCTGCTCTTGAAGAACATTACCTCGTAGCACAATAAAAATTAAGGGCGTAAATGTAAAAGCAATTGCAAACATCAGGATCGGAACACTACGACCAGTAGCAGCAGTGAAAAGCATTAACCATAATAATCCCGGGACAGCGATAAGAATTTGTGATACTGCTAGCAATAATCCTTCGAAAAGACCACGGAGAAAACCAGCAATCAAGGCAAGAGACGTAGCCACAACTATACTAATTCCAACTGCACCAAAACCAATCATCAAAGATGGGCGAGCTCCATATAAAACACGAGACCACATATCCTGTCCCCCGCGAGAAGTACCAAACCAATACTCGCTACTAGGCGGCTTGAACATATCTCGACTGAAGGCTTCCGGATCGGTTGTATTTAAATAAGGTGCAAAAATCGCCCCTATAAAGATTACTAGCAAAGCAACCGCTCCAAAGGCCCCTAAAGGTTGCAGCCTAATGAATCGAGTTATTGATCGAGCGGTTCGCTGCAAGCGATTTGGAGCAGGACGGTCAAGTTCACTCAAGGTTGATGTATCAGCACTCATACTAATTTCTTATCCTTGGATCAATCCATCGATAGCCAATATCAACCATTACAACAACAACAACAAACCAAGTAGAGAAAACTAACGCTATAGCTTGTACCACTTGGAAATCACGTTCAAAAATAGAAGAAATTATCCATTGCCCAATACCAGGGATCGTAAAAATCTGTTCCATGATAGCAGAACCACCAAGAATCAAACCAAACTGAAGGCCAATTACAGTAAAAATAGTAATCATTGAAGGTCGCAGGACATGTCTGCCAATAACCACAAGTTCGCTTAAACCCTTAGCTCTAGCCGTACGTACATAATCCGAACGCAGGACTTCGAGCATTGAAGATCGAGCAATACGAGCGATATAACCTGATGTCGCAAGAGCCAAAATAGCAGCAGGTAAAACAATTATCCGTATATGTTGCAAAGGCTCTTCCCAACCTACCCAATCCGGTGAAGTACGGTACTGCCAAAAATATGCTGGCAAGGCTACTATCAATGTAGCAATCCAAAAATTAGGAACACTTATCGCAAGGATAGAAAAGAATCTGGCGACAAAATCACTCGCTTTACCAGCCCGAGCTGCAGATAAAATACCTACAGGTATACCTACAGCGAGACTAAAAAGAATAGCCAAAATACCGACCTGCAAGGTTACACCGATCCTACCCCACAATTGATCCGTTACTGGCTGTTCATTTTTAGCTGAATAGCTAAAATTACCCTTCGTTACGATATTTCCGAGCCAGGAAATATACTGATCACCACGGCACACTGTCCAATCCCAAACACTATTTGCGCCATCACATTTTGTTAGACCTAAACGAATACGTAAACCTTCAACACAAGTTTGATCTGCTTGTCCTGAAGCACCACATTTCACATCAGCAGCATCACCAGGCAGAGCACGTAAAAAAACAAAAACGATTAGCGAAACAACAAAGATAATCACTGGAATGGCGAGGATACGTCTGAAAATGTAATTACGCATCTACGCCTCGTTTCTGTTCTGAATAATAGAGACAAGCACTCGGCGGGAAAACCGCCAGAGTGCTTGTCTCTATTTAATTCTTAGTATTAACCCTCGAGCCAATAATTTTGCGCACGAAGGATACCACCAGCAGCACCAAGATCTGTATCTGGTACTGGAGGTAAGCCCTTAACTCGATTGCTAACTGCAACATACTCAATCGATTGAACCGGTAGAGGGATCGTACAGCACTGGAAGTCGAGAACATCACGCTGGATAAATCGAAGTTTTTCATTCTGTGCTTCAACATCAAGAGTTCCCGATGCATCATCCACAAGATCCTGAATATACTTCGCTCGATCATGGGTAAGCTCAAGGCCGGCAAGAACTTTATTTCGAACTTCATCATCATCCACATAGTTTGGATGACTAGAATCCTCATAAGGCTCAGCGATTAGCGAACCCTTGTACCATAATCCTCCCCAAATAGCACCATAACTATCAGGGGTATAACCCATCAGTCCGTTCCAGAACGGACTCGTATTCAAAGAACCATTACTGGCAATAAAGAAATCCCATTCCTTCATACCAACGTGGCCATTAGCAGATGCGATATATGCCGCAATATCTAACGGTCGGTATTCCACTTCAACGCCCAACGCTTTTTCAATTTGAGCGCCAAGGAAAGTAGTAGCAACTGGGTCAGCCCAAGCTGGAGTCACAGTAACAATCTTACCGTCAAAGATTTCATTACCGCCATTAGCCTCCCAAAGAGCACGAGCTCCTTCGGGATCATATTGTTGATAGCCCGCGAGTTCCTCTTGTGAAAGAACAGCAGGGAATCCAGGTGCTACAGGAGAACCAAGAACACCTTCGCCACCAAGAACCACATCAATGTAGCCTTGGAAATCAATAGCTTTCCACATAGCTTTGCGAAGCTCAGGGTAAGGAAGCCACGCTGGTGGATTGAGCTGCATCATACTGTGTTCATTTGCAGGACCTTCAAGGATATTAACGTTTGGTTGGTCTTCCCACTCACTAGCTTTAATGCGGTCAATCCCGCCAAAGTAATCAGAATCACCAGCAAGGAAACGTGACTCACGTGTTCCTAAGTCCTGAATAATGACATCTTCGTAAGCATCAATGTAAGGGAAGTCTTTATTGAACCGACCAACGCCTTCATGAGCGTAGTAGTTCGGATTTCGCTCAAAGGACATACCAGTGTTGCGAACGTCACTAAATACATACGGACCTGCTCCACCATTCTGGACAGCGCCCAAATCGCCACCATTAGCTTCAACCATCTCAGGATTAACTATGGCCATCGGATTTGCAGCTAACGTGTGAAGATTTGATGCAAACGGCGCCTTTTGATGAATAGTTAATGTATTTGCATCTGGCGTATCAATTGAAGCACCACCCTCTGTCATCCAACCAAAGAAGGTCTGATTCACGTTTGAACCACGATTTTGTCGACAATCAGGTAGGCGCTGGTAGCTAAACTTAAAGTCTTCAGATGTAATAAAGCGATCACCTGATGCTTCTGCAGCTGTTGGATTCCATTTCATTCCGTCACGTACCTTCAACACGAGAGTTTCAGGATCTGTTTGCTCCCAGGAGGTTGCACTGTCACCCCAGAATGTATTCTCTGCAACTGAATACATCATTGCCTGACTATATGTAAGTGAAGACATTGGCGCATAGGTAATAGTAATGCCGGGGTCATACCCTGTTGGCTCTGAACCGCCTGGATACATGTAGTTGAATGTTCCACCATAACGAGAACGATCTCCGGCGGCTTCCGTTGCAGCAGCAGCCTTCGTTGTTGCAGCAGCAGCAGCAGCCGGCGCATCATCATCTCCACAACCAGCAAGTAATGCAGCAGTTCCTATCGCAGCAGCCCCACCACCAGCTAAAACACGTCTTCGTGAAGTCTTACGTCCTAAATATTTTGTCCAATAATTGCTCATCCGATTCTCCGTACTAATAGCAAACGAATTTCTACAGATCTACGCGACTGCAGAGTACCTAGGCAAAGTAGGTCTATATACTTAGTTTGTCAATGCATTTAAAAAACTATTGACCTTAGAATTGACATGAATATTAGATAGGAATATAGGTAGCATATATAGGTAGCATATATAGATAGCCATTCAAAAGGATGGTCCCATCTACAAATATTGATTTAAAGATTGAACGCTATAAATATCAAAAGTAGCGCTTTTGGACAGCTAAACCTATTATTTGTCAGCACAACCTGTAATGTTGTGAAGGAGCTTGACGATGGATTTTCAAGATAATACTGCGCAAGCAGGCTGGAGAATTGAGGTAAAAGAATTTCTTAATGAATACCTCCCTGATGAAATACGGAATAAGTATCCCATTAGGGCGGACGTCAAAAAAACGCCTGAGCAAGAGGCAGAGGAAGGAAAATGGGAAAGCTGGCGCGTAGCACTTGAAGAACGTGGCTGGATAGCACCTGCTTGGCCTAAAGAATATGGTGGTGCGGGAATGGGTCCAATGGATCAATTTATTCTCAGTCAGGAGTTTGCTGAAAAAGGTGCTCCCCGCCTTGGTGGTCTCGGTTTAATGATGCTAGGCCCAACGTTAATCGCTCATGGGACTGAAGAACAGAAAAAAGAACACATACCAGGCATTCTTAGCGGAAAAATACAATGGTGCCAGGGATATAGTGAACCCGGTAGCGGCTCCGATCTTGCTTCACTCCAAACCCGTGCAGTTCGAGATGGTGACGATTGGGTAATCAATGGACAAAAAATTTGGACGAGCCTGGCACACGTGGCGGATTGGTGCTTCATGTTAGCCAGAACTGATCCTGATGCACCCAAGCATCGAGGAATAACTTACTTTCTTCTGGATATGAAAACACCAGGTGTAACAGTGAGACCACTAATTAATATGACCAATGGACACGATTTCAACGAAGTTTTCTTTGAAGATGTACGTGTGCCTTCACGAAATATTATTGGTGAAATTAATCGCGGATGGTACGCAGGAACAACAACCCTAGACTTTGAACGCTCTTCAATTGGGACCCCTATAGGACTTCGTCAAGCAGTCGAAAAAAATCTTTCATGGTTACGTGAACACAAGAATGAATTGCCTGAAACAACTTATGCAGCATCAAAACATGATTGGGCAGACAGATGGATAGAAGTCCAAACATCAACAATGCTAGCGTACCGAATCATTTCAATGCAAGATGCAGGGGAAATTCCAAATTCCGAATCTTCAATTGCGAAATTGTTCACAACAGAATTGTCACAACGTATAGCAAGATCAGCTGCTCAAATGGTAGGTATGTGGGGCGATATAAATGATCCTCGGGCTCCTTTAAAGGGAATGCCTGGCCATGGCTATGTTAACCAGGTACGTGAAACAATAGCAGGTGGCACGAGTGAAATTCAACGCAATATTATCGCAACACGTGGCTTGGGACTTCCACGTGCGTAAGGACTTCCACGTACTAAGTATAGAAAGAAATTAACTTGGCACTTTAGTAAGCTTCTGTAGTGATCGAAGCTCTCGAGGTGGGCGCATTCTGCTACCATAATCGCTCCACGAAACTTCAGCTACGTAAATATTTTCCTGCGAGTCAACGGCAATTCCATGGGGGGAATAGAACCTGCCTACCTGCTCTCCGTAGCTCTCATGACCTAATCGAGCAAGAATCGCCCCTCTAGTATCCATTATTGTTACACGGGGCCCCAAATCAGTACCAATATCGTTAGAACCGATCCCTGCAAAATATTCTCCAACATAGATCACCTCATCCCCATCCAACACTCCAATGCACAGAGCTGCCGCTCGAGACATATTGACCCACTGAGTTTCATATTTTCCATCACTATTAAATACTTGGATTCTATGATTTTCTCTGTCTGCGACATAAACCCAACCATCCTTATCAACAATTATATTGTGAACAATATTGAACTGCCCTGGCCCAGTCCCTGACTCCCCCCATGAAAACAACAATTTCCCATTAGGAGCATATTTATGTACACGCGCATTGCTATATCCATCAGCTACATAAAAATTTCCATCACGACTATCAACAGCAACATGCGTAGGTCTTGCAAAAGGATCGCCACTCATAGGGTTACTAGGTTTATTAGGAACACCAATAGTCATAAGTAATCTTCCAGCAGATGTAAATTTCCGAACTGTGCTATCACCATTATCGACACAGAACACCTCATCATCGGGCCCTATCGTTATCCCATGTGGATTGCTAAAAATCCCTTCCCCCCAGGTATCCACAATTTCACCTGTTTGATCAAAAATGATCATTGGACACGTACCACGATTGAAAACAAAAACACGATCCCGAGAATCGATAGCCACGGCTGTCGCTTCTTTATAGGTCCAACCTTCCGGTAAATTACCCCAATCCAAACCATCCACTAAGTATTGAAAATTGTTTTCACCTAAAACAATTTTTCCCTGAAGGTCATCCCCAACAGTATGGCCTTCAGTTCCTAGGCCAAATTCCCAATTTTTCTCTTTTTCAGACATCTGCACTCCTTACTTTTGTCTCTATTTGAGTGCAGGCTGTTTAGCCCAATCTATACCACGCCTTAACAAGTCATAATAGGCAGGAATTTCCCAAGACCCACGTTCCACAACCGGATACTCATCCATAACGGGCTGCATATCATACTTAGATCGGGCATGCCCAAGGGTCAGATAAAGAACTTCTCCATCTCCTACTGGATGAAGGTACATGATGGGACGAGGATCATCATTACGCCAATCGTTTTCAACAAAACCACCACCATTCCCATTGTAAAAAGTCTGCATGAGCACATTTAACTCGCCATGCAATTCACTACAATATAATTCGTCTGTAGTTACAAAGGGTTCAATCCCAGCAACCAAAGGATGCTCGGGCTGCACTATCTCAACGTTATAAGGTTCAATTTCAGGATGAGATATAAATTGACTACCAAGAGTCTCCATAAGCGTACTGCAAAGACGCGGACAATCTACTCCGTCTGCAGTGAAATCAATAATTGAATTGGTTGCATGCAAGGCAAACCATCGCTTTCCTGACGACACAAAATTATTCAGCACAACTTCTTCTTCAGCAGTCGGCCTAACATCACATGTATAAGAAATAAGAAAGTCTGCTGCTTTGATTGCCTCGGTATCATGATAATTTTCAGCAACACAAACCCGAAGATCGTCATCTGCATGCATGAGCTTCAAAAGCTCAAGTCGAGCAAAATTAATATCGTGGTATTTCCCACCTGCAACAAGATAAGCATCTACACGGGGCATAGTTCCCTCCAAAAGCGTATGAATAGCATACCCGATCGTGGAAAACAGCTCGAGCTCTTCAAACAAAAAAACTTAAGAAGAGACTCAGGACACCAAAAAGTGTCCTAAATCTCTTTCATACAGCAATGTCAGCTATGTTAGAAATCAACCCGACGAGTAAAGCCGCCATCTACGAGAACGTTCACTCCAGTAGTGTGATTTGCTGCCGGGCTCGCTAAGAACACAGCAACATTGGCAACATCCGTTCCGCTACCAAAACCAGATGGCGCCTGAGACTTAATCATCTCAAAAAATGGAGGCATTGCCTGTTCAATATTGTGCCACGGTCCACCTTCAAAATAAGTAGGACCTGGTGAAACAACATTAAATCGAATTCCATTGGGAGCATGCTGAATAGCAGCAAAAGATGACCAGTTAAGTTGCGCAGCCTTCATGGCTCCGTATGCACCGGCTGTTGTTGCAGGTGGAGGAGGGAACGCTTCCACTGCAGCACAAGTGCTAATAGTGACCACGCTACCTGTTCCTGACTCTATCAGGAAAGGCAGTGCAGCCTTAGTACCATTAACAGTAGCCATCATGTCGATAGCGTAATGCTCATCCCATAAATCGCCACCACCGCCAGCTGAGGCATTGTTAACTAAAATATCGATGCCCCCGAGTTGAGCAGCACTATCCTCAACCCAAGCCTTCAGGGCATCAGGATCGGAAACATCACAGGGCGCACCAATAACATTAGTTCCATGTGACTTGAGTTCTTCAACTGCAGCCGCAACCTTTTCAGGCGTACGCGCACAAATTGAAACATCAGCACCTTCAGCAGCCAGAGTGTTAGCAATAAAATTACCTATACCTTGACTAGCTGCGGTAACGAGAGCTTTCTTACCAGCAAGTTTTAAATCCACGAATGATCCTCCTATCAGTATCTTCTGCGAATAAAGTTGGAACCTTAAATGAAGGTCCAAGTAGAAAATCATTATACGGGCTACACGGCAGAAGGTCATCGTCAAATAAAAAACTTTATTAACCTTTGTCAGGGAGCGCGACAAGATGTACATTTTCTGGTACTGCTGTGTAACTTAATAGCAGTTAGTCTTAAAAAAAGATTGGGAGCTGATATGGAACCAAGCAAGGACGTTTTACTTGACTTACATCGAAGAATGGTACGAATTCGACATTTTGAAGAAGAGGCAGGAAAACTTAGTGAGTCAGGAAAAATGCCAGGAGCATTACACCTTTACGTTGGCGAGGAAGCTGTAGCAGCTGGCGTCATGGTACATCTCACTGATGATGATCAAATCACTAGTACACATCGTGGCCATGGTCATGTAGTAGCAAAAGGCGGTGATTTTAAAAAAATGTATGCAGAACTCTTTGGCCGTTCAACCGGCTATAACAAGGGCAAGGGTGGAAGTATGCATATCGCAAACGTCGAGGCGGGCATGCTTGGTGCAAATGGAATAGTCGCAGCCGGCCCACCTATTGCCGTGGGTGCTGCATTCTCCAATAAGTACCGAGAAACGAACAATGTAGCCGTACCCTTTTTTGGAGATGGAGCAACTAATGAGGGCTCCTTTCATGAAGCAGCTAATCTGGCAGCAGTTTGGAAATTACCCGTAGTCTTCGTTTGCGAAAACAATGGCTATGGTGAATTTACGCCACAATCTCAACATCAGGCTATCAAAGACATTACAGATCGCGCAGCAGGGTATGGGATGCCTGGTATTCAAGCAGATGGCATGGATGCACTAGCAGTCTGGGAAGCAGCAGGAGAAGCAATCGAACGTGCAAGAAACGGTGAAGGCCCCACACTTCTCGAATGTAAAACTTATCGTTATTACGACCATGTTGGCCGTTCTGGAATTGGCCTTCAGTATCGTTCAGATGAGGAATTGGACGCGTACCGCAAACAAGATCCTATTCCAAAACTTGAAAAGTACCTTGCTGATAACGGCGTACTTACTGAAGAAGAATCACAGACTGTACATGATGAAGTTCTTGCAGACATTGCTGAAGCAATTGAATTTGCAGAAAATAGTCCGCTACCGGAACCGGAAGCAGTTCTAGATGACGTGTACTACACACCAGCCTGAAATAAGTTTAATAAGGAGTAACTAATGACAACAGAAACAACAACAGAAGCACGACAATTGCCTTATATTTTGGCCATCACTGAAGGTGTTCGCCAATCTTTACAAGAAGATGATCGCTCCTTTTTAGCTGGCGAAGATGTCGGTTTAGCTGGAAGTGTATTTCGCATTTACAAAGGACTCTACGAGGAATTTGGACCAAAACGTGTGATCGACTCTCCAATTTCAGAAGCCGCACTCATCGGCTTAGGAGTTGGAGCAGGTGCTACTGGCTTAAAACCCATGATTGATATCATGTTCAGCGATTTTATCGGCGAATGCATGGACGAGATCGCTAATCAGTTAGCGAAAACGCGTTACATGTTTGGAGGAAAAATAAAATTACCTGTCACAATCCTCACCATGGGGGGCGGAGGTATTAATCTTGCTGCCCAACACTCACAAAGCTTAGAGGCATGGTTATGCCATATTCCTGGCTTGAAGGTCATGATGCCCGCAACACCATATGATGTTAAGGGAGCAATAATTGCAGCAAATCGCGATGAGAACCCGGTGTTTGTGATCATGAACAAAGCATCTCTTGGGATAACGGGAGAAGTTCCCGAAGAACCTTATGCAGTTAATATCGGCGAAGCCGTCGTACGACGTGAAGGTTCAAATTTTACCATTGTTGCCATCGGGCGAATGATGCATGAAGCAATGACTGCAGCAGAGATGTTGGAAAAGGATGGCATCGATGTTGAGGTAATTGATCCGCTCACTCTTCAACCACTCGATACCGAAACCATTCTTACTTCTGTACGAAAAACACATCGTGCATTGGTTGTACATGAAGCAGTTCGATTTGGAGGAATAGGTGCCGAAATTGCAGCAACTATTCAGGAAAATGCATTTGATGACCTAGATGCTCCAGTTGGTAGAATTGGTGCACCATTCTCTCCCGTACCATTCAGTCCTCCTTTAGAACAGGCTTATCTCCCTAACGCACAAAAAATTGCAGATGGGGTTAAAAGCCTAATCGGAATGGACTAGGATTTGATCGGTCCCGTCGGTATTGTTGCAAACCCAGCGTCTGGAAAAGATATCCGGCGCTTAGTGGCTAGAGCCTCTGTTTTTGACAATCAAGAAAAGAGGGCAATAGTACGACGTGTTTTAGTGGGTGCAATGGCTGCGGGAGCACGAGATTTTGCTTATCTCCCCGATACTCATAACATCTCAGCTGAGGCTGCGCATGAATTTAGGAATAAAGCCAATTTCATGGAGGTACCCATTACGCGTACCGCTTCAACTATGGATACTGTCTACGCTGCGGAGGCAATGCATGAGCTAGACTGTTCGATTGTTCTTACACTCGGTGGAGATGGTACGAATCGTGCATTTGCAAAGGGTTGGCAAGATGCACCACTCGTACCTATCTCAACTGGAACCAACAATGTCTTTCCCGGCTTAGTAGAAGGAACAGTAGCAGGAGCTGCTGCGGGATTAATTGCTACTGGAAAAATCCAAATTGAAAAAGTTTCAAATCAAGTAAAGGCCACGACAATTGAAATTGAAGACGAGGATGATGACCTTGCACTAGTTGATGCAGTATTAGTCCAAGGTGGTTTCGTAGGGGCACGTGCAATCTGGTCAAGCGACCAATTAACGACAGCGGTACTTACAAGGGCTGAGGCTTCTGCCGTTGGTCTTACTGCAATTGGCGGACTTATCAAACCAATTAAACAAGACCAAGATAACGCTTTGGTAATTCAATTCGGTCCGAACGGAGATGTTGTCAATGCCCCCATTGCACCAGGTCTTTACGAGCCTGTTCCGATTCTATCAACAGAGATAATCACATTTGGAGATATCATTGATATAAATGGTCCTGGTGTACTTGCGTTTGATGGTGAAAGAGAACGAGTGTTACAAAAGGGACAAACCGCTAAACTCCAAGTAAAGCGTAACGGCCCACACGTTGTGGACGTTCATGCGACACTTAATAAGGCAGCCCAGCAGGGTTTATTTTTGACAAATAAAGCAGGAGCATAAGATAAATGCCAACTCAAGTATTTATGGCAAAACTAGGGATGACGATGACGGAGGGCACTGTTGCAGAATGGTTTGTAACCGATGGCGGTTCCATAGAAGCAGGACAATCAATTTACCGCGTCGAAACTGAAAAAATAGATATGGAGATCGAATCCGAAAGTACTGGAACAGTTCGACATATCGTTCCTGTAGATACCACGCTCGAGCCTGGAGAAGTAGTTGCGCTGATCTATACAGAAGGGGAAGAAATCCCCGATAAATTACCTGGAACAGAAGCGGCACAACCATCAGGAATCGAAAAGGATGGAGAAGTAACAATAGGGGAAACCACTTCAACCAAAGTGATAGAAGACAAAACGAAGACAAAACCTAAAAGTGATGGGACACGTGTTCCTGCAACTCCCGCAGCACGAAAACTTGCAGAAAAACTAGGTGTAAATTTATCAGTTATTGCTGGGAGTGGGCCTCGCGGGCGAATCACAGAGACAGATGTACAGTCTGCAGCAAATTCAAACACACAAGAAACTACTACGCGTATAAATGCTTCACCTGTTGCAAAAAGACTCGCTAAACAACTAGACATAAACCTTTCATCTATACAAGGAAGTGGTGCACGAGGACGAATCACAAAAGAAGATGTGGAAGCTGCAGCAAATTCAAACACACCTACCCCGACAAAAAATCAACTAGGGCCACAAGCAGGAGAATCTATTCCTGTAAAAGGCATGCGCAAAGTAATTGCCCAAAGAATGCATGCCAGCCTACAAGAGTCCGCTCAGCTAACTATGGACATGGAAGTAGCCATGGACAATGCCGTACAACTGCGAAATCAACTAGTTGAAGAATGGGCACAGGAAGGTGTCAAGCCTTCTTATACAGATCTTGTAATAGCTGCGTCAGCAAAAGCTTTGGCAGAACATCCATTTGCAAATGCAACATTTTCAGAAACAGAAATCCACTTGCTCAATGACATACATATTGGTATGGCAGTTGCCTTGGAAGAAGGTCTCGTCGTGCCAGTCATTCAGGACGTAAATAACCTATCGATTAAAGAAATTGCAAAAGAGTCCGCACGGCTGGCAAAAGCAGCACGTGAAGGACAATTAGGGATGGACGAGATGACTGGAGGAACTTTTACAGTCACTGCATTGGGAATGTTTGGCGTGGACTCATTTACTCCAATTATCAATTCACCAGAGGTAGGTATTCTTGGAGTTAACCGCATACGAGACAATGTGAAATGGGATGGCGATAGGCCAACCAAGCAACAGACAATGACTCTTAGCCTTACATGGGATCATCGGGCAATCGATGGTGCTCCTGCAGCTCAGTTCCTTGGAACGATAAAAGGTTACCTCGAATCCCCTTATCGCTTACTAATCTAATCAACAATTGAAGGACTATAATGGAATCAAAAAAATTCGATGTTTTAATAATTGGTGGTGGCCCGGGTGGATACGTTTGCGCAATTAGAGCTGCCCAAGAAGGCTTATCTGTAGGTATTGTTGAGCGTGAAAACTTGGGAGGTGTCTGCCTTAATTGGGGATGTATACCAACAAAATCACTTTTACATACGGCTGACCTTTTTCGTGAAATCCAAAAAGCAGAGATATTTGGCATCTCAATACCTGAAGCAACATTCGACCTTAATAAGATAGTTCAACATTCAAGGGAAGTGTCAGAACAACTTACCAATGGCGTTAAATTCCTAATGCGTAAAAATAAGATAGAAGTCTTTGATGGAATTGGACGACTTGATGGTCCTGGTCGGGTAATCGTTGAATCCGAAAATCAACCCGAAATTATAATCGAAAGTAACGCTATCGTAATAGCAACCGGTGCACGTGCACGTTCCCTTCCCAGTATTGAACCAGATGGTGAATTTATCTGGACTTATAGAGAGGCTATGCTCCCAAAAGAACTACCTAAAGAGCTCCTAGTAATAGGTTCTGGAGCAATAGGTATGGAATTCGCATCCTTTTATCACGCACTAGGTTCGAACGTAACAATTGTTGAAGTTCTACCCCAAATATTACCCGTTGAAGATGCAGAGATTTCCAAATTTGTTCAAAAAGAATTTGAAGAACGGGGCATAAAAATTATGACTGCTACTCGAGTCGAAAGCCTTGAAAAAACCGAAAAGGGCTTGGTTGCAAAAATCACTTCTGCAAATAGTAGCGAGGAAGCTATCTTTGATCGCGCAATTTTAGCAGTTGGAGTAATCGGGAATATTGAAAATCTTGGGCTTGAAACAACATCGGTCAAAACGGAAAAAGGATCAATTCAAGTTAACGAATGGTTAGAGACAGAGGAAGAAGGAGTCTATGCAATTGGAGATGTTGCTGGGCCACCATTATTGGCTCATAAGGCAATGCATGAAGGTGTATTTTGTGCAGAACAAATCGCTGGAATAGAACATGCACGACCAATGCAAAAAAGCCGAATACCGGGGTGCACATACTGTCATCCACAAGTCGCGAGTGTCGGTCTCACTGAATCTGCAGCGAAAACAGCTGGGCACGATCTAAAAATTGGGAGGTTTCCGCTTATGGGTAACGGAAAAGCCATCGCAATCGATGATACCGCTGGTTTTGTAAAAACCATTTTTGATGCAGACACAAATGAATTAATCGGTGCACATCTTGTAGGACCAGGTGTCACTGAATTGATTCAGGGTTTTGTCATAGCAATGGGTCTCGAAACCACAGAAGCAGAACTGATGGAAACAGTTTTCCCACACCCCACAGTTTCTGAAGCAATGCATGAGTCAGTTCTTGATGCTTATGGTCACGCACTTCACATCTAGTCTATATTCCATAATGAGGCATCAACGATGAGCGATCTTATAGCTCACCTAAAAAAACTTGCCATATCAGGAAGCGAGGCTATAGAAGTCTTGGAAGCAGCTGAACAACTTCTTTCAGGAGGGACAGAGCTGGAAACCGAATTGGCGGATCCTGACGAAACAATAAAATTAGTACAAAAAGATGCTGATCGTATACACAAAGAGGCGCAATCTGGAATGCGTCGATTCCCAGCAAGCTCTGCTGGAGGGTTTCATAGATCAGACTTAGATCCACGAGCGATGGCGACCCTTGCAACATTAGCATATGCAAAAAAGGGCGGGATCTACGAATTAGAAGAACTAACTAACATGTTAGAACAAGGAAATATTCCCCATGAATGGTTTGTGCGTGAAGCGGTACGCCTACGGACACTTTTCATTATTTTACCAATGTTAATCCTTGAAATGGAAACGTCTGGGTTACATCCTTCTGATTTTGCAGAGAAAGTCACTGAAGTGGCTAGAAGACTTGGTAGAATAAAGATACCTAAATTGAACAAACATTAGCTTGCAGAACCCTGCATAAGAGCTGAGAATAATGAAATGAGTTGGCTAAAAAAACCACTAGGCGATCATCCGTATGATGAATTGCTAGGTATACGTCCTGAGCTACGGGATCTTTATCGAACTTTCTATGGAAAACTTTGGGATGCTGAATTGGTTTCTCCAAAATTATTAGAACTATGTCGTTTAAGGATTGCCCAAGTACATGATTGCAAATCTGAATGGGCCGTCAGGCACAGTGCTGCAAAAGTAACTGATGCACAAATTGAAGATTTGGAAAATTGGGAGGAAAGCACTTTGTTCTCCCCAACTGAACAAGTCGTTTTAACATTCGCCGAAAAAATACCTTGGCAACATCACGATATTACAGACGAAGAATTTAAAGAAATCCGTGACTACCTCACCGAAGCCGAGGTAGTAGCACTTACAGTGGCATGCGGACTCTTTGATGCAAATTGCAGACTACGCATCGCGCTTGCGATTGAATCAGGAACATCAGATGAAAAGGCACCAGCTGGTGCTAAACAAGCAATACTTTAAGGAGTCATAATGTCCACAAAACCACGAGTACAATCAGCTATACCTGACCAGAAGCCAAACTTCGGAACAGCACTGGCTCATCAGCCCGAACTCGCAGAGGCATTTGGAACACTATATGCAGCATTTTGGGGCTCAAACGAATTGGATCATCGTACGAAAGAAATTACGCGAATGCGAAATGCACGCGTTACCGACTGTGGATTCTGAAAACAAGTTCGCTTCGCCGTGGCGCGAGAGCAAGGCTTGACAGAAGAACACATCGAACAAATTGAAAACGATTATGCAGATTCAACACTATCAGAACGAGATAAAGCTGCCCTTCAATTAACAGATGCCATAGTTGGTGACCCTAGGCAAGTATCAGAATCTCTACAGAAAGAATTACGTAACCATTTTAGTGATGAACAAATCGTAGAGATGTCTCTAGGTGTGGGGTTATTTTTAGCACTTTCAAAAGTCTTGATCTCCTTAGGTCTAGAACCTGAGAAAATGGATGTAGAGATCACTCCTACGCCTGGGACTTACCACTAATATTCCCAACCGGATTGACATGTTAGAGGCATGCTGGCAGCATGCCTAGTATATATACATGTTTAGGCGAATACCGCCTAAAACGGAGGCACTATGGTTACAGAATCACGACGTACAGGAACGCCTATGGAAAAAGCATTCGAGCCAGAACTTGGCACGGAGCTCATCCCAGCTGAGCGCTATTACTCAAAAGAATACATGGAGCTTGAATGGGACCGTATGTGGACCAAAGTCTGGAATTGGGCTGGCCGCTTACAGGATATTCCAAACCCTGGTGACTACTTCACTTTTGAACTCGGTAATGAGTCCATCCTAATTACACGTGAAACTGAAACCAAAGTTCGTGCCTTCTATAATGTTTGCCCACATCGTGGAAACCAGATTCGTAATCCCGGTATCGGTCACGCTGAAACATTTCAGTGCGCTTATCATTTTTTTGAGTTCGATCTTCAGGGACACCTCGTTTGTGTACCAGATGAATACACATTTACCCAAGGTGTACCAACAGAAACTGGCTTGGTAGAGCTTCCATGTGATACCTGGGGCGGCACCGTTTGGGTCAACATGAATGAAGATTGTGAACCTCTTGAAGAATTCCTCGGCATAATCCCTGAACACCTCGGCCCATATCATTTCGAAGAAATGTATATGGTTCAGGATCGAACAATTGAATGGGATACAAACTGGAAAGCTTCAGTAGATGCTTTTAACGAGGTCTATCATGTCCAGGGTATCCATCCACAGTTACTTGAGTCACTTGATGATATTAATGTACAAATCGATCTATATGAACGACATAACCGCTACCTCGTCCCCTTTGGCTTGGTAAGCCCACGCTATCCAAACCAGGATGAAATCACTGATGCTCTTAAAGGGATGCTGCTAGGTGCCGGTGTCGATCCAGAGGCATTTGAAGGTGGCATGGCCGCTGTCCGTCCTGTCATGCAGGAGAAGGCACGCGAGAAATCCAAAGCTGCTGGCATGGATTTCTCAGATTTGAATGATGACCAGATGACGGATGACTATCACTACTTTATCTTCCCAAATCTGACGTTTAATACACATGCCGGTGGATTTATGATGTTCCGCCAACGCCCGCATCCAACTGATCCCAAGAAAATGTTTTATGACATACAAAACTTCATGATGGTTCCTAAGGGAGTAGAGCCTCCACCAAGACCAAAGCATGAGGACTTTAAGCATGGTGAGATTTCACTTGGACTCGTATTAGACCAGGATTCGTACAACCTGCCAAGGGTACAAAAAGGTATGAACTCAAAAGCATATAAGGGCTTACTGATTAACTATCGAGAGCGTCGCATCCGACATATGCATAAAACTCTTGATGATTATATTGAGGGACCTGACCGATAGGTTTAACACTATGTTTAATAAAAAAAGCTGTGATTATCACAGCTTTTTTTATTAAACCCAAAATAACTTTCCGAAAAATGATTGACAGACGATAACTAGAAGCTCAGCATCAAAACATATCGTGGAACATTCAGGAGACAACTATGGTTACAGAATCACGACGTACAGGAACACCGATGGAAAAAGCGTTCGAGCCAGAACTTGGCACGGAGCTTATCCCTAAAGAACGTTATATCTCGAAAGAGTATATGGAACTTGAATGGGACCGTATGTGGACCAAGGTCTGGAATTGGGCTGGCCGTTTACAGGATATTCCAAACCCTGGCGACTATTTCACTACAGAACTAGGTAGTGAATCGATCCTTATTGTCCGTGAAACTGAAGACCAAATCCGTGCTTTCTATAATGTTTGCCCGCATCGTGGTAATCAAATCCGCAACGCTGGTATTGGACATGCTGAAACATTCCAGTGCGCCTATCACTTCTTTGAGTTTGACCTTCAGGGTCATCTCGTT
>Ga0115002_10002395_pt1 | contig 24555 bp, 21 predicted proteins | sample ArcticOcean_MG_C_8_FD_89576 | JGI IMG/M metagenome (GOLD analysis project Ga0115002, IMG submission 89576) | Marine microbial communities from western Arctic Ocean - ArcticOcean_MG_CB11_86 | ecosystem: Environmental > Aquatic > Marine > Oceanic | place: Arctic Ocean: Canada Basin | collected... | reverse complement strand
TGGTTGTGATGAAATCTAGCCATTACTGTTCGGAGGTCCATTGGTCACAGCAAGAGTTGAAAGTTTTCACATAAACCTGGAGTAGCAAGAATATGTCGCATGGCCAGGATGCATTGAGCGGACAAAATGAGTTCGTATTCCCTGCTGTAAAACCATTATATGATAAGCCGCTGGTTCTTACTGAAGGCCAAGGTGTCAGAGTTAGAGATATAGATGGACGGGAATATTTAGATTTATTTGCTGGCATTCTCACAACTTCTGTTGGTCATTGTAATCCTAAAGTGATTGCACGGATGGGTGAACAGTTGGGGAGGTTGGGGCATACCTCCACCCTGTACGTGACGAAACCTCAAGTGGAAGCGGCTCGTCAGCTTGCTTCCATAGCTCCAGGAGAACTAAGCCAGACTTTTTTTACGAACTCTGGAACCGAGGCGATAGAATCTGCCATTCAAATGGCTTTTGTTCATACGGGCCGCAGTGAAGTAATATGCCTTCGGCAGTCCTATCACGGCAGAAGCTTTATGACGAGTAATTTGACAGGGGTAGGTTCTTGGCGGCCACTTGCCACTTCGTTTCCTGGCATCAAGCATGTCCAGACACCCTACCCTTACAGATGTCCATATAAACAGCCTTGCGATGACAGTTGCGTAGAAAAATTTACAAGGGACATCGAAGACGTAATTCTCACGACTACGAACGGTAAACCAGCAGCGTTCATAGCTGAATCCGTGATGGGTGTGGGCGGTTATATCGTTCCTCCTAAAGGATACTTTGAAAGAGCAGCTGAAATAATCAGATCCTATGGAGGATTATTTATTTCCGATGAAGTACAGTCTGGGTTTGGACGTTCAGGAGACCGCTGGTTCGGCATAGAACACTCGGGAGTCGAACCAGATATTATGGTTATGGCTAAAGGGATAGCAAACGGAGCTCCGGTAGGGGCTATGATCACCCGTCCAGAGATTGCAGAGTCATGGAAGGCTAAAACCATTTCCACTTTTGGGGGCAATCCGATTTCTATGGCAGCAGCTAGTGCGACCTTGGAGGTGATGATAGAGGAGAATGTGCCGCAGCGGGCCGCAGAGCGGGGAGGTCAGCTATTGGAAGGTCTCCAAAAATTTCAAGATCAGTTCGATTGGATAGGAGATGTAAGAGGACGAGGGCTAATGTTAGGCCTGGAATTAGTTGAAAACAAGGAAGAAAAAATTCCATTTCCCACCAGAGCAAAAGCTTTGTTAGAGTCTTGCAAGGAAGAGGGGCTTCTCGTGGGAATAGGGGGAATGAACGGCCATGTTATTCGATTGGGACCGTCTTTGCTCATCACTGCATCCGAGATAGAAGAAGGGCTTGAGAGGTTTGGGAGAGCCTGCCATAAATTGGAGAACAGATAGTGGCGCCTTCTGGAGGCATAATATTTGTGCTTGGTGGTTACCTCTTGGTTCTGTTACTTCTAGGGCTGTGGGGTTCTCGAGACTCCAAAAATTTGGCTGGATATTATTTGGCTGGGAAAAAACTCCCATCTTGGGTTATAGCTTTTAGTTCTACTTCAACAGGTGAGAGTGCTTGGCTGTTGTTGGGCCTGACCGGGATGGGCTATATGGTGGGCTTTCACGCACTCTGGGTTGTGCTGGGAGAGTTCTTAGGTGTCCTATGTGCATGGAAATTAGTTGCCCGGCCATTCAAGGAATATACCGACCGGTACGATTCCATAACTGTTGCCGATTACCTGGAAACTAGATTCAGCGACAAGGGTCATATTCTCAGAATTATTGGTACGATAATAATCTTGAGTATGGTTACCGCTTACACGGCTGCCCAACTCACTGCATCCGGGAAGGTTTTCAACTCTTTCCTCGGAACAGACTATGCTACCGGTGTGACTATTGGTGCTGTGGTCATATTGTTTTACACGTCTGTAGGGGGTTTTAAAGCAGTGGCCTATAGTGACCTACTTCAGGGTGTCTTGATGTTTGGGTGTCTTCTGTTGCTCCCGATCACAGGGGTGATGGCAAGTGGAGGCTGGAGTCCTTTTATAGAAAATCTTCGTGTAGAGGATCCCGGCCTTTTAACTTTAATGGGAAGTGGCGGGTTTGATATTCCTTCCATGATCAGTGCAGTCGGGTTTATTGCGATTGGGTTTGCTTTTCTCGGCTCCCCCCAACTGCTCAGCAGGTTTATGGCAGCACGAAGTCAGGCCGATATTGTCAAAGGGGCCAGAATAGCAATCCCGTGTATATTGGTTTTTGACATAGGAGCAGTCTTTGCGGGGATGTCTGGGAGGGTGCTTTTCCCAGCCCTAGCGGATCCGGAGACCATACTTCCTGTCATGAGTATGGAGCTTTTCCCACCTTTGATCACAGGGTTGTTTCTGGTAACAGTCTTAGCGGCAATAATGTCCACAGTCGATTCGTTACTAATTTTGGCTTCTGCTTCAGTTGTTAGGGATATCATTCAGCAGACCTTAAAATTGTCCCTCGGAGAAAGGAAGTTATCTCTATATGGGCGATTGGTTACAGTTTCAATAGGAGCTATCGCCCTGGTAGCAGCATTGACCGAAGCCCGAGCTATTTTTTGGTTTGTACTTTTTGCTTGGTCCGGCATTGCTACTGCCTTCACACCAGCTATCATTTGCTCCTTGTTCTGGGATAAAACCACTAAGGCTGGTGTGATAGCGGGAATGGTCACAGGATTCATTACTACGATTTTGTGGGTCTTGATCTTCAAAGAAAGAATTTTTGATCTCTATGAAATGATTCCAGGATTTATCGCAGGATTTTCGGTGATTATAGCAGTAAGCTTACTTGGCAGGGCACCGGAAGGGGCAGCAGAAGAGATGGCTCTAGTTACGGCACAAGCAAGAAAGAAGTTATAGAAATCCTCGGGATCGTCCTTATCGAGTGGGATGTTAGTGAGGATTAATGGAGTGCTTTCATGTCCTATGGAAACAACGAACAAGTAATTCGTGACCCTTTGTGGAATACTATCCGGCTGGATCATCACGCAGTCCAGATAGTGAATACGGCAGTATTTCAAAGGCAACGTTATATCCGGCAATTGGGTTTTGCTCACCTGGTTTATCCAGGTGCGACCCACACTCGCTTCGGCCATGCAATAGGAGTATATCATTTAGCTACAATCACTTTAGAGCACTTGAGAAAGTCTGGTCAATTAGGAAATGATGCCTTCGAAGAAGCCCGATTAATTCCCTATGCAGCCTTGCTTCATGATATTGGCCACTATGCTTTTTCACATGCTCTAGAAGAATTGGGACATAATTTTCTTATAGGCGACCACGAAACTGTGAGTGCTAGATTTTTTGGATCGGATCAGATGAAGACTGTCTTGGGCACTCTAGGAGTGAACGCAGCAGAAGGTATCCATGATTTGATCCGGGGCGAGAGTGCGAATCCATTGAGAGGGTTAGTCAGCGGTAGCCTTGATTTAGACAAAATTGAGTATCTCAAAAGAGATGCTCTCTTCTGTGGGGTTCCTTATGGTGAAGTTGATGTAGGCCGGTTACTGCAGGGGATGCTCCTTTTGGAAGATCCTCTGTCTGGGAAACTAGAAATCGGTATAGATGAGAAGGCTGTTGCAGCCTTGGAATCCCTTCTATTTGCGAAATACCAGATGTTTAGAAATGTGTATTGGCATCATGGTGTTCGCGCCGCTTCTGCTCTCTATAAACGGATTGTATATGAGTCGGTGCATGCTGGGATCTTAACCAGGGAAGAACTAGTAGGACCGACTGATGAAGAGCTGATTTATGAGATTGCGAGAAGAGCACAGACTTTGGAAAGTGATGTGGGCCGCAGACTCTCTGATCGTTGGATTCCATCATTAAGGGCCAGAGAACTCCCAAAACGGATCATGGAAGTTACAGCCGCTGAATTGGGTGGTCGTGTGATCCATGATTGGGTACTAGAGGACTCGCACGAGAAGAGAGCATTCGAAGATCGTTTAGCTGAGGAGCTGGAACTCGAGTCGGGAGAAATAGTGGTAGATTTTCCTGTAAAGCAATCAATGTTTCAGTTGGATTTATTGATAAAAAGAACTAGGGGTGGAGTAGAAAGATTGGATCTAAGTGGAGTATCTGGTCTTATCGATCTACCCCAAATGGCTGGATCTCTTTATGCTGCCACTCGAGTTTTTAGAATTTTTGCCTTCGAAAAGAGGGCCTTAGACAAGGAACGGGTCCTGGAAGAGGTGACCCGCGGGTTATGACTGTGCAAATTAATTTTACTGGTACGCTAATCGTCTGAAATTGAGATCTGAACCATGCTTCCTTTATCTGATGAAAATCCGACCAAAGCCATACCTATAAGTACGCTGTTCTTGATTGGTAGTTGCTTACTATGTTGGTTGTTGGTACAAGGTGCTGGAGTTTCCAGCGATACCTTGTTGGGCTCAATCTGCACTCTTGGGACTATTCCGATAGAAATTACGGGAAATTCAGGGGTGATTATAGAAACCAATCTATGTCAAATAGGTGGTTATAGGTGGCAGACTGTGTTCTCTTCCATGTTTTTGCATGGAAGCTGGCTCCATTTGATAGGGAATATTTGGTTCCTATGGATTTTTGGCAATAATGTTGAGGATTTTATGGGGCATGTGCGGTTTTGCTTCTTTTTTCTCTTTGTTGGAGTCGCAGCTACCCTGGCGCATGTTTTTAGTGCACCAACTTCAGTAATTCCAATGGTAGGGGCATCGGGAGCAATAAGTGGAATTATGGGTGCTTATTTGCTACTCTACCCCAGAGCGAGAATACGTACCCTGGTAGTGTTGGGTTTTGCAATCACAGTTATTTCTATTCCTGCCTGGGTTTTTTTGGGCCTGTGGACGTTGCTACAATTATTCGGTTCGGCAATTAATCCGATAGAAGGTGGTGGAGTGGCTTATATGGCCCACTTGGGGGGCCTTTGTGCTGGGATAGCCGTGGTCTTATTGTCTCGGAAACCAATTTTCGGATAGCACTCTAATTGAGGCATGTTAGAATTGTATAAAGAGTGGGAACAAAGAGCTGGAAAGGGGGTGTAAGGTAGTTGTCAGATGGAGTTATGGTAAGCCTATAGGGTGGACAACGAGGAAGCTTCTAGCTACCATACTAGGCTGTATAGGGTGCAGATAGACATTCGGTGTTTTAGAGCACAGGATGGTCTCGCTTTAGACCCTTGATTGGGTCAGGAGAAATCAAATTTCTATGGCTACTGTTCGGACCCCAAAGGTTGGTCGACCTCCTGGAAAAAAGAATCGGAAAAAGCAGGCAAATCCTCTTGCTGGATTTGATGCTTCCCTTGATGAAAAGACCGCTCTTGATCAATACCTTCGTGATGTCAGCCGCTACGAATTAATAAGTCCTGAAATGGAAAAAGAACTAGGTGCTTTAGCTCAGGAAGGTGATCATGACGCCATACAGCGTTTGGCTAGAGCCAACCTCCGTTTTGTTATTAGTGTCGCAAAAAAATATCAGAACAGGGGTGTGTCTCTTACTGATCTAATCCAGGAAGGGAATGTTGGCCTGGTGACAGCAGCAAGGAAATTCGACCCTGAGCAGGGTGTTAAATTTATTAGCTATGCAGTTTGGTGGATCCGGCAGGCTATCTTAGCAGCTTTAGCTAATCAGGGTCGTCCGGTTCGAGTCCCACTGAATCGTGCCTCCGATTTGGCGCGGATCTTTAGGGAGAAGGAAAGATTGAAACAAGAGTTGAATCGCGAACCAACATTTCAGGAGCTGAGCAGGGTCACCGATCTCACTGCGGAACTTATAGAATCTCTGCAAACTCTGAATTCTTCTGAAATTCGACTCGATGCTCCTATTGGAGATAGTGAGGATTCACAGTTAGTTGAGCGTTTTGTGAGTGAGGAAGCGTCAGAGCCTGAACAGGAGGTTGAGTCAAGACTGTTGACGGAAACTGTGGAAACAGCATTGACTACTTTGGACGCTCGAGATGCTAAGGTGCTAAGACTTTATTTTGGTCTTGAAGGTGAGCGGGAACATACCTTGGAAGAAATAGGAAATATGCTGGGCGTGACTAGGGAGAGGATCCGTCAACTTCGCGACCGAGCACTGCGCAGGCTTCGTGAAGGAAGAAAGGGTGATGCTTTAGAGTCTTTCGCGGCTTAGCCCCCTTTATTTATCTGGTCAACTCCATAGACACTTGGTCCCATCAGTGAAAGGGTCATTTAGATGTTGGAGGAAATGACAGGGGTCGTGCACTCAGTTGGAGGTGGCTCATATCAAGTGGTCTTGTCGTTTAGCGAGGCTTCGGTAGAAGCCTATTTAAGAGGACGGCTCAAACTTGAAGATCGACTAGGAGAGCAAGTTGTCATTGGGGATTTAGTGCGGACATCCCAAGCCGCAGGTGGATCTCATGTGATCGAAGAGGTACTTCCTCGTAGGAATGTTATTGCAAGAAGCCGTGGAAGTGGGACTGCAATCAAAGTTCTGGTTGCCAATGTCGATAGAGTTCTTCTAGTCGTTGCTGTGAGCAGGCCACAACCTAAGACTGACTTCATAGACAGGATGTTAGTGTTGGCTGAATTAGAGAGTATTAAACCGCTAATAGTCATCAACAAAATGGACCTTAAATCCGCTGAAAATGAGGCTGACATTCTTGAGGATGTTTATCGGTCCGTTGGATATGATGTGATTCGTACAAGTACTGTGACTAACCAAGGGATTGACCGCCTTGCCCTAGAAACAACCCAGGGTATTACAGCTTTTGCTGGTCAATCGGGTGTTGGCAAATCTAGTTTGATTAATTCCTTAGAACCGCAAATTTCTTTAAAGACATCGGAAGTCAGTGCCAGGCATGGAACTGGTAGGCATACCACGGTCAGGGGTAGGCTGATTCCATTTAGCAACGGAGGTTTGCTTGCTGATACTCCTGGCTTCAGTGATGCTGGAGTTAAAGGGTTGGTGGCTCAAGGTGTATTGGGCTCATTGTTTCCTGAGTTTCTTCCATATCTCTCAGACTGTCAGTTCCGCAATTGTAGCCACCTGCATGAGCCTAATTGCTCGGTGAGGAAGGCACTATCAGGAGGTGCTATTCGTCCTAGTAGGTTTGAGAGTTATCGGATGCTTTACGATGAGGTCAAGGTATCTTAGACAACGGACGAACTTGAGGAGCTTTCGTTTCAGGATTTTCTTCTACTGCTACTGGCCACTGGTAAACACTGCCCAGGGTAGATTCATTAAGGACTTCCTGAGGCGTTCCATCTGCTACGACTTGTCCTTGACGTAACAACAGAATGTGATCAGAAAATTCTGAGGCAAGATTGAGATGATGTGTGATCAAGAGTACAGTCGTCCCTTGTTTTGTCAGACCTTTTAAGAGGGTGAAGATTTCCATTTCATACCTTATATCCAGATTGGAGGTCGGTTCATCGAGGATGAGGATTCTTGGTTCTTGAGCTAGAGATCTAGCTATGCGAACTCTTTGTAGCTCGCCGCCAGAGAGGGTAGATATAGGTCGGTCTATTAAATGTTCTATGTCACAATATTTCAATGCTGTGGAAATAGCTTTCTTATCGGCGGCGGTTTCTGTCTGGAAGGCGTTTAAATAAGGATAACGGCCTGTAGCTACGAGTTCCCTAACGACCAGAGGGAAAGCGAATGTTTCAGACTGTGGAACCACAGCTATTTCCTGGGCCAGTGCCGAACGTGTCCAAGATGAGATAGAAAGTCCATTTATGAGGACCGTGCCAGTCCTGGGTTTTATTAATCCCATTATCGTCTTTAATAAACTAGATTTTCCAGACCCATTTGGCCCTAAGATGCTATAAAAAGAGGACTCTCGGACCTTCATTTGAAGGCCGTCTAACACAGGTTTATTTGAGCCTGGATAGTATACAGTCAGGTTCGAGATTTGGATCAGTGACGTTGTGGTTTTCACGACGACTCTATGCCTTCATGTTTTGACGAAGTAACCACAAAAATGCTGGCACTCCCAAGAGAGCTGTCACGACTCCTACCGGGATCTCCACAGGTGAAATCAGAATCCGGGAAACTGTATCTGCCAAAGTGAGAAAGGTTCCCCCAGCAAGAAAGCAGAGCGGTAGAAGGATGCGGTAATCATTGCCGACCAATAATCGCATACCATGCGGTACGATAAGTCCAACAAATCCGATAATGCCAGTGGCGGCTACACCTGCTGCGGTCATCAGAGAGGCAACTATGTATCCCGCCACCTTAACTTGTTCTACTTTTGTCCCGAGGTAACTGGCCGTTTCTTCTCCGATAGCTAATAAATTTAGGGGTCTGGCAAGTCTTATAAGGATAATCGTACAAGGAAGAGTGTAGGCGGCAACCATTGTAACCGTCGGCCATTCGGTGCCTGCTAAACTTCCCATCATCCACATTACAGCACTTCTAATGTCGGAGGCATCAGAGAGTGTCAGTATCAGGGAGATACATGCGGAGAAGAATGCTCCAGTCACGACTCCAGCCAGAAGAAGAACACGCATATCCAGTCTTTTACTATTATTAGATGCAATGGCTAAGACTATTGAAATTGCAACCAGGGATCCTGTAAAAGCTGCTACAGGGAGGATCCATGACTGTGTAGCTGCTATTCCGAGAGAGAGCACTAGTACTGCGCCTGTAGCGGCTCCACCAGAGATGCCTAGTATGTATGGTTCTGCCAGGGGGTTTCTTAATAAAGCTTGAAATACTGCACCAGATAGAGCTAAACCTCCACCCACCAGGATTGCCAATACAGTCCTGGGCCCTCGAATTTCTCTGATGATATATTGGGTTTCACGGTTCCCTTCTCCTTTTATTGCCTCGAGGATCTGCATAGACGTAAAATCGACTGGACCCATCCATATACTTAGGCTGACTGCAATTACTAGGCAGATAACAAGGATGACTCCGCAAGTAAGAGGTTTCATGGGAATACCTGGGGGTGAATTACGTGGGCAATTTCAAAAACTGCTTCTCCTAAGCCAGGACCAGGTATCTCGACGGATGATGAAATAGTAAAAGTCCTTAAGTGTTTCAATGCGTTTGGGAGACGTGTGTTTTCTGTCAATAAGATTAGGTCGAGTTTCCTTACAAAGAATTCTTCCAAGCTCACTGGAGCATATTTGTGCTCTAGATCATCGAAAATGTTTTGTCCTCCACCTGCTATAATGAGCTGATGAATATAAGTGTCAGGACCAGCCACCCAGGGAGGCTCACCTCCCAGGACATAAGCTATTCTAGGTCTGACTTTGTTTGCGATTTTCTGTTGAACTATTTCTAGGGAGGCATTTATATTCAAGATGATTGAGTCTCCGAGGAATTTCCTGTCAGTAATCAGACTCAATTTCTTAATAATTTCTACAGCGTCTTCTAGCTTGTCAGGCCGGATCATAAAGTAAGTGATATTAGAGTTTTTGAGGTGCCTTGTGATTGAGGTATCTGATTCACCTGAAAATCCTATTACCAGGTCTGGATTCAAGGATAAAAGTATTTCTAAGTCTGGATTCATCCCTAGTCCAACAGAAGGTAGGTTGCGGATTTCTGGAGTGGCAATATCGAATTCTGTCCTGCCTACCAGGTTGTTTCCAAGGTCCATAGATAGGAGTGTTTCGGTAGCTGAGGGGACCAGTGATATTATCCGCTTTGGAGCCGAAATAAATTGGTGAATCGTTCTAGAGTCATCTGTAATTAACAATGGGTATAGTTCGGAAGGAAATGTTCCTGGGTCCTCAGAGGCAGTGCTTGTAACGTTGCTATCTGACGATTGGCAAGTCCAAAAAATGACAAGAAGGGTCAGGACAAATGGCAAGCGGCAAGATTTAGAAATTGACATCTGTCAGAATATTTGGGTATTAGGTGCATCAGGAGGTTCGCAAGAATCACTGTAGGTTTTGTTCCAGGTCTGTTCATTAAGACCGAGAATAGAAATCCACTTTGATTTTTCGCCTAACATTTCCAGGACGACCTCAGATTGTCCATCGCCATTTAGATCTAAATGGTTTAAATAACGACCAGCGGCTTTTCCAGCTGTGCTGGCCGGCCGATAATCTACATAAGTTGCTTGGTAGCCTATTTCTTCACGATTCGCACCGATGAGTAGAATAGAGTACATGCCAGCGAGGGAAGGCCCTACTTCGAGAGGGCCGTTTCTAGTGAAAGTAGCGATTATAGTGGGCTTGTGATCCGGTTGCGGTCTGAAGAAATTCAGAGCTTTACGACTTTCAAGAACAGATGGTGGCCAACTTGCTCCCAGGGAAGGTATCACATCTATGACCATATCTATGGAAGCTTGCCTAAGTGCTCTTGTTTGGACGACAGGACGATAGTCTGTGAAATTAGAAGTAGTTGTAAAGTCTCTAGCCAGAGCTAAAAAAGACTGCACCTCCTCGGCACCTGGTGCTAATCGTATAATCCCTCTCCCTTCTGGCCTTGGGTGGCAGTAATCTTGGTTGATATCCGTATGAGTGGTTATGAAGGTGCCTACCCTAGATCCATCAGAAAAAAGTGTGAACTGAGAACCCAACTCGAAATAACTTGCTGAAAATTCTTTTATTCGTTCTTGGTAGCTGGTAGTGGGTGTGGATAGAAATCCTGAGGGCAGTATCTCTACAATTGGAATCAGGGAAGCTTCCTCGCCTATTGTCGATCCGAGGTATAGAAATGTTCGTCCATCCAGAGGTGTTGTTTTCTGTGCAACTTGGGGTTTGATAATGGGGCTTTGCGTTAAAGACTCTGGCGGTCCTTCCAAGGTTATCTCGATCCCTCCCCACTGAACGGAATCGCATGAGAGAAAGAGCCCAGTAGTGATAATAAACAGCACTATCTTAGTGTGGAGGATTCTTAATCTCAGATTACTCAATGTACTAAAACTAGAAAACGTTCTGGAATACCGGGTAGAAAAAGTCATTGGATTCTGGTCAGATGTAGGCTCCCCCATTGGTCAATCATTACACTATAGTTAGGAGGGATCCAGGTAGTAGAACTATACTCGGTGATTACTAACGGTCCTGGAAGTTCATACCCAGGGGAGAGATTCTCTCGTTGAATTCTTTTCACTTCGGTCCATCGTCCATCTAAAAAAACTCTTGTGAGAGTGCTCTTGGGTGAGTTGGAGGACTCTTGTAGGCGATTTAATTCGAATTCAGGACCAGGTGCTGACGCAACAGACCTCAGAGTAACGGCTAATACGGGTTGATCAGAGAGCTGATATCCATAACGTTCTTCGTGCAGAGTGTGAAACGTTGAGACCCAGGATGCTCCAGGGACACGCAATTCGAAACTCTGGCCTTCATAGCGTGCTTCAACCCAACGCTCCAGGATGAGGCTTTCCCTATTGATGCCCTCAGACTCCATTTCGTTTGTAATTGCTTTTTCTAGTCCTAGAAAGATAGTGTTGATATCTTGTTGAGCTTCAGCTCTACTGGAAGGAATCAAAACTGTTTTAGATGTTTCTCTCGTGATGTCAGCGGAGAGAATGCCGTAGGCAGAAAGAAGACCGGGCATTGGGGGGATTATAGCTTTAGCCGCACCTAGTCTGTCAGCAAGGCTGGCGGCGTGGAGCCCTCCAGCTCCTCCAAAAGCCACCAGAGAAAATCCTGAAGGATCATAGCCTTTCTCTACTGAAATTACGCGTAGCGCGCGCTCCATAGTAGAGTCAGCAATTTTCAGTATTCCTTGAGCTGCCTCTTCCAGTCCACAGCCGAGGGAGCTGGCGATATATTGCAAATGTGGTTCTATCGTTGACCGCTCCAAGGAAGTGGAACCGGCTAACAAATCATCGGTCGGCAAGTGACCTAGCCAGACATGGGCGTCCGTGACAGTAACCCCTTCTCCACCCTTGCCGTAGCAGATAGGTCCAGGATCTGCTCCTGCTGATTGAGGTCCTACTTTTAGCGCACCCCCTGGGTCTATTCTCGCTAGGGATCCACCTCCTGATCCGACCGTGTGAATGTCAAGTACGGGGACAGCTATGGCCTGCCCGCCGATTTCGAATTCTGTTGTATGGGTCAGGGTTCCAGGGCATAGAGATACGTCAGTGGAAGTTCCCCCCATATCGAAAGAAATGATGTGATCGTGGCCTCCTTTTTTGCTCCAAGCGAGTGCTCCAATCACTCCTCCTGCTGGCCCAGATAATAATGTATGCACGGGTTCTAGGGCGGCCCTTGTCACTGGTAGCGACCCTCCATTTGACCCCATTAGGTTTACTCTTTCAGCCTGCGATTCATGCTCTAAGCGAGTAAGGTAGGCGGCCATTTTGGGAGCGATATAAGCGTTGGTGACGGTTGTAGATGTGCGTTCATATTCTCTATATTCGGGCAATAAATTTGCGGATACGGAAACAGGAATACCGAGAGAAGAAATACTTGCTTCGACCTGTATTTCATGTTCGGGGTTGGCATAGGAATGTAGTAAGACGATGGCAACCGATTCCGCATCCTCTAAGCACTGAGGGAGTTCTCTCAAATCATTAGCATCTAATTGCTCTAGGATGTCTCCGCTCGGGCCTATCCTCCCGGGGATTCCTTGCCTATCGTTCCTCGACACTAGTGGGGGGAGTCGGTGGCCCACTAGCTTGTATAGCTGCGGTCGATTTTGTCGCCCAATTTCAATAATATCCTCAAAACCTGAATTGGTGATCAGTTTTACTCTTGCTCCAGTGCGCTCCAAGACGGTGTTGGTAGAGACAGTAGAACCGTGTAGCAGGATATAATTTTTAGCGGGCTGTCCTAACAAGGTATTGATACCCTCTAACACTGCTTCAGCTGGATCGGCTGGTGTCGATGGGATTTTTAGTGATTTCAAGTGTCCATTATCAAAGAAAAGAAAATCTGTGAAAGTGCCTCCAGTGTCCACGGAGATTATCCGGGAGATCTTTCCCTTTTCTATTAGACTCATATGTTTCTGGCCCTGAAAGGCTTTCCTTCATTAGTGATGAATTATTCAGATGACAAATAAACCTAGCTTCAAAAATTTTCTAACCCAAGTGACTGGCAAAGGCGTCCTTCCGATATGGAAAGAATTTTTGCTTAATAGTGACGATGCTGTTACGGCGTACTCAAAGATTCGGTGCTCTCCTTTCAGTTTCCTTTTTGAGTCCGTGGTGGGTGGTGATCAGTGGGCTCGGTATACGCTTCTCGGCACTAAACCTTCTGAGATGTGGCGGTTTCGTCGAGGGGTTGTAGAGGTGTGGACGCCTACGAATCCCTGGGAAAGCCTAGAGACGGTTGACCCTCTAGAGGATTTAAGTAACCGACTGGAAGAACGTCGTCCATTGATTTCCAACGATCTACCCAAATTTTGGGGTGGTGCCGTAGGATATTTTGGATATGATGTGGTCCGGATGATCGAAAGCTTACCGAATCGACCACACGATGACCTGGATCTCCCGGATAGCTTGTTTGCCTTCATGGATGTTGTGTTGGTTGTCGACAATTTGTCAGGTTCAGCTATGGCGATCGCATCGGTCGAAGTGGATCCAGACCTGGGAGAATTAGAACTAAAGGTCAGATATGAGATGGCTGAAGAAAAAATTAAAGATCTGATTAATACCATAGAAACTGATTCGGCTCCCTTTGATATAGAACTACGGGAACGGGAAGAACCTGCAGATGATCCGGAATTTTCTAGTACAATGGAACAGGAAGGTTTCGAGGAAAATATTTCAAAGATACGGGATTTGATAACTGCTGGGGATGTCTTTCAGGTAGTTATAAGTCAACGTCTTTCGATGCCTATGGCAGGTACTTCATTCGATCTTTATCGTGTCCTGAGAAAACTAAATCCTTCTCCTTACCTGTATTTACTAGAAATCGAAGATTTTTCTTTGGTAGGAAGTTCACCAGAGGTGCTAGTTCGACTTAGGGACCAAAAAATTACGGTACGACCAATTGCTGGGACACGCCCGAGAGGGAAGTCTTCCCAAGAAGACATAGATCTAGAATTGGATCTTCGAACAGACGAAAAAGAGCTTGCCGAACATAGAATGCTGGTAGATCTGGGAAGGAATGATTTGGGGCGGGTCGCAGATTATGGATCCATTGAAGTGACAGATCTCATGGTCGTAGAGAGGTATTCCCACGTTATGCATTTGGTTAGCCAAGCTGATGGCACGCTACGTCAAGGACTTTCCGCCATGGATGTTTTCCGTGCGTGTTTCCCAGCTGGAACAGTAACAGGGGCTCCCAAGGTCCGGGCTATGGAAATTATTGACGAATTAGAGCCATGTGGGCGAGGCCCCTATGCAGGTGCCGTCGGTTATTTCGGTTGGGGTGGATTGTCTATGGATCTTGCGATTACTATTAGGACTGTTTTAGTCAGCGAAGGAAAAGCTTTTGTACAGGTGGGGGCAGGTGTGGTAGCTGATTCCGATCCTACTCGGGAGTTCGAAGAAACCCTTAATAAGGCTAGAGCACTTTTAAAAGCAGTAGCGATGCTTGAGAATGGTAGAAGATAATTAGTGGGCCACCAGGGTGTGCTTATTTAGCAGATCTCGTCCATGAGAGATATCTCTTGGTACAGGTGGGCTATTGTTCGTATCCCATTTTCAATGCTTTCGACTGGGAACCATTCGTTTGGAGCATGCAGATTGCATCCTGGGTAGGAAAATCCGAGTAATAAAACAGGGCTGTCCAGTAGATTTTCCAGGTCTCTTACAATAGGTATACTGCCGCCATCTCCTGCGACAACTGCTCGTTTGTTAAATATTTTTTTTAGAGCAGAGTCTACGGCATTCGTCAATTGGTCACTTAGTTGAGCTCGCCACGGCATTCCTCCATGTAATTGTTTTATTGTAACCTCAACTCCCCTTGGTGTGACTTTATCCACATGCTTGCGGAATAGCTCGTCAATTCTTTGGGGAGTTTGATCGGGTACGAGACGGAAACTTACTTTGGCTTGAGCCCTGCTGGGAAGGACCGTCTTGGCACCATCACCTGTGTAGCCCGAATTCAGTCCATTGATCTCACAAGTTGGCCGTGTCCAAAGACGCTCCAGTATAGAGAATTCTGTTTCTCCTCCACACAGGTCGGCATCTATGAATTCTTCCAATTCCTGTTGATTAAAGGGTAGGTCATTTATTTGTTTTTTTACTTGAGGGCCCCAATCCAAGAGGTCATCATAAAACCCTTCAATAGTGACCTTGCCTTTTGAATCCTGCAAACTGGCAAGGATATGTGCTAAGGCCAGTGCTGGGTTGACTACTGGACCCCCATAAATTCCTGAATGTAGGTCTCTGGAAGGACCTTTCACTTCAACGTCAAAATAAGCCAGTCCTCGGAGTGAACAGAGGACAGAAGGGATCCCAGGTGCCAGCATTCCAGTATCAGAAATCACAACTATGTCACAAGCTAGCTGTTCACTATGTTTTTCAATGAAGGGTAGTAGGTTGGGAGAGCCCACTTCTTCTTCACCTTCGGCCAACACTATCAGGTTAACTGGAAGGTTGTCAGCTCCTTTAAGGAAAGCTTCTGCTGCCTTGAGGTGCAAATAAAGTTGCCCCTTGTCATCGGACGCCCCCCTTGCATAGAGGCGTCCATCTCTTATTTCTGGCTCAAAAGGAGGAGAGATCCAGAGATCCAGAGGTTCTGGAGGTTGTACGTCATAATGCCCGTAGACTAATACTGTTGGAGCACTGTCTCCTGCTTTGAGTGATTTCCCTAAGACGACTGGATTTCCAGGGGTTTCGTAGATCTCAGCCTCAAGTCCAGAGTCTTCCATCTTACTCTTTAACCAGTCAGATGCTTTCCTCATTTCCTGCAAATGTTCAAGGCTGGTGCTTATGGAAGGGATACATAGAAACTCACAAATCTCATCCTTAAAATTTTCAAGATTGTCCCTAATATACTTCTCAGTGGGACGCATACAACTCAAATTAATCCGCGAATGCCCCATCGATAAATAAAGCTTATTAGGATCGAAAACCCTACTGCGCCTCCCATGCCGCCAGGACTTAGAGCTGCTGGATTTTGGAATTCGAAGAGTCCTACCCCTAACATACCGCCTATGATTGCTCCAAAACTACTAAGGACCAATAAGATCATCAGGTGACCATGGGTTTCTTCCGGCCGCTTTATCAGTCCTCTTATTGACAATCCTACTGAGCATCCTACAAGGATCCAAATTCCGATGCCAATCCAATTTTCCATTTGTTCGTTCCTTAGATGTGGAGTATTTCGGTTAGGAATAAATCTAAAGGATACGCTATTTCATGCGCTAGAGGGTGATCTATTAATTAGATGTTCTGGTCTCCGGACGTTTCGGTCAGTCGGTCTTCAATAATTTCGGATTCTCTAGCAGAAAGATTAACACCCGAGTGATTAGTATGGGTCAATAGATCCGGGGGTTTCTTATCGAAATGATCCTCATGAACTCCCTTGAGCCTTTCGATCATCAGGTGAAGTTCATCTTTTCGCATTGACAGCTCTTCTCGCAAAGCAGCTGTTTTTTGTTCAAAAATTTTTTGGTTTCTTTCATGTCTTACTATGTATTCATCAGCGATTCTAACGGTTTGCAGGTCACCTATATCTAGTGCCAGTCGCTTTCGTCTTTTGCAAGTATAAGCCTCATCACCTTCCCTCTGAGCCTGGTCTAAGCACTGCTCAATTTCTCTTTGTAGGCTGTAAACTAGCTCCTGTGCATTCTCAATTTCTAGACGCATGTCTTCTGGTAAGTTAAGGGGGATTCCTGAAGTCGGATCCTTTTCTAACTCGTATTTGAAATTGTCGATTGCTTCTAGAAAGGCTGTATGCAGTTTCTTAAACATATTATGGAAGCTTAGTCCTCGAGATGTTCAGATATTTATTGGGTTCTATGGTTTTATTTATACTGATTTTTGTAGACTTACAGGTAAGACTATTATACACTCATGTTATTTGAAGTGCGGAGACGTGCAAGAGTCTTTGGCCTTAAGGAGTTGTATGATATCTGATTCTAACCGTATTTCAACTTCCGTCGCGCTAGTCCTTTTGGAAACAATTCGGGAAACAGACCAGCCCACTGAGGTGCTCAAAGAAGAGGATACATCCGTGACCATGCCTCGCCGGTTAGGACTTAGTCAAGTCGTACTGGATCGAATTGATGGCTACCAGAAGGAAACTAAGAGAGGTCGAAAGATTGCGGATGCAGAGTTCAAAGACTTGGTTGGTTTGGTGAACAAGAGACCCGACGCTGTGCAGATATTCTTGGAGTGTGGCCAGAGATTGGCCCTAAATCCCTTTTTGCTGCCAAAAGTCCTGTCAGGATTATTAGTGGCTCCGTTAGCAAGGAGACGAATTTACCGTTGTCTGACAAAATTGTTTGGTCGGAGGATAGGCGGTTTTGCTGGGCCAGGCCTGACGTTGGAATGTCGGTCGCATTTGTTTATGGAAGTCGATCCAGGAGGAAGTGCGTGCTCTATGGTTTCGGGGATCTGCCTTGAGTCGGCAAGAGGTCTGGTGACAAGTAGCGTTGAAGTAAAGCATGTGGCCTGTGAATCAAGAGGAGATGCTTTTTGTAGGTGGGACGTACAGGGCATTTAGTTCTTAGCCACAATCTGATGTTTAATCTTCAATCTCCTCTTGCCAGGATAAAGTCGATAGGTAGACGGTACTACTCAAGAGAAGAGCTGCTATCAATGTGTGAAGTGAAACGGGGATAATGGCTAGCAGAGAGTATACAGAAAGGAAACCAAGTATAACCTGCGATATTCCCAGTCCAGCTGCGGTAAATGCCAAAGTCCGGATCGTTGAGTCTTCAATGGTTTTGGTGCTTTTGTAGGCAAGGGCAAGTAGTGAGATTAGTACAATAATACCTAAGAGACGGTGAGAAAAATGAATCACCACAGGCATTGTCCCTAAGGGTGGAATCCATTCACCAAAACAGAGTGGAACGTCAGGGCATACTAAACCTGTTCCAGTGTGCCTCACTACTGCTCCCAATACCGACTGAGAAAATATTAGGATTGCACTTAAGATCCCGAGTTTTTTGACTACAGAGAGTCTGCTCAATTGCTGTTCTCTTAGGAAGCCCAAGACCTCTTTACTCGGCAGATACTCGGTCTTCTGGGAGGCAAGGACTCCAGTCGTCCTAGTGGGGGAAGTTACCGCAGTGAGTACCGTGACGAGAGAAAGGAATAGGAACGCCAAGGCCAGATGTGTCGTGGAGATGGCGTCTGGGAGCTTGAGTATGACCGTCAATCCTCCGAAAATACTTTGAACCAATAGGAGAAAAATACCGATACAGGACCATTGTCGTACCGCAGGTCTTGTCTTTTCTGCATTCCAACATACCCATGTGGCCACTATAAAGAGTAAGACAAGACCGCCAGCCACTAGCCTGTGTAAGTGCTCCCAAAAGATCCCTCCTGTCATTTCTGGGAACATTGTTCCGTAGCAAGTAGGCCAGTCTGGGCATGCCAAGCTGGAACCAGTGGCGTGTACTATACTTCCAAGGAAAAGTAGTCCCAAGGTCCAAAAGGTAGATAGGAGGTATAGTTTGTGGTGCTTGGAAGATTTACTGAATGTGTTCATTGTTTTCGTTAGATAGGGTTTTTGATCTCTTGGATAATTATTGGTTCCCGAAGGGTTTTTTCTAAGCCTGGCTGAAACTGTAAACATGCTTATCTAGTGATCAGTTTAGACACCCTTTTGTTCCATTGTCTGAGAATAATTTTACCCTATAGCTCTGATTCCCAATATAATAAATACTAAGGCCAGGAGGGCACCAACTCCATGGGGAAGGTACGATTTTTGCTCTATGGGTCGCCTTCTCATAATGGATACTGGTATTTGTCCTACGGCCGCAGCTAGTAACATCATAAAGATATGTCCGATTAAAGCTGGCTGGAAGCGACCGGTGAGAATTAGTGCGAATCCCAACAAAAGTTGAAGGTGTATCGATCCCACAAAACTGGATGCTAGGATTCTGATCTTAGAATCGTAGGCTTTTCCAGAAATGATGCCATAGATGGAGTAGGCCAGGGTTAACACTCCGAAGAGCAGTATTATGTACCTCAAGCCAGAGTGTGCGTTGAATAGAAAATTGTTCATGGTTTAATTTCCCCCTTTATCAGTTCTTGTCCAGTAGACTATTTAGTCTTCGGCTTGCAGATATTTTTCTTGTCTGATGATCCTTAGTGGGAGGGTATAGTGATCCCGGACGTACGCCTCCTCCAGTAAGTCCTTGTTCTAGCTGGATCACTTCCCTTCGAATTTGACACAATTCTACATCAATTGTGCTCGCTTGATCAAAGCAAGAGGGCTCCTCTTTATTAATTTGGTTTTTCATGTCTCTTAAGTCTAGTAAAAACATTTCTCTCTGTTCATACATTGTTTGTGTTATGGAAGGCATTAATGGGTCAGATCTCACCATCACAGTCTCACTGATGTCGTTCCCCCTCGCTTCCAAGCGCACGGTGTACAGACCTGGAGAGACCCAAGCCCCTAAGTTTTCTATGGGTCTGGCCAAGGTGGAATCCTCATGTTCCAACCAAACCTCCTGTTCACCGGTTAATGAATGCCGAAGATCCCAATTTATTCGATGCATTCCTGGGGTTGATGGAACAGATAACATTCGAACCGTTTGTCCGCTAGCATTCTGGACATGTATCACGGCAGTTCCGTTGCCTTCCCCTAGATTATAGGTAATCATAGCCCCAGACACTGGATTGGTCCCATGGAACTCGGCTTGACCTCTGTATGAAGTGTCTTTTTTGTAATTGAAAATTGTGGCGTCTCTAATGCTGAAGATATTGGATGATCGTTCAGAGGTAGACAAAGTCCATTCAGCTAGAGGAGAGGTGTCATCGAGTATCCAAACGCTTTGGCCATGGGTGCCTATCACCAGATCTTTTTCTCTTTGGTGTATTGCCATGTCATCCATAGATGTGGTTGGAAGATTTCCCAATTTTGCCCAATTGGCCCCTGCATTTGTGCTGACAAATACAGAGTGTTCGGTGCCCACGAAAAGGGTGTTTGGGTTATCCGGATGTTCTACAAAAGAATTGATCGAACCAGAAGGCAAATTGTTAATCAATGAAGTCCAAGTTTCACCAAAATCCTTTGTTACGAACAGATAAGGGGAGAAATCTCCATCACGGTGTGCATCGAATGATACGTAAGCCACTCCCGGACCAAGCTGAGAACTGACGATACGACTCACATAGGTTCCGTTTCTTACTCCTTCTATGTTTCTGCTAATTTCGCTCCATGTGTCTCCGCTGTTCCGTGATATTTGGAGGTTCCCGTCGTCGGTTCCAGCCCAGAGAACTTGTGAATCTAATGGGGACTCTGCGATCACAACGATTTCACCATAAGAAGAGGTGCCATCATTTGCGGAGATAGTCATGTCCGCGCCTCTTATTCCCATGAGTTCCATTTCATCTCGGTCCTCACGGCGGGTCAAGTCTTCTGTGGATGTCCATGATTCACCGTCATTTTGGGAAATAAACAGTCTGTTGCCACCCAAATAGACCCGGGATGGATCATGTAATGAAACTAAACTTGGAGAGACCCAGTCCCAACGGTATTGATTTTCGCCTGATGCTGCTCTTGGTCGGATGTCGAGCATATCACCTGTCTCTGGGTCGAATCGATAGTATCCGCCCCCATTGGAATTTCCGTATACAAAACGATGATTGGTAGGGTTTACTTGCTGGTACATTCCATCTCCAAATCCGGTTTGTCTCCAGTCGTCATTGGTGATGCCAGTCCAGCCTCTTGTCCTTGAAGGCCCCATCCAAGAGTGGTTGTCCTGCATTCCTACGTAAACGTAATAAGGGTCTCTGTTATCTAGTCCTATCGCGTAGATTTGTCCTATTGGGATGTTGTTGAGTTTTCGAAAATTCATACCTTGATCATAAGTCTCCCATAGACCTCCATCTCCAGCTAAATAGAAGTGTTCTGGGTCTGAAGGGTTGATCCACATGGCATGCTGATCAGCGTGTACACCCACATCATAGGTGGGTCTCTTGGCTATTTCGGAGAAAGTCTGTCCGCCATCTTCACTCTTGTAAGATGAGGTGGCTAAAACATAGACTCTGTCTGGGTCTGAAGGGTCAATGATTATTTTAGAATAATACATTGGTCTGGGGTTAAGAGAGTTGACCCTGATCCAACTTTGACCGCCGTCCTCGGTTCTGTAGGTCCCTTGAGAGTTGTCATCGGCATGTTCAATGAGAGCGTTTAGAATCATTGGATTAGATTTCGATATGGCTAAGCCAATGCGACCCTTATCTCCCTCAGGAATCCCATGGCTCAGTTGGGTCCATGTTTCCCCAGCGTCTTCACTCTTATAAATTCCACTTCCAGGACCTCCTCCGTTGAAACCCCAAGTGCGACGGAGTCGCTGGTAAGTTGCGGCATAAAGAATGCGAGGATTTTCAGGGTTTATTACGAGGTCGACTGCTCCGGTGTAACCATCAATAAACAGGGTCTTTTCCCAAGACTGGCCACCATCTATACTGCGAAAAACACCTCTTGCATCGCTGGATTGCCACAGATTTCCCAGTGCAGCGACATATACAACATCAGGATTTGTAGGGTCGATTATTACTTTCCCGATGTGGCGAGTCTCCGCCAGTCCAAGATGTGCCCATGTGTCTCCGCCGTCATTCGAACGATAGACACCGTTGCCCCAGGAAGTGCTTTGCCGATTGTTTTGTTCGCCAGTTCCAGCATAGATGATATTAGAGTTCGAAGATGCTATTGCGACATCTCCAAAGGTGCTGACAGCTTGCTCAGCAAAGGTGTTTTGCCAGGTATGACCTCGGTTGGTTGTCTTCCAAAGACCTCCAGAGGCTGATGCAATGAAAATCACCGAAGGATTGTCGGGTAATGCTGCAAGGTTGTGAATCCTCCCTCCAGTCACAGCTGGACCGATCAAACGGGGTTTAAATGTTGCAAGATCAGATTCACGAATCGCGACATTTTGAGCACTAGCTAAGCAGGGGATGATTGCAGTTGATAGACAGACGAAAAAGACGGCCAGTTTAGATTTTGAGGTTCGTTTCATTGTTTGATCTGACCTATTCAAGGGGTTAACTGTATTTTTATTCATCAGGAAGTCATCTAATAGAAATTCCGATAAGGATAGTTTGTCAGTCTTTGACACCTAGGTATCAGTGGTGGTGAGTAAGAGTGTCTTCTCTATTTCCTTTCTGGCTTCAGGGTGGAGGTCTTCGACATTATTCTGCATCCAGTATAGGTAGTCTGGCTTATCAGCTGCCACACTCTTTAAGGTTTGTCCCTTATGTTTTCCTTTCACGAAAATTACATCCTCACTCTCTCGTCGGAACCATTCGTCAAAACCTATCCTTAGTGGCGAGCGATCACAGTAAGAATGGAGCGAGTCCATATCAGGGGACAAATCAGGATATCTGGTGAGCTGAGCGTCAAGAACAGCTACGGTTGTCTGAATGTCAGACATGGCAGTGTGAGCCTCAGTGTGTTGAACGTCCAAATAGAACCTGGCAGCAGCAGATAGATCTCTGGGTTCTTTTCGGTGATAAATTGTCTGGACGTCAATGATGTGCCTATTTCGATGATCGAATTCTATCCCACATCGTGCGAATTCAGCTATAAGCATAGGTAGATCAAATCGTCGGACGTTAAATCCCCCTAGGTCACAAGGATCTAGTAATCTAAAGAGGTTATTTGCCCTGGATTTAAATGATGCCTCTTTCACCAAGTCTTCGTCAAAGATTCCATGTACAGCACTGGCTTCCGGATGTATGGGGATTCCAGGGTTGAACCTCCGGACTCGCTGGAAGTCATCCTCACCCGGAGATAATAGGATTATAGCTAGTTCTACTATCCGATCTCTTTTCGGATCTAATCCAGTCGTTTCTAGATCGAAAAATGCTATGGGACGATCGAGTTTGATGGGAAGTTTCATTTCTTAGGGTGACTGAGTGGAAAGAAAAGATTATCATAACTCATTATGAATCAAACAGACACTATGCAAGCAGTAGTTCTGAATGGCCACGGTGGAGTGGAAGTTCTGGAACTAAAGACTGTACCGATGCCTCAGCCTGAAGCTGGGGAAATTAGGGTCCGCATCTCTACTTCGGGTATAAATAGAGCAGACCTTTTACAAAGAATCGGCCGATACCCAGTTCCTGCGGGCTGGCCCGAAGACATACTTGGGATGGAATGCTCTGGTGTAGTAGATGCTCTCGGTCCAGGAGTGGATCAGTGGAAGGTAGGCGATCCCGTGATGGGTATTTTGGGTGGTGGCGGTTATGCTCAGTACGTGACTACAGATGCTTCTTGTGTTGTCCCTATTCCCCAAAATCTAGGTCTGAAAGAAGCAGGGGCTATACCAGAAGTGTTTATGACCGCATTTGATGCGGTCGTTCTTCAAATGAGTCTTGCCCCTAAAGAAACTTTGTTGATACATGCGGTGGGGAGTGGTGTCGGAACAGCAGCGCTTCAAATTGGCAAAGTTATGGAAGTGAAAACGATTGGGACTTCTCGTAGCATGCATAAATTGGACAAAGCCAAGGCTTACGGCTTAGATCATGCAATTTTAGCCGATGATAAATGGTCGGGAGCTGTTCTAGATGTCACAGATGGCTATGGAGCCGATGTGATTCTAGATCTGGTCGGAGGCCCCTATCTCGCAGGGAATCAGAAGGCCATAGCTCATAAGGGTAGGCATGTCGTGGTGGGTGTTCCAGGAGGAGTATCTGGAACTATAGACTTGCGTGCGATGATGGGAAAGAGAGTTACCCTGAGAGGGACAGTACTAAGGGCAAGATCGCTACAAGAGAAGGTTGAACTAACAGAAAGTTTTGAAAAAGACATTCTTCCTTTTCTCGAACAAGGATCCATTTCTCCTGTGGTGGAAAAAATATTTTCTCCTAATGAAGTCGGTACAGCGCATAATATGATGGCGGCCAACGAAAATTTTGGGAAACTTTTAATAGATTGGGAATAATCGCTAATCTAAGTATGAACCCTGCTGTACCATTCTACCCCCTTGGAGAGTGGTCTGAAAGATTCCCTTGGATTTTGGCTGGAATAACACATAAAGGGTCTGCGACTGACCCGTTTGATTTAAGACTGGAAGACCAAAAATCTGGAGACCGGCTGGAAAGAATTTGGCAGAGCACTGGTTTTCGTGGCTTGGTACGAATTCCTCAGGTTCACGGTACGGACCTGGCAGTGTACGATTCCGATTTAGCAGGATTCGTTGCGTCAAAAGATAGTGCGGACGGCCACGCTACTTCTAGGCCGGGTATGCTTTTAGCTATAACAGTTGCAGATTGTGTTCCGGTGTACCTCCTCGATTCTAAGAATAGGGCGGTCATGTTGCTGCATGCAGGATGGCGAGGAGTGGCCAGTGGAATAATTAATAAAGGAATGAAACTGTTTGCCGAGAGATGGCAATCTCATTTAGATGATATTTATGTTCACCTAGGCCCGGCTATTTGCGGTAATTGCTACGAAGTTGGGCTAGAAGTTTTCGGAAATTTAGGATTGACCCTTCCGACAGAACCAGCCCCAGTGGATCTGAGAGCTATTTTGGAAGAACAAGTCAGTAGTCTGGGGGCCAGAGACAATAGGATCACCACTTCAAAAGACTGTACTCTATGCGGGAGAGATGACTTTTTTTCCCAT
>Ga0115002_10002393_pt1 | contig 24559 bp, 19 predicted proteins | sample ArcticOcean_MG_C_8_FD_89576 | JGI IMG/M metagenome (GOLD analysis project Ga0115002, IMG submission 89576) | Marine microbial communities from western Arctic Ocean - ArcticOcean_MG_CB11_86 | ecosystem: Environmental > Aquatic > Marine > Oceanic | place: Arctic Ocean: Canada Basin | collected... | reverse complement strand
TCAATGATACCGGGTGCGCGATGGGGCGGCTATTAATCTCGATACTGGACAATTACCAGCAGCCGGGCGGGGTAGTGCAAGTGCCCGACGCACTGCAGCGGGTCGTCAAGAAAGAACAATTGGAACCAGCGGGAGGGAAATAGTGGGCAAGAGACTCGACGGCCGGGAAATATCGGCCGAAATGCGCGCCGAAATGAAGGCGGATATCGAACGCCTGCAAGAAGAGTATGACCTAGTGCCGGGTTTGGCGGTGGTGTTGGTGGGGAACAATCCTGCTTCGCTGTCCTACGTGCGTTCAAAGGGCAAGGCGTGCGAGGAATTGGGTTTGCACTCGGTGCAGGTCGACCTGCCGGCGGATTCGAGTACTGAGGACGTATTGGCAGCGGTGGAAAAGCTGAATCAAGACGAAGCCGTGCACGGAATTTTGGTGCAGTTGCCGTTGCCGGGCCAAGACGAACAGCAAGTGGTCAATGCAATCGACCCAGACAAAGACGTCGACGGCCTGCATCCGGTGAACTTGGGGCGGCTCGTGCGGCAGGAGGAGGGCTTCTGGCCCTGCACGCCGCATGGGGTCTTGCAGATCCTCAGCCGCAGCGGGATCGAGGTCAAGGGCAAGCACGCGGTGGTCGTGGGGCGCAGTACGCTGGTCGGGCGGCCCGTCGCCAATTTGCTCGGGCATAAAGCCGACGGCGCCAACGCGACGGTGACGCTGTGCCATACGGGCACGCACGACTTGGGTTATTTTACCCGCCAGGCGGATATCCTGATCGTGGCGGCCGGTTTCCCCCAAGGGATCAAGGCCGATATGGTCAAGGAGGGGGCGGTAGTCATAGATGTCGGCATCAACCAGATCGACGATCCGTCGCGCGAGCGGGGTTGGCGTCTGGTCGGCGATGTCGATTATAAAGAGGTGCGCAAGAAGGCCAGCGCGATCACGCCAGTGCCCAACGGCGTCGGGCCGATGACAATTGCGCTATTGCTGTACAACACCGTATGGTCTGCTAAGCGAAAACACGGGCTGGAATAAGCTCGGCTATATAAGTTTCAATGGAAAAGGGGGCTGCTCGTGCAGCCTCCTTTTTTATATAAAGAATGAACGAAGGCTGTTGGGACTGTCAGCGTCTAACAGCTCGTATTATACTAAGTCTATTATGCCAGGTTATCCTGTTCCCGCCTCAGAAGCCGAAGTCGAGCTGCGCTTCAAGAATTCCCGCTTTATCGGTACCGCCGCGCCCGCGAGCGATGTCGACGAGGCCAAGGCCTATATACATTCGATTCGCACCCGTTTCTCGGATGCGTCACACCACTGTTATGTCTTTGCGGCGGGTTTCGGCGCGACGGTGGTGCACGGTATGAGCGATGACGGAGAGCCGTCCGGCACGGCCGGCCGGCCGATGCTGGCGGTGGTGAAGGGGGCGGGCTTGGGGGATGTAGCGGTGGTGGTGACACGATATTTCGGCGGCACTAAGCTGGGCACCGGCGGCTTGGTCAAAGCCTATACCGAAACCACGCAAGCCGTGCTCGCTGCCATAGAGCGGGTCGAGAAGATCGAGACCATCGGCGTGTTAGTGGAATTGGGCTATGAGGCGTATGAAGTGTGCAAAAGGCATATCGAGGCCCTCGGCGCCCAGATCGAGGCCGAGGACTTCGGTGCCCATGTGGAGCTGATATTGCGGTTGGACGAGGAGCGTTTTGCAGAGTTGTTCACGACACTCAAAGACGCGACGTCGGGTCGGGCACTGATCGAGCGAATCGACTGAACGGCTCTGCTAATTTTCCGCCCAGCGAATCAAACCCATTTCCAGCGGATCCCGTAAATCGCGGTGCGAGGGCACTACGCGCAGGGTATAACCGTGCGAGCCCGACTCGCTACAGGTGAAGGTGCCGGAGAAGTAGTGGAGGCCTTCGCCATTGCTCTGTTGTAATTCGAGTGGGTGGACCGTGGTCTGGGTGAATTCGTGCTGGGCGTTGAGGCGGCCGCTGTAGAGTTCGACACGGATATCTTCTGGGGCCAATTCGCCGAGCGAGACTTCCGCGCGAAGCGGCACTTGCATGCCGACTTTTAGTTGACCGGGGAATTCGGTATCGACCTGGCCGATTTGCACCTGGGCCCATTTGGAGCGCACGTGCGATTTCCATTGCGTCAGTTGCAGCACGCGTTCGGGGTCGGCGGTTAATTCCTCAAAGCGGCTTTGGCCCGGTAGATAGAGTTTTTCGCTGTACTCGCGCACCATTCGGTGGGTATTGTAGACTGGGGCGAGTTGCGCGATGGTCTCTTTCATGCGACCGATCCAGTCCGTCGGCAACCCAGACGAGTCGCGTTGGTAAAAGAGCGGGATAACCTCGGTTTCCAACAGGTCGTAGAGTGCGTTTGACTCGACCTCGTCTTGGTAGTGCTCGTCCTCGTAGTCCTCGCCGCGGCCAATCGTCCAGCCCGCATGGCCCTCGCAGGCCTCATCCCACCAACCGTCTAGCACGCTTACGTTCAGCACGCCATTGATTGCGGCCTTCATACCGGAGGTGCCTGAGGCCTCAAGCGGGCGACGGGGGTTGTTGAGCCAGACGTCGCAGCCTTGCACCAGGTAGCGGGCGAGGTTCATGTCGTAGTCCTGCAGAAAGAAGATGCGACCGTTGAAGGGCTCTTCGCGGGCGAGGTGGACGACCTGGCGGATCAGGTCCTTGCCGGCGTCGTCCTTGGGATGGGCCTTGCCGGCGAAGAGGATCTGCAGTGGTCGGTCGCTATCGGTGAAAAGGGCTTTGAGGCGCTCGATATTGCGGAAGAGCAGATTGCCGCGTTTATAGGTGGCGAAGCGCCGGGCAAAGCCGATGGTCAACGCCTGGGGGTCGAGACCGGCGAGTGATTGCTCGATTTTGGCCGAGGGCGCGCCTTGGCTGTGCATCTGTTGTCGCAGGTGGACACGACTGAAATCTATGAGTTGTTGGCGCTGTTGCTGGTGGGTGTCCCAGAGTTCTCGGTCGGCGATTTGCCGTATGGGATCCCAACTGGCCGGGTCGGAATCGACGAAACGCCAAGTGTCGCCGAGATGGCGTTCGAAGAGATCAGACATTTCCGGTGCCGTCCAAGTGTGGATATGCACGCCATTCGTGATATGGCCGATTGGGATCTCGCGCTCGGGAAAATCGGGCCAAAGACCCTGCCACATTCCGCGACTGACCTCGCCGTGCAGGCGACTGACCCCATTGGCACCGCCCGAAAGCTTAAGTGCTAGGACCGTCATACAGAAGGCGGCGTGATGATCGTTGGGGTCGATTCGGCCCAAGCCGAGGAATTCTTCGCGCGACAAACCGAGCGCTTCGCGAAAATGACTTAAATGACTTTCGACCAGGTCGGCGGGGAACCAGTCATTGCCTGCGGCGACGGGTGTATGGGTGGTAAAGACATTGCCGATGACGCTGGCCTCGCGGGCGGTGGCGAAGGAATAGCCCTGCTCGGCCATTAGCCGGCGGATGCGCTCGAGGGCCAAAAAGGCCGAGTGACCTTCGTTCATATGACAGATAGTGGGTTCGACACCGGCGGCCTGGAGGGCGCGCAGGCCGCCGATGATGAGTAGGATCTCTTGGCGGATGCGCATTGGCTCGTCGCCGCCGTAGAGGCGGGCAGTGATATCGCGGTCGGCGGGGCTATTTTCGTCGAGATTGGTATCGAGCAAATAAAGGCGCACGCGACCGACTTGCGCCTGCCAGATCCGCGTATGCACACTGCCGTCGACATAGGGGACCTCGATGCTTAGGTGCTCGCCGCTCTCGGTAAAGACGGGTTGTACGGGCATCTGGTAAAAGTCGTTTTCGGGGTTTTTCTCCATCTGCCAGCCGTCGGCGTTGAGGGCTTGGTGGAAATAGCCTTCGCGGTAGAGCAGGCCGACTCCGATCAGGGGGATGCCGAGATCGCTGGCGGCTTTGAGATGATCACCGGCCAGCACGCCCAAGCCCCCGGAATAGATGCGCAGGCTTTCGGTTAGACCAAATTCAGCGGAGAAATAGGCGACTTGCAAGCGGCTTTTGCTGTGGGTTTCGCCAAACCAAGTTGGGTGGGACATGTACTCTGCGAATTGTTGTAGAATATGTTCGATACCGCCACTGACTTGTTTGTCGGCGATGAGGGCTTCGAGTTGCTCGCTTTTTAACGAGGCTAAAAAACGCAGCGGCGCCCGCTCGCTGGCGACCCAGGTCTCTGGGTCGATTTGCTCGAGCGTGCGGGTCGTCTGCTTATTCCAACTCCACCACAGGTTATAGGCCAGATCCCATAACGGGGTAAGTTGCTCGGGGAGCGATGGAATGACATTGAGGCGGTATAATGGCTTCATTGTTGATCTTCGGGGAGGGGTTAACCAAGGGGATATTATTAAACAAAAGGCGGCTGGCTCTATTTTGTCAAGTCGTATGAATATTGCGATAAAGTTTATCAAATATTATACTTAGGAAAATTTCACAGGAGGATTAGATGAGCGAAAAACCCCAAGTATTGATCAGCGGATTTGCCGACGAGGGACCGGCAGACAAAAAAGCGGAATCGCAGTTGACGATGTTGGCGGCGTTGGGTTTGTCCTACTACAGTCTGCGTTTTGTCGATGCAGGGCAGGGGACGAAAAACGTGATGAAGCTGACCCAGCGCGAAATCGCCCGATTGCGCAAATTACACGGAGAATTCGGGGTGCAAGTTTCCTCGATTGGGTCGCCTATTGGCAAGGTCAAATTGCTCGATATCGACGATGGTTCGGCCAATGCGTATATCCCCTTCGACAAGTATTTGAAAAATGACGTGCAACGGGCAGTGGATCTGGCCGGTGAATTCGAGACGCGGTTGATTCGCGGATTTTCCTTTTACCACCCACGGGGCGAAGATCCAGGCGACTATGTCGAAGAGGCCGCCGACCGGCTTATAAAAATCGCCGAAGTCTGCCGCCGTGGCGGCGCGATTTTCGGTTTGGAAGTCGAAGCCAATCTCATCGGGCAGAATGGCCGTTTGCTGCAAAAACTCAACAAGTTGGTAGACCATCCCAACCTGTGCCTGATTTTCGATGGCGGCAATCTGTCGAGCCAGAATTTCACGTCGGTGCAGACGGTGGCCGAATATCGCGCGATGAAGGCTGGCATCGGCTGGATGCACATCAAAGACTACAAGATCGACCCGAAGCTTACATGGCAGGGGCATGTCGACGAAGAAAGGCTGAAGAATTTTGTCCCGGCCGACCAGGGCGATTCGGGCCACGAGGAGATCTTGCGCGATTTCCGTGCCCGTATTCCAGCCTTGGCGCGCAAGTTGAAGAAGCAGGGGGTTCCGGGGGTATTCCTCGATCTCGAACCGCACTTGAAGGGCGGGGGCCAGTTCGGTGGTTTTAGCGGCGTCGACGGTTTTGGCGTAGCGCTTCGGGCATTGCTCAATCTGCTCGACTACGTGGACATTGGCTACGATCTGACGAATTACGGTGATATTGCACGGCAAAAAGCGACCTAATGCATAACTAGGCTCTGCTCGCCGAAGCGGCGTTGCCGATTGGGGTGGCCCCGTTTGCACGTGGCGTTCGCGTTAGCGTCGCAGGCGGAGTTGGCGAGCGGTTGAGGTTCGGTGTGATGTGCTAATACTGTTGAAGGGCTGACCGAGGATGTCCAGGTCAGCCCTTCAACAAGGGGGATTAATCTTAACGCCCTTGCTGCAATAGCTGCGCATGCCGCTTTTTGAAAGCCGCGCTCTTGTCGTCTTCGATGACCTCCAAATCAACGCCCGTTTCGAACCCAGGAATATTGCCAGCGTAAAACGAAGTCTGATAATTGCTCTCGTCAGTAAATTCCCAGATCCGTTTTTTGTGGCCACCGGCGGGCCAGTTGATACGCAGAATGCGCTTTTGTGCGCGATAGCGCTGTTTGGGCGTGGGCTCTTCGGGATCGACGCGGTATTTGGCGATGGCCTTTTCGTCGACTGGTGCGCCTAAACCAGGGGTGTCGGGCACCGGCATATAGCCGTCTTGGACTGCGATCGGCTTTTTGAGCAGGTCGTCGACCCACAGTTCGTGGCAGGTGATATAGGGCAATTGTGCGTGCGAGAGCACTGAGCCGAGATGCGCGGCGTAGGTGGTGGTTAGCCCTGAGCCTACCAACTGCAACCAGAAGGGCTTGTTGTGGGCGGCGGCAAGGGTCGCCTGTCGGCGGGTGTCGGTCGCGCCACCGCCGAGTACGAAGCCGTCGCTACAGTCGTTGCGCAGATACTGGTCTTGGTAGTGTTCGACAATGGGTTTACGCACTCTTTCGCGTAAAAGCCGCGCGCCATCGACGTCCTGGTGCATATAGAAGGGACTTTCGTAGATGCCGACATTGCGATTTTCATCTAATTTCTGCAGCACGATCTCGGCTCTAGCCTGATTGAGCAGAAAACCATTGAAATCGACATCGAACTTATAATCGGCGGGCACGACCTTAGAGACCGCGTTGGTCTGCGCGATGATGTCGCGCCAGGGGCGGGCTTTCATCTTTAAGGTCGTATAGCCGCGTTTGAGCGACTCCTTGGCCTCGGCGGCCCAATCCTCGGCCGGCATATCGATATCCCACCAAGAGATCGGACAGCGGTCGCGCAGCTTGACGCCGAGCAGCGCGTGTACCGGCACGCCTTGGTCTTGGCCTACCAGATCGTAGCAGGCGACTTGTGGGCCGAAGCCGATTTCGTCGCGGTGCATGATCGCCGCCGGATTCTGACCGACGAGCCCCTTGGTTTCGGGGCGCGCGTGGCTGTCGGCCCAGCCGACGAGGCCATTGTCGGTTTCGAGGCGCACTACCCAGACCCGTTCGTCGTGGGTCTGCGCGCGTTGCATGGCACGGGTGACGCGCTTGGCGTAGAAGGGGATATTCAGGGCGAAGGATTCGGCGTGGGTAATTTTCATAATGAGCGGTCTCCGCAGGTGGTGGATGGGGTGGATGGGGTGGATGGGGTGGATTCGGTCGCAAAGTGTACGGATATTTGCATAGGGCAACAACCATTTTAAACGGGAAAGCGAATGTTATGAGCGATACATATGAACCATTTATGGCGAAGGTGGCCGAACTGGCCGATATCGGCCACGCTGAGGGGATGTTGAGTTGGGATCAGGAGACTTATATGCCGCCGAAGGGGGCCGCGATGCGGGCCAGGGCCCAAGGCACGTTGGCGGGGTTGCACCACGAACGGCTCACCGCGCCGGAACTGGTTGGGTTGGTGAAAGACCTCAAGGGCCAGGATTTGACCGGTGACGCGGCGGTGAATGTGCGCGAGGTCGGTCGCAGCCAGGACCGGGCGCTCAAGATTCCCAAAGAGCTGGTCGTCGAGTTGAGCCAAACCGAATCGTTGAGCCATGAGGCTTGGATTGCAGCGCGTGAAAAAGCGGACTTTGCGCACTTTCAGCCCTGGCTGGAGAAGATCCTCAAACTCAAAAAGGAAGTTGCTGAGCGTGTCGGTTACGAAGGCACTATCTACAACGCATTGCTCGACGAATATGAGCCCTATACGCGTGCCGAGAATATCGAGCCGGTATTCGCGGCGCTAAAAGATAAGTTGGTACCGTTGGTCGAAAAGATCGCCGCCACGGGCAAGTTCCCCGCTAGGGGAGTGCTCGACCAGGATTTTCCGGTCGCCGAGCAGGAGGAATTGGGGCGGCAGGTACTAGAAGACTTGGGTTTTGATCTGGAGGCGGGCCGGCTCGATGTGGCGGTGCATCCCTTTTGTTCGGGCACCTCCCGCGACGATGTGCGTTTGACGACGCGCTATAGCGCCGATTGGCTGCCCGGATCGCTTTTCGGCACCATTCACGAAGCCGGGCATGGGCTTTACGAGCAAGGGTTGCCAGAGGATGCGGTGGCCACGCCGGCTGGTGGCAGCGTGTCGTTGGGCATCCACGAGTCGCAATCGCGGTTGTGGGAGAATATGGTCGGTCGCAGCAGGGCTTTTTCGACGCATTATCTGCCACGGCTTAAAGCGCTTTTCCCGACGCAGTTGCAAAACGTCAACTTGGACGAGTTTTATGCGGCGGTAAACCAGGTCGAGCCCTCACTGATTCGCGTCGAGGCCGACGAGGTGACCTATAACCTACACATCTTATTGCGTTTCGAATTAGAACGGGATCTGTTCGAGGGGCGCGTCGAAGTGAAGGATCTGCCGAGTGTGTGGAACGAGCGCATGCAACAGTATCTGGGTGTTTGTCCGCCCGATGATGCGCAAGGAGTGTTGCAGGATGTGCATTGGTCTTTTGGCTTGATGGGATATTTTCCGACATATACTTTGGGCAATCTCTACGGCGCGCAATTTTTTCATCAGGCTCAGCAGGAGTTGCCCGATCTCGAAGGCCAGATCGGTCGTGGGGAGTTTGGGGGGCTGAAAACATGGCTCAACGATAAGGTGCACAATCGCGGTAGTCGACTTAGAGCGAGCGAGTTGGTGGAAGAGGTCACGGGCGAGAAACTGAGCGCTGATTATTTTACGAATTATCTGGAGGCAAAATTCGGGGCGCTCTATAACTTGTAATTTAGCAAATCTGCAATAGAGACTAACCGTCAAATACGCAAAATAGCGGTGGCAGTGCGGGCTTGACAGGTCTGTAAAAGATAGGGGGCAGGGCGGCCATGGGCCTCTTGCTCCCTATGTCGTTTATCGTAGTGTCCGGCGCGAAATGTTAGCACGCCCGATGGCCGCTCAACCGATAATCTGCCGCAAGAGCCGAAGTTGGTTGCCGCCAAGAATTTTGCGGATATCGGCCTCGGTGTAGTTGCGGGCGGCGAGGCCGGCGGTGATCTCCGGCAGTTGGGTCGCGTCGGTTAAGAGGTCGCCGCCGCCGTCGAAATCCGAACCGAGGCCGACGTGGTCAATACCGGCTACAGACACCGCGTGTTCGATATGGTCGAGCAGACCGGCGAGCGTGGCTTCTGTTGATGAAATGAAGAAGGGCACGAAGGTGATGCCGACGACCCCGCCTTTTTCCGCCAGGGCTTTAAGTTGCTCGTCGCGGAGATTGCGCGGATGCTCGCACAGCGCGCGACAACAACTGTGCGTGGCCATAAAGGGCGCGTCGGTCATCTTGACGACATCCCAGAAGCCCGGCTCGTTCAAGTGAGATACGTCGACGACGATACCGAGTTCGTTGAGTTGCTCGACGAGGCGGCGGCCAAAGCCGGTGAGCCCAGAACCGCCTTCGACCTCGCAGCCGTCTCCAGCCCAGGAGCGGGTACTGTGGGTCAGGGTCATCGCGCGGACGCCAAGGCGGTGCAGCAGGGGCAGGACGTGCGGGCTTTTTTCCAACGCGTCGCTGTTTTCAACCGCGAGAATGGCGGCCAGTTTATTTTCTGCATGTGCACGCTCGATGTCGCTCGCCGAATGGGCGATGAGGATGTCGGCGCCGAATTCTTCGACTTCCCCCAAAAAATAACCGAGAGCGTCCATCAGATAGAGCAAGTGGTTACCCCAAGGCCGGGTGCAGTCGACGGCGAAGAAAGCCGCGTTGAGGCCGCCTTGGCGCATCTTGCCTATGTCGAGTTGGATCCCCTCGCCCAAGGGGCGAATATATTGGCGCAGATAGGCCACCGCGCCTTCGCGTTCGGCATCGTCAGGTCGTTGGGCGCCGTCTAGTCGCAAATTACCTCGGCGGATCAGAGCGATGATGCTGTCGTTGTGGGCGTCGATAACCAGGGTTTCTTCGTGTAGTCGGCGAGCGTCTTTTTCGTGCATTTCTTAGAGGTCGGTAAAGGTTTCCCGATAGAGCACGATATCGGTAAGGTCTATTTCTTCCGGCCCGTCGTAGTGCAGGATAAGCCAGACGTCCTGGGGGTGGGGCAGGAAGAAGCGCAATTCGCGCACTTGATCGGCGGCATAGGGAATGGACAGCCACCAGGGGGGGTGCACGCCCTCTTTCAGGGGCCGCAGGTAGTTGGGGCTTCTGGCCGTGATCCAGTTATAGCGTTCGGTGCCGAACCACTGGTAGGCCATGTCTTGCAGGTGGTCCGGGTCACCCGAACTGGCATAGACCGCAGTCTTGATGGGGATCGGGTTGCGCTCGAAAAAACTGCCGAAGGTCGAACCTTTGAGATTAAAGCGGACGCGGTAGTGGCCCTTGGGTAAATTGGGGAAATGCGCGCCGGCCTTGATGGGGCCTTCTTCGTCGTCGTGTGCGTAGCGGTTTATTTCGGTAATTTGTGGATGGAACTGCCTGGGGATGAAGGTGGCGTAAATTTTGTGCATTGCCAACTCGCCATACCCTGAATACTCAGCGTAGATATAGTGGACACCAGGCTGGTCGACCTCGATGATAATGGGAAACTCGCCATTGACCTGACCGCCGATAAGCGGATAGCTGGAGCGCGTAGCCCAGAGAGAGACCGCCTGCACGGTATAACCGTGTGAGATGGCCAGATGGCCGGTGACTTGGCCGTCGGGTGCGCTGACGCTGATCCCGGGGAACTTTAGCAGGTATAAACCGGGGTGAGGAATGTGTAAAAGCGGGATGGACAAGATCGAGGAATTGACCTGTGTCGCTGCTGTGGTGTTGGGTTGCGCCAGCAGGCTGCCGTCGGCTTGGCGGGCCCCGTCGTTGGTGAGGCGCAGCGGAACCACGAATTGCAGTGGAGATGGCTTGTCTATCGGTCTGCCGGGGTTTAGCCCGGCCATATAGGGCGAGAGGGCCTGATTCGGCAACCGGGCGGCGAGGGCGTCGCTCTTGCTCCAGATAAAGGGCAGCAACGCGGCGAGTGCGATGGTCGCCAGCCGCTGGCGCGAATGTTCAGGCCGGAAGTAGGCGTGCACAAAAAAGAGCGCTGCGAGCAAGAGCGCGAAAAAACTAAGGTCGAGCAGCGGCATGCCTTGCTGGTCCGACGCGAAAAAGTGCTGCTGAAGCGGATAGAAATGGTTGATGCTGCGGCCGAGTAGGTTCCTGCCGTTGTAGCCGACCTCGGTCAGCAGCAGCGTGCTGAGCACGCTTTCGAAACTGATGGCAAGAGCGACGGCAGCGAAAAAGACCGTGGTTGCCGAACGCAGCAGAATCGGTAGGCCCCAGGCAATGCCCAAGACCAGGACGGGCAGCGCGGTCATTAGGAAGCGGGCCGGAAAGCAAAAACCGAACTCCCAGTCCGGGTGTAAACCATTGATGGCGGCGGTGGCGCCGTAGAGGCCGATGGCGACGAGTAGGCGCCGGTCGCGCAAACGGCCGAGTACCAATAGGCCGAAGAGTGCGAAGAAATAGATCGGCGAGCTATTGAGAATGCCCTTGTTCATATGCAGCCAGTGGCCGGGCAGCGAAAGCGGCCAGGTGGCGATGTCGAGGGCGCCCTCCTTCCAGGCGTTGCCGGGGCGAAAGGGACCCATCCAGTCGTTGCTGAAGGCGTAATGGAATGAGATAAGCGTGTAGACGCCGAGAGCGACTATACCGCCGATTAAGACCAATGCGAATGGGCGGCGCTGGCTGTGCCAGGCCTGTAGCAGTACGCCTGCGCTGCAGAATAATCCGAGGGGGGCGTAGCGCGCGTGAAAGAAGGGCAGACAGCACAGCAGCAAGGTCAGCAGGCCGAGCGCGGGCAATTCCCATGGGCCCCAAGATCGGTACGTGCCGCCGGGCACTTGCCAGTGCACGAGGGCGACGAGGGCGATCAGGCTGATCAACAAGGCCGGTATTTCGGGAAAGAGCTGATTGGTGAAATAAAAGAACGGACCGGTTGAGGCCATTATGGCGGTGGCGAGCAGGGCCGCCCACCGCTCGGCCCCTAGGGCTGACAACCAGAGAAAGATCAGCGGAACGCATAAGCTGGCGAGTAGGGCCATAAACAGGGCCGTGGCAAGACGCGGATTCTTCCAATGGGCCAACCCCCATTGATAGGCGGGCATAAGCGCGACGGAAAGGCCGATCGGATGCACCGAATGGACTTTGCCTTCCGGGGAGGCCGGCGCTTTGTGAACTGCGAAATTGGTCACGTGGAATTCATTGGTCTGTTCGTTGCTGAGGTTGTTGGCCAAGTTCATATCGCCATCGTGCAGCAGACTTTGCGTTACGCGCAGGTATTGTCCCTCGTCACCGTGGATCATGGTGACTTGGCAGAAGTAGAGCGTATAGAGGGCATATACTGGCACGCAGACGGCCAAGATCCCGCCGGCAATATAGAGGTCGGAGCGTTTGCTGGCATCGGTGTTGGTGATGGGCAGATGTACGTAACCGAGGAAGACCAGGCAGATAGCCCAGAGTGCGTGCGGGGACCAGAGTATGGTCAGGAAAGGAAAGACATAGGTAAACGGAGGCCAAAGCGCGATCAGGCGCAAGGCCAGCAGCAGTGCTGTTAGCAGTGTCGCTCGTTGCAGGCGTTCCTGAATTTGCGGACCGGCGCCTAAATACCGGCAGCGGATCCAAGAAAGGCTTAAGGCGACTAAGGCGATTATCCAAGGACCCAGGGGCCATTGCAATTGCCATGCGGAGGTGTGCACGGCCAGGCGCAATTCTTCTCCGGCGGCGGCGATGGTCGGCGCAAAGCCTTGCAGTGTGAACCAGGCGCAGAGCACACTGGCGGCCATACCTAGGTCGAGCAGAAAAGGGCGATCTGGGTTGGGGCAGATAAGACTATAGATCTGCTTCAAGAAGATTTGTTTTCGGCGTCAAGGGCGATGCGGCTGCCGGTGGTCTGTCGTTGCCCCTGGTATTTGCCGCTATAGGGATTTTGCGCGGCTTGGTCCATGCGCGCAAAGACCAATTGGCAGATGCGGCGCCCGGCCACCAGGCGGATCGGCAGACGGTTGGCGTTGAATAGCTCCAAGGTGATATTGCCTTCAAAACCGGGGTCGACCCAACCTGCGTTCTGGATAAAGAGGCCGATGCGACCGATCGACGAGCGGCCTTCGACGAAGGCGGTGACATCGGCGGGCAGCCGGATATATTCGCAGGTGGTCGCCAACAGAAAAGAATGCGGCGGGATGACGATTTCTTCCTGGGTCAACTCTTCGTATTGGATTTCCGCGTCGAGGCGAATGACGTCGAGACGATTTTCGTTGACTTTGAGGAAATGGTCGCCCAGGCGCACGTCGATCGAGGCCGGTTGGATCTGCCCGTCTTCGAGTGGATCAACGCCCAGTTCACCGCTGGCGAGCATCGTTCGCAGGGTAGTATCGGATAGAATCACAGAGGGCCTAGTGTGTCGCCATATAGGCGTCGAAGTCGATTACCTGGCCTTGTTCCGACGAGGCGCTAAGGGCATTAATCAGCCCCACCGTGGCGAGGTTTTGCGGGCCGGAAAAAGATGGTTCGACGTTGTTGAGCACATAGTCGCGGAAGCCATCGAGCAGTGTTTCTTCCGGATGCGGGTTTTCATCCATGGTTATTATCTCGTCGTCGTCGGCGCCGGGCCGGCGGATCGCAAGGCCATCGGCTATTTCTTCTACCGTGCCCTTTTCGCAGTCCAAACGCCAACTCGCACCGCCTTTGTGGGTGGCGAAAGTGCATTGGAAGTTAAAGGTCGTGTCGTTGTCGAATTCGATCCAACCGTCAATAGCTCCACCGCCGCTGTAGGGGCTCCACGGGGGATTGAAGCTATTGCAGAAAAGCCGCCTCGGCTCGGCGTCGAGCAGGTGGCGCAGTTGGTCGAAATCGTGGATACCGCGTTCCCACAGGTAGGCATCTTGATCTGTACCTGAGTGGTGGACCCTAGGGCGCCAGCCGTATTTGGTCATCAGACCAAAGGCCGGTCGGCCGAGGTCGCCGGATTGCAGTAGGCGGCGGATCGTCAGGACGGGCGGATAATAGCGGGCGTTTTGCGTGACGGCTACCTTGAGACCGCGCTCGTCGGCTTCGGCGACGATTCGCCGCGCCTGGCTAAGGTCTTTAGTAAAGGGTTTTTCGACCAGCACGTGTTTGCCGGCCCGCACCGCTTCGAGACATTGACCCGCGTGCAGGTCGGGCGGAGTGATGATGACTACGGCGTCGGTTTCGACCGCGGCGAGCGCGTCGGTGAGCGAGGAGAAGCAGGCTTCCTCGCCGAGCGAAGAGGTTTCTCGGGCGGCGGCGAGGTTGTCTGCACTGACGTCGACAAGGGCTACAGCCTGGAAGTCGTTGCGTTCTTGGAAGCGGTTGAGCGGCCAGCGACCTCGGCCACCGACCCCTACATGTGTTGTGCGAATGCTCATTGTTTGTCACTCCAGTCGAGGGCTAGTTGGGTGAGCAGGCGGACGCCGAGACCGACGCCGCCTTGCGGCACATAGGGCTTGTTGTTTTGCGACCAGGCGGTGCCGGCGATATCGAGGTGGGCCCAGGGGTAGTCGGCGAATTCGGCTAGGAGAGCGGCGGCGGTGCTGGCGCCGGCCGGCCGGCCGCCTGAATTTTTCATATCGGCGATCTCGCTGTTGATCTGCTGGCGATATTCGGGCCAGAGGGGGAGGCGCCAGAGCCGTTCACCCGTTATTTCACCGGCGTTTAATAGTCGCGTCGCGAGCCGGTCATCGTTGGCAAAGAGCCCCGAGGCGTGGTGTCCGAGCGCGGTGACGCAGGCTCCGGTGAGGGTGGCGAGGTCGACGACGGCGGCGGGTTTGTAGCGGGTGGCATAAGACAGCGCATCGGCGAGGACCAGCCGCCCCTCGGCGTCGGTGCTAATAATCTCGATGGTCTTGCCGGCGAGGGTCTTCAACACGTCGTCGGGGCGGAAGGCCGTGCTTGAGGGCATATTCTCGGCGGCGGCGACTAGGCCAACGATGCGGCGTTTGAGGCCTAAGGCGGCGACGGCTTGCATGGCGCCCAAGACGGCGGCAGCCCCGGACATGTCGGTCTTCATATTGCGGATGCCTTCGACGCTCTTGAGCGAGAGCCCGCCACTGTCGAAAGTGATGCCCTTGCCGACGAAGACCAAAGGGGCGCCGCTTTTCGGGCCGTGTTCGAGGGCGATAAACCGCGGTTTATTGGCACTGCCCTGACCCACGGCCAAAAGTGCATGCATGCCAAGTCGTTTGATGCCTTTTTCGTCGAGGACCTGACAGCGCAGCCCTTGGGATTTGGCCAGGCGACGGGCGGTGCGGGCCAAATACGCGGGGGTGGCATCGCCACCGGGGTGGTTGACCAGATCACGGGCGAGGCAGGTGGCTTCAGCGATGCTGTTACCGCGTTGGATCCCTTGGCGGGCCTCTTTGAGCTTGCCGCGGTCAATTTCGATTACACTGAGTTTTTTAAGCGGGTGGGATCGGTCGTGTGCGCGATAGCCGTCAAAGCGGTAGGCGGCCAGTAGCGAGGCTTCGGCGACGGCTTGTGCGGCCGCTGCTACTGCAAGCTTGCCGGCACCAGTGCCGTGCAGGATAGTCGCGGCATTCTTGGCGCCTAAGTGGGCGAGTGCAGAGATGGCGGTGCCGGCGGCGGTGCGGGCTTTTTCGAGGTCGAAGTCTTTCGCTTGGCCCAGGCCGATGACGAGCACGCGTGGAGAAGGGACCCGCCCTTGCGTATAGAGCAGCAGCGTCTCGCCACTTTTGCCCCTGAAGTCGCCCAGGTCGATCGCAGCGGCGATCTGGCCGCCTATGGCCTTGTCAACCGCACCTGAGGCACCGCTTGGACGGGTTCCATCGAAGAGGTTGACAACTAGGACATCGGCGGCCTTTTTTTGAATTTCTCCCTGCTGTACTGTAATATTCATATTAACCCCCTTCTAAAGGGGCGAGAAACTATACAAGCCCCTAATCACTGTCAAGGAAGCCATGGACCTATTTCTGATCCGCCACGGGGAATCTAGTAACAATGCGTTGGCAGATGTTAGCCTACGTGTCGCTGATCCTGAATTGACCGAGAAAGGCCGGGACCAGATAGAGTATGCAGCAGAATATATCGGTAAGGGCCTGCACTTGTATCCGGAGGAGCGAGAAGAAGGTCAACCCGGCCTCGATCGGCTCTATTGTAGCGCGATGATTCGTGCCATGCACACGGCTGAGCCGATCGGTAGAGCATTGGGTATGGCTCCTGAGATCTGGGTGGATATCCACGAGACGGGCGGGATTTTCCTCGATCACGGGGGGGAACGCGGTAAGGTCGGTTCTCGCGGCCAGACGCGAGCGGAGATCACCGAGCGTTTTCCCGAGACGGTCGTACCGGCGACGGTTAGTGAAGATGGGTGGTGGAACAAGAATATGGAAGAGTGGTATGAGGGCCAAGGCCGGGCGATTGCGGTGGCGGCGGATTTGTTGGCCCGAGCCGGAGAGCATGGGCGGATTGGTTTGGTGACGCACGGGAATTTTATGAGTCTGCTAATCCAGGCGTTGGGCAACCAGTTGCCCGGCGGCAGTGAGATTTACGAGCACGACAATACCGCGATTACCCGCATCGCCTTCGAGCCCCAGAATAAGATACTCGTCGAATATATCAACCGCATCGAGCATTTGCCCGATGGATTGAGAATGCCCCGGCGCTTGCCGGTCGTTTAGGGAATAGAGGTCGAGATGGATAATTTAGCATTGATCAAAGACCTGGCAAGTTTCTTGCGCGAAGACCAGTTGCTGACTTCAGACGAGGATTTGAGCGTCTATGCCTTCGATGGCACGGCGATGTTGCACAACCGGCCGGCTTGTGTGGTCTTGCCGGAGCGCGGGGAGGAAGTTGCGCAAATTCTGGCCTTGTGCAATAAAAAGGCTGTGCCGGTGGTGGCGCGCGGTTCAGGTACGGGTTTAGCGGGTGGCGCGGTGCCTTCAGAAGGGGGCGTCGTGCTTTGTTTGGTGCGGCTCAATAAAATCATAGAATTAGATGCGGCCAATCTGGTGATGGTCTGTGAGCCGGGGGTGTTAACGCAGAAGGTCGCTGATGAGGCGTTGGCGGCGGGTTTGTTTTATCCGCCGGATCCGGGCTCCATCAAGATATCGACGATCGGCGGTAATGTCGCCAATAATTCGGGCGGACTACGCGGGCTTAAATATGGCGTGACACGCGACTATGTCATGGGGCTAGAAGTGGTTCTGGCGGACGGCCAGATTCTGGAGACCGGCAATAAATGCGTCAAGGACGTAGCCGGTTTCGCGCTCAAAGATTTGTTTATCGGCTCGGAAGGCATGCTCGGGGTCATTACAAAAGTCATTCTAAAGCTGGTGCCGGCACCTGCAAGCAAAAAGACCTTACTCGGTCTTTACGACGATATGACCCAGGCGGCGGAGACCGTTTCGGCGATCATCGAAAACAAGATCATTCCCTGCACGTTGGAATTTCTCGATCGCACGACCATCGAATGTGTAGAATCGTACGCGAAGATTGGCCTACCGACCGATTGTGAGGCGGTATTGCTGATGGAGGTTGACGGCCATCCGGCCGAAGTGGACGAACAGGCGGCGCAGATCGAAAAGATCGCCCGGCAAGGCGGGGCGCGAGAAGTTAGGTTGGCCGCCACGGTGGAAGAGGGCCTGCGCTTAGCTTCGGCGCGGCGCACCGCCTTTAGCGCGTTGGCGCGCTTGGCGCCGACGGTTGTGCTCGAGGACGTTACAGTGCCACGTAGCGAGCTGGCGCGCATGGTTGCCTATGTGCAGGGAGTCGGCGAGCGACACCAGGTTAAGGTGGGTACCTTTGGTCATATGGGCGACGGCAATTTGCATCCGACGTTTCTCTGCGACGAACGCAACAAAGAAGAAATGGCCCGAGTTGAAAAGGCCATGGAGGAAGTCTTCTCTTTCGCAGTCGAATTGGGCGGGACCATCACGGGTGAACACGGCGTCGGTTTGGCGAAAAAACCCTTTCTGCCCAAGCAATTGGGCCCCGTGGGCATGGACGTGCTTAAACGAGTGAAAATCGCCTTTGATCCAGTGGGAATCTTAAATCCGGGGAATATGTTCGATTGAATGACAACGGTTTAAATCTGCTCGAGAATTTGGACTATTCCGTGGTGCAGCAATGCATGCACTGCGGGATGTGTCTGCCGGCCTGTCCGACCTACGACGCGACCTTGTTGGAGCGGTCCTCGCCGCGCGGACGAATCGCGATGATGCGGGCGATCGCCGACGGCGATTTGCAGGCGAGTAAGGTATTTGCCGAAGAGATGTATTTCTGTCTGGGGTGTCTGGCTTGTCAGACGGCTTGCCCGGCAGGCGTCGATTATGCGACGCTCTTCGAAAATGCGCGTGCCGAGGTCGAACGGCAAGGCCTGCTAAACAGCCCAGTGCGCGATTTTGTCCGGCGTTGGACCCTTGGCTGGCTCTTTGCCAAGCGCTCGCGTCTGCACCGGTTGGGGCGGTCACTGCGCTTCTTTCAGCGCAGTGGTTTGCAAACACTCGTACGCAAGAGCGGCCTGTTGCGGTTGATGCCCTGGGGATTGGGCGCACTCGAACCATTGACGCCTGAGATCAACGAGCGTTTTACCGATCAGTTGTATCGCCAGGATCTAAAAAAGAAGAATCCATCGGCGGCAAAATATCAGGTGGCGTTATTGGCCGGTTGTATCCAGGATATCGCCTTCGCCGAGGTCAACGCCGATACGATCTGCGCGTTGCAGCATAACCATTGTGAAGTGCTTTTGCCCGAGGCGCAAGAGTGTTGCGGTTCGTTGCACGGGCACAATGGCGAGCTGGATACGGCGAAGCGACTGGCCCGAATCAATATCGACGCGTTCAATGCCGAAGACCTAGATGCGGTCATCGTTAACTCGGGCGGTTGCGGTTCGCATATCAAACACTACGAGCATTTGCTCGCCGACGATGCCGAGTATGCGGAGCGGGCCAAGGAGTGGAGCCGCAAGGTTCGTGATATACACGAGTTCCTCGTTGAGATCGAATTGCGGACGCCGGAGTGTAAGTTGCCCGCGCAGCAAGTGACTTATCACGAGTCGTGCCACCTCAAGCATGGACAAAAGGTTTCCGATGCGCCACGAGAAGTCTTGCGGGCAGTACCGGGTTTGCAATTGATCGAGTTAACCGAAGCGGATTGGTGTTGTGGTAGCGCCGGGATTTACAATATCACGCAACCCGAGATGTCGATGCAGCTTTTGGATCGCAAAATGAGCCATGTGCGCGCTACGGGCGCGAAGATAGTGGCTACGGGCAATCCAGGTTGCGCGATTCAGATCGCCCACGGCGGCCAGCGCGCGGATGTCCCGGTCCAAGTAGTGCATCCGGTGTCGTTGCTGGCTGCGGCTTATCGCGCCGAAAAACAAGGAGAAAGCTGATGCAGTATTTTGGTTTGACCATCGATTTGGCGGACGACCCCGATTTGATCGCGCAATACAAAGCATATCATGCCAACCCCTGGCCCGAGCCTCTGCAGGGGTTGGGCGACGTCGGAATCACTGATATGAAGATCTTCTTGTTGGGGCAACGCATGTTTATGTATATGACGGCGACAGATGAGTTCGACCCCGACCGCGATTTTCCGCGCTATGTCGAGCAGAACCCGAAAGCCGCCGAGTGGGATGAATTGATGCGGACCTTTCAGCGGCAGGTGCCCGAGGCGAAAGAGGGCGAGTGGTGGGCGAATATGGAAATGGTATTTGATTTGCAGTTGCACATTTAATCGGAGGATGATCATGGAAAATACGGGGCGGATTGCTGGTAAGGCGGCTATCGTTACCGGTGCGGCATCGGGCATCGGGGAAGTCACTGCACAGGTCCTGGCACGCCAAGGGGCATCGGTCTGCGTGGCGGATGTGAATGTAGAGGCGGGTAAGCGTGTCGCTGACAAAATCAACGCTGATGGGGGCGAGGCGATTTTTGTGCGCACCGACGTTGGCAAGTCGGCGCAGGTCATTCGCATGTTTGAGCGCACAGAGAAAGCGTTTGGTCGTGTGGATATTGTGCACAATAATGCGATTTGGTTTCGCCACGGTTCGGCCACCGAACTCGACGAGAAGGATTGGGACGGTACATTGAACATAGGCTTGAAGGCCATTTTTCTGGCGGCTAAATACGGCATCCCGGTGATGCGCAAGACTGGTGGTGGCGTAATAATTAATACCGGTTCGGTCCACTCACTAGTCAGCTTCGCTACCGCCACGGCCTATGATTCGGCTAAGGCCGGGGTCTTGGGACTGACGCGCACGTTGGCGATTGACTACGGTCCGGATATTCGTGTATGCGCGGTATTGCCGGGTGCTATATTGACACCTTTGTGGGATGATTTGAAAGTCCCTAAGAAAGAGCGGCGGCGCTACGCGAAGATGGTACCGGCGAATCGATTGGGCACCGGCGAGGATATCGCCAATGCGGTGTTGTTCTTGGTTTCGGATGAGGCGTCTTTTATTACGGGGACTTCGTTGACGGTGGATGGGGGGATGTTGGCGCGGACGGAATAGGCTGAGGCTAGGCGCGGACGGTCTGGTCGCGGGGTGAGTATCCGGGGGAATGATACGCCCAGAGCCGTCGCCCCTCGGGGCGGAGTCGCGACCACTTCCCAGCACTGCCCGGCGAGACCCTTTTACCGCCTAACTACTCCGGAAAACGCCCTGCGTCGCACCCCGTGGCCAGACCTCGGAAACTTTAGTGGTTCCCACTATACGCGATTAATGATATAGAAAGGAAGCAATTGGCGTTGAGTGAAGTAGAGATGGCCGTTAAACCTGAAATCAAACCACAAAATCCCTGTTTCTCATCCGGTCCCTGTGCCAAGCGGCCCGGCTGGAGCCTTGATGCTTTGCAAGACGCGGCGTTAGGGCGTTCGCATCGCGCACCTATTGGTCGGGCGAAGTTGCAGGAGGTTATTGAGCGCTCGCGTGAGACCTTGGGCGTGCCGGAGGATTATCGCATTGCGGTAGTACCGGCTTCGGATACCGGGGCAGTGGAGATGTGTTTGTGGTCGCTGTTGGGGGCGAGGGGGGTTGATGTGTTATCCTGGGAGAGTTTTAGCCAGGGGTGGGTGACCGATATTACCAAGCAATTGAAGATAGAGGATACGCGGGTCTTCAGCGCTGCTTTTGGCGAATTGCCCAATTTGTCGCAGGCGAGTTTTGACCGTGATGTGGTCTTTGCCTGGAATGGTACGACTTCGGGTGTGAAGGTGCCGAATGGGGATTGGATCGCCGCGGATCGGCAAGGGTTGACGATTTGCGATGCGACCTCGGCGGTTTTTGCGATGGAGTTGCCTTGGGATAAGCTCGATGCGGTTACCTATTCGTGGCAGAAGGTGATGGGCGGTGAGGCAGCACACGGCATTTTGGTGCTGAGTCCGCGGGCCGTTACCCGGCTCGAAAGTTATACGCCGTCTTGGCCCTTGCCCAAGATTTTCCGTATGACCAAGGGGGGCAAGCTCAACGAGGCGCTGTTTAAGGGGGATACGATCAACACGCCCTCTTTGCTGTGTGTCGAGGACGCGTTGGACGGATTGCGCTGGGCTGAAGAGATCGGTGGTTTGTCCGCGTTGCTGCAGCGCTCGCGGGATAATTTGGCGGTGCTGGAGCGGTGGGTAGAGGCGAGTGGTTGGATCGCGTTTCTGCCCGATGTCCCAGAGGTTCGTTCGAATACTTCGGTATGCCTGAAGATCGTCGATGGCTGGTACGCAGGTTTGACGGAAGAGCGCCAGCGCGCCAAGGTTAAACAGATGCTGGCGCTATTGGAAGATGAGAGCGTCGCTTGCGATATAAACGGCTATCGCGATGCGCCGCCGGGTTTGCGCATCTGGTGCGGTTCGACGATAGAGGCCGGAGATCTCGAGGCTTTGGTGGTGTGGTTGGATTGGGCCTTTGCCGAGATTAAGGGCGCAAAGTAGAAGTTCGCGATATATTGGCAGAGAGATCGTTCGGGGGCTGCGTTTGCAGTCCCCGTTTTTATTTACCTTTCGCGATCGTCGTGCTCACTGTTGTGAAATAGGCTTAGGGAGTCGACTGGGAAGCCATCGCGGTTTTCGGATTCGGTTGCCGTGATCAGTGCGTACTCGCCAGAAAATAGGTTAGGCCCTGTTCTATCGTAAAATAGAACAGGGCCTAAAGCTTCCCAATACTGTTTTGTTGACTATCTCTTCTTCTTTTTGCTGCCCGCCTGCAACTTACTTGCCGACCCTGCTGAACCGATATGTAGCGTTTCGTAGGCTTGTTGCGACGACTCGAACGGGCCGTCGTGACTGGTGGAACCGTGCCATTGCAGATTGGTGAACATCGGGTTGGTGGTGTCGGTTTCCTTTTCGCGCTTGGCGATCCAGGCGTTCATGCGGGCGGTTAGGCCTGCGACGATGCCGGGCTCTTTTTTGGCGAGGTTTTTCAGTTCGAGCGGGTCGTTGACTAGGTTGTAGAGTTCGACTTCAGGTTTGAAGTGGAAGTCGGGTTCGAGTGCGATCATCAGTTTCCACTCCGGCGTGCGCCAGCCGTGCTTGCGCATCCAGGTGCACTCGGTGATATAGAAATCCGAATAATTAGAGGCCTGTTTGCCATCGACTAGCGGCAAGAGTGATTGGCCGTCGAACTTAATGTCGCTCTTGATATTGAGCAGATTGAGAATCGTTGGTACCAGATCTTGGTGTAGGGTGGTACCGGAAACGCGCTTGCCGGCGGGCAGTTTCCCGGGCAGGCGGATGATCAGTGGTACGTAGAGGCAGTTGTCGTATATGCCGTGGTGGTCGTACCAGCAATCGTGTTCGTAGAGGGTTTCACCGTGGTCGCCGTTGATGACGATCAGCGTGTCGTCGGTGAGGTTCAGCTCGTCGACGCGGGTGATGATGCGCTGTATGCAGGCGTCCATATAGGCGATGGCCCCGTCGTATTGCGCGTCGACATAGTGGCGGTCGCGCACGCCCGGAGGCATCCACTCGGCGAAGAAGTCGCAGAAAGGTTTGAAGTCGAAAACCGGCTCCATCGACTTGTTCTTTGGGTCGAATTCATTGCCGCTGTAAAACATGCGCTCGAACGGTGCCGGTGGTAGATAGGGGGCGTGCGGGTCCATATGGCGCAAGAAGAGAAAGAAGGGTTTCTTCGATTTCGAGAGGCGTTCCAACTCGGGGATGGCAACCTGGTTGAGGTTTTCGGCCTTCGGGCTGCGGCCCTTTGCGAAGGTACCCCAACCGGGGTAGTCGAGGTATTTGTCGAAGCCGCGCGAGCTGGGGTTGCCGGAGAAACCGACGCAGGAAGTATTGTAGCCGTCTTTGCGCAGGATTTCGGGCAGGGTGCGGATTTTCTTGGGCAGTCCGCCTTTGTGGCGCAGGGCGACGACGCTGGTGGAGAAGCAGTCGAGGCCGGTCAGCATCGAGGCATAGGCGGAGGTTGTTGGGATGTGTGCGGAGAAGTTGTTCTCGAAGAGTACCGCGTCTTGCGCGAAGCGGTCGATGTGCGGTGTGGTTTGGCGATCATAGCCATAACAACTCATATGGTCGGCACGTAGGCTGTCGATACCGAAGAGAATGACATTAGTTTTTTTGGTTGGCATGGGATCCTCATGGTGTAGGTATGGAACATGGTGTAGGTATGGAACATGGTGTAGGTATGGAATAAATAGTGCCTATGATTTACAATTTTTTACTCACTGCGTCAAGTTTGCTGAGGATACCTCACATATCATATGGGGGGTATATATGTACAATTAAAATTTGTTTATTGCTGTGTTTTGTCGCGCATGCCGCAGGCCACAGCCCGAACCGACGCCGGCGGTCACCCAAGTCTGCTGGTGAGCGGGGGGGGCGTCCACGGAAGATCTGGTAATCGAGAGAGGGTCTTCCACTGATGGAATAGCTATTTAGCAGCGGCAACTCGGCGATAGCGCGCTATCCGATTCGGCGCGTTTGACCACCGCCTACCAAATTGGACCGAGGGTGAGTTGAAGACCTTTGGCAACAAGGATATGACGGACGAGTTGGGAGCCGATATCATCTAGGGTTCCCTCGGTTCATTTTATTGGAGCACGGCGCCGGGCCACTGGTCGTCGCTGGACGTCACATCTACGGTAATCCCGTCCGGATCTTCAACTTTAAAAGCACCTTCTTCAATCTGCTGGACGTCGACCGGTACTTTGCCGTCCAAGCCATCAGAGAAAATGTCGTAGCCCATATCCAATAGGCGTTGCCCGACCGTTGCTAGGTCAGGGACCCGCACGCCGATGTGTAGATAGTCAAGCATGCCGCTGACGTGATCGGGGCGGCTGGGGCCATTGTGTTGGAAAACCCGAAAATTGTGGTGACCGTCGCTGAGATCGTAGCAATTTTCTTGCGTTGAGACGCAGGGCAAGCCTAGGCCATCGCGCCAAAATCGAATGGTCTTTTCCAAATCGGTAGCCCGCACGCCAATGTGTACCAATACTGTGGACATATGCCCCTCCTTTGTATGGGATGATTGTGATGATCGGATAATATAGTAAATGGTGGGAGCTAATGCAGTGGGGACAAGGAACGGGTTTTAGGCGGCATTGGGAGGGGGGAGCGAGTGCGATGGCAGGACTTATATCAGCAAGGAGCACAAAGCTATTTCTGCTTTTTCCATTCAGTTTAATGGAAATCAATTAATCTGAGAAATATTTTATCGGTTAATAAGTTATTGTTTTGCTGATAGATGGAGCAATCGCAATAAAAGAGAGCGCTGATAGGAGGTGAATTCCATTGACTTCTATACAAATGTATACTATCCTTTTGTGTAGGTAGTATGCAGGGTGCTTAAGTGCTACATGATGGGGCAAATGGGCCGGCCATTTCGCCTCGATACCCAGGGG
>Ga0115002_10002391_pt1 | contig 24566 bp, 30 predicted proteins | sample ArcticOcean_MG_C_8_FD_89576 | JGI IMG/M metagenome (GOLD analysis project Ga0115002, IMG submission 89576) | Marine microbial communities from western Arctic Ocean - ArcticOcean_MG_CB11_86 | ecosystem: Environmental > Aquatic > Marine > Oceanic | place: Arctic Ocean: Canada Basin | collected... | reverse complement strand
GCAGCAGGGCCTCTTCGATCAGGCCCTCGGTGAGCGTGCCGCGCATGACCACCGCCGCGTGTTGGGGCGGCAGCCACTGGCGGATCGCCTCGAGCCAGCCGGGGAGCCGCTCGACCGGGAAGCTGATCGGAGAGAACATCACGATCACGAAGATCAGCAACTGCGTGAGGATGTGCGTGATCCGGGGGTTCGGTAGGCCGTGTGCAAATGCGTAGCCAGCGGCCGAGGCGACGGTGACCACTAGCGGCGCCGCTACCAGTACCAGCGGGCTGATCGTCAGATCGAGGTCATAGCGCCACGCGGCGACCACGAGGGCGATCGCCGCCGAGGGCAGTGCGACGAGCGACCACTTCCCGATCCTGACGATCGGCCGCCTCGAGCTGGCCGACGGCAGTCCCGCGGGCTATCGCTGGCGTGACGCCGAGGTCGAGCGAATCGAGGGTTGAATCGTCCGGCGCTACGCCTCGCCCGTCTTGACACGCTCCTGGTGCTCGCGGTCGGCGCGCTTCCCCTGGTAGACGCTCATGTCGATCGCGCGCCATACCTCCGGCTCGATGCGAAACAGCATGCGAGGCTCCGTGCGCATGTTGTCGTAGAAGGCGTCGACCTTGTCTCCGTTGGCCGGATCGTCGCGGCCGACGTACTTCTCCGCCAGCAGCCGCGAGATCGGCCAGATGTCGAAGTCCGGCAGCTGGTGGGCCGTGGCGAGGCCATCGACCCCGACGTGCCCGGACATCGGTGCACCAGACTCGATGCAGAGCGAGGTCCGACCGTCCTTCTTGAGTTGCTTGCACCAGATCCGGCTCGTCGTGCCGGTCACCCAAATCGCGTCTTCATGCCACAGCCACCAGATCGGGACTGTGTATGGCCGGCCATCCTGGCGCAGGCTAGCGATCACGCCGACGATCGGCTCCTGCAGAAACCGGTCGAGCAGCTCTTGCGACATTCGCGGCACGCTGAGTTCCTTTCGCGCGTCGGTCAGACGCGCAGTCTAGCGACCCGCTTGCTGTCGGTCCGCCTGACCGCGATCGTGGATCAGCACCTCGAGCGCGGCGCGGGATCGGTGGAGACGAGTGTTTGACCTCGAACGAGTCCGCGCGGACACTCCGGCGGTCGAGCAGATCGCGCACTTCAACAACGCTGGTTCGTCGCTCATGCCGCAGCCCATCCTTGCCGCGGTGGTCGCGCACCTTGAGCTGGAGGCGCGCATCGGCGGCTACGAGGCGGCCGAACAGCACGCCGAGGCGATTCAACATACCTACGACGCGATTGCCCAGCTCCTCAACTGCCAGCCCGAGGAAGTCGCGCTGATGGAGAGCGCCACGCGCTCCGTGCGTTAATCCTCGATACCGCAGCGGCGACCGAGGGCGTCGCTGCGGTATCGAAGAGGCGCTGCGGTGGGGTGAGCCGGGCTACCTCACGAGCCGATCCAAGAGCGGCAGCACCGTTCGCGTCGCCCCTGTGCGCGGGAGCGACGAACACTATGCGATGTACGTGAACTGCCAGACGACGCTGCTGGACACCTACCGCGAGTTGTACGCCGATCAGCTCTCGTTCCTCGGAGACCGTGGCCTGGTCGTTCGCGTCGATGAGGCGTTGCCGAACGCGGAGGTCGGGCACTGTGTCCCGCTCGCGTTGCGCGATCACGCCGATAAGAAGCGGTTGCCCGTGGAGCGTGCGACTCACTGAGTGATCGATCCCGGGACGTGACGCCCGCGCTCTGCCATCATCACCGCCATGCTGCAGCCCGCGGTCGGCCGTCTCCTCGTCTCCAGCCCCGTCCTCGAGGATTCCAACTTCGCAAGGACGGTCGTGCTGATCGGCGCGCACAGCGACGAGGGCACCTTCGGGGTCGTGGTCAACCGTCCGTTGGAGGCTGAACCGACGGTCGAGCTGGCTGATTGGATCCCGCTCCTGGCTCCACCGGTAACGCTGTTCAGCGGGGGGCCCGTTTCCCCCGAGTCAGTGCTCGGCCTCGGAACGGGCGGAGGCGGCGAGGGTGTGATCGACGACGAACTCGCGATGATGAACCTCGGCGAGGCGCCGGCGGACGACGTCGGGAGCGTGCGCCTATTCGTGGGACACGCCGGTTGGAAAGCAGGTCAACTGGCTGGCGAGCTCGCCTCGGAAGCGTGGTTTGTCGTGCATCGAGCGCCTGGCGACATTTTTTCGGCGGAACCGGAGTTGCTCTGGGGGAACGTGCTCCGTCGCCAGCGCGGAGACCTGAAGCTGGTTAGCTTCTATCCGCGTGACCTCTCGTCGAACTAGGCGCCCCGTCATTGCCCCCGTAGTGTGGGTTTCCGCCGACTTTCACGTGAACGTAAAGGTTCGGTACTATCAGTAAGTGCGCGGACCATGTCGGCTGCGACCCGACAGGACCACCTTGAGTACCGATTCGACTCGACCTGGCGGATTCAGCCAGTCGATTGCCCCTCCGACTTCGCCCGGCGGCATGCCGCCGGGCGAAGGACCTCCGGTAGCTCCCGGCGGGATGGGGCGCGGCCCAGGCATGGGCCGACCCGGAATGGGTCCACCGGGGAGGGGCGGTAACCGCCCCTCGCTACGCAAGGCGTTCGTCGTCTTCGGGAACCGTAACTACCGCTACCTCTGGGCGTCCTCGTTGGTGTCGTTCACCGGTATGCAGATGCAGCAGATCACGCGCGCTGTCATCGCATGGGAACTGACCGAGAGCTTCACGGCCGTCAGCGCAATCTTCCTATCGTTCGGGCTGCCGATGCTGCTGTTTTCATTGATCGGCGGCGCGTTCGCAGATCGTCTGAACAAGCGCCAGTTGACGCTCATCACCCAGGTCGCGACCGGCATCTTGATGCTGATCACCGCCGTCCTGCTCGTGAGCGATCTGATCACGATCGAGTTGCTCTTCATCATCGGGTTGGCCCAGGGCACCTTCTTCGCCTTCGGAATGCCTGCGCGCTCGCCGCTGATGGCGACTGTCGTGGGCCCGCAGCAGCTCATGAGCGCGATGGCGCTGCAAAACGCGGCGATGAACGGGACGCGGCTGATCGGTCCCGCATTCGCGGGCCTGTCCATGTGGGTTCAGGGCGTCGAATCCGCCTACTTCGTCCAGTCCGGGCTTTATGCCGTTAGCGTCGTTCTGCTACTCGCGGTTCCCAGCCACCTCGGCCGTGCCTCTGCGGTCGAACGCAAGGGCATGTTCACTGAGATCGGGAACGGCCTTCGCTACGCCGCAACGGACCGCAACTTGCGGACGCTGATGATGCTGGCGTTCGTCACGGCGATTTTCGCGATGCCGTACATGGCGCTGCTGAACGGCTTCGTGGAAGAGGACCTCGGTCGAGGCCCGAGTTCCTTCTCGTTCCTGATGCTGCTGACCGGCGCTGGCGGCCTGATCGGCTCGCTCGTGATCGCCGCCTTCACCGAGTTCGACCGCAAGCCACTGCTCCAACTGGTGGTTGGGCTCCTGAGCGGGGTCGGCCTGATCGTGCTCGGCCTCGGTTCCGAGGCCTTTGGCTTAGGTGGCGCGATCGCTGGCGTGTTGATCCTCGGGCTCATGCTGACTGGCTATCAGACGCTCAACATGACGATGGTCATGGGCGTTGCGAAGCCGGAGTTCTATGGACGCGTCATGAGCATCATGATGCTGACTTTTAGCACGATGCCGATGATGGCCGTCCCGCTGGGCATTCTCGCCGACGACATCGGCGCGTCGCGCGTGTTCGCGATTCAGGGTGCCGTTGTGGCCGTGCTACTCGCCGTTGTTGCGCTGACTAACGTCGGCTTCACCTTCGGCCGTGAGGAGAACGCTGCCTCGATGGCCTCGGCCGCCCCGCCCGACCGCTCCTAGTCCGGTGCCGCTGGCGGCTAACCCCTGCGGCGGAGCCGTTCGTCAACTCGCGAGGGTCACACCACGCCTCGAGGCTGCGAACGCAGCTCCCAAGGCGAGCGCTGCCGCCATCACCGCCAGCGCCCACAACAGCCACCATCCGAGGCTGCTCTGCGCCGATCCGCTGGGCAGCACGTCCGCCTCGAGCGCGACCGCCCCCGCAACGGACAGCGCCAGCGCGATACTGAACGCGGTAACTCCGAGCAGCGCCGTCGCATCCGTCGTTCGCCGCGCCCAGACCGTCCGAGGCAGCGCGTGCCGCGCGAGCGCCACGTGCAGCACGACGATTGCCAGCCCGAGGACCCCCGCTAGCCCTCGATAGAGCACGTTCTCCTCCAGGTAGTGCCAGGACCACGCATCGGACTGTGACGCACCGAGCCCGCCTGGGGCGGTACCGGAAGTCGGCGCCCGCAGTCACGCCCAGCAATCCACCGATGGCTCCAGCAAGGCCGACCGCCATCAGTGCGAAGCCCCCGCACCGGGTGCTGTGGACATAAGCGGCACCGGCGACGCGGCGCAGCGACGGCTCCGGCGTGAATGCCGCGGCAATGCCGAATTGCTCGATCGCAGCAGGCGAGGCTCTCGAGGGATCGAGGACCGCTGCTTCGTGCATTGTGGCGGCATCGAGCAGATGCTCCCGCGCCTCTTCGACGCTCCGGCGTCGCTGGCGGGTGCTCACAGTGAGTGCCCGCCAGCGACGCTCGTCGAGGTAGCGCTCGATCGCGTCGTTCATGCCGAGCGCCCTAGCTCATGCACACCCAGCACCGAGGCGCCTGCGCCCGCGAAACCGCGCCATCGTTCCGCGCCAGCCTCAAGGGCGGCACGGCCATCCGCAGTGACTTCGTAGACGCGGCGGCGGCGGCCAGACGCCGTCGCCCAGTCGCTGCGTGGCGCCGGTCGCTACACGCCGAGCTTGTCCGCTAGGTCTGGGAAGTCGTCGGCCATCACATCGAAGTCGAGCGTGTCGCTTGCGGGGCCGGGGAACGGAGTGGAGACGGAACCGTCGCCACTTTCGAGGGGCCTCGGGACATAAGCGGTGTACAGGCCAGCGTTCCGCGCGGCATTGAGGTCGCCCGGGTGGGCGGCAACCATCATCGCCTCCTCGGGCTTCACGCCGAGCAGTTTTACGCCCGCGTGGTACGCCTCGGCGTCCGGCTTGTAGTGGTCGAAGATCTCGCACGAGGTGATCGAGTCCCAGGAGAGACCGTTGTGTTTCGAGCTGTCGACGCAGATCGCGAAGCTGAGGACGGTGAGCACCGTCGTGGTGAAGCGGGTGCGCAGGCGCGGGAGCACGGCGGGGAAGTCCGGCCACGCATCGAGCCGGTGCCAGATGGTGTTGAGCTCGTCCTTGTCCGAATCGGACAGCTCGAGCACCTCGTAGTGGGGCGAGACCACATCGAGGGCGCGACGGTGCAGCTCGTCCGCGTTCATCCACGGGAGGTCGCCGGAGCGCACCTGTCCGAGCTGGATGAACATCTCGCGGCGCCAGTCGTTGGCGAACTGCGCGGGCTCGATCTCGACGCCGCGATCAGCGGCGAGCCGGTTCACCTCGTCACGGATGCCGTGGTGCCAATCGAACACGGTGCCGCCGACGTCGAAAGTGAGGGCTTTGATGTTGTTGAGGTCGACAGCCATATCTGGGCGCTCCTTGGTGCCTGCGGATGGTAGCGGAGCAGTAGACGGGATTCAGCCAGAAGCCGAGCGTTCCGCGGCTGCGCACACCCCCGAGATCGACAGGGCGGGGCTGCCCACATGGGCGATGCCTAGCTCGTTAGGCCCGTTATCCTCCCGTGATGGGAATGGGAACGGGACGAGGCGGGCGAAGCGTCCGCGAGGCAAAACCAGAGGGCTCTAAGCGCAGCATTTTCGCGCGCGCGACTGGGCGCTTCCGTGAATACCGCTGGCATGCGCTACTGCTCGTCGCCCTCGTGGCCACCACCGTTGGGCTGAGCCTGTTCTCGCTGACGGTGTTGGCGAGCCTCGTGGGCGAGATGACCGATCCCGGTGGCAGCCAGAACGGGCTGACGCGCGGTTTCTTGCTCTACGGCGGTTTGGTGGCGCTCGGTGGCTTCATCGGCGTTGCGGAGAGCTACGTCAACCAGCGCATTGGGCAAGGGGTGATGCACAGCCTCCGCACGGACCTGCACGACCATCTGCAACGCGTATCAGTGCGTTTCTACACCTCGAACCGCACCGGCGAGATCCTGTCGCGCGTCGGCACCGACGTGAATGCCGTCCAGGGATCAGTGACCGGCACCTTTACCGACTTCTTGACGAACACGCTCACGCTGGTGATTGCCTTCGCCATCATGCTGACGATCGAGTGGAAGCTAGCGTTGGCCACGCTGCTCGTGCTGCCGATCTGGGTCATCCCCACGATTCGCGTCGGTCAGAAAATGCGCGGCCTGATGCGCGAGTGGCATGACGAGATGGGCGACATGACCGCTCACCTCGAAGAGACGCTGTCCGTCTCCGGTTCGATGCTCGTGAAGTCGTTCGGCCGCTCCGATCACGAGCGCGTCGGCTTCGAGCGGTCCAATGACTCGCTCCAGTCGCTCTCGATCCGTCGGATGATGGCTGGCCGCTGGTTCAACATGGGGACCGGCCTCTTCGGCGCGGTCATTCCCGGCGTCGCGTACTGGTACCTCGGCGGCCAGGTGATCGACGGCGACATCGAGGTTGAGCAGGTGATCGCCTTCGCCCTACTCGCGCAGCGGGTGTTCGGCCCGTTCGCCTCAATCGCGCGGATTAACACCACGATGTTGTCCTCGCTCGCGCTGTTCGAGCGAATCTTTGAGTATCTCGATCTGCACGTCGAGGTCGAAGAGGCACCCGATGCCCACGAGCTGGTGGTTCCGCGTGGGTCGCTCGCGTTCGAGGACGTGTCGTTCGGCTATGTCACCGACCGCAACGCCCTCGAGCGCGTGTCATTCGAGGCGGAGCCCGGCTCGATGCTGGCGCTTGTGGGTCCCTCGGGTGCGGGCAAGACGACGGTGACCTACCTGCTGCAGCGGTTCTACGACCCGACGATGGGGGGTGTGCGCCTCGATGGGCATGACCTGCGCGATCTGACGCTGGCCTCGGTCAGCGCCTCGGTCGGCGCCGTCATGCAGGACACCTACCTGTTCCACAGCTCGCTCGCGGAGAACATTCGCTACGGACGACTGGACGCGACCGACGCTGAGGTGCGCGACGCCGCCACCGCAGCCGGACTGCAGGAGATGTTCGAGCGCCTCGCCGACGGCCTCGACACGGTGGTTGGTGAACGGGGCTACCGGCTGTCTGGCGGCGAGAAGCAGCGGGTCGCGATCGCGCGGGTGATCCTGAAGGACCCGCCAGTGCTCATCCTTGACGAGGCGACCGCCTCGCTCGACTCCCGCCTCGAACGCGTGATTCGCGAGGCGATGGAGAAGCTCGCCGCTGGGCGCACGACGGTGGTGATCGCCCATCGCCTCTCGACGGTGCTCAGTGCTGACCAGATTCTGGTGCTCGATCAGGGCCGCGTCGTGGAGCGCGGCCGGCACGAGGAGTTGCTCGCGCTCGATGGCCTCTACTCCTCGCTGTACAGCGAGCAGTTCCGCGAGGACCCCGCGCTCGTCGGAGCCGCAGGCGACTAGAACTGCGGTTCGGCTAGTCCACGATCAGGTAGTAGCCACCGACCTCTTCCGACACCGCGTCGCCGAGCGCGACGACGTAGGTGCCGTCCGCGGGCGCAGTAAACGTGAGCTCCGCGTCGGTGCCGAACATGCCGCCGGCGCTGTCATCGTTATAGGCCAAGGGTTCACCCGTGTTCTCGAGTGAGTCGATCACCACCTCCGGGTCAAAGTTCAGTGACTCGACTCGCACGGTGACCGTTTCGCCAGCATCGAGGTCCAGCTCGTAGTTGTCCTGATCGGCGGGGTAGTCGACGGCGCCGATGTAGGTGCGGCCGCGTTGGATTACCCGTCCGTCGTCTGGGTCGTGCTGGACCGCGAGGCCCGGGAAGGCGGAGATCGCGAACTCGCCGAAGCCGATGTTAAGTTGACTGGCCACGATGATGAACGGGATCTCGAGGTCGAGCTCGAAGCTGGCGAACTCAGAGCCACTGCTCGAATCGTCGGCGAAAGTGCTCTCGAGGCCGCGCGTGTCATAGACGTCGATCACGCCGTCGTTCAGCCCACGCAGCTCGACATCGACGAGCTGGCCTGCAGCCTCGCGCACAACGAACGCGCGCTGGTCGTAGAAATTTTCAAGGGTGAATGTGAAGACGTTGTTGCTGGTGCCGCGGGCGAGGCGGCGACCGCTCATCGAGTTGATGTCGGTGCCGTCGATCAACCCGCTCGTCCGTTCGTCGACGATCGGAGCGGCGAGCGCCAGGCCGAACGTATCGGCGAACTTGAAGCCAGAGAGACCGACCACCTCACCTTGGGCCGAGATCAGCGCTCCGCCACTCTGCCCGCCAGCGATCGCGGCGTCGGTCTGGATGTAGCTGAGCTCTGCGACATTCCAGTTGCGGACACGCGAGAGGATCCCGGCGCTGATCGTGGGCTGCGGGAACTCCTCGCCCTCGGCCGGGTAGCCGACGAGGAAGAGGTCGCTACCGACGGGGAGCTCGGCCGGGTCGGCGAACTGAACCGGAGCGAATCCGTGGCTCTCGGGCAGTTGGATCACGGCGAGATCGGCGATCAGATCCCACGCGTGTACGGGAGCTTCATCGAAGGCGGTCCCGTCCGGGAAGACGACACGCACAGTGTCGAACGGCCAGACGACGTGGGCGTTGCTGACCAGCCAGCGGTCGTTGATGACGAACCCGCTGCCCGTTCCCAGCGGCGTGTCGATGTACGCCACCGAGGGCGACACCCGCGCGAAGATCTCGACGGCAGTCAGCGCGGTTTCGCCCCCAGCGGTCGTCATGGAGTCGCCTCCACCCGAGGTCGTTGTCGCCTCGGAGTTGGCGCCCGGCTCCGAGGTGGGCGTGGTATCGCCGCCTGAGCAGGCGGCGATACCAAGGGCACAGGCAGTCACAAGGATCAACGGAAGACGGCGCATCGGGTCCCTCCTCAGGCCGGTCGTCGGATTATCGGCGCGAGGCGGGATGGTCGCTAGTCGTCAGCATCCCTGCTTGCTGTACCGAGTTCGACTCGGGGACCAACCGGTAGGAGTTGCGGGAGAGTTCCGTCAACGCGCGCACCTCTCGACCGCTCGCCAGACGGCGGGCGATAGCGAGGCGGTGAGCTATCATCACGACCGTTGCGCGCCGAGCTCGGCATGCGCGACGGACGCGGGGAGAGAGAGCAGATGGTCCTCGAAAAGTTTGATTTGAGTGGAAAAACCGCCCTCATCACGGGCGCTGGAACGGGCCTCGGCCGGGCGATGGCACTCGCGATGGCGGACGCGGGCGCAGACGTCTACGGCGCGGCCCGGCGGCTGAGTCCGCTGGAGGAGACGAAGGCCCTCGTCGATGCCAAGGGGCGTCGGATGGAGGTCGGCACCACCGACGTCACCGTCACCGAAGAGGTGAACGCGATGACCGAGGACGCGATCGCCAAGTTCGGGCGGGTCGACATCCTTGTCAACAACGCCGGCATTACTGACCGCGGCCGCGGTAAGACGTTCCCCGAACTGGACGACGAGGACTGGCGTATTGGGATCGATGTGAATCTCAGCTCGGCGTTCTACTGCTCGCGCGCGATCGTCCCGCACTTCCTGGAGAACGGCGGCGGGAACATCATCAACCTCACCTCCGGGTGGGGTTACCGAGGCGGCCGCAACAACTTCATGTACTCGGTTGCCAAGGGCGGCGTCATCCAGCTCACGAAGGCGCTGGCGATGACCTACGCGCGCGAGAACATCCGCTGCACCTGCATCGCCCCCGGCCTAATCCCGAAGGAGATTGACCAGAACCTGCGCGAGCAGCGCAATGGCTTTCAGCCGGTCGGCCGCGTTGGCTGGCCGCGCGAGATGGGGCCGCTCGCGGTCTTCCTTGCCTCGGATGCGTCAGAGTACATGACGGGCGAGACGGTGTTGCTGGACGGCGGTGCCATCGCGGGTGGCTTGCTGCCTGCGGGCTACGCACCAGAGGCGGAGGGCTAGACCGATGGCAGAACAGATCCCAATCCCCACGATGGTCGTCCCGGATGACGAGTACGACCTTGGTGGAGTGAACCCCTTCGACCTCAGTGATCGGCACGCCCTCGTGACCGGTGCGACCGGCCCACTCGGCCGTGCGCTGGCGCTCGGACTGGCCGAGGCCGGTGCGGACGTGTCCCTGACGACGCTGAACGACACACCTGGCGAGGAGCGTGCTGCGGCGAGCATCGCTGGCGAAATCTCGACGCTCGGCCGCCAGGGCGGCGTGCGTCGCGTCGACCTGACCGATCCAACCGCTGTCGAGGCCGCGGTCGCGAGCCTCGAGGCTGACGTCGCACCGTTCGACATCCTCGTCAACGCGCAGCACAACGCGAACATCAAGCCGGTGCTCAACACGAGCCTCGCCGAATGGCAGCGCGAGCTGGACCGCAACGCGACCTCCGTCTTCGTCGCGACCCAGGCCGTCGGCAAGCGCATGGTCGAGCGCGGCTACGGCCGCATCGTCACGCTCGCCTCGATCCTCCACGACCGAGGTATCCCCAACGCTGCCATCTTCGGCGCGTCGCAGGGCGCGGTGCTGGGCTACACGAAGTCGCTTGGCCTCGAGTGGGGGCGCTCTGGCATCACCGTGAACTCGCTCGGCCTCGGGTTCTTCGACGACGTGCCCGGCGTGCAGAGCGACGAGGAGATCCACGCGATCCTTGAGCGCTACATCCCATTGCGGCGTCTCGGGAAGCCCGAGGACCTCAAGGGCGCGGTCGTGTACCTCTGTTCGGAGCTGGCGGCCTTCGTCGATAGCGAAAGTGTGGTCATCGACGGGGCTATCGTCGCGCACGCCTAGGGGTAGGCGTGGTGCACGCATAGCGAACGGTTCAACGCCCAACGAAACGCACGAGGGAGTCCCAGATGTACGGTGTCGCGATTCAAGCAGGGAGCGCCCCCGCAGCGGTGGCACAGATCCAGCAGGCTGAAGCCGCCGGTGTGCAGGCGGCCTGGGCAACGATGGGTGGCGCCGGTGGCGTCGACATGATGCCGGTCTTCGCAGCGGCTGCCGCGCAGACCGAGAAAATATTCCTCGGCAACGCGATCGTCCACACCTGGTCGCGCCAGCCCGTCGCCTTCGCGCAGGAGACGATGGCGATCGAGGAGTTCGGACCGGGGCGCTTCCGCCTCGGGATCGGTCCGACCACCGCCTTCTTCGTCGAGCGCTTCTACGGCCAGGAGTACGCCCGCCCGCTGACCCACCTGCGCGAGTACCTCTACACGATCCGCGAACTGCTCGCCGAGGGCCGTGTGAGCTTCGAGGGCTTCCACGTCAGCTCCCGAGGGCGCATCAACCCGCACACCGCGGTGCCAGTGATGGCCTCGGCGCTGCGCCCGAAGTCGTACGAGCTCTGCGGTGAGCTGAGCGATGGCGCGATCTCGTGGATGAGCCCGCTGAAATACCTGACCGAGACGGCGTTGCCCGCGCTACAGGCGGGCGCGGCGAAGGCCGACCGAGACGCCCCGCCGCTGGTGGCGCACGTACCGATCGCCGTCACGACCGATCGCGAAGCGGCGCGTCGCATGGCCCGCGAACAACTCGCGATGTACGCCAACGTCCCGAACTACCAGGGCATGTTCGCCGCCGCTGGCTATGACGTGACCGATGGCTACGGAGACGACCTGCTCGACGACCTCGTCGTCTCCGGGACGGAGGCCGAGGTGGTCGCGGGACTGCAGCGCTGGATCGACGCGGGCATGGGCGAGGTGCTCGCCTTCCCGCTGCTCGAGGAGGATCGAGAGGCCTCGTTCGCCTCGGCGTTCGCGGCAGTGGCCCAGGCGGCGCGTTGAAGCGACACCTCGCTTAAATGTCTGTCGGCGCGTTGAGACGACGCCTCGGGTGGTTGATCGTGCTCGGAGGGCTGTTCGCGACGGCGTGTGGCGATGACGCCGGCCCCCGATGACGCCGGCCCGTTGTTCGACCGGCAAACCGCCTCGGACTTCTTTGGGAGCAACTGCGCGTCGTGCCACGGCAACGACCGTGGTGGCGGGATCGGCCCGCCCCTCGAGCCCGACGAGCTGTCAGAGGATGACGCGTTCTACTTCGAGACGATCGCCCGTGGCCGCTCAGGTAGCTCGATGCCCGCCTGGCGCCTCAAGGGCCTGACCGACCGCGAGACGCACTCGTAGCGCTGCTGCAGACAGAGCCCTAACAGGCGCGAGTGCTCCATCGAAGCGTTCGTACAACCAAGGCGAGGTGACTGGGACTCTTGAGGAAGGCGCTTGGCATGCTGAAGCGCGCTGAGCGCGGTATTCTCCACACTCTTGATCAGCACGGGAGCCGCCGATGAGCCAGTCCGCCGACATGTACCGCGATAAACTGCGTGAGCCAGCCGACGCCGTCACGCTGATCCCCGATGGTTCCTTCATCGTGCAAGGACTCGCCGTCGGTGAGCCGCCGGCACTGCTCGAGGCCATTGCCGAGCGCGCCAAGGCGGGTGGCTTTACGGACCTGACGATGACGGCGCTACTGCCGATGGCGGCGAGCGCGCGCACGATCCTCGCCCCCGAGGTCCGCGACATCATCCACTGGGAGTCGATCTTCGCCAGCGGCGCTGACCGCGGCTTGATCGCCTCGGGCGAGGCGACCTTCACCCCGGCGTTCTTCCATCAGGTCCCGCGGCTTGTGACCGAGTTCATGGAAGTGGACGTGGCGATCGCGACCGTGTCACGCGTCGACAAGCATGGCTACATGAGCCTCGGAACCAACGTGGACGTCGCGAAGGCGGCGATCGCAGCTGCCGACATCGTGATCCTCGAGGTCAACCCGAATATGCCGCGCGTCCACGGCGACTCCTGGGTGCACATCTCCGAGGTGGATGCGATCGTCGAGCACGAGGCGGCCCTCAACGAGCTGCCGACGCCGCCCGATCGTCCCGAGGACGAGGCGATGGGCAAACTGATCGCCGACCTGATCCCGGACGGCGCGTGCATCCAGCTCGGCATCGGCGGCGTACCGAACGCCGTCGCAAAGAGCTTGATGGGCCACAAGGACCTCGGGATCCACACCGAGATGTTCGTCGACTCGATGGTCGACCTCGTGGAGCAGGGCATCGCGACCGGTGCCCAGAAGACGTTCCACCCCGGGAAGGCGCTCTACGCCTTTGCCGCCGGTTCGAAGCGGATGTACGAGTTCCTCGATGACAACCCCTACATCGAGGCGCACCCGGTCTCCTACACCAACTTCCCGCTGAACATCGCGAAGAACGACAACATGATCTCGGTGAACTCCACGATCGAGGTGGACCTGACCGGGCAGTGCGCGTCCGAATCGATGGGCACGACGCAGTTCAGCGGCACCGGCGGTCAGCACGACTATGCCCGCGGAGCATTCGACTCCAAGGGCGGCAAGTCGATCATTGCCTTCTACTCAACCGCAAAGAACGGTGAGGTCTCGCGCGTGGTTCCGATGCTCTCGCCTGGCGCGGCCGTGACCACGCCTCGAAACGAGGTGCACTTCGTGGCTTCCGAGTACGGGGCCGCGAACCTCAAGGGGAAGACGGTCCGGGAGCGCGCCAAATCGCTGATCAGTCTCGCGCACCCGAAGTTCCGCGAGCAGCTCGAGGCCGAGGCGCGCACGCTGAAGTACATCTAGCGCGGGCGCGGGTGCTTGACTGGTCGAGCGACGGTTACTGCTGTTGCCAGCGATCGAGGAGCGTGCCGATCTGGCCGGTGTGCTCCTGCTTGTGCCCGTAGATCGAATAGACGATGAAGTCGCCGAGGTCGTAGTCCGGCCCATACTCGGACAGGCGCCCGGGCGCGGAGAACACGGCCGTCGGAATCCGGCTCACGAGCGAGAACGAGTGGTCGTACGCGGCGGCGTATTCATCGATCAGGGCACGCGCCGGTGGCGTGCGGCGACTCTCCTGCTGTGCTTCGTTCCACGCGTCCTCACCCTGCGAGAGCCACTGCTCGGCCAGCGGGCCTGCGTTGGGCGTCTCGAGCGACTCGAGGATCTGTCCCAGCATCAATTCGAAGGCGCCGAGGTGGCCGATCACATCTTTCGGCGACCACTGCCCGACGGCGGCCGGTGCGTCCCAGGTGCCCTCGGGCACTCGCTCGATCGTGTCGAAGGCTGTCATGTGGCTGTATCCCAGTACATCGATGGCATTTATCTGACTGATCTTTCGCTGGTCGTTCTCGTTCCGGTGTGTTGAAGGTGGCCTAGAAGTACGGAAATGCTGCCTCCTTCCCGAGGGCGACGCGACCGGCCGCCTCGTAGATGCGCGGGCCGACCATTACGTGGGCGGCAGCGGTGTGGATGTCGCAGAACTGCCGTTCGAGCGGAGCACCGACCTGAATCGTGCTGGTCGCTAGCGTTCGGTGCAGCAGATCGATCGCCTGCAGGCTCGACGTGGCTGGTCGCCAGCCGCAGCCGCGCCGTGTGCTCACCGAGTTGCGCGGCGGTCCAGAGCTGCTCAGCGGTGCCGTAGAGGTATGAGCGCGCGGCCTCGACGCTGGCTGTCGCTTCGGCAAGTGCTGCCTGCACCTGCGGCTGCTCCCACATCGCTGTGCCGCCCCACGCTTTTCGAGGAATAGGGCGCGCGCATCGTCCAGCGCCGCCTGCGCGACACCGAGGGCGTGTGTGCCGTGGTTCATGAACACCAGCGGCAGGGCGCGATAGAGCGCCCTGCCGCTGCGGTGGGTCGACGAGCACTCGGAAGGCGCGCGTTGCTGCGACAAACGCGCGCTCGATGCTGAAGTCGTTGCTCGCGGTTCCGCGGAGGCCGGTCGTGTCCCACGTGTCGTGGATCGTGACCTCAGAGCGCGGCACGAAGACAGTGATGCCCATCGGCTCACCTGCGGCATCTCTCCGAGCTCATCGCCATCGTAGATCACGCAACCTGGTTCGTCCGGTCCCTCGGTGACCGTCGCGCGGCCAATCGGTCTCGCCGTACCGGCCACGGTCCAGCCATCGCGCCAGATCAGGAGCGCTTCTGCCTCGGGGAGGAACCTCGTGAGGTAGGAGTTCTGGTGCGCCAGCATCATGACCCAACCAGCCGAGGCGTCGTCGAGGGCGATCGCCTCGACGACGAGCCCTGATGTACTGCTGCTCGACGATCAATTGCCGCGCCTCGGCGTCGCCAGCCTAGTCGAGCAACTGCGGGCCATGCTCCCGGATCTCGCAGTCCTCGTGCTGGCGGTTCACCCTGGCGAGTTGATCGCGGTTGCGAGCGAACCTCGAACGGTGTGGATGCTCACGGACAGCAGTGCGGGCGAGTTGCGGACCGAGGTGCGCTCGCTGATGTCGGTTGCCCTGTAGCGAGAAGGCCCCACCAGGCAGGCTCCCGAGGCGCGTGGCTGGACGCGCCGCGGGAGGTTCGAATTTCTACTCGACGCGGATGGTCGCCGTTGTGATTGAGAGCGGCTCGGAGGTCTGGCCGCTCTCAGAGCCGCCGGCCTCGAGACGCTTCACTACATCCATGCCATCGACCACTTCGCCGAAGATCGTGTGCTTGCCGTCGAGCCAAGACGTCGGTACGAAGGTCAGGAAGAACTGACTGCCGTCGGTGCCGGGACCGGCGTTCGCCATGCTCAGCAGGCCCGGCTTGTCGTGCTTCACGTTCGGGTCGTACTCGCCGGCGTACTGGAACCCGGGGCCGCCGGTACCGGTACCGAGCGGGCAGCCACCTTGCGCCATGAACTGGGAGATCACGCGGTGGAAGCTCAGTCCGTCGTAGAACCCGAGGCGCGTGAGGTAGATCGTGTTGGAGACGTGCATCGGCGCGGTCGTCGGCAGCAGCTGCACGGTGATCTTGCCGACGTTTGTCTCGAGATCCCAGAAGTACGTACTGTCAGCGTCGAACTCCGCCTGCGGCGGCGCGGAGAGGCTGGTGCGCCAGGCCGATCCCGATGTGTCGACACTCTCCGAGGTGATGAATTCGTCGATCGCTGCGACGGCGGCGTCAGCCATCCGGTGCTCCTTCGATTGGGCGTCCGGCTCAACGAGCGCAGACAGTTGTTGATGGCGTCTAGTGTCCGATGCACGCCGCGCTGCGGCTACCCGCCGTCCGGCTCCGCAAGTTGAGCCTCGTGAGGATCAGGCGAACTGCTGAAGCCACTCCTGGACGCGCTTCACGGCCTTGGGCTCGTCCTTCAGCGGGGCGTGACCGATACCGGGGTAGATCTCCAACTCGGAGTCAGGGATACAGCGGCTCATGATGACCGACCCACCTGCGGGCGTGGTCTTGTCCGCGTCACCGACGACGATCAGCGTCGGGACATTGAAGCCCTTGATTTCCTCGTCCATGTGGTACTTCGCGACGGCGCGCTGAGCGGCGGCGAGCAGTGGCTTACCGTCGGCCTCGGTCTGGTCGGCCTGCGCCATCCAGTGGTCGGTCGCGGCCTGGCCGACGCGGCTGGAGGTGGAGAGCAGCAACAGCGCCTTCACCTTGTCGGGGTAGTCGATGCCGAAGCGCATCGTGATCGCGCCACCCATCGAGCTGCCCGCGATGATCGCTTCCTCGATGCTGAGCTCGTCGAGAAGCGCGTTCGCGTCGGCGGCCCAGTCTTCGAGCGACACCGGGCCATCTGTGCCCTCGGTGTCACCCATGCCGCGGACGTCGTAGGAGACGTGGCGGAAGCCGGGGAACTGCGTGAGCACCTCGTCCCAGTAGTGGTGGGAGCTACCGATGCCGTGGACCCAGACGATAGTGGTCGAGCCCTCGCCGGTGATCTCGTAGCACTGTCGGATTCCGTTGGCCGTGACCTCTGGCATCTGATTCCCCCTTCGCGTCGCTGTTCGGCGCGAGTATACGCGCGCGGCTGACTCTCCCCTCGCGCTACGATGCCGCCGTCACCCGTAGACAGCGCCCCTGAGCATCGAGGAGAACCGACATGGTCGAGGACCAGCCCACCGCACTGCGGATCCCGGATCCAGGTCTCCGCGCGCTATTCACCCGCGATGCGCGTTGGCAGGCGTGGCTCGACGTCGAGGTGGCGCTCGCCCAGGCCGAGGCCGAGATCGGGATGATTCCGGTCGAAGCCGCTGAAGAGATTGAGCGCAAGGCGAAGCTGGAGCTGCTTGACCCCGAGCGGATCATCGAGGGCCTGCGGGTGACCGGCCACGGGCTAGTGCCGCTGATCTGGGACCTCGATCGGGTCTGCGACGGAGACGCCGGTGGGTACGTCCATTGGGGGGCGACGACGCAGAACATCACGCAGACCGGAACGGTGCTGCAGGTCCAGAAAGCGCACTCGATCATCCTCGGGTTGACCTGCGACCTTCTGCTGAAGCTGGCCGATCTGGCGGAACGAACAAAGGACGACGTGCTCCCGGGCCGCACCCACGGACAGCACGCAGTGCCCTCGACGTTCGGGGCGAAGGTCGCCGTTTGGATCGACGAGATCTCGAGGCACGTCGAGCGACTGCGGCAGGCGGAGCCGCGGGTATTCGTCGCAATGTTGGGCGGCGGCGCCGGGACGCAGGCCTCGTTCGATGGGAACGGGCAACAGCTTCAGGCGCGGATGGGTGAGTTGCTGGGCCTCGGGGCGATGCCGCTGCCGGGGCGCACGATTCTCGACCACCTCGTCGAGTACGTCACGATCCTCGCGATGCTCGATACGACCTGCGGTCGGGCGGCGCGCGAGATACGCGAGCTGATGAAAGAGGAGTTCCGCGAGGTCGAGGAGCCGGTCCCGGCAGGCAGCGTCGGCAGCAGCACGATGCCGCAGAAGCGCAACCCGAAGCTAGCCCAGGACATCATAGCGGACGAAACTCACGTCCGATCGATGGTCCCGCTGGCGCTGGAGTCGATGCTCTCCGACCACGAGGCCGACGGCAGCCGAGCGGTGATGCTGGGCCGCGCGCTTACACCGGCGATTGAGCTGACGGGCGATATCCTCGTGCGGATGAACGTGATGTTCGAGGGCCTACACGTCTTCCCGGAGCGGATGCGCGCGAATCTCGACCTGTCCGGCGGTCTGATCATGTCCGAGAGCCTGATGCTGACCCTCGGTCGCGAGTTGGGCCGCCAGCGCGCGCATGACGCGGTTTACGAGGCAGCACAGGAGTCCGCGGTCTCGGGCGAGTCGTTCGCGACGCTGCTGGCGGCGCGGCCGGAGATCGAGGGCCACCTCGATCCGGCGCGGATCGCCGAACTGCTCGACCCCGTCGCCTACACCGGCGACAGCGCGCTACAGGCGACGCAGCAGGCCGCTCGCGCGCGCGACGTGGCCGCCTCGATCGCGAACGCCTGATGGCGCTCACAGACCTCCGTCCCGAGGCGCGCGAGCTGCTCCGAGGCGCGATCGACCTGCACGCGCATGCCGCGCCGGATCCCTTCGCCCACCGTCGGATGGACGCGATCGAGTTGATCGCCGCCGCTGTGGACGCCGAGATGGCCGCGATCGTCCTCAAGAGCCACGAGTACCCGACTCAGCCGCTCGCCTGGGCACTGGAGCCGGAAGACGCACCGCTCGAGGTGTACGGCGCTATCGCGCTGGATCACGGCGTCGGTGGATTGAACCCCGACGCGCTTGAGACCGCGCTCCGGATCGGGACGCGTGTCGTCTGGATGCCGACCTTCGACTCGATTTGGTCGCGGAACACCTTTGGTCGCTTCCACAGCAAGGCCGCGCCGATCACGGTATTGGACGGGGCGGGGGCGCTGCTCCCGGTGGTCGACGAACTGCTTGCGCTGATCGTGGAGCATGACGCGCTGCTCTGCACCGGCCACCTCAGTCCCGACGAGACCGCCGCGGTGGTCGCCGCTGCGCGAGGCCGTGGCATCCGCACGGTAGTCACGCACGCGACGGCCTTCGGCATCCCGCTCGAGGTGCAGCAGCGCGCCGCGGAGCAGGGCGCGTACATCGAGCAGTGCGGCAACGTCCTGTTTCGCGACGACCCTGCGGATGCGGTGAATGCGATCCTTGAGGATGTACGCGCCGTCGGGCCGGAGCACGTCGTGCTGTCGACGGACCTCGGACAGGCCGAGAACCCGCCGCCGCCCGAGGGATTTGGGCGCTGGGCCGAGGCCTTCCTCGATGTGGGATTCGGGGTAAATGAGGTGGCACGGATGATGCAGACCAACCCAAGATCTGCCTTGGACTAACGAGCCGTCGAGAGCCGCCCGACCGCGTTGTGGATTCTGGCGAACGTTTCCGCGCCAGCGCCGTTAGTAGGGGTGTAGGCAGTCCATCTGAGGGCTGCCTCCGCGTAGCTCGAGGCGGAGGCGCATGGTTCTCGACACGGAACGACGACGCATCTAGCACCTGCTACGGCGGGCCGGCTGGGGCTACAGAACCACCGAGCTCGCGAGTACCTCGCACTGGGGCTCGAGGGCACCGTCGACCGGCTGCTGCAGCCCGAACTGGTCGACGACTCCGCCTCGGACGCGGCGATCAAGGTGCTGATCGAGGACGACCCGCGGGAGAAGCGAGGTGCGCTGATCGGCACTTGGTACCTGCGTTTGCTGACGACGAAGCGTCCGCTGCTGGAGCGGATGACCTACTTCTGGCACGACCACTTCGCAACGGCGATCCACAAGGTCGGCAATCCGGGCCTGATGCAGGTGCAGAACGAGACGCTGAGGCGATGCGCATTCGGTGACTTCGGCGAGTTGCTGGCAGCGGTCACGCGCGACCCTGCGATGATGGTCTGGCTCGACAACCGGACGAACGTGAGGGGCGCGCCGAACGAGAACTATGCGCGCGAGCTGTTAAAACTGCACACCCTCGGCGTCACCGGCAACCTCGATGCGCACGGGATGGGCGACGAGGTGACGACGATGGCGTGGACCGAGTTCGGCCGGCGGGTCGGTTAGAACGGCTCCAGTGGCACCGATCACGGCACCGCCGGTCCGCTCCTCCTCTTCGGGGCAGCCGTCGAGGGCGGCTTGCACGGCGAACAGCCATCGGTGGCCGATCTCGATGACAACGGCGACCTCAAGTTCAGCGTCGACTTCCGCTCGTTGTACGCGAGTGTGGCCTCGGAATTATTCGACACGGATCCGACCGACCTGCTCGGCGGGAAGTACCCGGAGCTACCGCTCTTTTCGATCTAACAGCCAGACTCCGCCTGAATCCCCGGTGATTGGGCTGTGTGAATCCCGTCGGCTGGCCGAAGATCCGGCTAGCCGGGGATCGATCCTCACGAAGCGATCACTCGATCGAGGCCTGGGCGGAAAGGAGACTATGACCTCCGTCTCACCCGACCGGTCCCACCACGGCGAAGAAGAGGCCACTGCCCGCGTGATCAGAGATGAGGCTGCAGGCGATGTGCCCACGGATCGGTACTCCCTATTCGGCGTCCACGTCAGCGCGACCACCTTCGAGGCGGCACGGGACCGCGTGGTTGATGCGCCCCGGAATTGGGAGCGATTCGCGGTGCACTACATCTCGGTGAACACCTTCGTCGAAGCTGACAGCCAGCCGGACCTCAAGGAGCTGCTCAACCGCGGCGACCTGATCGCACCGGACGGCATGCCGCTGGTCTGGCTCGGCCGCATCCGAGGGCGCGAAATAACTCGTTGCTACGGCCCCGATTCCATGCTCGCCATTATCGACAAGGACAGGCGAATGGTCCGCCCCATTACTTCTACAGAGGCGCCGAGTGCGTACCGGAGCTACTGCGGGGCAGCCTGCTGAAGCGCTACCCGGAGATGAAGGTGGTAGGCATGTACTCGCCGCCATTCCGCCCACTCACGCCCGAAGAGGACGAGGCGATCGTCCAGCAGATCAACGACGCCAACCCGGACTTCGTCTGGATTGGCCTGTGCTCACCAAAGCAGGACCGCAGGGTCGCGGACCACCGCGGCCGGTGTGCTCGCGGTCGACGATAATATTGGGCTGCTGCTCGATGCGCCGACGTGGATGCAGCGCTCTGGACTGCAGTGGTTGTTCCGACTGGTCACTGAGCCGCGCCGGCTCTGGAAGTGCTACACCGTCTCGAACGCCTCTCTGTCCTGGTGAGTGCGCTAGTATCTCGCCGCCAGCGGCGGCGGACCGAGCTCGTCGTCCCCCAGCGCCTGTGCCATCCGCTCGACCGTTCTGAGGAGCGCGTCGAGTTCCGCGCCCGTTTCAGGTGTGGGGGCACCCTCGGTGAAGTCCCGGCTCACGAGGTAGACATCGGTCGGCGCAATGACGGCGCCGAACCATGCCAGTACGTCCCGCAAGTGACTGGCCACACCGAGGAAGTGCTGGTGCCCGCCACCCATCGCGAGGATCCCAACGGGCTTGGCGCGAAGCGCGTCGACGGGCAGCAGGTCGAGCGCGTTCTTCAGCGCGCCAGTCATCGAGGCCCGATAGACCGGGCTCGCGAGGAGCACGCCGTCCGCCTGCGTGATCTGGTCGACCAGGGTCGCGGAGTCGTCGCTCAACTCCTCGATCGGTGTGCCATCGGCGAAGCCGAGCTGCAGCGCTCCGAGATCCAGGGCCGACCAGTGGGCATCGCCTTCGTTCGCTCGGTCGATCGCCTCGCCGAGTGCGCGGTGCATCCGACCGGGGGGCGCGACTGAGCCAAGCAGGGCGACGAGTTGCGGGCGGTCAGGCATCGGGTCCTCTATTCTCGGGCGTCGTCGGCGTGCCAGTGTTCATCGCCCGCGAAGACTGGTCGAGCTGACCTCGCACGAACTGAACCGGGCGCGAAAATAGCTGGTGGTTCGGAACTGGGGTTGGTTCGAGTGGGCGGCTTGCCTGCTCGCGTCGCTCACTGTGGATGGGGACGGTCGACCCGTCGGCCTTGACGATTTGGCCGATGAACCCATTCGCTTGCGAGGGTTCTGGAAACGGCCGAGGTGACTCACCCTCGAACCAGGCGAACTCGCTGTGAACGAGAGAGTCGTATCGCGCGGTCGGGTTGACGGTAGCGCGGAGGAACGTCTGGTCGATCTTCGGTACTCCCAGATCGGCTCCAAAGAGATGCTGCCGTCGCCAGCACCGGTAGCGGCTGGGAATCGGCGGCAGCGCGCCGCGGCGAACTCCCCACATGACGCCCATCACCGGCCGGTTGTGGTTCGGATGATACCGCATGATGTGAAACGCCTTGCCACTCGCGAGCCATTGGCTGACCGCTGCGACCTCGCGCTGGCTGATGCGACTGTCCGCATCGCGGAAGATCGCGGCGTCTGCCTGTCGGTCGTCGGCTGCCAGGAAGCGCCAGAACATGCCGTCCGAACGACCACGCCGATGCATTCGGAAGATCTCGGCGCCGAGGGCTTCGAGTTCGGCCACCAGGTCCTGGCGGATGTCCTCTGACACGTAGAACCGTGCGGTCCACCCGGGATATCGAATCGGCACCAGTCGGGCGTTCTCGACCGCGCCTCGGAGGTAGAGCGGTCCGTCACCGTAGAGCGAGAACGACACGATGCCGCGGATGGGTCCGCTTGGTGAATCTCGTCATCGTCAGAGACTACCTGACGGTTGATTCACGGTGATCCGCGCGCAACTACTCGAGGCCGAACGCGAGTTTGCCGCCCGCCAGCAGGATGCTGTCGTCCTGTGGCATGTGGATGCGGCTGCACAGCGCGTCGCGCAGGTGCCGCTCGAGGGAGGCGTGCCTCGTGAGTTCCGGGTTGTCCGCGAGGTCGATCGCGATCTGCGCGACCTGCACGTCGTTGTTGGTCGTCGTGTATTTCACGAGCTGGGCCTCGCGGCCCGTTGCCTCCGAGGGCCCATCGCGGTCGATCCGCTCAGTGAGGCTCCCGAGGAGCTGTTCGTTCGTGTAAAGCAGGGCTTCGATGCGACCGACATCGGTCTGGAATCGCTGGAGGGAGGCGAGTGGCTTCCCGAGGTTGGTGGTCCCGCTATCCTGCGCGAACTGCACGACCCAGTCGCGCGCCGCGTGCGCGCCGCCGTCGTAGACCGCGTTGATCGCGAGCGAGTTCCAGAACGCAACGCGCGGGTCGCGCGGGAGTCAGTCTTCGGGTGTCCGAACGTCGACCGCATACGCCTCGGGGATCTCGGCGCCCTCGAGAATCAGATCGTCGCTGCCGGTGGCGCGCATACCAACGTGGTCCCACGTCACTTTGAGCCAGTGATCGTTCATCAGCAAGCCACCGATCGCCGCGACGGGGAGCACGTGCACGATTGCGGTGGCCGAGCGCTGGGTCATCTTCGACTGCGTAGCTCGAAATAGGCCTCTGGGACGTCGGAGGTGCCCGGGAAGCTGACACCATGGGTCTCGACGGTCGCCTCGGTGCGCAATGGCCAGATGATGTTCACGTCGTCCGGACCACGCATCCGAGGACCGATCTCGATCGTGACCCATGGCGAACATGGCTCCCAAGCGAGCGCATCGTCGGCTGGGACTTCGAGCCGAAGCTTCGTCATCTTAATTGGTTCCGATAGGACGCCGTCGGTCTCGTACGGGGAGTCCTCCATCCGTAGGGCGATCGGGGTCTCCATCGGTTGGTCGCTGCGGAACCATACCTCCAGCTCGGACACCGCTGACTGTGGCCCTTCAATGGTCGAGAAGGCTTCCCAGATCGGGCAGATTCGGACGTCCTGCTCGTACCGTCGGTCGAGTTGCGTGGCTGAGACCTGCAATGCGCTGGTGAAGTCCTCCGATAGCGCACTGCCGCTTGTGGGGACCGACGCGAAGATGCCAGTACCGATCACCACGCCGGTCACAATCTGCATGGCTCGTTGGGCTATGCTTCCTGCCCGAGTTCGGATCCAGTCCTCCTTGGCGGCCGAAGGGGGGCATGCAGAACGTTTCTAACTGACTGCTAGATTCCTCACCGCTAGGAGACTCACAAGGTGGGCGAACGGAGATTGCTCCGGTGCCTAGCCCTCGACGCCGCGGGGGCGGCGCCGCAGGTAGCCACGTACGAGGGGAGGCGGCAAACTGGCGGCTGGCTTGGACACGCTGCGAATCCTGAGGACCCACCGTGCTCGTCTCTCTCAAATGGCTCCGCGACTACGTTGATCTGCCAGCGGATCTCGATGTAGAGGCGTTTGCGCAGCAGCTTACGATGGCAAGCGCCGAGGTCGATGGCATTGAGCGCATCGGTGGCGACTGGAATCGCGAGCTGGTGGTGGTGGGCGAGGTACTGAAGGTCGAGCCGCATCCCGATGCGGACCGGCTCCGCCTCGCGACGGTGAACTACGGCGGCGCTGAACCGCAGCGCGTCGTCTGTGGCGCTCCGAACCTCGCTGCGGGCCAGCGCATCGCCTTCGGCCGCGAGGGCGCCGAGCTCACCAACCCCTCGAACGGAAAGCGGCTCAAGCTGAAGGCGAACAAGATCCGCGGCGTCGAGTCCGCGGGGATGGTGCTCTCGGAGGCTGAGCTTGGCCTCTCCGAATCCCACGAGGGCATCATCGAACTGCCCGAGGATGTTCCGATCGGGACGCCGCTCGCCGAGTACCTCGGCGACGTCCTGTTCGACGTCCATATCTGGCCGAACCGCGCAGATATGATGTCGATGCTGGGCATCGCCCGCGAGGTCGCCGCGATCCTCGGCACCGAGGTACGCGAGCCTGATCTCAGCTATCCCGAAGGCGACGAGCTGGCGGCCGACGCGATCGAGATTGAGATCGCGGACTCGGCGCTGAGCGCCCGCTACGTCGGAACGATCATCGACGGCATCACCGTTGCGCCCTCGCCGTCGTGGCTCCAGGAGCGGCTGGTCGCGGCCGGGCAGCGGCCGAT
>Ga0115002_10002390_pt1 | contig 24581 bp, 27 predicted proteins | sample ArcticOcean_MG_C_8_FD_89576 | JGI IMG/M metagenome (GOLD analysis project Ga0115002, IMG submission 89576) | Marine microbial communities from western Arctic Ocean - ArcticOcean_MG_CB11_86 | ecosystem: Environmental > Aquatic > Marine > Oceanic | place: Arctic Ocean: Canada Basin | collected... | reverse complement strand
ATTTCAGCAGGTTATTGATCTGAATCCACGTGACGGTCGAGGTTGGGTGAATTTGGGCCTCGTTCATTTAAGGCAGGAAGATTTTAATAAAAGTGTAAAGATATTTCAGGATGGCCTGTCCTCAGTTCCAAATAATCCTGAATTATGGTTTTATCTCGCCTATGCTCATACAGAACAAAAAAAATACAATCAAGCTATAGAAATCTCTGAACAGGCAGTAGAAAAATTTTCCGAAAACCACAGACTTCATTTCCTACTTGGTCAGGCATATGACCAAGCGGGACAATTTGACAAAGCCGTGAGTACATTTGAAATTGCACTACAAATCAACCCAGACGATCCTTTCACACTTAATTATTTGGGCTACATTCTCGCAGACAAGGGAGAAAGGTTGGATGAAGCCAAAGTTATGGTTGAAAAAGCTTTGGTTAATCACCCGGACAATGGTGCCTTCATGGATAGTTTGGGTTGGATCTATTTTCGATTAGGTCAATCAGTAAAAGCACTAGATTATGTTGAAAAAGCAATACAACTTGAAGATGCGAGTGCCACACTTTATGAACATCTCGGCGATATTTTAAATCAATTGGGAAAATCAAAAAATGCAGTTCAACAATGGGAACGGGCAATTGAGCTGGATGATGCAACGGCAGACCAGATTGATACTATCCAGAATAAAATTCAAGAAGCCAATCAGAATCCCTGATTTCATGAGTCGATTTGTTGTTCTTTTTACTATCTCCATTGCGCTTCCCCTCATCGCTTGCCGCCCGCCTGCAAATCCTACCAATCCTTCGGCGGTTAATGAAATTTTAGGCCGTCTTGAAGAAACTGCAAGTCGTATTAAGGACATAAAAGGTAGCGCAGATGTCGTTGCGTTTATTAATAACCAACGAGGACGCGCGGGCGTACGTATTCGATTTATTGCACCTGATAGGTATCGCATCGATATTCATGCAGGGGTAATGCAGGTCATTGCCGTTATACTCCTCGACGGTGATTCCGTTAAATTATATACCCCGAGAGAAAATACATTATATGAAGGAAGATTGCTTGATCAGGATGTCCTTGTACCAGGATTACTTATTCCACTGGCTGATATTCGTACGGCAGCGGTTGGAATGATTAAATTACAACCCTATTTAGATGGCCCGATCACCGATTACAGATACGAAAACGGTGATGCACTCATATCAATTCAAAAAGAGGGCCTTACCCGGACCATATGGGTAGATGTTCAGAAGTCCGTTGTCATACGCGAAGAGGAGCACCATTCAAACGGATTCAAGGTATCGAGAGCTTTCTTGAAATATAACAAACGAAAAGGTGTATGGCGGCCTGGCCGAATCCAAATCCTTAGTGATAGACAGGAAGCGTCTATGGATCTAGTCTATAATACACAATCCACGAATGGTGGGTTAACCCACGCAGATTTATCTGTAAGATTTCCTTCTTCGGTGATTCGACGTTCTTTAAAGGAGATAAATTCGTTTGTCGATTAAGAATCAACCATTTCTGATTGCAAAATCCATTAGAAAAATCTTGACATAAAACACATTTTTCGACTATATTGGATCTGGTCGTCATGATGATCTGATGAGGATAAAGCCAACATCTTGGGGATTTCAAGTTTAAAATATGGTGGGCATAGCTCAGTTGGTTAGAGCGCTAGGTTGTGGTCCTGGAGGTCGCGGGTTCGATTCCCGTTGCTCACCCTGAAGAAGGGAACGCCCGTCGTCATAAATCCAATGACACGGGCGTTTTTCATACTAAGATTTTTATTGACAGGAAAATTTATATCTATAATTTATTGAACCGGTTACATGTTTTTATTGCCGTCAATATGGATTGGGATTTTGCTCATTGCCGTTTATAATTCAGACGAGCGCGAATCAGATATATTCTTTAATCCGGCAGGACCCCATCAGTAATCCTCCGGGGTGTCCTTCTTCCTTAATAACCAATATATTCTCCGAAGACTGGGTGATTATTTGAGTGCTATCTTCGATAAAGTAAAATCGCTGATAGGAATATCACCGAATTCGCCCCAATTCGCGAAGATCGCTGAAGAGATGCGCCTGAATGGTCAGCCACAAAAGGCGATACAGTTTTGTTTGGAAGGGTTGAAGGTCCGACCTGGTTACGCGACAGCTTTTTATGTGTTAGCTCGATGTTATATAGATGAGAATAATCAGAGTAAAGCCCGTGATGCACTTGTAGAAGCGTTACGATTTGGGCCGCATCATATCGCTGTCTTAACCGAATTGGCGGCTCTGTACCATAATGAAGGAAATATTCCTCAAACATTAAATTATTACCGCCAAACTCTGGCGATTGATCCCTTGAACAGACGGGTTCGGACCATCGTTGAATCATTAGCAGAAAAAGCTGGTGAAACTGACCCCCTAGATTCGTTCGAGGCTATTGAGGAATACGATACATCTTTCCCAAAACCAGATGAAAGTACATCTGGTGGGGATCAACAAGTGCCGTTGGAACCTGTCACTTTAGATGAAGAGAATGGTAAAGCATTTGATATAGATAATATTTCAATGATTGACCATAACATTGAGGTTGACTCAACGACCTCAATGTTCAATTTGGATCAGACCATTGAACCTACAACGCCTGCCTTGATTACGGAAGAATCATTAAAAGAATCGCCCGTTGTTGCGACAGGTTCCTGGATTGCAGATATTTTTCAGGATGTTTTGCCTTCAGAAGAACAATTTAAGGAAGTTGAGAATAAAATCGTGTCCTACGAAGATTTTACGACTCGCATATTTAATCACATATTCACCATAGCACCAGCTCAACCAGTTAGGAAAGATAATTTAACCTCTGACACAGTAATGGTTCAAGCAGATGAGGGGTTAGAAGACCAGATTGATGGACAGGAAACCGTAATAGATCAAATCATCGATATTAGTGAACGCCCGATCCTGACGCTTGAAAATATAGACCCCAATGTATCGACGGAACCAGAAGAGCCTGATCCGGCCATGGCCCTCTCTATGGAAATACCTGACGACAGCCCTGAGCTGGTTGAACTTGATCAGGCAGACGCTGTGCCAGAAGATTCAATATCAGAAACCGATCAAGCCTTAAATATTAGTGATCCGCCGATCCTGACACCTGAAAATACAGATCCACCCGTAGCGACGGCCTCAGAAGAAACCGATCAGGATCTGCCGTTCAATCCTGATTTACCCGCTGACAATCTGGAAAATAATATGGTTGATGTGAACCTGGATAAGGTCGATAAAACTGTATTTGGTGGAATGGAGACGGATTCTGGCCCTGAAAACTCGCCATCTGATGATTTGACTTTTCGAGGTGATACAGATTTTGAGCCGGCTTCACAACCGGGAGAGGGCGTCGATGAGAAAGTGCAAACCGACACAGATGATTCGATAGAGGACCCCGTTGATTCCATCTCGATTGTTCCGCTAGGATATTGGGACCAAATTGATGATGAATCGAATGCGGATCATCCCGATGGAGAAGCTTCTGAGCATTCTAAGTCAAGACCAGCACGAGAGGAACCAATCCAATCGATTGATGATGTAGGGTTGGATATCGCAGAGGAATCAGAAATTACTCAGGACTCCGACCGGATAGATGATAAACCGGATCCATCTCCGGAGATGGCAGAAGATACCGATTCTTCGGCCAGTGAAATTCTTGATACGGTGGATATGGAGGAGCAGGTTCGCTCTGAGATAATTGTAGATGAAAAGATGCCGATTGCACCTGTTGAATTTTTGGATCAATTTTTTAGTGGAAAACGGGTTGAAATTTCCCCCGATGAGGATGTTGAACTTACGTTAACTCCTGATATTTCATTATCAGATAATTTCAGTGATGGAGCACAAGAACAAGAACAAGTTGATAGCAATTCTGAACTGTTACAAGCCCCCGCGATTGAAGGAAAAGTTGAATCAGAGGCGGCTCTTCATACATCATCCGCTATTGGTGCGTCCGTTCAGAAAGAGGAAACAGTAGATCAAGGCGAAGAAGAAGATTCTGAGAGTAAACCTTTAGATAAAACTCAGGATGATTTGCTTGATCCGCAAGCAGATGCGATACCAACGGCTACTTTAGCTGAGTTATATGTTCGTCAGGGATTAACGGATAGGGCCATTTCTGTATACTTGGCCATGATAGAACACGACCCGACCAATCCAGATATTCATAAGAGATTATCTGAGTTATTCGTTTTGAAAGCAGAAAAAGATGGACCATAAGGAGGGGTGAAAGCCGTCATGGTGAGTGCAACTGATCTTCGTACCGGAATGACTGTCCGCATAGATGGATCGGTATATTTATTGACCGATTGTGAACATGTCAAACCTGGAAAAGGAACAGCATTCAGTCGGATGCGATTAAAGCATATTCATAGTGGATCTGTCATAGATAAAACGTACAAGGCTTCTGATAAGTTGGAAGAGGTTCGTGTTGAAAGGCGTGATTCACAATATCAATATTCTGATGGTGATATTTATTATATGATGGATATGGAATCATACGAACAGGTCCCTGTTTCTGCGGCCATGCTTGGGGATAACAGAGCCTTTATTAAGGACAGCATGAACCTCAATTTATTGACAACTGATGACGGGGTGGTTGGAATTGAGATGCCAAACTTTGTTGAGCTAGTAGTCACTCAGACAGACCCTGGTATTCGAGGTGATACAGCTACTGGAGGGTCAAAAACAGCGACTCTCGAAAGCGGGGCAGACGTTCAGGTGCCTCTTTTCATTAATAATGGTGATGTTTTACGTATTGATACACGAACCAAAGAATATGTAGAACGTGTCTAAGGAGTTAAAAAATGGGGATCGATGAGATTCTCAAACTGATCGAATCAATTCAGGACACTGATATTCAGGAATTGGAGATATCCAACGGGGATTCGAAAGTTCGCATAGCAAGGTTGATGCCGGCCCCGATTGCAAGTACCCTGCAATCCTATCAACCAATGCCAATTCCCGTAGCACCACTCACAGCCGAGGTGTCCACTGAGGATGAGGAAGGCAAAGTAAACCATTCATATATTGAAGTCACCTCACCCATGGTAGGCACATTTTATTGTGCCTCAGAACCTGATTCCGATCCGTTTGTAAGAGAAAGTGATGAAGTTATTACCGGTCAACAACTGTGCATTATCGAAGCCATGAAATTAATGAATCCTATCCTATCTGAAACCACAGGAAGGATAGTAAAAATACTGGCGAAAGACGCCCAACCTGTTGAATATGGTCAACCTCTATTCCTGCTAGAACCCGCATAGGTCGTGATGTTTCAAAAAATACTTATTGCTAACCGTGGTGAAATTGCTTTACGGGTGATACGTACATGTAAAGAATTAAATATTTCTACGGTTGCTGTATATTCTAAAGCAGATCAGGATTCGTTACACGTGCGTTTTGCCGATGAGGCGATTTGTATTGGTAATAGTACTCCAGGCGACAGTTATCTCAATATACCACGGATCATCAGTGCTGCCGAAATCACCAATGCGGATGCCATCCATCCTGGTTATGGTTTCCTATCTGAAAATCCACATTTTGCAGAAGTGTGTGAATCATGTCATATCACCTTTATCGGCCCACCCTCGCATGTCATTCAGTTAATGGGAGATAAGGCGCAAGCCCGTAAAACGATGGCGAAGTCCAATGTGCCAACTATTCCAGGCACAGATGGCACTGTAGAGAACGTCGATGTGGCCGTGGAGGCCTCAGAAGATATCGGATTTCCACTTGTAATTAAAGCTTCAGCAGGTGGTGGTGGACGTGGTATCCGAATCGCCCGTGATGTCAAGGAACTTCGAACCCAATTCCAAATAGCGTATGAAGAAGCCCGAAAAGCGTTTAATGACTCCTCGCTCTATCTTGAACGATTTATTGAAAACGCTCGACATATAGAGATACAGTTGTTGGGAGATCAATCCGGTAACATAATCCATTTGGGTGAGAGAGATTGCTCGATTCAACGGCGGCGGCAAAAATTAATTGAGGAAGCTCCATCTCCTTATGTAGACGAGGCCCTGAGGACCAAATTAGGGGACACTGCACTCAAGGGAGCGAAGGCTATTGGGTATCAAAATGCTGGAACGATGGAATATTTAGTCACAGACGATGGCAATTTTTATTTTATGGAGATGAATACCCGTATCCAGGTGGAGCATCCGGTCACCGAGCTTGTAACCTCTCAGGATTTAGTAAAGGAACAAATCCGGATCGCTGCTGGTGAATCCCTCGGATTTACTCAGGATGTAGCTACTTTCCGGGGTCATGCTATTGAATGTCGAATCAATGCAGAAGATCCAGCACGGAATTTTATGCCTTCGACTGGTCAGATTACCAGTTTCCATGTACCTGGAGGATATGGTGTTAGGGTGGATAGCCATGTATACGCCCAATACGTGGTGACCCCGTATTATGATTCCATGCTTGCTAAACTAATTGTATGGGGTCGAAATAGGGAAGAGGCCATCACCCGTTCTGAAAGGGCCCTGGAGGAATATATTATTGAAGGCGTCAAAACTACCATCCCCTTTCACAGTTTTATGCTAAAACATCCGACCTTCCGTGAAGGTCAGGCAAACATCAATTTTGTTGAAACCATGATGGCCCAAGGTTTATTTAACCTGTAAATCGACGCCACCAATTATCAGGAAGGACCGGAGATGCTTATACCGAAAGACCTACATTATTCGGAGGAACACGAATGGGTTTTGCTGGATGATAAAGTTGCTACCATTGGCATTACCGATTATGCCCAATCCCAGCTCGGAGATATTGTCTTTGTAGAATTACCATCTGTGGGTGATAAGGTTGATGCGATGAGCGAGTTCGGAACGGTGGAAGCGGTAAAGACAGTTTCCCCGCTGTTCAGTCCCATGGCGGGTTCTATTGTTGAAGTAAATACAGAGTTGGAATCACGTCCGGAAGCAGTAAATAATGATCCATATGATGATGGATGGATGATTAAAATCGAAGTGAGTGATGTGAATGAAATGGATGGTCTCATGGATTATAAAGCATATAAGGAATTTACAGGAAAGTAGATCGCCAGAATAACGGAGAAAATATGACGTATATTCCGAATACCGATGCCAATCGAAAAAGTATGATGGAAACGATTGGTATTTCATCTGTGGAAGATTTGCTTACTGTAATTCCACCAGATCTCCGCCTTACTCACCCCCTCGATTTACCCCCTGCACTCTCTGAGTTAGAACTACAGGATTTATTATCTGAAATGGCAGATGAGAATATGGGGGCTGACAAAGCGATCTCCTTTGTCGGTGGGGGCATGTATGATCATTTTATTCCAAGTGCAATAAAACACCTGGTCAGTAGATCTGAATATCTTACCTCTTATACCCCCTATCAGCCTGAAGTTAGCCAGGGGACGCTCCAGGGTATATACGAATTCCAATCCATGATCTGTGAGCTAACCGGCTTAGATGTATCAAATGCCTCCATGTATGACGGTGCCTCGGCTGCTGCTGAAGCCATGATGATGGCCTGTGCCATTAAAAAGCGTGATCAGGTGTTAGTTGCTGGAAGCCTCCATCCACATTATTTAAGTACCATTAAGACCTATGCACACGGGCCTGGGCTGTCCGTTCAAACCGTACCCTGTCCCGAAGGTAGAATCGACCCTGATCAATTTAAAAGCCATCTATCTGAAAAGACCGCATGTCTTCTGGTGCAACATCCAAATTTTTTCGGTAATCTGGAGGCTATGGCAGAAATAGAAAAATGCGTACATGAAGTCGGTGCCTTACTCGTAATGATTGTTGATCCGATTTCATTGGGGCTGATTAAATCCCCAGGCGATTATGGAGCAGATATAGCCGTCGGTGAGGGGCAAGCCCTCGGAAACGCGGTAAGTTTTGGTGGACCGGCCTTGGGATTCTTTGCTGCAAAAGAGAGTTTTGTACGTCGGATGCCCGGCCGAATTGCAGGCCAGACCGTTGATCAACATGGGCAACGCGGATTTGTGCTGACCTTACAGGCGCGAGAACAACATATTCGACGGGACAAGGCCACCTCGAATATCTGCACAAGCCAACAGTTGAACGCGCTGATGGCGACAATTTACTTGGCGATGATGGGAAAAGCAGGGATTAGAAAAGTAGCTGACCTATGTCTACAAAAAAGCCATTATGCTGCAAACCAGATCAATGCCTTACCAGGGTATAATCTTCGGTTTAAGCTCCCATTTTTCAAAGAGTTCGTCATTGAAACACCGCAAGATCCATCAGTTATTATTCATAAGCTATCGAAAGAAAATATTCTTGCAGGTGTCAGCCTGCATCGTTTTCCCCAGTTGAACGTGGACAATGGTCTGCTCATTGCAGTCACAGAGCGAAGGACCAGAGCACAAATCGATACCCTTGTTGATGCTTTAGGGAGATGCAGTTTGTAAACCTGCTTCATTTCAGAAAGGATTCTGTATTGCCGGAACCCCTTATTTTTGAGTTAAGTTCAGAAGATCGACGGGGGGACTCGTTACCCGAATCAGATGTCCCAACGATACCAGTAGATGATTTGATCCCTCAGGACGATCTCAGAGAAACGCTACCTGGATTACCGGAAGTAAGCGAAGTGGATGTTGTGCGACATTACACGCGACTCTCCACCATGAATTATCACCCGGATAGTGCGATGTATCCTTTAGGGTCGTGTACGATCAAACACAACCCTAAAGTTAATGAGGATATGGCTTCGTTACCAGGCTTTTCACGTTTGCACCCCTTTCAACCGGATGACACCTGTCAGGGGGCCATTCGACTCCTGTATGAATTAAGTGACTATCTGGCTAATATTTCAGGAATGGATGGGATAACCTTACAACCTGCAGCAGGCGCACATGGGGAATTAACCGGTTTAATGATGATTCGGGCGTACCACGAACATAGGGGGGATGTTCGGAAGAAAGTCGTTATTCCCGATTCCGCACATGGAACCAATCCCGCGAGTGTATCTCTTGTGGGTTACGAAACCATTCAGATTCCAACAAACAGCCAGGGATTAGTCAATGCAGATCAACTTGCTTCCGTGATGGACGAAGAGGTGGCGGCCTTCATGCTGACAAATCCCAATACCCTGGGACTTTTTGAATCAGATATCCATCGGATCGCACACATTGTCCATGTTGCCGGCGCATTGCTTTATATGGATGGCGCGAATATGAATGCGACCCTTGGACTTACCAGACCTGGCGATATGGGATTTGACGTGGTCCATTTTAATCTACATAAAACATTCTCAACCCCACATGGGGGCGGTGGACCCGGTGCAGGTCCTGTTGGCGTTAAGGGGGAGTTAGTAAATTTCTTCCCGACCCCTTTGCCTGCCTTGGTTGATGGCGAATACCTTTTCCAATATGATCGACCTAATAGTATTGGACGGGTGCGTAGCTTTGCAGGCAGTTTTGGGATGATGGTCCGTGCGTATGCCTATATAAGATCAAATGGTCCCGATGGACTACGTGCGGTCAGTGAAAATGCCATTCTGAATGCCAATTATATCATGCGGCGATTGGAAAAGCATTTTCCACGAACAGTGATGGGGAATGGTTCCCACATAGAAACCCCCATTCCAAATGAAATTCCGTGTCAGCACGAATTTGTTGCTTCAGGTACCCGTTTTAAAGAATATGGCGTAAAAACACTGGATATTGCGAAGCGTCTGCTCGATTATGGATTCTACGCGCCCACTATATATTTTCCATTGATTGTGCCAGAGGCGCTCATGATTGAACCGACGGAAACTGAAAGCCAAGAGTCGATTGATCAATTTATTGAGGCCATGGAGGCCATCGCCAACGAAGCGATAACTACACCGGAACTGGTAAAAAATGCACCACACACCACACCGGTGAGTCGGTTAGATGAAGCTCGTGCGGCCCACCCCAAAACTATGAATTTGCGTTACAGGAAATATACCAATTAATCTTTACTACATGCCATTGACTATCTTAACCATGGTCTGGGCCCCATACTGGCCCTCCTCAGTTTATTACATTCGAGATCTATTCCATATGGTTGGATTAAAGTGAGGCCATCGTTTTATCAAATGCAGCTTTGGCGGCTATGGATATGGTTTCTGGATTTTGCTCCCAATAAGCTTCTCTAAATATTTCTACGGACAGGGCGCCTTTATAACCTTTTTCCTTGAGAACCCCCAACATTCCATGTAAAGGAATGATCCCTTCCCCCATATGAAGGCGATTCTGATCGGTTAAATTTTCTCGAGGCAGATCCTCACAATCATTCACATGCACAACCAGTAAAAGTTCGATGGGTATATTTCGTATGGTGTCCAGCGAAATACCGGATTTATAGTAGTGGAAGGTATCCATCATGAGTCCCAACGCTTCATGCTCAGCCCGTTGTATTATCTCAAGCGCCTGTCGAGGGCCTGGAATGAAAGGATGCCCACCAAGGGGCTCAATCGCGATTTTTACGCCATGATCTTCGGCCCAATCCGCATAGGTGCTGGCGACGTTAGCCATGGCATCATAGGCATCATCCATTTCTATGTCTTCAGGGGGGGCATCGGCACAGACCAGCAATACGGGGCAGGCGATTGCTTCCGCAATCTCAGCCGCCTTCCTTATACCTATAATGTGACCGCGATTGTCTGAGAATCCAACCAATGAATACGGGCAGATGGATGCAACCTTAAGGTGGTGCTGATCCAAAAGATCTTTTAACGCATCAACACTATGTGATTCTAAATAAGTTTCCAATTTGCGAGACCATATTTCAACCGCCTCAAAGCCAGCTTTTGCGGCGGTTTCTAAATCTTGTTCAAGCGTGTAGGGCATCGTCGTCGCCCCGTTAATACAGGAATACATACAAAACTCCTTTTGAATTAAATGACTATAAAGCGTCGGGCATGAGTATATACAACCAGATACCATCCTAATATATATTGTAAAGCCATCCATCTAAAATACGCGAAATTGTATAAGCCATCACATCAACCATTGATCCCGGTCATTACCTTCATCTTCTGATTTGCTTTATAAATGGCTTCGATTGCCGCTTCGACCTCCATCCCCTGTCTGGCCGGCGACTCTACAGAACTTGGGTCTGCTGATAGCAGGGAATTGACATTGTTCATCCAATGGCCATACCCATATTGCCTTGAATTAGTAAAAACGGTTTCATATTCTTCTGGTGGGATCATGCCAAGTAAGGCGACGGAGGTATGATACGCATAGATGTCTCGACGACGCAAATGCTCCATCATACGGCCGGACCTGACATTAAACGTCATAAGAATCAAAGGTCTTTCCGGTGTACTGAAGCCACGATAAAGACCAATATCAAACCAGTTGCACGGTGTTGTAAATATATAAGATGCAATCAGCAAGTTGGGGTTGATCCGCCAGATATCTTCTCGAATCTGTCGACAGATCCGGGCGACCTCATCACTCAAAACGGAAAAGTAGCCTTCTAACAAACTATGCACTCTTAGATGATTAAAACGCTCCAAAAGAGGAATCGAATGAAGGTGTTTTAAAAGGGCAGCATCCATTGATCCATGCCAACGATCGAGTACGGTAAAATAGCAAGTATCTTCAAACCCATAGGCCTGATAATAATTATATGCTGGTGGATGGCTGTATAATTCTACATCCATCGTCAACCCACCAACACAAGGGTGATCGAGAGAAAATTCTGCCATAGCCAACATACTATTCCGCCAATTTTGCTGCCAGAAGGTTAGATCCATGGGAGAAGGTGCTTCTAATTCCTGTCCTTGGGCACCGTGACACCTTGATTTTTCATCTCGGAAATATCTGTAATCCAACGTTGGGAACCATCTTATGGATGAGTCATTCAAGGCCTCTGCTGTCCATCTCCATTGTTGTAGAACTCGAGATCTTTCCTCATTTGTGTACCCGGAACCGCCGACCGCCTGACAATTGGCAATGCCCCAGAACAGATTCACATCCATCGCTTTCAAGGTGGCCCCGATAAGCTCGATATTCTCCTTATCCTTTACCATGGAAGACCAATCAACGGTGCTTCCCCAACAGGCCCTCACCCCTTCATTTCGAACCCAACCATAAAGGGATTCCTCTGGCAACTGGGCATAATGTTCAGCCCTTTTTCGGTCATACTCGTCGATCCCCTGCTCCCCGTCGGATAGACTATATCTATAAATATACGTGGATTCGGGCAAACAGTTGTGGACAACCGATTGGTCCAAGTCGAAATCCAATGTATCTTGGGATTGCTCGGATTTCGGGCGAAGAAGATCGGTCCGGGCAGCGACCGTCTGTCCTTCTGTCAGGTCCACGATATATTGGGCAAATTGCTGTAGATAGGAGGCCGTATTCTCCAACCATTCTGGATGGACTAGTGGCTCGCCCGAAATGCGAAGAGGTATCCCGACGGCATTATGGATATATCGGCCCAACGCGACAACAAGGCCATCTCCAGCAGACGTCATAGCAATTATTGGCATGCGCCCATCAGGCTGAGCTGAAGGGAAGGTTGTCAACAGTACATTTACCTCTGAACCGGTCTCAAGGTAGGTGGATCGTTCGAATGCCAATCGGTCAGGTAAATCCCTTCCCACGGGATGGCTGGACATGGTTTGATAAAACGGCCTATCCCCTAAGGTGGCAGCATATTGATTTTCAAGATCGCTCACCTGATGGTCAGTAATGTGTATTTCAGTCTTAAGATCGGATAGAATTTGGTTAAATAAATATCGTTCGTTAGCCCCCTCCCCGCCTTCTAGATTAGGGCAGAGGACGAGTGTCCCCCCGGTCTGGACAAACTCAACAAGCGGGGCTACTTCATTAACTGACATGATTCCACTTGGATATGCTGGTGTACGGCCGGCCAAAAGCAGGATGATCCGGTAATCGATCAAATCATCATGTACAAGATTTGGATAAAATGGGCGGTAGTCTACACGACATCCGGCACGTATATAATCGAAGGCTATATATTCATTGATTTCGGGGGTAGCCATCGCATAATCAAGAATGAGCACCGGCAGGGACATTGATTTTCTCCGGTAATGTTAGGACAAAGGTCGTCAGATAAGGGCAAGTATAGAAGGCTGACTAGATAGTGTCAAGGTGATCTTTCTTCCATCCATGTTGCAACAGATGAATCTGGTTGAACGGTATAAATTTGGATAAAGTAGATAGCAATGGCCTAAGATATTTTCAAAAATATCAAATCACAATCTAACAGTGGCAGTGAAATACATGTTGTTATTAAAGACGGACGATTTAAAGGTTGGCTACAAAATTATATAGAGGTGAAATATCTAACATTTCCGTTGAATTAAATAGACCGAAACCATTTTTACTGAATATCTGTTTTTTTATTGACGGAGACAGTGTATTCATTTATCTTTGCTCTCTCATTATGGGTGCGTAGCTCAGTTGGTAGAGCAACAGACTTTTAATCTGTGGGTCGAAGGTTCGATTCCTTCCGCACTCATTTGGCACCGCTAGCTCAATTGGCAGAGCAACTGACTCTTAATCAGTGGGTTCGGGGTTCGATTCCCTGGCGGTGCATATATAGCGGAGACCATTGAAGATGGTCTCCGCTATATTATTTTATGATGTAATACACCTGCTTGACAAGCCTATCGTTATCAGGTATATTTATTAATTGATAGATGATAGGTTAGTCAAGCAACTATTTTTCTGGGGGTGACAGGATTCGACGGGAGTGGATGCGGTAGGGATTGCGTGCCGAGGTCCCCATTAAACCTCGTAAAACCATTGGGAAACAAACTAACTGCAGACGAACCTTCGTATGCAATGGCTGCCTAAATTAGTTTAGTGTAGCCCGTTCTTAATGGTCCCCGCCTGCGGGGTTGTTATGAGCGCCGATAAGGCAGGCTGGCTTCGTGTTGTGTCTCAGGGCACGGAGCGAGATCAAAACTGGGACTGGTTCTGGTGGTATCCCGTTTGTTGGAGACTGCCAGAATGAGATTAAAAAAACAGACTACGCATGTAGACGTTCTTGCTTTGACATTTTCGGACGGGGGTTCAATTCCCCCCACCTCCATAGTTTTTTATCTGCATAAACCACCGGTGTAGAAGGGGTATAGAAACCCCCTCTGTGCCGGTTTTTGTTTGTGGCACGCATGTGGCACTTTTCGTCTTCAAAGATGCCTTCCGCGACCTTTTCTACCACCTCAGCCAGACGCTTTTCACGTACCCGCCCGTATACATTCATCGTGAGCTGTGGAGTCGAATGACGGGCCAACGCTTGCGCTTCTTTCACGGTCACACCACTTTCAATCACCATATTGATATAGGCCACCCGACACGCATGAAAGTCCAGCTTGCCGGTCGGTCCATATTTCGGGATGTCGGCTCTCTTCAGATCCTTGTCCAAATCCCGAGCCGTATGTACCGGCACGTAGAGCAGTGGATTTTCGGGTAGCCTTCTTACTTTCGTGGTAGAGGGACCAATACTCGGATTCGAGGTTTAACAGATTGGCATTTTCGCGGGCTCGATGGTCTGATATGAGATTGTTGCTGCCTGCCAATCGGTCTCTACAGCCTTGATATCATTGCGTATGGTGGCTTCTGTTACCTCCAATATTCGAGCAATGTCGACATTACTACGACCCTCAAGGTGTAGCTTGAGCGCCTGAGAGCGGTCCTTGATGCGTTTTGCAGGAGCCCTTCTTGTGTTCTTTTTACCGGCCAAAATCGAATTTCCGATGTCGAATTTCAATTATAGCCGTGACGGCTACCTGTGTGTCGCATGAAACCGCCATCGCTTCGTGGATTGTAAAAATACAGTATAACATATTACCCCTTATGGATGGCGCGACCATATGACCCCGCCTGTGAATTTTTTCATTGGACATGGAAAAACATGTCGTTTCTTTTTGGTAAACCCGTACAAATACCGTATATTGTGTATATAACAAAAACGGGAGATTGGTTGATGAAGTTCACATGGCGAAATGACAAGAACGAGCGGAACATCAGGAGGCATGAGATTGATTTTCAGGATGCCATAGGTACATTTGAACAGGATGTCATCATAGAATATGACATTGACCATTCCGACGACCAAGACAGATGAACAGCGTATGGCATTCTTCACGGATTTGTAATTCGGGTAACATTTTTTACTGAAGAAGATGAAACCTACCACCTGATTTCAGCCAGAGAGGCAGGACCCCATGAAGAAATCGAATATTGCAAGAACAGGATTAGCAGATAAGTCGCAGGGTAAAACTGATTGGGAGCGGCTCAAAAAGAGATCCAAAGATGAATCACATAGAGCAGCCGTTGCAGATCCTGACGCCCAGCCATCAACACCTGAAAGGCTGGCCACTATGAAGCGGGTTACGCCAGAGCAGATGAAGGACGGGCGAAAACATTTGCCTGGGCGGCCCGTGTCTAAAGAGGGGCGGTTTGAACTGCGCCTTGACCCGGATCTGAAACAATGGGCAGATGGCTATTCAGCGTCCATAGGTATCAAGACGTCCGGTTTGGTGCGTATGCTGCTTCTGAAGGAAAAAAGTATGGTAGAGGCCTAATAATGCGGTATCATGCTCGTATGGCTTGTTGTTGCTGCGCCAGTCTTTGCCCAGGACGACGCCTACCTGCCCGTCCACGACCACGGCTGTCAGATCCGGCGAGCATCGGGGTTCGTGCTGTGCTACTCGGAAGAGCACTAACAGGCAGTCTGTGTGGCTTATGAACGGACGGCCGCTGCACGACCTCAGCATTTACCTCCGGATCTGAACTACGGGCTTTGGCGTGTTGTGCCGACTTATCCGGTCCGGCGGCCTTATATGCTGTTTCTGTCCGTAGGCTCACAGTATTTCTCTCCGGCTTCCTTCCCTTTGTCGGTCGCGCCCTTGCGCAGTTTCCTTCAGCTATTACTTATTATATCTTCAAGGAGAGGACACGCAGGTTCACGTACAGGGGACTTTAACCCCATAAGTTCGCGCCCATGCCGGGCGTATACCATCGATTGCATAAGAAATGGCTCCGCTGCCGCTCCGCCATTCTCATGAAACGAGAGCCCTGTATCGCTTAAGAATTAGAGACAAAATCATGATCGCAGGTCGGACACTCGCGCACTATGATATTGTCCGACCACTTGGAAAAGGTGGAATGAATGAGGTATACCTGGCAGACGACACCAATCTTGATCGCCAGGCAGTCATCAATGTATTGCCGAGTGGCTGCGGACCAACGAGGAACGGTTGCATTTATTCAGATGAGAGGCAGAAGTAGCCGTAAGATTGGCGGAACCAACGCCAATACTTTAAAAAACAGATAATTCAGATTCGAAAACGCTTAAATTTCAGCAGGATAAGAAGTGAAATCGACGAAAGACCGATGGTAACTCTGAGGACGCTAATGTCACAAGAACCGCCTTCGCCCAAGATACCCCCTTTCCGTTTCGATGGATATTTACCGGAAGGTGTGTACATCAGTTCAGAAACCGAAGTTTTTTTCGTTTCGGATCTTCGAAGCTCCGGTGTCGATTAGTGTTACGCCTGCGCAGGGGATGACCTGGGCCGGTCAGTTGGCGCTATACGCCTTCTGGTTGATGGCAGTTTTGTTACCGATAAAGAAGGGCCTCAGGACATTGATACCGTTATCTTACTCCCGCAGGATTTCTATCAGCAAATAGAACAGGAATATGAACCAACTCTGGAGTTAGAAGAGATGTTATTGACACGCCGGCCAGAGGAGACTTTCGCTGCAGAAGATGAAACCGATTGGCTGGATGGATTGCGTTTTTCAGTCAGACGCGTGAATCCGACGGTCGTAGAAAGGATTAGTGGAGATACGATTATGATAATTAATGTCGAACAATATCAGAAAGCACAGGAGGAGCTCCGACAGTTAGAGGATCGACTCCATCGCTTACAGCAGGACTGTTATCTTACCCCGAAAAAACGTACAGGTTATGAAGCACGTTTTAACAATTCAAATTGACTGGGTGCTTTGTAGCCCGGAGTCGAATGACGACGTTTGATATTGTACCAGCCTTCAATGTATTCGAAGATCGAGCCTTGGCTTCAGCTCTGGTCCGATATCTGTTAAAATAGATCTCTTCTGTTTTGAGGGTATGGAAAAAGGATTCACAGCAGGCGTTATCATAGCAACTCCCTTTTCTGCCCATGCTCTGTCTGGCCCCTGTTGCGATCAGTTTTCTACGAAAGGCGACGCTGGTATATTGCACGCCCCGATCCGAATGGACGATCAGCCCTTTGTTTGGCTTTCGCTGGTTACAGGCCATGTCAAAAGCCCTTGTGACCAAATCGGCTTCCATAGGCTTATCCATCGCCCAACCGACCATACGTCATGAGAACAGGTCCATGAAGATGCACAGATACAGCCAGCCTTGCACTGTTTTTATATAGGTGATATCACTTGCCCAGATTTTATCAGGGCCGTCACAAGAGAACTGTTGTCTGACCAGGTCCGGTGCCAGCGGCCTATTATGGTTTGATTGCGTGGTGTGCTTATATTTTTTGATCTTTTTGGCTTTGATGCCATGTTCACGCATCAGTCGGGCGATCCGGTTCTTACCGACACATTTTCCCAGATCTCTTATATCAGAGGTCACACGAGGTGAACCATAAGTCTTACGAGATTGTTTGTGGCTTTCTATAATCTGATCGAGCAAGGCCATATCTTCCTTTTTACTCTGGCTCATCGGCGCACGTTCATAGGCGTAATAGCCACTTCTTGATACCCCAAGGCTCTGACACATCACCTGGACAGGATATGTGTCTTTATGTGCTGAAATACATTGATATCTCATTCTTTCATCTGGGAGAAAATGCCCAAGGCTTTTTTAAAATGTCTCGCTCCATACGCCCACGAGACAGCGCTCGCCGAAGGGCTGCCGTTTCGTCTTGTTTGGCACGAGCCTCGACAGATAGTTCGTTGTTTTCATATTGTTTTTTCGAACGACGAAGCACATGCGCGTTCAGATCGAGAGAGCGGGCTACCTTCGCTGTACTGCGATCACCGGATAGAATCAGCTCAACGGCTTCGCGTTTGTAAGCATCATCATATTGGCGACGTTTGATCTTCGGCATGGAACACTCCTTTTGAATACATGGTTATGAAAAATATAGGCCATGCTTCAAAGACTGTCCATTATATCGGGGGATGGTCACTATAATTCAGTCTATAGCTGGATTACCCTTTATAAAAAGGACGGGATCACCAGTTTGAAGGACACCCCGCCAAGCGGTCGCCCTGTGCTGTTGACGCAAGCAGATAAAAAGCACGTAGAGGCATTTGTAAAAGCGTAACCCCGCCAACCTAAAATGGTGTTAGTTAGAATACAATCAGAATTAGGTAAAACGATCAGTAGGAATACCTTGCGCCGCGCCCTCAAATCTATGGATCATTCCTACAGACGGGTGAAGAAGTCTCTGCGATCCAAGCGCAATGATCAGGCATTCGAAGCAAAAAAAGAAATCGCAACCTTAAAAGTGCAAGAAGATGACCAGGAGATCGTGCTGTATTATTTCGATGGCTCCGGTTTTTCTTTAGTGCCTTATGTGCCCTATTGCTGGCAGAAGAAAGGAGAAACCATAGAGATTGATTCGTCCAGAAGCAGGTCAATCAATGTTTTAGGCTTCTTAAAGCGTGATAATACTTTTGCTTTCCATTTTGTGGACGGCAGCGTCGATAGTGAACTAATCGTTGCGGTGTTTGAGCATTTTATCTCCACGTTGGATGAGGGCAAGAAGACGGTGATTATTATGGATAATGCACCTAAGCATACCAGTGCCTACATCGAGGCACAAAAAGCCCGTTGGAAAAACGTAATGTGGACATAAAACCGTTATCTACCTATTCACCGGAACTCAACATCATTGAGATCCTCTGGCGATTTGTCAAATATCAATGGTTGCCTTTAGTGCGTACTTTTCGTTAGAAACGCTTAAGGAGAAACTGACTGATGTCTTTTTGTATGTAGGTAAAAAATTTAAAATTTATTTTGCATCACTAATGGATGACGGTATATAGCTTGAATTTAAAACATTTCAAAAAGCAGGGCCATTTACCTTGACACCTCGTTCTGTTTTATGCAGTCATTGAAAATGAATACCGTATTCTTTCACTCAGATTGTTACCTGTAAGATCTAATAAATTTCGCCCGCAGGAGCGAGCGTTATTCGCGAAAACACGCAGGCATCCGCTATTCTGCCGGAGGGAATTCCTTTTGAGCTTCAAACTTTTTTTCATCATCGTTCAAATCATTTTAATCCTGGGGTGCAGTGATGGGAATCCTGTCAAACCTACGGAAGTATTTTTGGTATCTTTGTCGGATGGCGACTGGGTTGAGGGGGCCACTTCGATTTCTGTCACTGCGACGGAAGGCAATTATACCCACATTGAGCTAAAGGTGGACGGTCAAACGATACAAACAAAATTCAAAGACGACACACAGAACACAGCGACCTACACGTTTTCCTGGCAACCCGCCAATACGAACCAGTGGCGCCCGACAAATTACGTGGTAGAGGCGGAAGCGTTTGGTTCAGCTGGTAGCAGTTGGAAAAGTACCCCCATGGCGGTGACGGCTTTGTTTCCGAGGCAACTCACCGACAATCCCGGCGTAGACATTCAACCGGAGTGGTCCAAAGACGGCACCAAGATCATATTTAAATCAAACCGTCTGTCGCCTGATCCTGTCCAGTCTTTTAAAATTTACACGATGAATGCGGACGGAACCCAGCAGGAACAGATATTTACCGATAAGAATTATCACGGATACCCGGACTGGTCTCCCGATGAAACACACGTCATATTCAACTCATTTGATCCGGGGAACAATGAATTGTTCACGGCTTCTATTGCAACCAGACAGTCCAGCCAAATTACGACGGATTCAGGTTTTGACGATTCGGGAAGGTGGTCGCCGGACGGCACTAAAATTGCGTTTTTCTCTACGCGGACAGGCGGTTCCGAACTCTATCTTTTACCTGTGGACAACAATGGGATCCGGACAGGGTTCCCGACACGTATCACCAGTAACAGCAACCGAGATGAACAACCGAGATGGTCGCCCGATGGTCAGAAGCTCGTCTATGAATCCGATCGATCGGGCTCGATTAATATCTGGACAATTGACCTTGCGACAAAAATGGAAACCCAGATTACCTTTGGTACATCAGTCGATGACGGCTACCCCAACTGGTCCCCTGACGAGACATTCCTGGTCTTCGATTCAGAGCGATCAGAAAATAGAGACCTGTACCTCTGTCCGTCGTCCGGAGGAGAGGAAAGGCGTGTTACCTTCAACCCATCCTACGATGATCATGGCAGTTGGTCCCCTGACCTTACCAAAATAGTTTTTGGTTCAAATCGCGGTGGCAGCATGGATATATGGGTGGTAGAAATACCGTCAATTATAATCCTGAATGTGTCATGACGACGAAAGAAACCCCAGATCACACTTTTTAAACCTGAGGTCGGCTACATGAGGATGCGCCTTCTTTTTTGGCGACTGCTTGCGTCCCCGACTGCGCTTGCTTTGCTCTGGCTCTTTGTCTCCGGGTGTTCGGCCGAAGATCAGCTGGAAAAAGACAATCCAATCAAACCCATACCCGTCCCCCCTGTCGGAATAGATGCGAATCTGTCCGGTCCGTTGAGTCTCAATTATCCGACAAAAACCGATAAATTAGATCCGAAACGTATACGGCTCGGCAGTTGGTTGTTCCATGACCGACGCGTTTCCGTGGCAGGTGACGTGGCGTGTTCGGACTGCCACATGCCTCAATTTGGCTATTCGAACCGTTCAAGTACGGCCATGGGATCACGCCAGGCAAAAACCCTCCGTAAGGTCCCGTCGTTGGTGAACATAGCCTGGCGGATATACCCCCATTACGCATGGGATGGTAAGAGTGAATCTTTAGAGCAACAGGTTGTCGCCGCTATATTAAACCCACTCGAGATGGGCAATACCATGTCGCATCTGGTGAAGAATCTCAGCCGTTATGAATCCTATCTGAAATACTTCGAGGAAGCATACGGTTCACCCAAGATCACCGGCCCACGGATCACCGGTGCCCTGGCTGCTTACCAACGGACGTTTATGAGTGGTAATTCATCGTGGGATTTCGACCGGTGGGAGGCTAAAAAAAATAACAGGCCCCGGAAACGGTCGAAAGGCGAAGCCCTGTTCTTCGGAAAGGCAGGTTGTGATCGGTGTCACAAAGGACCAAACTTGACGGATCATCGCTTCCACAATTCGGGCGTTGGATGGGATCCGGATACACATGGATTCGACGATGAAGGCCGATATAATGTAACCAAGACGACGGACCACAAAGGACATTTTAAGACTCCTACCCTTCGCGATGTGGCAAAACATCCACCCTACATGCATGACGGTTCGATGCCCAGTCTGTTTTCGGTGCTGGAACATTACAATGCTGGCGGCAGCGCCAATCCTGGACTCTCTCCGGAAATCCAACCGCTGGCTTTGTCCTTACAGGAAATGGAGGCTGTCGTTTTATTTCTGGAATCTCTCAATGGTCCGGGCCCTGAAGACCAGGGGCCTACGTATTTTCCGCAATAACTTATTTTCAGGCCCTTAAGGGAACTCCACCGTGTGATGAGGGTTGACACCGGTCGGGTTATATTGCGGTATGTGTCAATAAAAATGAGACACTTTTTTTGAGAATTTAGTGTAGCGTTTCGGTGTCCTCCTTTGTGGTTTTGGGTGGATTGATCCAAACGGCCTCAGGCAGGGGTTAAGGTGCTGATATGCCTCTGACAAAGCGCTCGGAATGTGTGTTGTAGGCAGCCTGGAGCACCTGTTTTCGTTGTTCCCGAACGCGTTCTGCTTGGCCATAATGAACCATATAAGGGGTCGTCAGGCCAAGCGATACATGCCGATGATGATGGTTATACCAGTTAAAAAAGTCCTGGGTCCAAGCTCTTACATCGTGAACGGAGCCAAACCGCTCTGGGAATGTGGGATGATATTTGAGCGTTTTGAACTGGGCCTCTGAGAACGGATTATCATTGGATACATGGGGTCTTGAGTGGGATTTCTTCACCCCCAGATCGGATAAGAGCAACGCGACAGACTTGGCTTTCATAGCAGGTCCTCGATCTGAATGCAAGGTCAGTTCTTCGGGGACAATGTGTTGTCTCTGGCAACTGGTCTCGATGAGTTCTTTGGCCAGTTCCGCGGATTCGCGCTTTGCCACCATAAACCCTGTAACATACCGGCTGAACACATCGATAATGACGTACACATAGTAATAATGAAAGGGGCCAGATCCTTTTATTTTGGTGATATCCCAGGTCCATAATTCGTTTTGAGAGGTGGCCAGCAGTTCGGGTTTTTCATACCGATGAGTTCGGCGCTGCCGACGGCGTTCACGGACTTGGTCGTGCTCGGCTAAAATACGGTACATGCTTCGCCAGGAACAATGATACGTGCCTTCATCAAGTAACGGGGCATACACTTGGCGAGGGGCAAGATCACAGAATCTGTCGCTGTTTAAAACCGAAAGGATCTGATTTCTCTCCACTTCTGGGATCGTGCGTTTGGGCAGCGGTCTGAGCTTTTATAACACGTCCAGTGGCCCTTTTTTCCATCGATACAGGCTGCTTCGAGCAAGCGCAATGGCCTGACACACTGGCTTGATGCTTACTTCTTTGGATAATGTGCTGGTCATTTCGATCATTTTAAGACGTCCTCCGACAGGCTCAGTCCCAGTAGCTTTGAGAGTTTTTTTTGGACATCAATGATGGTCTCTGCTTTTTCAAGCTTTGCTTTGAGTTTATCGACTTCCCGCTTGAGCCGGGCATTCTCTTTTGCGATCGGATCCTCTTTACGGCCCCGTTTTTTCGGGGTCAGACCGGCCAGTTGGCCCAGATCAAGCTGACGGTGCCAAGTCTGAAGGTTGGAATAATTCAGGCCTTCGCGCCGCAGAAACGCGCCCATTTGACCCGATTCGGTGTACAAGTCGGCTTCTTGCAGAATCCGAAGTTTATACGATGCGAAGTTTATACGATGCGGTGAATCGACGGCGTTTGGTACCGGGCACCACCTGCGTGGCTGCATCCGGTGAAGGGTTCGTGAAGGTACCATTGAAATTAGCATGTTTTACACGATCATTAGACATAATAGGAATCTTCTACGCCCTACAAACCTACTCTTATTAAAAGGTTAAAAGTGTCTCATTTAATATAGGCAGACAGGGAGTGGTCCTACATCGAGTTCCTCGAACGCCTGATAGAAGATGAGAGCGAGAGGCGGGTACAGAAGCAGCTATAAATACGCCTGCGCCGTTCTACTTCTCCTTCAATCCTTCTATCAACCGACAGCAACTCATGAACCTTGCTACAGGCGGCTATATAAGCGAAAAGCGTAACGTACTCATATGCGGCCCTACCAGCACCGGTAAATCACATCTGGCTCAGGCCCTCGGTCATGAGGCCTGTCGTCAGGGCGCCCATGTCCTGTTCATCAACACCAACAAGATGCTCGGCCCTCTGGGCAGGGGAAGGGCCGAGCACTCCTTCGAACGACGCCTGAATGGTTATCTGCGGGCCGACCTTTTGATCCTTGATGACTTCGGACTCAAGCCAATCAATCCGCCGGGGCCCGAAGATCTCTACGATGTAATCAACGAGCGCTGTGAAAAGGGCGCGATCATCCTGATCAGCAAACGGGCACCGGGCGAGTGGCCCGGCCTCTTCGGCGATCCCCTCCTTGCCTCGGCAGGGCTGGATCGACTGGCACATCGAGCAGATGTACTCATCATACGGGGCGAAAGCTACAGAGCCCAGGGTCGAAAACAACTCGAACAGGAGGCGATAGACGAAAACGAAACAGGCAGTTAACCCGTAAATGGAGGCAGCCGTTCTGACGATCAGGTGGTACACTTTAGACGAAAACTGGTGGTATACTGACGGCCGAAACCTGACACCTCCAAATCATCCTCGAAAGTCCTGTCTGGATCTCCTCCACGCAAAGCAAGAGGCCCTTGATCGTGGCGTCCCGTTTCCTTTTCAAAAATGAACTGTGCTCACGATATCAATCGCTTTTTGCCACGCTTGACCTTGCGCATGAGGCGTGCGTTGAGATTATCAACAATCGCCTACCCGAATCACTCCGCCAAACGATGTTGAATGAGTTCGGTATCCCCCGATAACGGGGGATACCGAAACCCTGGAATACCTGCCCACGCCCACTTGGAGGTCTCCGAGTAGATCGGTGGATGGTGCCATTCATCCGGCAAACCCTCTGGGATCAGATATCAGAGCCCAGAATTATCAGGTGAAGGCGAATAGCCGCGATTAGTGATCTGGCTCCGGGCTTCGTCTGTAAATTCTGGGGTATATCGATTGCTACTCATGGGATTTACTCCTATGGAGAATATACGGCCTTCGTGAGTCTAGCGTACAGGGTGAAGTTCAGTCGACCATGCTTCTAATACTGTCCATCAAATCGGGGGAACATCAAGAACGAGGAAGGGTATAAATATGAAAGGCGCCTGGATAGGTATCCAGGCGCCTTTTTAAATCCCCCGGCAGCGCCCTACTCT
>Ga0115002_10002389_pt1 | contig 24597 bp, 24 predicted proteins | sample ArcticOcean_MG_C_8_FD_89576 | JGI IMG/M metagenome (GOLD analysis project Ga0115002, IMG submission 89576) | Marine microbial communities from western Arctic Ocean - ArcticOcean_MG_CB11_86 | ecosystem: Environmental > Aquatic > Marine > Oceanic | place: Arctic Ocean: Canada Basin | collected... | reverse complement strand
TCCAGACGAGGCGTCGTTCGCGTTGGAGTGGAAGTCGTGGCGCCGCACCCCCGCTTTCGTGGCCCATATGCGCACAACACCAAGCGTGACGTCAGTGAGGCTTTCGGACCAGACCGGGACTCCGCTCAGGGTGTGCCTTCCGGTTCGTCTCCCCCGTCGCTGGTCACACCAGTGTGCCCGCTTTGCTTGAGCGCCTCCAATAGGGCATCGAACCCGAGGAGCGCACACTTGATGCGAACCGGGAACTTGCTCACTCCCTGGAGCGCACGCAGGTCGCCTAGAGCGCGGTCTCCAGCCGCTGCCTCGTCGCCGTGCATCATTTGGGTGAAGCGGGCGGCGAGCCCGTCGGCGTCGGTGAGCTTGCGGCCCTCTAGAAGGACGGTCATCATCGACACTGAGGCCTGGGAAATGGAACAGCCCTGACCCGCAAAGCGAGCGCTACGGATCTCGTCTCCCTCGATCGCCAGCTGCAGCACGATCTCGTCCCCGCAGACTGGGTTGGCCATGTGCACCTCGACCGTCCGGTCGGGGAGCTCGGCCTTGTTTCTGGGTCGGCGGTAGTGCTCGAGGATGAGGTGTTGGTAAAGCGACTTGAGCGGTGGGTTCTCCATCAGCCGAAGATTTCCCTCACCACCTGCAGCGCCGCGACCATCCGGTCCACGTCCTCGGTGGTGTTATAGAAATAGAACGAGGCCCGCGTGGTCGCGGGTAGCCCTAAGCGGCGCATGACGAGCTGCGCGCAGTGGTGTCCGGCTCGCACCGCAACCCCCTGTGAATCCAGGATGGTGGAGATATCGTGCGGATGGGCGTCACCCAATGTAAAAGATATCACTCCGGACCGCTGCGCGACTTGGTCCGGGCCGAGCCCCTTGAACCCAGTTACCTCGGAAAGGCGGTCCAACGCGTATGTGAGCAACTCCTGCTCATGGCGCCCGATGGCCGCCATGCCCACCCGCTCTAGGTAGTCCACCGCGGCACCGAGCCCGATCGCGCCCGCGATGTTGGGCGTGCCGGCCTCGAACTTGTGGGGCAGGTCGGCCCAAGTACTCCCCTCCCGCTCGACGACGCTAATCATCTCCCCACCACCCTGGAACGGCGGCATCGAATCGAGGAGTTCGCGCCGCGCCCATAGGGCGCCGATCCCGGTCGGCCCGCACATCTTGTGGCCGCTGAACGCGTAGGCATCACACCCTAGCGCACGCACGTCCACTGGCAGGTGAGGCACCGCCTGGGCACCGTCGATCAGGACCAACGCGTCGGAGCACTCCCTGACCGTGCGCACGATGTCAGCCACCGGGTTAACAGTTCCGAGCACGTTCGAAACGTGGGTCAGAGACACGAGGCGGGTCCGGTGGTTCAACAACTTGGGGAGAGCCTCGAGGTTGAGCAGGCCGTGCTCGTCGATCTCCAGCCAGCGCAGGGTCGCGCCGGTGCGCCGCGCGACTAGCTGCCATGGAACCACGTTGGAATGGTGCTCCATTTCGGTAAGCAGAATCTCGTCCCCCTCGCGCAGGACGTCGAGCCCCCAACTCCAAGCCATTAGGTTGATGCTCTCGGTCGTACCCCGGGTGAAGATCACTTCTGCAGAGTCTGCGGCACCGATGAAGCGGGCGACCCGCACTCGAGCATCCTCGTATGCGACGGTGGCGCGCCGGGAGAGTTCGTGGATACCGCGGTGCACGTTGGCGTTGTCCCGCCTATAAAATGACTCCAAGACCGCTAGGACGGAGTCAGGTTTCTGCGTCGTGGCAGCATTGTCGAGATACACGAGGGCCCGGCCATTGACCTCCTGATCGAGGATCGGGAAATCTCGGCGCAGGACTGCCGGATCAAGGACGGGCGTCGCAATGGTAGCGCGAGCAATCGCAGGTGCTTCGAGAATCATGGTGCTAGACCTCGATAAAAATGTCGCCGGCGCGGACGTCTACGGGGAACGTCTTCACCGGCCTGACAGCGGGGAGTTGCATCGCGCGACCAGTGCATACATCGAACTCGGCTCCGTGATAAATGCATTCCAGCCGATCCCCCGTCAGCTCCCCATCTGAAAGCGGGAAATCCTGGTGACTACAGCGGTCCAAGAGGGCATAGAAGTCGCCTTCTACATTGGCTAGTACTACCCTCTCGTTGCCGGTTTCAACCGCGAGAAGACTGCCCGGAGGGCAGTCCGTGGCTGCGGCCACCCTCATCCACCTAGGCATGTACTGCGGTACGTAGCTTGCCCTCGATTGCGCGCGTGACCTTATCGGCCACGCCTCCAAGGGGTAGGCGCTGCAAGATCTCCCCAAGGAAGCCCAAGACGATCAGCCGCTCCGCCTGACTACGAGCAATGCCCCTGCTCATAAGATAGAAAAGCGCCTCCTCGTCGAGCTCCCCCACGGTGGCACCGTGCGAACATCTCACGTCGTCGGCCTCGATTTCCAGCTTCGGCAGCGAATCTGCCCGCGCTCCCCGCGAGAGCAACAGGTTGCGATTCGTCTGGTACGCGTCAGTCTGCTGGGCCCTGTTGGCCACCCGGATAATCCCTCGGAAGACCGAGCGGCTCTCTCCGTCGAGGGCGCCCTTGTACAAAAGGTCACTGCGAGTAGCGGGGGCTAGATGATCCTGGCTCGTGTTGTGGTCGAAGTGCTGGTCACCGTCGCCGAAGTAGAGCCCCAGCATATTGCTGTTGGCCCCTGGCCCCAACAGGCGGGAGTTCAGATCGATCCGGGTGGTAGTGCCGCCAAGGCTCACGTTCAACGAGTCCAGCGTTGAGTCACGATCGGCTAGTGTGCGCTGAGCCGACTGGTAAAATACACCGCGTCCCAACCGCTGCAGAGCCACGTATTGTATCTCGGCGCAGTCCCGTGCGATCACCTCCACAGACGTAGAGGCGAGGGCGTGTGAATCCAGGTCCTCCGAAAGGATCTCATCCACGCAGGAGATCTGGCTACCAGGCTCCGCGACGATAAGCGTACGCGTAAAATAAGCCGCACCCGCTCCGGACACCCAGCTGGTCACCCGCACCGGGCTCTCGAGACGGACACCATCAGGCACGTACAAGAAAACGCCGTCTGTCCAGAGAGCAGCGTTGAGCGCCTGGAGCTTGCCATCCTCTGGCGGTACAGCCTCGGTGGCGAGGTGCTCTTCAAGTAGCTCAGGGTGTTCGTCCACTGCCTTCCGCAGCGAAGTGAGCACCACGCCCTGGGATGCGAGGGACGGCTGGATGGTGGTGTGCACGACGTACCCGCCGATGAGCACGAGATGGCCGGACGCGTCGTGGTCGTCCCTCATGGTGCGCTTGAGCGGCTCCGGCCACGTGGCGGGGTCGTCAGGTAACGGAACCGTCGAGGGCGCGCGCAACTTCTCCAAGGGTAGCCGGTGGGCCAGATCCGTGTAGCGCCACTCCTCCATCTGCTCAGTGGGCATGGGGGTGGCCTCATATACCTTCCACGCGTGCAGTCGCCGCTGCGCCAACCAATCGGGTTCACCCATGCCGAGCTGCGCCTGCGCCAGCCCGGTCGGGTTTATCGGGGCGACCGTGCCGCCTGCCCGCTCCCGCCTATCCGCCACCGCGTCAGCCAACGCTTCCCTCCATTTCCATCTCGATTAGACGATTGAGCTCCACCGCGTACTCTAGGGGCAACTGCTTCGCGATCGGCTCGATGAAGCCTCGCACGATGAGTGCCATCGCCTCGTCCGCGCTCATCCCCCGGCTCATCAGGTAGAAGAGCTGCTCGTCGCCGACCTTGGACACCGTGGCTTCGTGGCCCACGGAGGCCGATTGCTCCTCAATCTCAATATATGGGTAGGTGTCGCTGCGGGCTGTATCGTTGATGAGCAGGGCATCGCACTCAACGTTGGAGCGAGCCGACGTGGACCCCTCGTGGACCTTGCAAAGCCCTCGGTACGAGGCCCGGCCGGTGCCCTTCGAGATCGATTTGGAGACGATCGACGACGTGGTGTGGGGTGCCGCGTGCACGACCTTTCCCCCTGTATCCTGGTGCTGTCCGTCACCGGCGTAGGCGATGGACAGGATTGAGCCGTGTGCCCCCTCTCCTACCAGATAGCACGACGGATATTTCATGGTGGCCTTCGATCCCAGATTTCCGTCCAGCCACTCCATGGTCGCGCGCTCGTTCACAATGGCCCGCTGGGTGACCAGGTTGTACATGTTGTTCGACCAGTTCTGTATGGTCGTGTAGCGGAAGCGGGCATTCTTTTCGACCACGATCTCGATCACCCCCGAGTGGAACGATTCGGTGGAATAGACCGGCGCCGTGCACCCTTCGATGTAGTGTGCTTGCGCACCCTCACCGAGGATGATCAGGGTACGTTCGAACTGGCCCATACGCTCCTGGTTGACACGGAAATAAGCCTGGAGCGGCGTGTCGAGGTGCACCCCCGGAGGAACGTACACGAAGGAGCCGCCCGACCACACGGCCGAGTTGAGCGCGGCGAACTTGTTGTCCGCAGGGGGAATCACGCTGGCGAAGTACTTCCGGAAGAGGTCCGGATGGTTCTTCAGCCCATCCTCGATCGAATCGAAGATGACACCCTTGTCGTCCCACTCCTTCTTGAGTGAGTGGTAGACCATCTCAGACTCGTACTGAGCTCCGACGCCGGCGAGGACTTTTTGCTCCGCCTGGGGGATGCCCAACCTTTCAAACGTGTTCTTGATGTTGTCCGGAACATCTTCCCAGGAGTTCTTCATGCGGTCCTGGGGACGTACGTAGTAGTAGATCTGGTCAAGTACGTTCTCCAGATCCGAGAGGTCCGCACCCCACGTGGGCATCGGTTTACTGAGATAGAGCCGGTACGCCTTCAAGCGGAACTCGAGCATCCACTCCGGCTCATCCTTGTGGGCGGAGATGGCTCGCACGACATCCTCCGAAAGTCCCGGCTCAGTGCGAAAGACGGGCTTGTCTTCGGTGCGGAAGTCGTACTTGTACTGATCGAGATCCAGCCCCTCGACGAGTTGGTTCTCTGGCATGGTGATCTATCTCCCTATCCGTTGGTTGCCGTGCCTAGATCGCAGCTACTTGTTCCTCGTCCTCGCGCCAAGAAGCATACCCTTCCTCCTCTAGCCACAGCGCCACCTCAGGCCCGCCAGACCGAACGATACGCCCATCCACCATCACGTGGACCACGTCGGGTTTGATGTAGTCGAGCAGCCTCTGGTAGTGTGTGATGAGTACGATCGCCATGTCAGGATCCTCCCGGCGCAGCGCATTCACCCCGTTCGCGACCACCTTGAGAGCGTCGATGTCGAGTCCCGAGTCGGTCTCGTCCATGAGCGCCAGTTTGGGCTTGAGTACGGCCATCTGCAGGATCTCGTTCCGCTTCTTCTCGCCCCCGCTGAAACCATCGTTGACCGGACGCTCCGCGAAGGACGGCTCCACCTCCAACAGCTTCATGCGGTCGAGCAGGAGGTCCTGAAAGTCGAAGAGATCTAGGTCATCGCCCTCTTTGAGGCGGGACTGCATAGAGGTTCGGAGGAAGTTCGCGATCGACACACCGGGAATTTCCACCGGATACTGGAAGGCGAGAAACAAGCCGGCCCGGGCCCGGTCGTGGGGTTCCATCGCGAGCAGATCCCGATTCTCGAAAAGCGCGGTGCCGCCCGTGGGCCGATAGCCAGGATGACCCATGAGTACCTTTGCGAGGGTACTCTTACCGGAGCCGTTCGGTCCCATTATAGCGTGGACCTCCCCCTTGCCAACCTCAAGGTCCAGTCCCTTGAGGATTCCTATCTCGTCGGCCGCTACATTCGCCTGGAGGTTCTCAATTCTGAGGATTTCCTTGTCACTCATCACCGTGTGCTTCACCGTCTGGCTGGGTTTTATCTAGAATGATTCTCCGTCTCAGGAAGCTATCCATGGCGGTAGTAAGCGTCAATCCTAAAACCGTGCCGATACTCGTTGTTCAGCGGTTTGACAAGACCCCCTGAGGTGGGCCGTGAAATCGGCTCTGGTTGGCGCGATGATAGCGTCCGGTGTGACGTGGCGAGAGATGGTGCCGCTCGTATTCGATCTCCGTAGGCAGGAGATAGCGAGGGTCAAACCGCGGTCAGTCCTGATCAATGGCATCAGGCAGGAGTCTCTGTTCCAAGGGGAACCCCTAAGGGCGTATATCGCCCGCATCCTTCCGGCGACCCGGTGGGAAGACATCTCAATGCCATTTCAGGTCAACGCGGTGGACCTGGAAACTGGCCTGACCGATTGGTTCGGCGTCGGTGCGCGTACGGACGCCTCGCTTGCAGACGCAGTGTACGCGCCTGCCGCTCTACCGGTGTTCTATCCCCCTGTCCAGATCGGCTCACAGGTGTTCGTGGACGGCGGATCAGGGAAGGAGAGCCATCCCTGCCGCAGACTGGCTTAGGGCATGCTCGCCATCCATATGCGGGTATTTTCGATGATGTCGTGGCACAAACGGAACAGGCTTGGTGGCCCACTGGAAGGAGCCTCCCTTGTTGTTCGTACGTCCTCGCCTGGCCGGCTTCGGGACGCTTGCCTTTGACCAGACTCAGAACTTTCTCGAGGAGGGCTGTCGTGCGACCAGGGAAGCGCTACTCGGGGAGTGGCCGACTCGGCACACCGAAGCCCCCTAGTTGCCGGCCAGCCCCAAAACCACCGCATCGATTCCCTCTCGTACTGCCGCGGCGGGCAGATTGGCACCGTTGACGATCACGGCGAACACAATTTCCCTTCCGTACCTGTCGGTCACGTAACCGACAAGACTCCCCACGTTGGTCAGCGAGCCGGTCTTCGCGAAGAGCCTGCCCCGGAGCTCGAGGAGCCGCTCGGACAGCGTGCTCCCCTCCTCTCCAGGCTGGGCCAGCATGGCCTTGTAAAGCGATCCCCACGGACGCGCATGGGCGTAGCGGAGGAGCTGGACCAAGGATCTGGGGGTGGCGAGGTTATGGACCGAGAGGCCCGACCCGTCGACCACTTTCAGGTCTACAGGGTCGACTCCAACTATGGTATCGACGTGGGCACGAACGGTCGCTGTGCCCAAATCCCAACTGGCCGTTTGCCCTTCGCTCGTCCCCAAAGTCCGGACGACCTGTTCAGCGATCCAGTTCTGGCTCGGCTTCAGCGTACCCGCCAACACCTCGACCAACCGGGGTGAGTCCACGGCCGCGAGGAGGCGACCGTTCATACATGGTCGGGGCGCTCCAGTGAGGCAGCCATCGCCGAAGGTCTCCCCGGGTGCCCAAGCTACCCTCCATCCCCCCTCAACCTCCACACCCGTGTTCGCGATGGCCCGGTGGAGCGCAGCGGAGGCCTGTCGTACCGGATCCCGGGTCGCGAACGTGACCGTGTCGACACTACCCAACGGCACCGAGCCAGTGAGCTCGAGCGCGTGAGACTCGGGCAGGTAACTCGCCGCCACGGGCGTGGCGTTCCCAGCCGTCGTGGTAACCTGCGAGCGTACGAACCCATCTTCGCCATGGGGCCACCAGCGCACGGCCGCCGCCTGCTCGGCGGTTTGCCCTCCGGTAATCTCGACGTGGGTGATCCCCTCTTCCAATACGAACGCTCCTCCCGTGGCGGCGTATTCGAACGGCAGATCATCCGCCATCCAGGTGGTCCGCACGGTGGCCGAGTCCCAGCGGGACGCGTCAACCACGAGTGCTCCTGTCACGCGAATGACACCGGCGTCGCGAAGCGAGTTGGCCAGCACCTCGAGGGGTCGGTCAGATCTCTCCCAGAAGCGTGCCGAAAGCGCAGGATCTCCCGTAGCCTTTAGCACGATGTCCCCACTGAGCACTCCGTTGGTTGAGTCGATCGCTCCTCCCGTCCACACCTCCGTGCGCCAGCGATAGTCTTCCCCCAGTCGATCCAGAGCCGTTACGGCGGTCAATAGCTTCATCGTTGAGCCCGGTACGAAGCGGCGGTGGGCCTCGTGCTCAAGAAGGGTGTCGCCCGTTGCAAGGTCCACCGCCAGCAGGCCCCACTGGGCCCCGGCCATCTGGTCGTCGCGGTCGGCTACCCCCGGTGGCCGAGCCGTGGCGCAACCGCTGAGTAGTGCGAGAAGTGCCCAGGCTGCCTGGGACGGTGCGGCGCTCACAGTCGCCCCCTGGCGCGACCCGGCACCTCACGCTTTAGAACGCCGTCTAGTACGCAGACTGTGGTCCCGCGCCGGTGCAGTTCCCTGAGAGGAAACCCCGTCTCCCGTCCAAGGGCTCGGGTCAAAGCTGCCGCCGAAGAGCAGTTGAGCCTGAAAGCCACGTCCTCAGTTCTCCGGCCAGGCTCGGAGAGCAGGCGGGCGGCCAGCCCGACCTCCGGATCCAAGACCGCGAGACGGGCCAATGGCACTCCTTCTGGCGAAGACCATCGGATGAGGACTACTTGAAGAGTGCGAAGATGCAGGCCGAGGAGGGTGGGCGGCAAGCTGTCGCTGCTGGCAGCGGACCCGCGCGCCCGACAGGCGGGTACCGGGCTCCACTCTCCCACTGCCACGAGAAGCGTGTCCGAACCCTCCTCCGACCACCTGCAGGACCCCCGCCGACTCTCGAGGGGAGCGGTCGCGGACAAGATTGATCGCCTGCGCGCCAAACTGCGCCATCACAACTACCTGTATCACGTGGAGGCCCGCCCCCAGGTAAGTGACGAGGAGTACGACCACATGTTCGGACAACTCAAGGCGCTGGAGGAAATCCACCCCGACATGATCGTGCCCGATTCCCCAACGCAGAGGGTTGGGGCCGAGCCGCAGCGGCAGCTCAAGACACTGCCCCATAGCGCGCCGATGCTTTCGTTGGACTCGACCCAGGACGAGGCCGAGGTGAGGAGGTTCGACGAGCGGGTGCGAAAAGTCGTGGACGGGCCTGTGACCTATCTGCTCGAGCCGAAGCTGGACGGTGCCTCGATCGAGCTGGTCTACGAGCACGGGCTCCTCTCTCACGCCGTGACTCGAGGGAATGGCCATCGGGGGGAAGGCGTAATTGAAAACATCAAGACCATTCCATCGGTACCGCTCCGCCTGCGTGATGTGGTGCGTCCGGCTCCCGAGCTACTCGCGGTACGCGGCGAGGTGATGATGTATCTCTCAGAGTTCGAGGCATTCAACAAGCGCCTGGTGGAGAAGGGTGATGAGCCATATGCCTCCCCTCGTAATACTGCCGCTGGCGCGATCCGACAGCTCGATCCCCGGATCACGGCGCAGCGCAGGTTCGAATTCCTTGCATACGATGTGCTGGCCGTGCGAGGAGTGACCTTCCGCCGAGACCGGGAGGGCGTGGACGCGCTCCGCGAATGGGGCTTCCGCGTGCCCGACGACATGTCCGTGGTCGAGTCATTGGAGGAAGTGCTCAACTTTCACCGTCGCTGGGACCAGGCGCGTGACGGGCTCGACTACGAGATCGACGGGATCGTAATCAAGCTCAACGAGCTGGACGCTCGCGCCGATCTGGGCTCCACGTCCCACCACCCACGTTGGGCGTTGGCATACAAGTTCGAGTCGCGCAAGGAACTCACCCGAGTGGAGCGGATCATAGTTTCAGTGGGGCGCACCGGCGTGCTGACTCCCGTTGCGCTGCTACGTCCCGTGCAGGTGGGGGGCGTGACCATCGCGCGCGCATCACTTCACAATCGGGAGAAGGTTAAGCGAAAAGACGTGCGGGAGGGGGACCTGGTTCGCATTCAGCGGGCCGGCGATGTGATCCCCCAAGTACTCGAGAGGGTGGCTGAGCCCGGGCGGAAGCGAGGCGAGCAATTTGTCATGCCGGCCGTGTGCCCTGCCTGTGGGACGGCAGTGGAGGAGAGAGGTCCGTTCACGGCCTGTCCCAACCGATTCGGGTGCCCGTCCCAGCTCAAGGGACAGATCTCTCATTTCGGATCTCGCAACGCCCTGGACATTGCTGGACTGGGGGAGGAAACCGCCGAACTCCTGGTGCGGCAGGGACTCGTGCGGGAGCTTGCAGACCTGTTCGACCTGGAACCAGACGCCCTCTTAGAACTTCCCAAGTTCGCCGCCAAGAAGGCGGCGAACCTGGTTGCGGGGATCCAGCGGCGCCGAGAGCCGGAGCTCGAACGCTTCCTCTTTGCGCTTGGGATCCCGGAGGTCGGAGTGACAGTGGCGCGCGATCTGGCACGGCACTTCCGCGGTCTCGAAGCGATTCGGTTGGCGACGGAAGAAGAGTTGGCTACCGTGCCCGGCGTCGGCCCTGTCATGTCTGAGACGATCCACGGATTCTTTGCGAGCGACCAGAACCGCCTGGCGATCGACGGGATCCTGGACCGTGGCGTGGCACCGATAGCACCCAAGGATCTCGCCGGAACTTCGGCTCCCTTGGCGGGGCGTCAATTCGTCTTCACCGGGAGCCTCACAAGGCTCAGCCGTGCGGGGGCGAAAGAGCTGGTGGAGCAGGCGGGGGGCCGGGTCACAGGTGCTGTGAGCAAGGAGACAGACTACGTGGTGGTGGGGGACGACCCCGGATCCAAGCACGAGAAGGCGGTAAAGCTCGGCGTGACAACATTGAACAAGGCCGAATTCGTCGCGCTGCTCAAGGACGCGGGCCTAGAGGCAGGGTAGGCGTGAGCCTGAGCCGCGGCGCGGGTGACGGAACCTGTTCTCCCTTCTACCTTCCTGACTCGGCGGTCGATGGGCCGCATACCCCTGAGTAGCGCACTTGAAAGGGATCCCTGATGCTCGCGATCGACCTGAAGGGCAAGCTCGCTTTCGTGGCTGGAGTAGGCGACGACCGAGGGTATGGATGGGCCATCGTGAAGGCGGTCGCTGCGGCCGGTGCTCGGGTCTGCATCGGAACCTGGCCACCCTTGCTGAGAATATTCCAAAAGAGCTTGGAGCGGGGGAAGCTCGACGTTGCTCTGCCCGGTGGCGGTGAACTCAAGATCGAAAAGATCTATCCGCTGGACGCCGTATACGACACCCTCGCCGATGTGCCCGCCGAGCTAAGCGAAGAGAGGCGCTACCGGGATCTCGATGGCTTCACAGTGCAGTGGGTAGCGGATGCGCTGCGGCGCGACTACGGCCCCGACTGTCTCGATGTGCTGGTTCACTCTCTCGCCAACGGACCGGAGGTCCAGAGGTCACTCCTCGAGACCAGCCGAGCCGGCTACCTCGCTGCGGTGAGCGCGAGTGCTTACTCGATGGTGAGCGTAGTCCAGAGGATGGGTCCGCTGATGCGCCCCGGCGGCGCAGCGGTCTCACTCAGCTATCTCGCGGCTGAGCGGGTCATCCCTGGCTACGGCGGCGGCATGAGTTCCGCTAAAGCGGCGCTCGAGAGCGACACCCGCACCCTAGCGTTCGAAGCGGGGCGCAGGTGGGGCCTAAGGGTGAACACCATAAGCGCTGGACCACTTGCAAGTCGCGCCGCCCGGGCGATCGGTAAGATCGACCGCATGGTTGAGTACTATCAAGCAAACTCGGCGATGGGCGGGGTCAACACCGCGAGTGACGTAGCCAACACGGCCGCGTTCCTCTGCTCTCCGTTGGCAAGTGGTATTACCGGCGTCACCCTCCACGTCGACAAAGGCTACCACGCCATGGGCATGGTGGCTGAGCCGTACCTCGCTCAGGATCAGGTGGCTACGCCGAAGAAGGACGGATAGCCGTCCTGGACGGCTCTCTTGCCTTTGGGGGGAGGTTGCCGCGCGTTGTTGTTTCTCCTCCTGGTCCCCGCTCGCGCGCACTCGCGAGTCGGCTGCGCGAGGTGGAGTCCCGGAACGTCACCTTTCTCAGTGAGAGGTTCCCCGTTTTCTGGGAGGAGGCGTTCGGGTGCAACGTCCGGGACGTAGACGGCAACCAGTATCTAGACCTGACCGCTGCATTTGGTGTAGCGCTCGCGGGCCACTCCCACCCTCGGATCACGGCCGCCATCGCTGAGCAGGCTCACAGGCTTATCCATGGGATGGGTGACGTGCACCCACCCGAGTCGAAGCTCGCGCTACTGGAGCGCCTCACAGCGCTGGCTCCCTGGGAGGATGCACGCGTAGTACTCGCGTCCAGCGGTTCCGAAGCCATCGAGATCGCTCTCAAAACCGCCCTGCTGGCGACCGACAACCCCGGCATTATGGCGTTCGCTGGAGGATATCATGGACTCACACTGGGTGCGTTGGCCGCTACTGATCGCGACCTTTTCCGCCACCCCTTCGAAAGCCGAATCTACGGTGGAGTCGTGCGGGCGCCCTATCCCACCGAGCGGGATGGACCAGCAGCACTGGGTGTGGCTTTGGACTTTGTGGAGGAGGCGTTTGGTCGGAGGGGGGCGGGAGGAGACCGCATCGGTGCGGTTGTCATAGAGCCGGTCCAGGGTCGGGCCGGAGCCAGATTACCTGCGCAGGGGTTTCTTCCGGGGGTAGCAGAGCGTGCGCGTGCGGCCGGGGGACTCATCATTCACGACGAGGTGCTGACCGGTTTCGGGCGCACCGGGCGCCTCTTCGCGCACGAACATGAAGATGTAGTGCCCGATCTTCTGTGCGTAGGGAAAGCGTTCGGGGGGGGACTCCCTGTGAGTGCGTGTCTGGGCCCGCGCCGTGTGATGGATGCGTGGCCGGAATCGGAGGGGGAGGCTATGCACACGAGCACGTTCCTTGGCCACCCGATGGGATGCGCCGCGGCGCTGGCATTCCTGGACGTGCTGGTGGACGAGGACCTGGTGGAGCGCTCAGCAGAGGTCGGGCGGATGATTCTGAGCGGCCTGACTCTTGGGCTAGAGGGCGTGGATGGGGTTTCGGAGGTCCGGGGCCAGGGACTCCTCGTGGGGGTGGAGCTTACGGGCCAGGGAAGCGCGGCTGCTCTGACCGAGCAGGCCCTTCGTGAGGGCCTGCTGCTGCTTCCGGCGGGCGAACGAGGAGATGTCGTAGAGCTAACTCCGCCAGCGACGCTCAGCGAGCTGCAGATAGATCACGCAGTGACGGAGGTCGTCGAGGTGGTGCGACGGTGGGCACGGGCGCGGTGAGGAGAGATCGGCCCAGCGACTGGCGTGCGGTTCTCTTCGACCTGGACGGCACTCTTGCGGACTCGGTGCCCCTTATTCTGCACTGCTTTCGTCACACCATGTTGAAACACCTCGGGCGCAAGCTTCCCGACGAACTCTGGATTGGTAAGATCGGACTCCCACTCCGGACGAGCATGGCAGAGTTCGCCGCGGACCAGGCCGAAACCGAACGGATGGTCACGACCTACACCGAGTTCCAGAAGACTGTCCACGACGATATGGTGGGCTCATTTCCCGAAGCTGGGGACACGCTTGCGGCGTTGCGTTCACGTGGGGTACCGGTGGGAATCGTAACCAGCAAGGGGCGCGAGATGACAGAACGCACTCTGGCGCAGTGCGGCTTTGGTGACCTGGCTGTGCTCGTGACCGTCGACGACGTGGTGTGCGGCAAGCCCGATCCAGAGCCGGTCACCAAGGCGCTTACCCTCCTGGGCTTGGGGGAAAGCGCGCGTGACGTACTGTTCGTCGGCGACTCGACTTATGACATGGTGGCGGGGAGGGACGCTGGAGTGCGCACGGCCGGCGCACTATGGGGTCCCTATTCACGGGCAGACCTCGAGGGGACCGAGCCCGACTACTGGGTCGAGGATTTCGCCGCAGTGCTTGCGCTCAGACCGTGCGAGTATTGAGCCCGGCTGCCCGGTCAGTCTGCCGATGTGGAGTGATCGATGGCCTGCGCTAGAGCGAGGTCCCTCTCGGTTACCCCTCCGGCATCGTGGCTAGAGAGACGGAGCTTTACCGTATCGTACCGAATGTCGATGTCGGGGTGGTGGTCCAGCTCGTCTGCGAGCCCTGCGACCCTGTTCACGAACACGACCGTATCGCGAAATGTGGGGAAGCGAAACTCCTTTCCAATCGCTTGCCCATCCCGTTTCCAACCCTTTCGTTCGCGTAGCCAGCCGTTGATCGATTCCTTATTCAGCATTTCGGGCACGTAGTCTCCGGGAAAAAAGGGATGGGAAGGACCTTTCTACACCAACCCGCAAGACGCAAGGGAGTGCCGGAGGGCCCTTTTCGTAAGGCCGGCACGGGGTTGAAGCACCACTCGCCGGCGCATACATTTCGCGTCCTGTCCATTGTTCGCGAACAGTTTGTAGCCCCCATCGTCTAGTGGCCCAGGATATCTGGTTCTCAGCCAGAAGACCGGGGTTCGATTCCCCGTGGGGGTATTCGCCGCAACGTAGGCACGACGAGGGTCGCTTAGCTCAGTCGGTAGAGCACCACGTTCACATCGTGGGGGTCGCTGGTTCGAGTCCAGCAGCGACCATGTGAACAACAGAAAGCGCCGCAAGGGTTTACCGCCCTGCGGTGTCTTTCGGTAGTCGGTGATACTAGTTCGCATGTGATGAGTAGCGCGGGGCTGGCTACTCAGGGCCTTCGCTAGAGGATGACGTGTGCTTTCCCCAGCGTGATGAGCCCACCGCCGATCATGTCGTCTAGGGTGGGTAGAACCCCCGCAGCTTCTCTGCGGTATCTACGACCTCGATGATGATGTGGAGTCCAGCGAGAGCCTGAGGACGCTGCCTGTGTGAAGTACCGCGCTGGCTCCGAACCCTGCGCGATGGCGCGCACTACGGTGGCACCGGTGCAGCCCTCGTCGCGCAGGGTGAGCCGGATAGCTTCGTGCAGGGGACGTCCGGAGTGGGGCCTACCCTGGCATCTGTCCAACTCACCCAGGAAGATGCCCAGGAACGAGCGCTAACCCTCAAGCTTTTGCGTCATCCAGATTTCCGCAGCAGTGCGTCGGCGACCGCCATGCCCATCATCAGCGCCACGAGGCCAAGAACCAGGCTGCCGAGCGCATAAAAGCCGGCCCGCCTCCACTCACCCTCTTGGAACATCGCCGCCGTCTCGTAGGTGAGCGTACTGAAGGTCGTGTAACCACCCAACGCTCCCACCGTAAGAAGGGTCCGCACTTCGACCGACGCCGTCGTGGCCCGAAGCCACACCATCAGGAAGCCCAGAACGAGGGAGCCGGTCACGTTGACCAGCATGGTTCCCCAAGGGAAGTCTGACCGCGTGGCCTGCTGGAACCACCCGCCGATCCCATAGCGCGCGACGGCTCCGAGGGCCCCGCCAGCAGCAACCGCTAGGATGGTCCTCATTCGCCAGACGACCCCGACCCCACCCCGCCCGCGACAGCGGTACATTGGGACTGCGGGTCGGAGAAAAACGGTTGTATCTCGTGCAACGTAGCTGCGCTCCGGTCCGAAATGATGAAGGTCGATCAAAGGATGCGTGAAGCGGCACGCGGAGGAAAGACCGACAGCGGAGCCGGGTCGCGTGGCATACAAGTTTCAAGGTCCCCCAGAGGCTTGCGCTCGGTAGGTGCCCCTGCTAGATCGGAACGGCGCCTCCGTGGCGTTCAGCGGACCCCCGGGAATCACCTAAGAGCCACCTAAGAGGGGCAAATAATGAAGTGTCGGTCCTTTGTAAAACCGTCTCTCCTTCTCTGCGCTGCCGTCCTGACTTCGTGCTCCGGAGACCAGGGTCGGGCAGATGAGATCTTGATCGGCGAGTTCGGCTCGCTGACTGGTACCACTGCGACGTTCGGCATCTCGACCATGAATGGGATCGATATGGCTATCGACGAGGTGAACCAGAACGGTGGGCTACTCGGCAAGACCGTACGCGTGATCGTGGAGGACGATCAAGGAAGGCCAGAAGAAGCTCAGACAGTCGTAACCAAGTTGATCACGAGTAACCGTGTGGTCGCGATACTGGGCGAGGTGGCCTCGTCGCGCACCCTTGCGGCGGCGCCGGTGGCGCAGCAACACGGGATCCCCATGATATCACCCTCGTCGACGAATCCTGCCGTAACCGAGGTCGGGGACTTTATCTTCCGAGTCTGCTTCATCGACCCGTTCCAAGGGTTGGTGATGGCCAAGTTTGCTGCCCAGAGTCTCCAGCTAACAGACGTCGCTGTTCTTCGGGACATCAAGAACGACTACTCAGTCGGTCTTGCCGACGTATTCGTCGATAACTTCGTGGCCTTGGGCGGTACGATCGTCGCCGACGAGGGCTATAGCGAGGGCGATACCGATTTCAGCGCCCAGTTGACGTCGATTCGCGCCCGGAAGCCACAAGCCATCTTTGTCCCTGGCTACTACACTGAGGTAGGGCTGATCGCACGGCAGGCGAAGAGCCTTGGGATCGAGGCGCCCCTGCTGGGCGGTGACGGGTGGGACTCCCCGTCTCTGATCGAGATCGGCGGTGCCGCCCTCGAGGGTTCGTATTTCTCGAACCACTATTCGGTCGACGACCCGAGCCCCGCGATCCAGAAATTCGTGAGCGACTACCGGGCTCGATATGGCCAAACTCCGGACGCCCTGGCAGGCCTCGGGTACGATGCAGCCCAGATCCTGTTCGATGCCATCCGACGGGCCGATTCCACCAACCCTACCGCGATCCGCGATGCGCTCGCCGAGACCAGTAATTTCGCTGGGGTGACAGGGGTCACCACACTCGACGAGAACCGTAACGCAGTCAAACCGGCGGTGGTGCTCCAGATCGCAGACGGCAAGCTCGCGTACGTAGAGACGATCAACCCCTAGTGGAGACCTTTCTCCAACAGTTGATCAATGGGATCTCCCAGGGCAGCGCTTATGCCCTGATCGCTCTCGGCTATACGATGGTCTACGGCGTCCTGAAGCTGATCAATTTCGCCCACAGCGACGTCTATATGTTCGGCGCCTTCATGGGCTTCTATATAGCCAATAGCGGCTGGTTCCAGGCGACGATGGGGACGTCGGTATTGAGTGGGATCGTGGTGTTGTTGGGAGCGATGGCCCTAGCATCGATGTTGGGGATCCTCATCGAAAGATTCGCTTACCGTCCGGGACGAAGCCCATCACCGGGCACTCTCTCGTTCTGGTTCGGGATCCTCGGGGCCGGCTTCGGATACCTCTTGGGCGAGGCGCCCTGGGCAGTGGCCGCAGGTGCCTTTGTGGGCATCCTAATCGGAGCCGCACTAGAGAGGTGGGGCCTTCGCCCCAGGGCGCAGAGCTCCTCCCTGAAAATCCTGATCATCGCCATCGGCGTGTCGTTCTTTCTGGAAAACGGTGGCCAACAGGTGTTCGGAGCCGATCCCAAGTTTTTTCCGCAGATCATCCCCACAAAAGTTCTCGACGTCGCTGGGCTATCACTCGACAGCCAGAAACTCACTGTGCTGGGCGTAGCAATTGTCTTGATGGTGCTTCTCAACGTGATCGTCAACTACACGAAGATCGGAAGGGCGATGCGGGCGGTGTCGTTCAACCTCGACGCCGCCAAATTGATGGGAATCAACACGGACCGGATCATCGCGTTCACGTTTGGGTTGGGATCCGCGCTGGCGGGTGCAGGCGGTATCCTCGTGTCCCTGATGTACCCGAAGATTGATCCGCTGATGGGGATATTGCCGGGATTGAAGGCGTTTGTGGCTGCCGTCCTAGGCGGAATCGGAAACATCACCGGTGCGATGCTAGGCGGTCTCATCATCGGACTGGCAGAGGTGATGGCGGTCGGATACGGGCAGTCTACCTACCGCGATGCGATCGCGTTCGTGATTCTCGTGTTGATCCTGCTCATAAAGCCCACCGGCATCATGGGCAAGGGCATGGTCGAGAAGGTATGAGAAAGGGGCTCCTTTGGCTGGGAGCCGTGCTGTTATTGGCTGCGCTTGAGCCCAATCTGCGGGGGCTGATCGGCGCCTATAACTACCAGATTTTGGTGCTGGTAGGCATCAACATCATCCTCGCCGTCAGCCTAAATCTGATCAATGGCTTCACCGGACAATTCTCGATTGGGCACGCAGGGTTCTACGCGGTGGGCGCGTATACGTCGGCAGCTCTCGTGCGTTATGCGGGACCCCCGGTGCGGGCTCTCGTCTCCTTCTTACCCGCGGTCGCGCAGGATGCCGTGCTGTTGTTGATGGGGCTGCTGGGGGCAGCGCTGGTGGCCGGACTGGCGGGGCTCGCGGTCGGCATCCCTTCGCTCAGGCTGCGGGGTGACTATCTGGCAATCGTCACGCTCGGGTTCGGCGAGATCATCCGGGTGCTGATCCTGAACATCGACGCTATCGGAGGGGCTCGCGGCTTCTCGGGTATCCCGCAGCTGAGCAATTTTTTCTGGGTCTATTTGTTCGTGCTGATCACCATCGCAACCGTTCACAACCTCGTCGACTCAAGCTATGGACGGGCGTTCGTATCCATCCGCGACGACGAAATAGCGGCTGAGGCGATGGGCATAGACACTACCCGCTTCAAAGTGCTGTCTTTCGTGATCAGTTCGATGTTCGCCGGGATTGCAGGCGGCCTGTTCGGACACTTCACCATGTACCTGCACCCAAATTCGTTCACGTTCGTGGCCTCGTTCTATGTCATCATTATGATCGTGATCGGTGGCTTGGGGAGCATCGAGGGGGCTGTTCTCGGAGCAGTCGTCTTTACTGTGGTACTCGAGATGTTCCGGGGCTTCGGGGCGTTCCGACTGATCAACTTCTCGGTTCTACTGGTCCTCATCATGATCTACCGCCCAGAGGGATTGCTCGGATCGTGGACTCTGTTCAAGCGTCGCAGGAAGACGGGAGCGACCTGATGGGGATCCTTGAAATCAGGGACTGCACAATCCGGTTCGGGGGCCTCACGGCGGTGAAGAGTCTGAACATGTCGCTCGAAAGGGGGGCGCTCTATGGCCTGATCGGACCGAACGGCGCAGGCAAGACAACTATTTTCAATCTCCTGACGGGTGTGTATCAACCCAACGAAGGGTCGATCGAGCTGGACGGAAAATCGATCGAGCGGCTCAAGCCTTCGCGCATCGCACAGCTCGGGATGTCACGCACCTTCCAGAACATTCGCCTGTTCCAGAGCATGACTGTGCTCGAGAACGTCAAGTTGGCTCGCCACCTGACGAGGACGCAGGGGGTGTTCGACGCGATCGTGCGCACTCGCCGGCTACGCGAGGAGGAAGTCAAAGTCGAGCAAGATGCCATGGAACTGCTCGAGATTTTCAAGCTCGACGGCCGTGCCGACGAGCTGGCACTGAACCTTCCGTATGGCTCGCAGCGTCGCCTGGAGATCGCACGGGCTCTGGCTACCAATCCTACGGTCCTACTACTCGATGAGCCGGCAGCAGGCATGAACCCACAGGAGTCCCTCGAGTTGATGCATTTGATCCGCTCGATTCGCGACCGATTCGACCTCACCGTGTTGTTGGTAGAGCACAACATGAGGGTGGTTATGGGTGTGTGTGAGCGTATACAGGTGATCGACTATGGCGAAACGATCGCGATCGGTAGCCCCAAAGAGATTAGGGACGACCCCATGGTCATCGAAGCTTACCTCGGGGGAGCGTGACGGGCCCTATGCTCGAGCTACGGGAGGTTACAAGCGGTTACGGCGCCATCGAGGCCCTGCGGGGGATCAACCTGAGCGTGGAGCAGGGCGAGGTCGTCACGCTGATCGGGGCCAACGGTGCCGGTAAGTCGACCACACTGCGGAACATCACTGGGCTCGTCCCGATCACCTCAGGGGACGTCGTGTTCGAGGGAGTACGACTGAATGGAATCCCACCGCATCGCATTGTGGGCATGGGCATCTCGATGGTTCCCGAGGGTCGGCAGATTTTTGCTAACCTGAGCGTAGCCGAAAATCTGGATCTGGGTGCCTACCTTCAGAAGGACAAGAGCGAGAACGCCCGGCAGCTAGAGCGGGTTTTCGCACTTTTCCCCCGACTCGAGGAGAGGCGCAAGCAATTGGGTGGCACGCTCAGCGGCGGCGAGCAACAAATGCTCGCGATCGGCCGGGCCATGATGGCCCGGCCGCGTCTGCTCCTGCTCGATGAGCCCTCTCTTGGACTAGCGCCGATTCTGGTGCACACAATTCTGATGGCGATCGACGAGATAAACCGTGAAGGCACCACCATTTTGCTGGTGGAGCAGAATGCGAATGCGGCGCTCAAGCATTCGCACCGGGGTTACGTATTGGAGACCGGGTCGATCGTGATGGAGGGTCCATCGGATCGCCTCGCCGCCGATCCCCTCGTGAGAGAGGCATACCTCGGCGAAGGGTGAGGCCATCCTCCGCGGGCGCAGTTACCAGAGGAGACGATAACCAAGCCTAGCGGAAGGACAGAACTGTTGGGTGTCGGCCTCATGGCGCTGATCTGCTCCGCTATGCGGCGGGGAAGGGTGTGGAAGCGGAGGTCCGCCGCGGCATGCCCGCCTCTCCTCGCTTCACCCTGCTGACCGCAGGGCCTGTGAACGATGCCGGATTGTATGATATCCTGCTGCTCCTCCTGGATTCGTTGGGTGCCGAAGCGAGCCATCAAGAGACTGAGACCCCTGCTGAGTTCGACGAAGCCTTCCGGGCATACGCCGGAGAGGGCTACGACATAATCTTCGCCCACGGCTTGAGTATCGGGATGCGGCCCTGAGGGCCGGGCAGGCCTTTCCAGAGCGCACGGCAGCTGCGCGACGGTTGATCCGAGTCGTGACCGTTTTCCTCGCTTCACTAGGGCGATAGTTTAGACCCCATGATCACCACCAGCCGATGGTCGCCCGCGGGGTGGCCTGGACTCCTCCTAGCCATGATTTCTTTAGCGTCAGCGTCTTCTGCGTCGACGCAGCAAACCCCGCAAGGGGGGCTAGTGGATGCGGCCCTCCGCCTCCGTCAGCTCGACGGCGTCAAGCGGGTTCTGTTGGTCGGGGCCCACCCAGACGACGAGGACAGCGCGCTGCTGGCCACCCTGGCCCAAGGCATGGGCGTGGAGACCGCCTACCTGTCCCTCACGCGCGGGGATGGTGGTCAGAATCTGATCGGACCCGAGTTGTCTGAGGGGTTGGGAATCGTACGCACCGGCGAATTGGTAGCCGCGCGGGCTATCGATGGGGGTCAACAGTTCTTCACCAGGGCGCTCGATTACGGATTCTCAAAGAGTGCCGAGGAAGCCTTTTCGCACTGGCCCAGGGAAGCCCTACTAAGTGACATGGTGTGGGTGATCCGTACCTTCCGTCCGCAGGTGATAGTGTCCGTATGGACGGGCACGCCCGCGGACGGTCATGGTCACCACCAGGTGGCGGGGATTCTGGCGCCAGAGGCTTTCGCAGCAGCTGGGGATCCCACGCGCTTTCCGGAACAGCTCGCATTCGCGCAGCCCTGGCGGGCGACCAAGCTGTTCAGGCGCACTCGGAGAGATCCACCCGGGACTCCTGTCACGGTCGTGCAAACGGGAGTCTTTGATCCACTCTTGGGTCGCTCCTGGTATCAGGTCGCGATGGAGGGAAGGAGCCTCCATCGCTCTCAGGACATGGGAGCGGCCCAACCCATCGGATCTCGTACGTCGGACCTCGTCCTGCTCGAGTCGACGACCGCGGTGGAACCAGGCGCTAGCCTGTTCGCTGGAGTGGACACCGCACTCAGTGATCTCACGGCCGGACTGGATCCACGAGAACGGGCCGCTGCCGACGAGCACGTGCGGACCTATCGAGATGCTGTTCACCAGGCGGAAGCATCATTGGTAGTGTCGGATCCCGGTAAGGCGGTTCCGCATTTCGCGCGTGCGCTGCGCGCGCTTACGGACCTGGCTGGAGCGGTGGGTGGGGACGGTGTGCGAGCGAGCGAGCTGGCACGTGCGATCACTCGTCACACTTCGGTCGGTCGCTCGGCCCTGCTCTCCGCGGCCAGCATTGTTGTGGAGGCGGTCACCGGGGATGCCCAGCTCGTGCCGGGCGCCAATACCACCGTGACGATCAGGGTGTGGAACGGCGGCCGATATGCCGTGACTCGAGCTCAGCCCGACCTCAGGCTTCCAGCTGGCTGGACCGCCACCACCATCCCGGCTGTAGAGCCCCAGGGCGGACGGAGTCGCGCGCGCATCGTCCAGGGCCGCTCTCGGGACGAGGTGGCGCGCAGCGGGTCGATCGATCCTGGGGAGGTGGCCGTGTGGAGCTTCCGTGTTCAAGTCCCCGCAGATGCCCCTTCCACCGATCCCTACTTCATGCGCCAGCCGCGTGATGGCGACCTCTACCGCTGGCCAGACGATCCTGCAGTGCGGGCTCTTCCAATGGGGCAGCCGCTGATCCGGGGCGGTGTTTCGCTCCAAGTTGAGCTGGCCAGAGGAGAGCCGCCGGTCGTGGCGTCGTCGGTCGGCGAGGCACTGTTCGTAGGAGTGGACCAGGCCTCCGGCGAATACCGTGAGCCAGTGCTCGTCGTGCCCGCGCTCTCAGTTTCCATCGACCAGGAAACCATGGCGTGGCCGATCGCGGAGACAGAGCCGAGGGAGATCGCCGTCCGTATAAGGGGTGAGGGGGAAGAAGGTATCCGGGGCAGCGTGCGACTCGAAGCCCCCTCCGGATGGACCGTCGAGCCCACGTCAGTCCCATTCGTAGTGGAGGGTCGTAGCTCGGTCATGTCGGCAGCTTTCCAGGTACAGCCGCCGGAGAGCGGAGCAGCTGGGAAGGTGGCACTACGAGCGGTGGCTGAAGGCTCCGGCGGAGGCAGCTGGGACCAGGCCATCCGGATGATCGAGTATCCGCATATCCGTCGCGCGGTTTACGTCACACCGGCGCAGATGACGGTGACGCGCCTCCCCGTTCAGATCGCCCATGATCTTCGGGTGGGATACATAATGGGGACTGAGGACGGAGGGTTCGAGGCACTCCTACAGCTGGGAGCCAAAACGGAATTGCTCACACCCGAGCGCGTTCAGACGGGAGATTTGTCAGCGTTCGACGTGGTGGTCGTCGGCGTGCGTGCCTACGAGACCCGTCGTGATCTGGTCGCGGCGAACGCACGCCTGCTCGATTTTGGGCGTGCCGGCGGTACCGTGATCGTGCAGTACCAGCAGTACCAATACGCGACTGGTGGTTTCTCCCCTTACCCGGTGACGATCAACCGACCCCACGATCGGGTGACCGAGGAAGAGGTCCCGGTGCGGGTGCTCGACGCCTCCGCCCCGATCTTCACGACCCCCAATCGCATCACCTCTGAGGATTTTGTCGGCTGGACTCAGGAGCGCGGACTCTACTTCCTGGGCACCTGGGACGACCGCTTCACACCGCTCCTGGAGATGAACGATTCTGGCGAATCCCCTCTCCGCGGCTCGTTGCTAGTGGCGCCCCTGGGTGATGGACTATACGTATATACCGGACTCGCGTTCTTCCGCCAATTTCCCTGGGCGGTCCCGGGGGCATATCGACTGTTCGCAAACCTGGTGTCACTCACCGCGGAGACGTGGAATCGCCACCTGCAAGCGGGTGGCGCAGAGCTCTGAGGAGAGACGGTCCGCACCTCGCAGTCCTGGTCGTTCTGGCGGTCACCTGGCTACGTAACTAGTCGCCGAAGCTCACCCCGAGAGCGGCGCGCGGTCCGGATAAGATCGCTATCGAGAGGGACCATTACTGGACCTTTCGCCACATCTTCGAGCGGCACTTCCTCTACGTGAGGTTGGTTGAGTGCGACCAGGCACCCTTAGCGGGCCTCTTCCGCAAATTTGACGGCTGCCGTCCCGAACTGGAGCGCAAGCAGGCGATCATCCGCATTGGGCGCCCCGCCACGTTGCAGGTGCCCCAGGACCAACGAGCGCGCCTCCCTCCCCATTCGCTCCGCGAGCTGCGCTGCCAGCTTTTCGGCCACTCCTCCTCATAGCGCGCCCGCGCGCGCCGGCGTCGCTGTTTGGATGAAGGAGGATTCTCTGCCCTGCTCGTACGCGCCCTCGGCGGCGACGACGAGCGCGAACTCCCATCCCCCGCGATAGCGTTCTTCGATCTTTTCACACACGCACTCGAGATTGTATTCGATCTCCGGTATGAGGATGACGCCTACCGTCCCGGCCAAACCTGCGTGGAGGGCGATCCGACCCGTGTGACGCCCCATCACGCGCAGCTGGGCTCCGGCGATGGAGTGGAGCTTGTCCAACACGTCGGTGGCAATCTGGCGAATCCGAAGCTGACCTGAGTCGCGCACAAGTCGTTGTCGATGGTCTTGGGCACGCCGATCACGGGCAGTCCCTTGGTGTGCAACTGCGACGCTATGCGGAGGGAGCCATCCCCGCCGATAGCGATAAGTCCGTCGAGGCCCCGGGACCGGAACGCGTGGTACGATCGTTTCCGAGCGGTCTGCGACGGCGACGCTGCCGTCCGGGTACGTTCCCGTGCTGTCGAGTGGGTTGCCACGGCTGGTGGCGCCCTACCTGGGGGCACGTCAGTCGGAACGCCCCCCCTGGGGAGGGTTACGACATCGGCAACACCTAAGGCGTGACCGCGGCGGCGGGCGCGCTGCCTCAGGAGAAGGAAGCCATGCCGGTTACCGAAAAAGACGTCCGCAACGCGCTCAAGACGGTCAAAGATCCCGAGCTCCACCTTGATCTGGTTGTGCTCGGGCTGGTCTACGATATCGACGTGGCCGAAGACGGCGCCGTGCACATAGTGATATCGCTCACCTCGCCGGGCTGCCCCGTGGCAGGCCAGATCCTCGAGGACGCACGCACTGCTGCCCTTGGGGTGGAGGGTGTGGAGAAGGTTGAAGTCGAACTCACCTTCGATCCACCCTGGACCCCTGAGCGAATCAGCCCGCTAATCCGCTCTTCGCTTGGGATCTGAACGCGGATCTGTGGCGGGAAAGCAACTGGCGAGGACCTCAGTCGACCAACTCAACCTCTTCGAGGAAATCACG
>Ga0115002_10002388_pt1 | contig 24604 bp, 24 predicted proteins | sample ArcticOcean_MG_C_8_FD_89576 | JGI IMG/M metagenome (GOLD analysis project Ga0115002, IMG submission 89576) | Marine microbial communities from western Arctic Ocean - ArcticOcean_MG_CB11_86 | ecosystem: Environmental > Aquatic > Marine > Oceanic | place: Arctic Ocean: Canada Basin | collected... | reverse complement strand
TGACTGCGAATTGGCTTGTGCACCGAGGGCGGTGAGGCGCCCGGCTGGCCAGGCGCGACGAGGGAGCATGCTGGGCGCATGTGACCGACGAGCAACGCCGCCAGACGGAGGCCTCGCCGGCCGAATGCGGAGCTGGTTCGCAATCAGACCACTAGGGTGGAAAACCGATCGAAAGCTTGATTGCCGCGTACTCCGGATGAACAGCTCCATCGAAGAGACGAATGACCAGAGGCGGCTCGATCCAGGTCTGGCTCCGCATGCGCGCGGGCAGATCATCTCCACGCATCAATGCGAAGAGAGCGACAAGCGGCGGCTCCTCCGCGCGGAACACGACAGGGCGGCGGCGGACCACGGTGAGGCCTGCGTCACGGGCAGCTTCCTCCAGTCGATCTCGCCGTTGTTCGGGATAGACGCACACGAACAATCCGCCAGGCTGCAGGTGCGAAGCTGCGACCCTGGCATAGTCGCCGATGTCTCCGCGCAGCTCGAACCGGCACGCGATCTTCTGCGGGTGCTCGCTCTCGATTCCGGTACCCGGCGGAAAATACGGAGGACTTCCAACGACGAGGTCGAATCGCTCCTCCACGGCCAGCGAGCTCGGATCCCTGAAGTCCCCGTGGCGGATCTCAAAGCGGTCGTCGAGACCGTTGTATGCCGCCGACTTTCTCGCCAGGCGCACGCTCTCCTCTTGCGCTTCGATGGTTACGACGCGGGCACCGGCGAGACGCCAGGCAGCCATCATGCCCACTGAACCTATACCGGAACCAAGATCGAGCACGAGATGCGCCGACGGTGCCCACGCAGTCGCGTACCACGCCGTTAGCAGATCGTCGGTTGAAAAACGATGGCCCTGTCGGAGTTGGAAGATGCGGAAGTGACCGCTGATGGCATCGAGTGTTTCGTCCGCGGGCACGTCGATCGACACGCGCGCACCCGGCGGAACGGGACCCGGTTTGGTCCACCCTTTGAAAAGCGCTTCGACCTTCAGACCGGTTCCCATTGGCCTCACTGTAGCAGGGCAGTTCTTTCGCAGTTGCGCGTTTGTACGTACCATGTTGTCTGATGTGACTCTCCACCAGAGGTTTCAATAATGTGGATTCTGAAAAATATTTCCGAAGGCGAGACTGAAAAGATGTTCCGCATCCTCCCTGGTGGAGTACGAACGATCGGGCGAGCCACGGGCGCGGACTTCATCGTGGACGCCCCCCTCGTCTCGCGGGTGCACTGCCGGCTGACGGCATCCGCCGACGGGAGTCTCGCAGTGCAGGACCTCGACAGCACCAACGGCACCTTCATCAACGGGGAACGGGTCGAGACAGGGCGACTGACATCCGGCGACCGACTCGGGGTCGGACGAATAGAACTCGTCGCGCTGAGCGGCGTCGACTAGCTGCCCTGGGACTTCCCGCGGGCTATCTCGTCTTCCCGCTCATGGCCAGGTATTCGAGAACAAACGGATTCGTCCGGCGCTCATGCCCGATGGTCGTGTCAGGGCCATGGCCAGGGTACACCGTGGCTCCGTCGCCGAGGGGAAGCAACACGTCGGCGATCGACCGCATCAAGACCTTGTGGTCCCCGCCAGGCAAATCAGTGCGCCCGACCGATCCCGCAAACAGGGTGTCCCCTACAAAGAGATCGGTGCCAGCCTCACCCTTCTTGCCGATCTGGAGGCAGACACCACCGGGGCAGTGCCCAGGCGTGTGATGCACACTCACCTCGTAGTCTCCAAAACACACTGGGGTCATGTCGTAAAACATATCGACCGGTGGAGGCTGCACGACCTCGAACCCGAACATACGCCCCTGCTCGACCGCATGCTCGTACAGCGGTCGATCGTGCTCATGGAGATACACCGGGGCGCCGAGCGCATCTTTGACAAGCGCAACGCCCGTGATGTGATCGATGTGCGCGTGCGTCAGAAGGATATGCTTCACTTCAACGCGGTGATCCCGCACGGCGGCGAGTAATGCGTCGGCCTCGTAGCCGGGATCGATGATCACAGCCTCCCGCGTCCGCTCGCAGCCGACGACAAACCCGTTCTTGAAAAACGGCGCCATTTCTCTGATCTCCAGAATCATTCCACTACAATCCCCTCAACATGATTCTCTGCATCGTTGACGACCTGCTCTTCTCGGTCAAAATTTCAACTACCGCCAAGGCCCTTGCCGCGCCGGTGTTTTTCGAACGGTCGCCGGACATGGTCTTGCCTCGCATCCGGGAGAAGCAGCCGTCACTGGTCATTTTCGATCTGAACAGCTCGAAACTTCGGCCACTGGAAGCCATTGCGCAGATGAAGGCTGATCCCGCACTCAGCGATATCAGAACACTTGGTTATGTGTCTCACGTCCAGACCGACGTCATCAGTGAGGCTCGCAGTGCGGGAATCGACGAAGTCCTCGCTCGCTCCGCGTTCTCTGAACGGCTCGGTCAGATCTTCAGCTCGCCGCCAGCCACCACGCCAGCAGCCCCAGTCCCAGCAGAATCACAGTAGTCAACATCAGAACCTGACCGACGCCGGTCGTTTGTCGCTCCGCGGCACCGATCGCGTCTCCTCCGTCGGCCCGCACTTCAGCCGTCGCTGCCGCGCCTCTGAGTTCCGCCGCGAGCGCCGCCGCGCTTTGAATACGCAAATCGGCGTTCGGTGCCACCGCCTTCAGCACAATCTGGTCGACCACCGCCGGCACGTGCCTGTTGGCGGCGCTCGGCGCGGCCGAGCCGCGGTGCAGCGGCCGGCGCATGGCTAGCATCTCGTACAGAATCGCGCCAACGGAGTAAATGTCGGACCGTTCGTCCGGGAGCTGACCGCCCGCCTCCTCCGGCGAGTCGTAGTCGGTATGGCGCGAGAGGGAGGCGTCCTCGTCAAGGCCGGATCGTGCAGCGGGGTCGAACACCGGAATCTTGGCACGGCCCTTGGCCGTGACCGTGATCGAATCCGGGCTGAATCCTCCACCGACGAATCCGGCGGCGTGGGCCCCGGCAACCGCATCAGCAATCTGAATGGCCAGCTCAAGCGCGCGGCGCACGTGCATCGGCCGCCCTGCCGTTTCGGCTCGCAACGACTGTCCCTTCAGAAACTCGCAGACCAGATAGATTCGCCCGTCCTGCTCGCCCACGTCGAACAACGTGGTGATGTTGGGGTGCGACAGCGCCGCTAGGGATTGTGCATCCTCTATGAAGCGGTGCCTCGCTTGGGCGTCATCCGCAAATTCAGGAGACAGCCACCGCACGGTGACGGTGCGCCCAAGGCGTGTGTCGCGTGCGCGATAGAGTTCCCCTGGTCCAGCGGAGTCGAGACGCTCCAAAAGGTTGTAATGGGCGACCGTGCCAATCGGCGCCGGAGCCGACTCGTTCACCACACCTGTTCCCTACTTCTCCAGTTCGATGGCGCTCTGGAGCAGTTCCTTCGCGTCGCCGATGTGCTCAAGGACGAGCGCGATGTCCAGCGCCGGCTTGCCGGGCATCCGCGTGCTCTGGCAATAGACGCCATGCTGCCCCACCATCGCGATGGCGTCGGTCAGCAGATCGAGCGCCACGGCTACGCGGCCCCTGGTGGATCCCATCATCGTCTCGTGCACTTCAAGCGAGTCACGATGTTTGTTGAGCGCTGACATTTCGTCGCCTTTCATCGTTTCTTCGGCGGCCGCGACGGCCGTATCTCGACGCGACTTGGAAGGCTCCGCGACGGATGGGCGACAAGGTCGACGACAACCTGGGCGACGTCCTCAGGGGCCAGCTTCCATTCATCGTTCTGCCCGGCCGTGCTCATGAAGTCGGTGCGCACCGAGCCAGGCATGACGTACGACACCCGGATGCCGTCCTGCCTCACCTCCTGCATGAGCGCTTCGCTGAACGCGTTCAGCGCCGCCTTCGAGGCACAGTAGGCCGCCCCGGTCGGAAACGCATTGGCGCCGGCGAGACTGCTGATGCTGATGATCCATCCGCCGCCGCGCGCGCGTAGATGCGGTAGCGCCGCATGGCAGGCGTAGAACACGCCGCTGATGTTCGTGTCAATGACTCGGTGCCATTGCTCGACCGTCGTCTCAGCGACGGGGCGGGAGAGACCGACACCAGCGTTGTTCACGAGGATGTCCAAACCTCCAAAATGCTTGACGGCGGTCTCGACAGCCTGTTGCACCTCTTCGGGGCGTCGCATATCGGCCCGAACAGCGAGGACGGCCGCGGCACCACCTGCGTCTTGCAACGCTGCCGTGCCCACCTGGAGCGTAGTGTCTGAGGTCGCGGTGATCGCCACCTGCGCACCGCGCTCGACCAGCGCGCCGGCGACAGCCAGACCGATTCCACGGGAGCCTCCGGTCACCAGAGCGACTTTGCCTGTAAACATCGGCATGCCCTATTACAATACACGCGCTGAGGCGCGCGACCGGCGGCACCTCCCCTGAATTTTTCGCAACATGGCAACAGTAGCAATCGTCGGCGCTGGCGACATTGGCGGTGCGACCGCGCAGGCTCTCGCGTCATGTGACCGTGTCCATCGCGTGTGGCTCGTCGATGCGGCTGCGGGTGCGGCAGCTGGGAAGGCGCTGGATCTGCAGCAGGCAGGCGCTATCGCGGGCCATCACGCCCGTCTTGACGGCACCAGCGATGAGACCAGGCTGATCGGATGCGCCGTCTGCGTCGTCGCGGATCGGTTCGGCGTGAGCACCGGTGAACGGTGCAGCGCAGGACCGCAGAACGGCGACTCGCAGAACGGAGAGTGGCAGACTGGCGAATGGCAGGGCGACGAGGGGCTGTCGATGCTCGGAAGGATCACACGCTACCTTGGCGACGCTCCGATCGTCTTCGCGGGGGCCTCGCACGCCGGACTGCTCAGCCGGCTTGCCGGGGAAACGCCCATCCGGCGCGAGCGCCTGATCGGATCCTCGGCCGAGGCCCTGGTATCGGCGATCACCGCCATCGTCGCGATGGAAGCCAGCTGTTCACCGCCGGAGGTGATGTTGGCGGTGCTCGGGACTCCCCCGGATGGATTCGTCGTGCCGTGGAGCGAGGCGTCCATCGGGGGCTACGGCATGCAGCGCGTGCTCTCACAGGTGCAACTCGCGCGAATTGAGGCGCGGGTCGCCCGGCTTTGGCCTCCTGGTCCCTACGCACTCGGTGCCGCAGCCGCGAGCGTCACCGACGCCATCCTCGCGAACTCGAGACGCTCCTTCAGCATCATCACGCAACTCCACGGCGAATTCGGCGTGAAGCGACGGCCCGGCGCCCTCCCGGCCAGACTCTCGGCCGGCGGTATCGCCCAGGTGCGAGTGCCCGAGCTCGGCACGCGCGAACAGGTGAGGCTGCAGACCGCTTTGGGTGGGTAGGATACGATCGGACCATGTACTGCCTTCTCCGGTCGGCATTGCTGCTGGGGCTGGTCGTGGGCACGTCCGTCAGGGCCGAGCCGCCGATTGCGGCAGACGCACTGCTCGACCACATCCGGTTCCTGGCGTCCGATGAGCTGGGGGGACGCGGGAACGGAAGCGCAGGGCTCGAACGCGCCGCCGAATACATCGCCGCGCGCTTCGAGGCTGCCGGCCTCCGTCCGGGAGGACAGGACGGTCAGTGGTTTCAGCCGTTCGAGCTAACAGCCGGCCTCACCATCGGTGAAGGCAACACGCTCACCGTTCGCGCAGGCGCCACGTCGATTAGCCTGTTGCTCGGCGAATCGTATTACCCGCTGGCCGCGAGCCCCGCAGACGAAGCGACTGCGAACCGAGCCGACTTGAGGGGCGTTCCTCTTGTGTTCGCCGGATACGGAATCTCAGCGCCACAGTTGGAGTACGACGACTACAACGGCCTGGACGTGGGAGGTAAGGTGGCGCTCATCTTCTCCCACGAACCGCAAGAGAACCAGCGCGATAGTCGCCTCAATGGTCGCCGGCCGCTACGCGCCACGACGCTACGCAGCAAGGCGCGCGAGGCACGCAGCCGTGGCGCCCTGGCGCTGCTCGTGGTGTCAGACCCCACGCACCGCGTCGATCAAGCCAACTACGAGCACTTTGCGATCGTGTCGGACGTCCAGGACCATCAGATTCCGGTCCTGCGAGTCGGTCGCGAACAGATTGCCCCGCTGCTGCGCGAGTGGGGTCTCGACGATGTGGCCGCCATGATCGATCGAGATCTCACGCCCCGATCGCGCCCGCTTACCGGAGCAACAATCGACTATACGCAGCGCCTATCGGTCGACCGTCGGACCGTGCGCAACGTGGTCGGCATTCTCGACGGCGCGGACGTAGGCAGAGCCCGGCAGGCAGTAGTCCTGGGCGCCCACTACGACCACGTTGGCCTGGGCGGCCGATTCTCCAGTGCCCCCGAACGGACCGGTGAGATTCACAATGGAGCTGACGACAACGCATCCGGAATCGCCGCACTGATCGAGATCGCCAGATCGGCGGCCACCAACCGAGCGCGGTTTCCACGCTCGCTCGTCTTCGTCGCGTTCGCCGGAGAGGAAAGAGGCCTGCTCGGCTCGCGGCACTATGTCGGTGCACCTGCGACGCCACTGGCCGACACGGTGACGATGCTAAACCTCGACATGATTGGCCGATCCCGCGGGAGCGTTGAAATCGGCGGACTCGACTCGGCATCCGCCATCCGGGTCGATATCGACGCGGCCGCCCTGATCGCTGACATCACCGTGCGCCCTGGCGGCCCAGGCGCCGGGCGTAGCGACGACTCGTCGTTCATCGACCATCGGATTCCGGCACTCCACTTCTTTACAGGCTTCCACGACGACTATCATCGGCCCGGCGATGACTGGGACCGTATCGATGCGGCGGGCACCGCACGCGTGGCGACGATGGTGTTTGAGGTGGCGGCGCGCATCGCAGCGCGTCAGGACCGGCCGCCATTCGGTATGCCCTAAGGGCGCGGGTCGGAATAAAATTGGCACCTTGACCACCGATGCATCCCGCCGGTCGGCGTTGCTCGTCGCGTGCATGCGCCCGGCATGCGCGCTCCTCGCGCCTTGCCGGGCGGGCGCCTCGACGCTCAAGCTGACGCCCTTCTTCCGACCCGAACCCTAAGCCGCAGTGATACTTTCAGCCATCCTCGTCATGACGGTGTTGATCCTGATCAACGCCGTGTACGTCGGCGCTGAGTTTGCGGCGGTAAGCGTGCGCCGGAGCCGGATCCAGCAACTGGCCTCGGAAGGGAACCCGCTCGCTGCGTGGCTCCTGCCGCTCATCGAATCGCCTGCTGCGCTAGATCGGTACATCGCGGCCTGCCAGATCGGCATCACGCTGTCCGGTCTTGGACTCGGGGCGTTCGCTCAGCACACGATCGCCCTGGAGCTCGCGCCACTGTTTGGGCGGTTTGGTGGTCTGCAGGAGGTTGCCGCACAGTCCACATCCGCGGTCGTGGTGCTGCTCCTGCTCACTGTCGCCCAGGTCATCTTCGCCGAGTTGGTTCCGAAGTCACTGGCGCTGCAGTATCCCACACAGGCCGCCCTCTATACGCTTGTGCCGATGGTGCCATCACTGTGGTTGTACCGGCCCTTCATCAAGTTCTTGAACGGATCAGGCCTCTTTCTGCTCAGATTGATGGGATCGCCCGCACCGACCCACGGCCACATTCATTCGCCTGGTGAAATCGAACTCCTGATCGCCGAAAGCCGCGATGGCGGTCTCCTTGAGCCGGACGAACACCGTCGCCTGCAACGCGCGCTGCACCTGAACCTGCGCCACGCGAAACAGCTGATGGTGCCCCGGCCAAGAATCTCGGCGCTGGACATCAACACGCCGCTCGACGATGTCACTGCTCTCGTGGCGCAGAGTCCGTTCTCCCGGGTGCCTGTGTATCGCGACTCGATTGATAACGTCGTCGGCGTGCTGCACACCAAGGATCTCGTCCGCTGGCATGTCGGCGACAGAGGGGAGACCACACTCGATCGCTTGCTCCGACCAATTGCCAGTGTGCATGAGAGCGTCACGGCTGACCGCGTACTGCGGGAGTTGCGCGCGCAGCGCTCTCACCAGGCGCTGGTGGTCGATGAGTTTGGAGGGACCGCAGGACTGCTGACGCTTCAAGACGTGTTGTCGGAATTGCTCGGCGATGTCGGTGACGAATTCAAGAGCGGACACCCGGCGGCACAGGTACTGCCAGACGGCAGCATTCGCCTTCCGGGGGCGATGGCAGTTGACGACGCCGCAGCGCTGCTCGATACCCGCTGGGACACCGAAGCAACCACGGTGGGTGGACTCATTACCGCCGAGCTTGGCCACCTGCCCGTCGCCGGTGAGCGCGCCACCATTGGCAGCTACGAGTTCGAGGTCGAACGGATCGCGAACCATGCGCTGGAATCTGCACTAGCGCGCCGTGTCGTTCACGACACCTCCGGACCAGAAGAATGACCGAGTTACCCGTCGCGCTGACCATCATCTTCCTGCTTGTGATCGCCAACGGCTTGTTCGTGGCCGCGGAATTTGCCATCGTCGGCGCGCCTCGCGCGAGCATCGAACACGAGGCGGCTCAGGGCAACCGCCTGGCACGGCGGGTGGCACGTATCCTCGAGGACCCAGGTCGGCAGGACCGCTATATCGCAACAACCCAGGTCGGCATTTCGGTCGCCAGTCTCGGGTTGGGTATGTACGGGGAGCACATACTGGCTGACTGGATTGCCGCGCGTCTCGAACTGATTGACGCAGGCCGTTGGATCGTTGCGCATGGGGCGGCAAGCATCGCCGCGGTGTCGGTGCTGACCTACATGCATATCGTCATCGGAGAAATGGTGCCCAAGGCACTGGCGCTCCAGCGCGCGGCGCGCACGGCGCTGTATGTCACGCCAGTGGTTCTGGCGCTCCAGACGATCCTGCTGCCGATCGTCGTCGGCTTGAACGCTGCCGGCAACGGGCTGCTGCGCCTGATGCGCGTACCCCGCCATGCCCCGGACAGCGAGCGTTATCACACGACCGAAGAGCTGCAATACATCGTCGAGGAAAGTCAGGAGGGCGGGTTGCTCCGCGGTGAATCGGGCGACATCCTGCGCGAACTCTTCGAGTTTGGCGACCTGACCGCCGGCGAGGCCATGGTTCCTCGCGTCATGCTGACCGGCATCAAGGTAGGCACCACGTCGGAGCAATTGAGCGCCATCTTACAGGCCAGCCCGCACACACGGTACCCCGTATTCGACGGCGATCTCGACAACATCATCGGCAGTATTCACATCAAGAGGGCACTGCGGCATCTGGTGGCGCACACACCGATCACCGTGCAGGACGCCCGACCGCTGCCCTATGTCCCGGGACCGGCGCTGCTCGACGAGGTCATGACCGCGATGCGTCGCGACCGCGCACAGATGGCGGTCGTCATGGATCAACACGGCGGGACGGCAGGACTCATCACCATGGAGGATCTCTTTGAGGAGGTTGTCGGGGACATCGAAGAAGGTCAGGGCCGGACACCAATCATCGTGGAGGCCCCGGGCCGCCTCCGCGTGCGCGGAACGGTCAGGCTCGAGGAGGCGGGGGAAGCGCTCGGACGCGACTTTGACCACCCGAAGGTGACAACGATCAGCGGCCTCGTCCTCGCGTTGCTCGGCCGGCCCGCGGTCACGGGCGATTCGGTTGTCTGGAACAACGTGCGGATCGATGTGACGGCCACGGCCGGACGCGGCGTCGCAGACGCGCTCGTCCTGCTCCCGGACAACCCTGAGAACACGCCCTCGGGAAACACAGGAGCGTTGCCCTCGTAGGCTAGGCCCCGGAAACGTGATCCGTTGGGTTGCAGAGACTCACAATCGGCAAAACATGAGCGGCCTTGGCCGAGCAAACACGTCAATGAAGCCAGGGGATCAGGTCACCCTCACTGCGCAGCCAGCCAGGGATGGCAGATCATTCGCGCCCGTCGTAAGGGAAGTGCTCCCTGGTGGCCAAGAGTTAAAGAGCTGAATCCGGCGCCGTCGCCACCCTGCCCTCGGCCGGCGGCCGGCTCCGCCCGGCGGGACATCGACCTCCGCTCACACCCTGTCGCTCCCGCCGCGAGTAGTACCCATTTCGGACGTCAGCCATCGCGGCATATACCAGCGTTGCCAATTCACACGTCACGGATCGCGCGGACCGAACTCGCGGTGAGGAATCGCTCCGATCAATGTCCGGCTTCGCGGTGCTTATCTGGCTCCGCGGTGTCTCGCCTGGCTCCGAACGGCCGTCGGCCGAGAACAGCGTGGCGGCGGACTAGCGCGGATTTCATGAGCGCGTACCTCCCGAGGAACCGCAGGCAGTCCAGTTCTGCCAGCGGGACCACCTCGGCCGCGTGCTAGGCAGAAGTGACATCCGCGTTAGGTGAGCGAGGGTCGCCGGATAGGGCGACCAGGGCGCCCACAACTGACTGGCGCTGCAAGGCTTGGCCGGATCAGGGCGGGTGCCTGCCCAGCGGCATTAGACGCGAGACTCGCCGCTGACGACCGGGCCGGCGAAGCGTGGCTCCCGCAGCCAACGTGCCTCGCATTGCGCCGTCTATCTGCGTGCTAGGATGCGCTCGCGCAGAGACTTAGCGCGAATCGACCGTAACATCGCCGGCCGTGGTTGGCTGCGAGCGTCGCTGATCGGCGCCGTCCCGAGCTTGCTGTGATACGGGGTGACAACGAGAGTCTTCCTACCCTCCTCTTGAAGCGTTGAGCAATAGTTATCAGCAACTGCAAAAATTCCACCGCTCTTGGCAAAAGGATTCTCGTAGACACAGTACACAACCGTTGCCTGGTCCACTCGGACCAACTTTCGTGCTGCATCGAGCTGCTCGATCTCATCATCAACGAAAAAGGAACGGAGCGATTCTGACGTGCCGTCTTGCGCGGCCGCCCGAGCCACTTCGATCGCCCTGTTGTAGGCCGCGGATGTCTTCATGATGGCGTGCCCCTCTTTGGACCTAAGGGCTCGTGGTGCATCGCGACGAACAATGCGACAAGCGTCTTGGCTTCATGTTCGCGCAATCGCCGGAGATTCGAACCGAATGCGAACACCAACACACTTGAAATACAGAACAGCCACGCATTGGGCGGGTCAGTTACTCGAAAGACACTCAACGCTGCTCCGACCAGTCCTGACCACAGCATTGTGGCCGCGAATCTCGTTCTCGCCTCGTACGATTCGTAATATGACAGCGCCTCGGGAGACCAGGTAGCGATGTAGTTTTTCCAATAGTAGAAGACGTCCAGCCATTCATGCCTCTGGCCACGTGTGGGCAGACCTAGCATGAGGCCAGCGCCGCCAGCCGCCTTGAAATGCTTCGCCAAGTTGCTTTCTTGCTGTATCAGAACATCCGGGTATGGAAAACCCATCTTGCTCCGCGACGATCTGGCGCCACGCGCGGCACGCCACTTTTCCAAGCGCCGTGTAAGTAACGCACAGGCGAAACCAAGGACAACGCATATCAGCCTTCGCGGTAGCTCTGCCCAATCGACAGGCAGTGAACGAACGATGTTACCGAACACGTAGGACACGAAGAGCACGAGGAGCGCACCGATAGCCACCGCGCTGCCTGCTTGGTTGCCGTACAGAGAAACGAATGTCTCAAGCACCGCCTTGACGACTTCGTTGTCGCCCAGAGAAACGACAAGAACAATCAGAACGTAGGCGCCTGCCGGGAGTATCGCGAAGAAATCTACCTTTCCGATTTACGACAATGTGGTTGTTGCAGGCATATTTCGTCTTCCATTCACTTGTGCATAGGAGGCGAGCAAGCATGTTGCGGTTGCCGTCGAGGCTCAGCAGCGCAGACAGCGACCAGATCGAATTGACTTCCAGAGGATGGATGTTCAGCGTCGATCAGCGGGTCGTCGGCCACAACTTCGATAGCGATGCGGCATTGAGAGCACCGACAACACATGGCCCATTATCTCGGTATCCGGCCTCGCTGCCTCCAGTATTCCTTGACTTGGAAGCGGCGGGAACCTCCACGCGCGCGCCTATGCTGCGGGCACTGGCCGAGCCGGTTCCCGCCGCATCCACCACGGGCCGCTGGGGCAGCGCGAACACGTAGATTCCGTTTTTGGCGCCCCCGGACTGAGACATCGCATCGGCCGCCACCCTGAGCGGGCCCGCCGTCACCGATTGCCCCCGACCGGTATAGACGACGACGTACTGCGTACCATCAACGGCATAGGAGATCGTGCTGTTGATGATCATGCCGCCAACCTCAGCCTCCCACAGAACAGTGCCATCGCTGGCGTCGAGGGCGCGAAGCTTCCGGTTGAGATCACCGAAGAACACGAGGCCCCCCGCGGTCGTCAGCGCCGACCCGTTGGTCCCCTGCGCCTGCGAATAGATCACTTGCATCTCTCCAGTCGAGACGTTGATCTTGGCGATGCCCATGTAGGCATTCGGGTCGCCACCGGGACGCAGAATGCCGGTACGCTGCCCAAAGCCGGTCGGGCTGTCGTTGACCGCTTCCATCGTCAGGCACTGGTCGTGGAATGGCACGTAGAGCGCGTTCTCGCCAGGGTGATAGGCGATCTGCCACAGGCTTCGCGTGTTGTGGTAGCAACCGATGATGACGTCGCCGTCCTTTCTGAACAGCTTGTCGGGATTGACGCTGGTCTGCCCGGTGTTGACGTCGACGATGCTCATGTTGAGGTTGGGATCGTCGAAGGGGAACGGCCGCGCCCACAGGAATTGCCCGGTCTCCTGCGCAACCGCAAACATCCCGCCCCCTTCACCGACGGTGATGACGACGTCCTGTTCGGTCCCGGGCACCAGCGCCGGGTTGATCCATTTCACGAATTGCGGGTCGGGGCTCACGCGCGTACGAACGAGGATGCGTTCCTGGTTGTGGTCGGCGTCCCAATCGTCGCCGGGCAGTTCCTGATAGTGCCACACCAACGTTCCGGTCTCGACGTTGAGCGCCACGGTCGAGTTGCTATAGAGCTCTGATGGTGAGACATCAGACACCGCGTCGTAGCGGCCGTGACGCATGAAGCGGGTGTAAGGATTGGGGTTGGCCACGCCCCAATAGACGACCTTGCGGACAGGATCGTACGAGCCGGGCAGGCCCCACGGGCCGGCGGCACGCTCGTCCACCGCCAAACCGCCCCAGGTGTCGCCCCCCGGGGCGTCAGGTGCCGCCGTGACGAAAAACCGCCAGACCTCCTTGCCTGTCATCGCGTCGTGAGCCGCGATGAAACAGAACTCGCGCTTCCCCTGCTGACACGTGCGGTTCGAGATCACCTTGCCGTCGGCCACCAGCAGCCCGCCGGCGGTGATCTGGCCGTTGTCCACCTTGGTTTCCCAGCGCAGCGCGCCGGTCCGGGCATCGAGTGCCAGCAGAAATCCGTCCGGCGCGCCGAAATAGATCATGTCCTCGTAGATACCGAGGCTCTTGCTGCGCGCCGCCGCACGCGGGACGGTGGGTGGATAGTCGCGCTGATACTCCCAGATCAAATTACCGCTCGCGGCATCGAGGGCCTGAATGGTGGCGCCCGGAGCCATGACGTACATGACGCCGCGATAGACGAGCGGCGTAGATTCCTGGGTGCCGTCCGGCATGTCGCGCGACCAGGCGAGGCGCAACTGGGCGACATTGCTTGTGTCGATCTGGTCGAGTGGGCTGAAACGATGTTGATCGTAGGTTCGACTGATATGGAGCCAATCGGCGGGATCGGGATCGACCTGGATCGCCTGAGTGACCGGGACAAACGCTTCTGTCTGCGCGTGCACTGCCGGATTCCACGGACCCACGGCAACGGCCCCGAGCAAGCATGCCGCGACGATATTGGACCTGTTCATCCTTTCCTCTCCTGGGTGCATCAGTGGTCCTACTGCAACGCAGCCACTCCGCGTGCGAGCGTTGGCCACAACATAGACCGTGAACGCCTCGCTGACAAGTGCAGGCCCTTGCTGCCGGTGCACTGCCCGCTCGGCCTGCGGGAGATCCAGAGTAGGGCTTTTCGAGTTTCACCTCCTCGGTGCCGATCACTTCGCCCTTGAGGAGGCCGTGGAAACACCTGGAAACAGGCGTCAGGCAGGGCTCGTCTCCCTTTCAAACACATCACAGAAGCGGCGGACCATCGCGTCCTCGACCTCGCCGATCGAGATGTCTCGCCCGGCAACGCGCTCCAGCGACGTCACTCCCCGGTTCGGTATGCCGCACGGCACGATCAGGTTGAACTCGTCCAGATTTGTGCTCACATTGAACGCAAATCCGTGGCTCGTGACCCAGCGAGAGAGCCGCACGCCAATTGCGCCAATCTTGTCCTCGCCGATCCACGCGCCGGTAAGTCCGTCACACCGCTCGGCTGTCACGTGATAGTCGGCGCAGACGCGGAGCATGACCTCTTCGAGGTCACGCACGTAGCGGTGCACATCGCAGCGATCGGGACGCAAGTCGATGATCGGATACCCGACGAGTTGCCCGGGGCCGTGATACGTCACGTCGCCGCCGCGGCCGGTGTCGCAAATATCGATACCGAGCTGCGTCAGAAGCGACGCGGCCGCAACAACGTGCGACCGACCGGTGTCGCCTTTGACGCCTACGGTGATCACGGGCGGATGCTGAAGGAGGAGGAGAAGGTCCGGCACGTGGCCGCCGCGCCGCTCTTCAACGAGCGCACGCTGCAGGTCGAGGGCATCCTGATATCGGACAACGCCCAACCGCCGGACCTCGAGCGGCTTGGGCACGGGCTAGGCCTGGTTCTGGTCGAACTGCTCGATGTTCTTCTTTACGTCTGACATGAACTGATCCGCCACTGCACCATCGACCAGTCGGTGATCGAAGCCGAGCGTCAGGTACGCCATCGTCCGAATCGCAAGGGCGTCGTCGACGACGACGGGCCTCTTCTCGACGGTGCCCACGCCCAGGATCGCCACCTGCGGTTGATTGATAATCGGCATGCCGAACTGCGAACCAATCTGACCAGGATTCGTGATGGTGAACGTGCCGCCGTGCACCTCGTCCGGCGTGATCTGCTTGGCGCGCGCGCGCGCTGCGACATCGGCGATTGCGCGGCTCAGGCCCAGAATGTTTTTCTCACCGGCGTTCTTGAGCACCGGCACAATCAGGCCGGTCTCCAGCGCCACGGCGATCCCGAGGTGCACGTCCTGGTTGTAGACGATGCTGTCGCCATTCAGCGCCGCATTCACGATCGGATGCCGCTGAAGAGCGTCAATCACCGCCCTGGCGATGAACCCCATGTAGGACAGCTTGACGCCGAGTCGTTCGTATTCCGCCTTTTTCGCGCGCCTGATCCGATCAACATTGGAGAAGCTGACGTGAAAGACGGTGTGCACGTGGGCCGACGTCCGCTTGCTGAGGACCATGTGCTCCGCGATCTTCTTGCGCATCGCCGATAGTGGCTGGACTTCGATGCGCTGGTCGCTGTCTCGAACGGGGCGGGGAGCTTCGTTCCCTCGACCTGCGTCCCCGGCCTCGAGAAACGCGAGAATGTCCTGCTTCGTGACGCGGCCACCGACACCGGACCCCGCGATCCCAGTGACATCGACGTTGTGTTCTTGTGCAATTCGACGGACCAGCGGCGACAACTTCTGTCGTCGGGCATCGCCGTCCGCCACCCCACCAGAGGCAGCCTCGCGTGACACCGCGGCGGAACCGACCGCAGCCGTGGCCGCTGGAGTGTCAGGCACCGACGGGGATGGCTGGGTGTCAGGCGGTTGAGTCTCGATGTGCGGCGAATCCGGTGCAGCCTGCTCACCCACCAGCTGGATCGTGCCGACGACGCTGTCTACCGAGACCGTGTCGCCCTCCCTGGCGAGAATTTCGGTGAGCACGCCTTCCGATGGAGACGGAATCTCTGCGTCAACCTTGTCAGTGCTGATTTCAAATAGCGGTTCGTCGCGGTCCACATGATCGCCGACCTTCTTGATCCAGCGAACGATCGTGCCTTCAACGATCGATTCGCCCATCTGGGGCATGACGATGGGGGTGGGCATCCTTGGTCTCGCGGATATCGTCTCGGCAGTCTACAGGTGAATGGCGGCACCATGGACCGCGTGTGCGGCCTCGCCAACGGCCTCCGAAAAGGTCGGGTGCGCGTGGATCGTCCTCATCAACTCCTCGACGGTGCACTCCAGCCGCAACGCCAGCACGGCTTCCGCGATCAGCTCCGTCGATCGTGGGCCGATCATGTGCACGCCAAGCACTTCATCGTACCGCCTGTCGGCCACGATCTTCACGAAACCCGCTGTCTCGCCCGCCATCTTGGCACGCCCGAGCACTCCGAACGGGAATGAGCCGACCCGCACATCAAGACCCCGGCGAGTGGCCTCGGCCTCAGTCAGTCCCACGCTCCCGATCTCGGGGTCGCAGTAGGTACACGTCGGCACATGGTCGTAGTTCAGGGGCCGCACCTCCTGTCCAGCAAGACGCTCGGCCACCAGCGTGCCTTCGGCAGACGACACGTGAGCCAGCTGAGGGTGCGCGCGTCCCTCAAGCGCAATTACGTCGCCGATTGCCGAGATGTTCGGCACGGATGTGCGATACATCGCATCGACCTGGATGTAGCCCTTGTCCATCTGGATGCCAAGGACCTCGGCCCCAAGTCCGCGCGTGACCGGACTGCGCCCTGTCGCCACGAGCAGCACGTCCGACGTGAGCTCCCGGCTCTTGCCGTCGGGCCCTTGCACGTTCGTCGTCACACCCGTGGCGCCCGACGTGACGTTGAGCACCTTCGAGCCCGTGAGCGATCGAATGCCCTGTTTCTTGAACGACTTCTCAAGCTCGACCGACACCGCCTCGTCTTCTCCCGGCACCAGGCGCGGCAGCAACTCCACAATCGTGACCTCGCTGCCGAACCGACGGTAGATCGATGCAAACTCAACGCCAACGGCTCCGGCTCCGAGAACGACGAGTGACCTGGGAACCTCGGTGAGGTGTATCGCATCGTCGCTCGTCACAATCCGAGCGTGATCGATCTCGATGCCCGACAATTCCCGCGGCGATGATCCCGTGGCGACGATGATGTCTCTCGCGGCGATCGTCTGCGTCTCGCCTTCGAATACTTCAACACGGCCTTCGCCGGCGAGGCGCGCCGTGCCCCTGATCCGGTCAATCTTGTGCTTCTTGAAGAGAAACTCGATGCCCTTCGTCAGGCCGGTGACAATCTTGTCCTTACGCGCATGCACCAGCCGCATATCGAGAGCAGGAGCACCGTACGGCAAGGCAACCCCCCAATCGCTTGCGTGCTGAAACATCTGTAAGGCGTGCGCATGCTCGAGCAGCGCCTTGGTTGGGATACAACCCCAGATCAGGCAGGTTCCGCCGAGCGGCTGCTGCTTCTCGACGACGGCGACCTTCAATCCGAGTTGAGACGCGCGAATCGCCGCGACATAGCCACCGGTACCCGCACCGATGACGACGACGTCATATGGAGTCGGCACTATCTGGCCCGACATGTGGGGGCTGGCGCCATGTGGACTGGCACTGTGTGGACTGGCACTGTGTGGACTAGCACTGTATGGGCTACCACGGCGTGGACTGGCACTGTGTGCGCCAACGGCGTGTTGGCTAGCGCGGCGTGAGCGAACACTGTGTAGGCTGACGGCTGGCGATAGGACCGCAGCGCACTCACTGCAATAACCGTCAGCGCTTCAACGAACTGAGCGGGATGAATCCGCCGATCGGTTGCTCAGGTGGGGAGGGCTCCAGGGGCGGCATCTCCCCGGTGAGACGCTGCACGCGCACGCGAAGCTCACCCTGCTGATACTTCAACGCCCAGTACATTTCAGATAGCTCCGCGAGCCTCTGCGCCGTCCGTCGCGTCTGACGCCAGGCCACGAGCGCAACGACTATCGACGCGATCACGGCCAGCCACAGAAGGATCATAGCGGCACATCTCTCTTTCCGCCGGTACCTTATCGAGTGCGATCCAGAAGTGTCAAGGAGCGCGCTATACTCGCGTCCCGCATGTCTGAACGCAGAAAATCCGTCCTGGTCGTCGACGGTGACGCGGAGGTGCGTGAGCCGCTGGCTGCGGCCCTTCAGCGCGACTACCACGTGCTGCGCGCGGCAACCGGCGAGGTGGCGCTGCAGCTGATGGAGAAGGAGGATGTCGAGCTTATGCTGCTCGACGTGCACCTGGCCGGCATCAGCGGAATCGACGTCCTCAAGATCACGAAAGAAAACTACCCCTACGTGGAAGTGATCGTCATCTCCGCGATCGAGGAACTCGACGCGGCCATCGAGGCGATGCGCTGTGGGGCCTATCACTACATCTCGAAGGACTCAGACATCGACGGGGTGCGCGCGTTAGTCGCCCACGCCAGCGAGCGCCAGGACCTCAACCGCCACGTGTTGCGGCTGCGCGCGGAAGTCGCCGAGCAGGTGGACCGAGAGTTCGTCGTGGGACCGAGCCGCAGCACTCGCGATGTGATCGAGCTGGTGCGGAAAGTGGCGCCACTCCCAGCCACGGTGTTGATCCTCGGCGAGAGCGGAACCGGAAAGGAGTTGCTCGCCAGGATGATTCACCGCGAATCGGGCGCCAGCGACTCGCCATTCGTCGCCGTCAACCTTGCCGCCATTCCGAACGACCTCGTCGAAAGCACCCTCTTCGGCCACGAGAAGGGAGCGTTCACCGGCGCCATTCGCCAGCAGCTTGGAAAATTTTGAACTGGCCACCGGTGGGACCTTATTTCTGGACGAGGTCGGCGACCTTCGGTACGAGCTGCAGGCCAAGCTGCTCCGCTCTATTCAAGAGGGCGAGATCGAACGGGTGGGTGGCACGCACCCGATTAAGACCGACTTTCGCCTCATCGCCGCCACCAACACCGACCTGACGAAGGCGGTCAAAGCCGGCACGTTTCGGGAGGATCTGTTTTACCGCTTGAACGTGATCCCGATACAGATGCCGGCGTTACGTGATCGGATTGAAGACGTGCCGGAGCTGGCCAAGTTCTTCCTGCGCCGTTTCTCCGTCAAGTTCAGGAAGGATATTCAGGGGATCGCCGACTCGACACTTCGAATACTCGGCGCGCACTGGTGGCCCGGAAACATCCGGGAACTGGAGAATCTGATCGAACGTCTCGTCGCGATGTCAGACAAGGACTGGATCACCGATGAGGATCTGCCTATCGAATTCCAGGTCGCCAAGCTCAGCGCCGCCGAAGCGGGGGTAGACCACCTCCTGGACCGCGCCGTCTCGACGTTCGAGCGCAACTTCATCGTCCGGGCACTTGAGAAGCAAGGCTGGAACGTCACCGCGACCGCCCGGGCGCTGGGTATACCGCTCAGCACGATGAAGTTTAAGATGGACCGCCTCGAGATCAGAGGCCTCGCCCGCAAGCTGCGCCGCAACTAATCTCACACCCGGCGCGACCCCTGGGCGTACGTGCCTGCTACTTCTGGGGCAGAACGGCGTCTTTCAGTTGCTTGGCGATCCGTGCCTTGACGACCGTCTTCGCCGGAATCTCGATTGCGGCGCCCGTCGCCGGGTTACGACCCATGCGCTGCTTCCGATTCTGCACGACCAGCTTCACCATGCCTGGCAGCACGAATTCACCAGAGCGCTTGAGCTCCTTCTCCGACAACGCCGTCAACTCGTCAAAGATGTCGCGGGCTTCGGTCCGCTTCATGTTGAAGCGTTCGGCGAAGTGCGAAAAGAGCTCGGACTTGCCCATTCTTCGGGCTTCGGCCATCACGTCCCCCTTTTGATGCGCGCCAACCATCGGCTGCGTCACAGACGCGCGCGCGCACGCTGCGACGAACACTACGCAAAAATCGAGTAATTTTATCCTGCGGCACCGTGAGTGTCAACGAAAGCGCACCGGGCCCACGGTCGAATATTGCCAAAGTGCTAGACTTTCAGCCTCATGCCAACGACGACGGTGATCGAGACTTTTCCGAATCCGCAGCCAGGCCGAGACTTCGAAATCGCGATCAACTGCCCGGAGTTCACCTCGGTATGCCCGAAAACAGGGCTCCCGGACTTCGGCGAGATCCGTGTGACCTATGTGCCCGGCGAGCAGTGCATCGAGCTGAAGTCGTTGAAGTATTATCTGATCGAGTTCAGGAATCGCGGGATCTTCTATGAGGCGGTGACCAACGAGATCCTCGACGATCTCGTCCGCGCATGCCAGCCTCGCCGCATGACCGTGGTCGGCGATTTCGCCCTCCGGGGGGGCATCAAGACCGTCGTGACGGCCTCCTACGAAGCCCGGCAGTAATTTACTAGGCCGTGGTTAAACCCCAGCTACGACTCTGGGCTTGAGTGAGTGACGTGCCCCACCACGTTCCGATCGAAGGCACCGTCGATCTCCACGCGTTCGAGCCCCGGGATATCACATCTGTGGTCGAGCAATACGTGAGGGCTGCACACGAAGCGGGACTCCGCGAGATACGTCTGATCCACGGGCGGGGAAAAGGCATCCAGCGAGGAATGGTGCAGCAGACACTCGAACGCCATCCATTGGTGGAATCCTTCTGGGATGCGGCTGAATCTCACCTGGGTGCCACGGTTGCGCGGTTGGTACCACCCATCCGTGCGGTCGGGGGTACGATAGGTTGATCACAATGCACAAGACTCTTACGACGTTCTTGGCAGTGGCGACGGTAGCGGTCGTCGTGACGGCCCAGATACCTCTCGCGGGCGCGCCCCAGGCGGCACCGAATGACGTCTCGACGCCGCCCGCTGATGCCGTCACGAGCAGTTCCGGACTGAGTTCACGAATCCTCGCTCCTGGCGCGGGCGCGCAACAGCCAACAGCCGCCGACTTCGTGACGGTCCAGTACACGGGATGGACAGCCGACGGCGTCCTCATCGACAGCTCACGGAGCCTCAGCACGCCGCCACTGTTCCCGCTGAATCGTTCGCTGGCAGGTTGGCAGGAGTGCGTGCAGCTGATGACGGTCGGCGAAAGCCGGCGATGCTGGCTCCCGCAGACGCTCGCCTACAACGGGCGGGACGGCCACCCCGCCGGCATGATCGTCTTCGACATCGAACTGCTCGAGATCCGCACCTCGCCGAGGGTGCCACCGCCCGATGTGGCTGCGCCACCGGCCGACGCACCGCGCACGGAATCCGGCATCGCCTATCAGGTGCTGAGGCCAGGCACTGGCACGCGGCGGCCGACTTCGGCTGACCGGGTGACCACCCACTACACGGGTTGGACGACGAAGGGCCGGATGTTCGACACCTCACTGCTGCGTGGCGTGCCAGTCACGCTCGCCTTGACTGACGTGATCCCAGGGTGGACGGAAGGCATGCAGCTCATGGTGGAAGGTGAAAGAACGCTCTTCTGGATTCCGGAGGAGCTCGCCTACGAAGGCGAGGTCGGCTCGCCACTCGGCATGCTGGTGTTTGACGTCGACCTGGTTCGGATCGAGTAGCACCGGCGGCGGCTAGCCTATTCCTCCGCCATGTAGCCGTACCGGTAGTCGCGGGTCGGCGACAAGGTCTCTTTGATCGTGCGCGCGCTGACCCAGCGCAGCAGATTCATCTTCGACCCGGCCTTGTCGTTGGTGCCTGATCCTCGCCCGCCGCCGAACGGTTGCTGTCCGACGACGGCGCCGGTGGGTTTGTCGTTGATGTAGAAGTTACCGGCCGCGTCACGCAGCACGGACGTGACCTGGCCAATCGCGTCACGATCGCGACTGAACACAGCACCGGTCAGCGCATACGGAGAGTTTTCGCCAACCATCCGCAGCGTGTCGTGCCACCTTTCGTCCGGGTACACGAAGGCGGTCACGACTGGTCCGAAAATCTCCTCACGCAGGAGCCGATACCCTGGGTCCGATGTTTCGACGAGAGTCGGCTCGATGAAATAGCCGACATCGTCGCGTGAGCCGCCTCCCTGCAGGATCGTCGCGTTGTGGCGCGCGTCCTCGACGTAGCCCGTGATCTTCGCGAACGCCGTCCGATCGATCACCGCGCCGACAAACGTTCTGAAGTCGCGTATATCGCCCATCTGCATCTCGCGCATGATCGCCACGACACGATCCCGCACCCCGCCCCAGAGCGACTGCGGCACATAGAGGCGGCCCACCGCGGAGCACTTCTGCCCCTGATACTCGAACCCGCCTCGCGCAATGGCGACAGCCAGCGCATCAACGTCCGCCGAAGGATGCGCGACGATGAAGTTCTTGCCCCCGGTCTCTCCCACCAGTCGCGGGTAGCCCATATAGCGCTCGATGTTGTGACCGACTATCTTGCACATGCTGCGGAACACCCGTGTGCTGCCGGTGAAGTGAACGGCGCCCAGGTAAGGCGAATCGAACACGATTCTGGATATTTCCACGGGATCGCCAGGAAGAAAGTTGATCACGCCTGGCGGAAGACCCGCCTTCTCCAGCAACCGCATGACGTAATAGCTGCTCAGGAGGGAGCTGGCCGCCGGCTTCCAGACGACCGTGTTGCCCATCAGCGCAGGTGCGGTGGGCAGGTTGCCAGCAATAGACGTGAAGTTGAATGGCGTCACGGCATACACAAAGCCCTCAAGGGGTCGGTAGTCCAGCCGGTTCGTCGCGGCCGCGGTGCTGATGGGCTGCTCTGCCTCGAGTTCCCTGGCAAAGTGGGGATTGAAGCGCCAGAAGTCGATCAGTTCGGAGGCTGCATCGATCTCCGCCTGGAACACCGTCTTCGATTGACCGACCATCGTCGAGGCATTGAGCGTGGCCCTCCAGGTCGTCGCCAGCAGGTCCGCGGCGCGAAGGAAGACTGCGGCTCGCTCTTCGAAGGGCGTAGCGGCCCACGCGCGTCGTGCGTTCACAGCAACGGCGATCGCCTGCTCGACGTGTCGGGGCTCGGCCCGATGCCACTCCGCAAGCACGTGGCGATGATCGTGGGGCATCACCACCTGGGCCAGCCGGCCCGTGCGGATGTCCTGGCCGCCGACGATCAGGGGAATCTCGATCCTCTCAACCGCCATGGCTGAGAGTCGCGACTTGAGCTCGGCCCGCTCTGGGGAGCCGGGTAGATACGTCAGGTTGGCTTCATTGACAGGCGATGGTACGGCTGCGCTTCCGCCTGACGCCATTGGATCAGGACCGCGTGGCCGGGTCCGGCGCGTCTGGCAGCGGGATGCGAGTGTCAGCCCCGCCGACATCGACTTCGGTTGCTTCGTGCGCTGCGGTCTGTACTTTTGGCGGGTCGATATCCACAGCGATGCCAAGCCACTTCTGCTGCCGAAAGCGCCCGACACTCAACCCGCATCTGGCCACGTGACCGGCGAGAATCGCCATCCAGATGTAGCCCGCCTGCAGTCCCGTCGTCGCTTGAAACGCGAGGCAGATACCGATGGGGAGCATGACTTGAGAGAGGATCGAGATGTACAGCGGGCTGCGCGTGTCGCCAGTCCCCTGTAGGCCACCCGTGTAGCTCAAAGCGACGGTCACGAAGAAGCCAGACACGCTCAGGTACCGCAGAAGCTGGATGCTGAAATTGGTCACCACCGGGTCGGTCATGCCGAACACGGCCAACAGATACTCCGGCATCAGCAGGAACATCGCACCCACCACCGCAGCCACGACGAGTCCGATCTGCGACGCGACGCGCACGCCCGCAATCGCGCGCTCCGGCTTACCAGCCCCCAGGTTTTGTCCCGCAATGGTGGCGGCTGCGCCCATCAGACCCACAGAGGTCCAGGTAATCAGCGAGAACAGCTCCGTGTAGCCGACCGCGTAGGCGGCCTGTGCCGCCGCGCTCTGATCGAGCGAGCCGATAAACCGAAGAAGCATGAGGCCCCCGATGTTCATGGCGATTCCTTGAACACCCGTTGGCAGCCCAAATCGAAACAGCGATCGGATGATCGTGAAGTCCACGCGGAGATCCATCTGACGCCGAAAATGAATGACCGATGCCGGTCGCATCAAGCGCCAGATGCCGTACGCCGATACGAGCGAGCTGCTGGCAACCGTCCCATAGGCGGCGCCGACCGTACCCAGGGCCGGAATCAGAATGAGGTTGAACGTGATGTTCAGCACGGTCATCGCCACACCCAGGCGTAGGGGCGCCTGCGGATCCCCCGCGGCACGGAACGCCCCGCTCAGCATGAAGAACATCATCATGCCGATGATGCCGACGAACATCGTTCGCAGGAACGGCAGCGCTTCGGTGTGGACCTCTGGCGCCGCGTTCACGAAGTTGAGGAGGCTGGGCGCGGCGAACCAGCCTGCCGCGCCGAGCATGACGGCCAGTCCGGCCGCCGTCAGAAACGCCTGGTACACCACTCGATTGACCTTGTCGGGCTCGTTCGCGCCGGCAAACCTCGCGACGAGCACCGCCATGCCGGTGAACGCCGACACCGCGAAGACGATGACGACGACGACGATCTGCCAGCTCACGCCGATCGCGGCGTTGCCGATAAAGCCAACGAAGTGGCCGACCATCGCGTGATCGATGATCCCCTGCAACCCCGCGATCAGATTCTGCAGCATCGTCGGCCATGCCAGGCGCCACACCGCAGGGCGGAGGGGGCCTTCGATCAAGGACCGATCGAACGTCTGTCGCGGAGGAGTGGGGGCGGCCATTCGAATCTGTTGTCTGTGAGTAGCGACTTTACTATGGGTTCGGGCCGACAGGCTGCGCGTGTGGCGCGTTCAGAGCTGATGCGCCGCAGGAGAGCGTCGGGCCTGGGTTCGCAGCGCGTCAGCCCGGTCAATCAGGCGGCGCGAGACCGGACCGCCCCGCTTCGTCATCGGCGCCGAACCAACTCCGCGCGGTGGCGAT